>Ga0187894_10005856_pt1 | contig 12306 bp, 9 predicted proteins | sample GBC1701081metaG_FD_136650 | JGI IMG/M metagenome (GOLD analysis project Ga0187894, IMG submission 136650) | White microbial mat communities from a lava cave in the Kipuka Kanohina Cave System on the Island of Hawaii, USA - GBC170108-1 metaG ... | reverse complement strand
GGACACACTACGATAAAAGCAGCGATTGAGTAAGCCAGCACGCGAGGCCGCGTGCGCTCCCAGGGGCAACGCCTTTTCGATATAGACTTTGATTTTGAAGGACTTTTATTTGCACACGCTTCAATAAGCTAAAACCCAAGACCTACAGCCTACGGCCTATAAACTTCTCCTTCGAATCTTTCCTTGATCAAGCCACCGAAGGAAAATTTCATAGGCCGTAGGTTGTAGGTTGGTGTTGATGAGATAGAATGGCAAGCATGTCAGACGAAGCATTGACGGCAAGGAGACTGTTAAATCATCAGAGTGTTGGGGTGCTTTCCACGCATTCGGTAGATGTCCAGGGATACCCATTTGGCTCAATAACTCCATTTATCCTCAACTATGATGGTGAGCCGACCATGCTCATCAGTGATATTGCTCAGCACACTCGCAATATTAAGCGCAACAACAAGGTGTCACTGACTGTCTTTGATCAATGCGCTGGCGACCCACAGGCAAGCAGCCGCCTTACCTGGATAGGGGATGCCGAGTTGATTAATTCATCCGATGCCGAAATACGCCATCGATATTTGCGCTATTTCCCTTCGGCCGAATCATATTTCGAGACACACGATTTCTCGCTCTATTGTGTTCATTTGCGTAGGGCGCGTTTCATTGGTGGATTCGGACAGATCTTCTGGATCGAATCGGATGCGATGCTTGTCAGTAATCCTTTCCGTAAAACGGAGGGAAGCATCGTCGAGCATATGAACCAAGATCACAAGCAGGCGTTATTTCATTATTGCAAGGTTTTGAAAGGGACAGAGGTTGACGCTGTAACGATGACAGGGATTGATGGAGAAGGATTTGATATGCTGGCCGATCGGCGGAAAGTGAGAATAGATTTCGACGCGCCTATAAGCACAGCAGAAGAGGCGCGAGCGACTTTGGTGAGATTGGCAAGGCTATCAAGCGCGGGGTGATAAGATTGATTACTACCTGGCCTCTGCTTCCGGCCCTTTTGCTCTCGCCTCCACCGGCAGACCGGCTTCCTGCCACGCCGTCCAACCTCCAGTGAGAGCGCGCGCTTTCTTCCATCCGGCTTGTTTGAGTTCCTGCGCCACACGGGCGCTCGTCGCTTCGCTCGTTCAGGCGCAGTAGGCTACGAGCCACGCCTCCTGTTTGAGACCGAGTTCGCGCGCGCGTTCAGCCACATGGTCGGGCGGCATTCGTACCGCCCCTCTCGCTTGAGTGTCACTGCCTTCGAGACTGCGCTCGGTGCGCACGTCGAGGATCGTAACCGGCTCTTCAGCTTGCCACAGGCGGCGTAGCTCCTCGATTGAGATTCTTAGCGAGCCGACCTGCGCGCTATCGCCCGCTGCGCCGGGATGGCCAGGCGCGGTAGCGTTTTCCGGGTCCGCCGGCTCAGGGCCGAACGGGCGGGCAACCTCGGCGTCGGCAGCCTCGACGGCCTCTCTTCTCGCTCTCTTTCGCGCGACTTGCGCCAGCAGCATGGGCGAACCGCCGTGCAGCACTACCGACACAAGCACCACCAGAGCGCAAATCGAGAACAATTGCTCGCTGCCGGGCAGACCGGCAAAGACCGGCAATAGAACCAGCAGCAGCGAACTCAACCCGCGCGGCCCGAACCATGCGATCAGCAAGCGGCCGCGCATATCCACACCCGAGCCTAACAGCGACAGGAGATAAACAGGCGTTCTTATCAGGACCGTGATCGCCAGGAATAACAATGTCGCGCCGTTAATTACCGTAAGCCCCTTCCAGATCGAGGAGATTCCCAACAACACGAAGGTAAAGAGCAGCAGCATCTCGGCGGTCACACCGCCATATTCGACAAAGCAATCACAGAGTTCCACGTCGAGAGCCGCTATCGTCATCCCGGCGGCGAACGCGGCGAGGAAGCCACTGCCATGAACGGCTTCGGCGGCGGCAAAAGCGGTGAATGCGACGCCGAGTGAATACAAGGATTCATAGTCGCGGCGCACGCCGATGCGTTTCCTGATCAAATCCAGCGCCGCCACTCCGAGCAGCCCGATGAGGATTCCCGCGCCCGGCCCGAGGATGAACAGATCGAGCCCGAGCTTGGCAAAACCGGCGCCGGAGAGCGGAGAACCTTGATTAAGAAAAGCCATCGCGACGAGCACCACCGGCAACAGCACGACGTCGTTGAGGCCGCTCTCAAGTTGCAGCGCGTGACGCGCGTCCGCGGGGATGTCACGACGGCGGAGGAGCCCACGCAGCAAGACCGGGTCGCTGGAAGCGAGCGCCGCGCCGAGGATCGCAGCCCCAGGCGCCGAAAGTCCCAGCAGGAGCCATCCGGCGAGAGCAATGAGGGCGGCGGTAAGCAGAGTCCCCGGCCCGAGTAACCGGAGCGCCAGTGAGCCGCGGCGCCGGACTTCGGCGATGTTGAGTGAGACGGCGTCCGTAAAAAGCACGAGCGCGAGACTCAAGGTCGCAACCACGCGCAACTCCGCTGAGTAGAGATCGACGTTGCGCACGTGGAGACCGTAGGGGCCGAGCGCCGCGCCGAGCGCGAGAAACACCGCGACCTGCGGTAGCCCGCTGCGTTCAATCAATCCCGAAAGCAGCGCGGATACGATAATGACGACGCCTATGATTGCGAGCGTGGCGGCGAACGATTCGGCGCTAAATGTATTCATCCCGAAGCAACCTCCATTACTTGATCCGGCCCGGCCCCAAAACCACGGCGCTGTAAGCGATCGCCACTTTCGCGCCCCTGTTCGCGTACGAATGCTTCTGATCGCCGCGAAACACAACCACATCGCCCGGAGAAAGTTCGTATTTCTCCCCTGAGACCACAAGCTCCACCTGACCTGATTCGCAGGCCAGATATTCCCTTGTCCCAAGGCGATGCGGAACCCCGGTCATCCGGGATCCGGGCGGGAGTTCCATCCGGTCGAGATCCAGTCCCTGAAGGTAATCCGGCAGGAGCTTCCTGATCAGCACTCCTCCGCGCTGCTTCCGGGGAATGGAATCGGCCCGATACAGTTTTGCCTGGGCTTTCGGCGGGCTGATCAGCTCTTCCACCGGAACCTGCAACGCGGCGGCGATTTTGGCCAGCACCGAGACCGTCGGATTGGCGGAGCCGGATTCCAAATTGGTACAGGTGGTCCGCGGCATGCCCGAGAGCCGCGCGAGTTGCGCCTGAGTCATGTTCCGGCTCTGCCGCAATTGCTGAATGTTCTCTGCAATGTAGCGCGCAATCGCTTCATCCATCATGGCCATTCCATTATCATTCCGCCAATTCATTGTCAAACTGGACGGTTTATCAGCAGCGGGCGCGTATGATGCCGATGTAAAAATAAGGGCTGAGAACAAGGAGGAAATTTCTTATGCTCGATTTCAACGGAAAATCCGCGCTCATCACCGGCGGGAGCCGGGGGCTGGGGGGCGCCTTGGCGCTCCGTCTTTCCGCCGAAGGCGCAAAAGTCGTACTGGTCGCGCGTCACAAGGCGGAACTTGACGAGGTTGTCAGTGAGGTCAGAAAGAACGGCGGAACCGCCTTCGGAGTTGTCGCTGATGTCGGCGACAAGGAAAGCGTCTACCCGATTGCCGGGCAAGCGGCCGCCCTTGCCGGGCCAATAGACATCCTGATCAACAATGCAAGCACGCTCGGCCCCGTCCCCCTGAGGCTGATTCCTGACACGGATTGCGAGGACTTTGAACGGGCGCTGCAGGTCAACACCATCGGCCCATTCCGTCTCATCAAGGCCGTCGTCGGTTCCATGGTTCTGCGACAGACCGGTGTGATCGTCAACATCTCCTCTGACGCGGCTGTCGAACCTTACCCGTCCTGGGGCGTGTACGGCGCGTCCAAAGCTGCCCTCGACCATCTGACTCGAATTGCGGCGCTGGAGCTCGACGATACCAGCGTCCGTTTCCTCAGCGTGGATCCAGGCGAGATGAACACACGGATGCACGCCGACGCGATGCCTGACGCCGATCCTGCCAGTTTGCAGGACCCCGCCGTCATCGCGGAAAAAATCATGATGATGATTCAGCAATCCGATCGGACTGGCCAGTCTGACCAGTCCAGCCAATCCAGTTGGATTGCGAATGGATCGAGGCTGATCGCCTCGGAGTGGAGAATGCCTTATGAAAGCGGCGCGCGCGCCTCGCGATGATAAAACGAACGTTCGACTGCTCGTCATCCAAAGAGACGGGCAAAGAGACGGGATGCAGGACAGTTCAATGGAGCATCTGCCGGATCATCTGCGGTCAGGAGATTTGCTGGTGGTGAATGATGCGGCCACACTGCCAGCCTCGCTGCGCGGGCGGGATGGCAAGAACAATCAAGTAGAGATTCGTTTGATGGCTCAATTGGACGAACGAGTCTGGCAGGCGGTGGCGCTCGGAGCTGGAGACTGGCGCACACCAACCGAAAACAGACCGGCGCCGCCCCGATTGCGGAAAGACGAGGAAATTCAGATCGCCGCGAACTTCCGGGCCAGAGTTCGCGGCGAAGATCGATTATCGGGAAGACTGCTCGATCTCGAATTCAATCTTTCAGGCGAAGAGTTGTGGCGCAATCTATATCAGTATGGAAAGCCGGTGCAGTATTCGTACCTGGATGATGAGCTTAAACTCTGGTCGGCGCAAAATATCTATAGCAGCCGTCCCTGGGCGGTTGAGATGCCCAGCGCGGGGCATGCTCTCAGTTGGCGGCTCCTGCTGAAACTCATCAGAAAGGGCGTACAGATCGTTCCGCTCACTCACGGCGCGGGCTTGTCATCAACGGGCGATATAAACATTGATCGGGCGCTGCCGCTCGCCGAAAAATTCGAGATTCCCCCGATCACGATGGAAGCCGTCAGGCGGACCAGAGCCAGTGGTGGCCGTGTCATCGCGGTCGGCACATCGGTTGTTCGCGCTCTCGAAAGCGCGAGCCTTGGCCCAGGTAGATTTACCAGTCTGAAGCTCGGTCCCGGCTATGAGCGCAAAACTGTGGACGGACTGCTCACCGGCACGCACGATGTATCCGAAAGCCACTACCAGTTGCTCCGGGCTTTTCTGCCTGAAAACATTCTGGCGGGAGTCAGCCGGCATTTGGAGGAGCAGGACTATCTCACGCACGAATTTGGCGATTTGTGTCTGATTCTTCCTGTTTAGCGACCATTGGCTGAGGACTCCTGCGGGTCGTCGTTGTATGATACGCGCGTAAAATCCGAGAACAATTACGATCAATCAACGACGCCTAAATGGCAACGACGCCTAAATGGCAACGACGCCTAAATGGATGGAGATCCCACTATGCCAAGAAAACCCCGTACTGCGAATGCCGCAAGCGAGGAACTGTCTCGCCGACAGTTCCTTAACCAAGCCGCCGCCGCCGGGATTGTCACACTGTCAGGGCCAGCGATTGTCCGCGGCCGAAATCTGAACAACAAGCTGAATCTCGCGATCATCGGCGCCGGCGGGAGAGGCGCTGATAATCTTCGCGGCGTCCAAGCCGAGAACATTGCGATTCTCTGCGACGTCAACGAATCAAACTTGAACCTCGCCGGCGAGCGCCACCCAAACGCCCGCAAGATCGTGGATTTCCGCAAGGTGTACGATCATGCCAAAGAGTTCGACGCGGTGGTCATCAGCACCGCCGAGCACACGCACGCGTTCGCCACACTGCCTGCTTTGCAACTCGGCAAGCATGTTTACTGCGAGAAGCCGCTTACGCACAACATCTGGGAAGCGCGTGTTATTCGCGAAGCGGCGGCGAAGGCCAAGGTCGCCACGCAGCAAGGAACACAGATTCACGCCGGCGACAATTACCGTCGCGTTGTCGAATTGATTCAGACCGGGGCGATTGGCGCCGTCACCGAAGCGCACGTCTGGGTAGGCCGCGCCTGGGGCCTGCACGCAAGTGAGGAGGAAGCGAAAGCGGCCGGAGACATCGTATTTGTCCAGAATCGTCCGGCAAACGGCGACCCCATCCCCGCCGGTCTGAATTGGGACCTGTGGTTGGGCCCCGCGCCGGCGCGGCCCTTCAACAACGTCTACCTTCCCGGCCCAAAATGGTATCGCTGGTGGGACTTCGGCAACGGCACGATGTCCGATCTGGGAAGCCATTGGGTTGATCTTCCCTTCTGGGCCTTGAAGCTAGATCATCCGTTGACGATCGAAGCCTCCGGCCCCGCGCCGCATCCCGAGATTGCTCCCGCGTCCATGAAAGTCACCTACCGATACGGCCAGCGAGGCGCGCTGCCTCCCGTGCAACTCACCTGGTATCAAGGAACCTATAAACCTCAGATCTGGAAAGACGCCGGCATTCCGCAATGGAACAGCGGCGTTCTCTTCATCGGCGGCAAAGGAATGTTGCTGTCTGATTACGGCAAACACGCATTACTCCCGGAAGCCAGGTTTGCGGACTTCAAGCGGCCCGAGCCGTTCATCCCTAAATCGCTCGGCCACCACGCCGAGTGGATTCACGCCTGCAAGACCGGCGCGCCCACGACCTGCAACTTCGAGTACGCGGGTTGGCTGACCGAAGCAAATCACCTCGGCAATGTCGCTTTCCGGGCCGGTAAGAAGCTTGAGTGGGACGCCAAGAAACTTCGCGCGACCAATGCGCCGGAGATCGAGCCGATGATCCATCGTAAGTATCGCAAGGGCTGGAAGCTGATCTAATGCTGATCAATGTTCATCGGGAATTGATTTAGCTCCTACCATGACAACGAAGACAACAAAAGCCGCGAAAATAACTATTCTCCTGCTCACGGCATTCGCGTTTTTGGCGCTCGCCCCATTGAACGCGATAAAACGTATGCTCATTCCCGCTCTCGCCGCGCCCTCGACGCAGGTCTCTCCTCAAATCTCTTTCGACCGCGACATCCGGCCTATCCTCGCGGCGCGCTGCCTGGGATGTCACGGGGAGAAGAAACAGAGCGGCGGGCTGCGGCTGGATGCGAAGGCGTTCGCCATGCGCGGCGGTCAGAGCGGTCCGGCGATTGTGGCCGGCGCCGCGATAGAGAGCCGGCTTTATCAGCGCATCGTTGCGGAGAACGACGACGAACGGATGCCGCCGACAGGAGAGCGCCTTGGCGCCGCGCAAATCGCGCTGCTGAAGTCGTGGATTGACACGGGCGCCGTGTGGCCCGTGACAGAAGCCCCCGTGACAGAAGCCATGGAGGCGGATCGCGCCGCGACGCTCGACAACCGGCTCGATCATTGGGCGTGGCGACCGCTGAAGCGGCCAGTGACGCCTCCGATTCCAACCAAAATCCGCAATCCGCAATCCGCAATCCGCAATGGTATTGATGCGTTCATCTCCGCGAGGCTCGCGCAGGCCGGGCTGGCAATGTCGCCGGAGGCGGACCGCCGCACATTGATCCGGCGTTTGTCTTTCGATTTGCTCGGCTTGCCGCCGACGCCGGAGCGGGCGCGGCAGTTTGTGAATGACCCGAACCCGCGGGCTTACGAGAAGCTGGTGGATGAGCTGCTGCAATCGCCGCGTTACGGAGAGCGTTGGGCGCGGCATTGGCTGGATGTCGTCCATTACGGCGACACGCACGGTTATGACAAAGACAAGCCCCGGCCCAATGCGTGGCCTTACCGCGACTACGTCATCCGCGCGCTGAATGAGGACAAACCTTACGCGCGATTCGTCGAGGAACAGATCGCGGGCGACGCGCTTTTCCCCGGCGCGCGCGATGGCATCCAGGCGCTAGGCTTCATCGCCGCCGGGCCGTGGGATTTCATCGGCCACGCCGAACTGCCCGAAACGAAGACCGACGGCAAGATCGCGCGGCACCTCGACCGCGACGACATGGTGGCGAATACCATGGGGACCTTTGCCAGCGTCACCGTCCACTGCGCGCAGTGCCACAACCACAAATTCGATCCGATTCCACAGGAAGACTACTATGCGTTGCAGTCGGTCTTTGCGGCGCTCGACCGGGCGGACAAGAAATACTTCCTCGACCCCGCGATGACACTACGCTTCAACCAACTCGACGGCCGCCAGCGCGAACTCGCCGAGCGCAAGAGGGTCATCGAAAGAGACGCCGCGAAAGATGCAGGCGATGCAGTAGCGCAACTCGACGCGCAAATCTCCGAGACGGCGAAGAAGGCCGCGGGTAATGGCGGAGAGTTGGCCGGGATGAAGGCAAAGCGCGCGCAGTTAATTGACGCGGCGATGAAGCCGGAGATTCGATCGGAAAGAGACGGGATCAATGCCGAACTCGCGCAACTGAACGAAAAGCTGGCCGGTTTTCCAAAGCCCGAAGTGATTTTCGCCGGAACGGTTCATTACGGCACGGGGGACTTCCGCGGCACTGGAGCCGATGGCGGAAAGCCGCGCCCGATCTATCTGCTCGCTCGCGGGCAGGTGACATATCCGGGCCGTGAGATCGGCCCAGGCTCGCTTAGCATGCTCTCGTTTCAACCCGCGCGTTTTGCCTTGCCGAAAGACGCGCCGGAAAGCGCCCGCCGCGCCGCGCTCGCGCGCTGGATTACCGATCCGCGGAACCCGCTGACGTGGCGCAGCATCGTGAACCGCGTATGGCAATATCACTTCGGCGCAGGGATCGTAACGACGCCGAATGATTTTGGCCGCAACGGCGCGCCGCCTTCGCACCCGGAGTTGCTCGACTGGCTCGCCGCCGAATTCCGTGACGGCGGCGGTTCGCTGAAAAAGCTGCATAAGCTCATCGTCACTAGCGCGACCTACAGGCAGGCAGTGGCGGGAAATCCGAAAGCGGAAAAAGCGGACGCCAACAACGTCTTGCTCTGGCGCCAGAACCGCCGCAAACTCGAAGCCGAAGCGGTGCGCGACGCCGTGCTCGCGGTGAGCGGGAAGCTCGACCTGACGACGGGTGGGCCGGGCTGGCAGGACTTCGTGATCGAGCATCCGGAACACTCGCCGCATTACGAATACGGCCTCGCCGATCCCGACGACGCGAAGACATGGCGGCGCTCGATTTACCGCTTTATCGTTCGATCACAAACGCAGCCGTGGATGACCGCGCTCGATTGCGCCGACCCCTCGATGCGCGTGGACAAACGCAATGAAAGCCTCTCTCCGCTGCAAGCTCTCGCGCTGCTCAACAACGGCTTCATGGTCACGCAGGCGCGGCATTTCGCCGAGCGTTTGCAAAAGGAAAGTCCGAACGATCTTGCGCGGCAAATCGAGCGCGCGCACTGGCTGGCCTTTGGTCGCGCGCCGGGGGCCGCCGAGCGCAGGAAGTTCATCGCCTTCGCCCGAAGTTATGGGCTGCCGAACCTGTGCCGCGCGCTGTTGAACCTGAATGAATTCACGTTTGCGGATTGAATCTGACACAACATAAATCGAACAGGAGAAAACCATATGAAATATCGTGTAGCAACGCGCTTGGTTTTGACGGGGGCGCTGTGCCTTTTCGCCGCGCCATCCATAACTGAGAATCCAACGGCTGCCCCGCTCATGGCGAAAGAGTCCGTGGCTCAGAATCCAAAGGTTACTCCGCTTATGGCGAAGGAGTTGGCCGGACTGGCTGGCAAGGAAGCGGTGATGCTCACCGTGGAATATGCGCCGGGCGCCTCGTCCAGCAAGCACCGGCATAACGCGCACACTTTCGTTTACGTGCTGGAAGGTTCCGTCGTCATGCAGGTCGAAGGCGGGAAAGAGACGACCCTGGGACCGGGCCAGACGTTTTACGAATCGCCCGATGATATCCATAGCGTCTCGAAGAATGCGAGCGCCTCTCAACCAGCCAAATTTCTAGTATTTTTTGTGAAGGATAAGGGCGCTCCGGCGTCTACCCCGGTGAAGTGAGCGTCGAAACCGCATTTTTTGACGATTACACAGCGCAGGTTCTCAGACCGTTGGTTGCTGATTTCGCGCCGCGCTCTGGTAGAGAAACCGCTGGAAGCCCGTGAAGATCTTCCGAATCTGTCTGGCCTCGCCCAAGTCGCCCACGGCATCGGGGATCGAGTTGTTGTATTTGAGCCTGAGCAGTGGGGCCAGTTTCTCCTGGTCGAGTTCATCTACGCCCACCTTGACGTATTGAGAAAGCACGAAATCCAGGAAAGCCTGCTGCTTGTTGTTGAAATGGGCGCTGATCTCGACCTTGGCCCTGGCCGCCCGTTCTTCGCGGGTTAGTGGCGGCAAGGCGTAAGCCACATGCGCCAGCACGTCGAACAGATCGCGCTGCTCGGCGTCAATGATCTTTTGCATCTCGGCCATCTGTTCCCTGCCAAAGCCCCTTTCCGCCAATCCCTGCAAGAGCCGGGCACGAGTGTCCGGCTCGCTACAGATCGTGCGCAGTTCCTCTTCGTTCTTGAAGAACTCCGGCAATTTGCCGAAGAGCATTTCCAGAAATTGCTGCGCGGACATAGGCGTGCCGTCGGGATGCCAGAAACTCGTCACCATCATGTGCTGGATGTTGCGCGCCTTGCCGTCGGCGAGTTTCACTTTGATCCTGGCCGGGCGTGGCCGGAGTTGGCCGCCCTCGTCCGGTGGGTGCTGGCCTCCGCCGACGCCTGCGATCTGGCCGCTTTCCCCTTCGCCTTCGCCCTCAGTCGTGTTGTCTTCCGGTTCGCCGTCCCACTCAGGATCGTTGAAATGGTGATGCGCCCGCACGAAGTCATAGATCGTGAAGTAAGCCTTGCCGTCAAACAGCCGCGTGCCGCGCCCGATGATCTGCTTGAATTCGATCATCGAGTTGATCGGACGCATCAGCACGATGTTTTCGATGATCCGGTTGAATTCGCCTTCGGTGTAACGCCTGCCAATCTCGACCTGGCCTTCGATCAGTTGGTCGTCGGGCGTGTAAACATATTCGTCGAGCGTGGTGGAAATCTGTTTTACCTTAAACGGCGTCAAGAAGCCGTCGTTGATTCCTTCTTTCAGCGAATAGACGTAGACCGGTTCGCCGAAATAAGCGTAGGTGTCCACGTTGTCGCGCCGCTTGGGCGTGGCCGTCAAGCCAAGCTGCGCGGCCGGGGCGAAGTAATTGAGGATGTCGCGCCACGTGCTTTCATCGTTCGCGCCGCCGCGATGGCATTCGTCAACGATGATGAAGTCGAAGAAATCCGGCGGGTATTCGCCGAAGTAAGGCGAAGGCTGGCCGTCTTTCGGCGGCCCGCTCATGAACGTTTGGAAGATTGTGAAAAACAGGCTGCCATTCTTCGGCACGCGGCCTTTCTTGCGAATGTCGTCCGGTTCGATCCGCACCAGCGCGTCTTCGGGAAAGGCCGAGAAAGCGTTGTAGGCCTGATTGGCCAGGATGTTGCGGTCGGCCAGGAACAGAATGCGTGGGCGGCGCGAAGGCGCGCGTCCGTCTTTCAGGTCTGGCCAATCCGAAAGATTCCAGCGGCTGTGAAAGAGTTTCCAGGCCAGTTGAAAGGCGATGAAGGTCTTGCCAGTGCCGGTGGCCAGCGTGAGTAGAATGCGTTCGCGTCCGTCGGCGATGGCTTCAAGCACGCGTTCGATGGCGATATCCTGGTAATAACGCCCCTGGAAATATCCGCCTCTGTCCTCGAACGGCACCGCCGCGAACCGGTCGCGCCAGTTGTTCTGCGTGGCGAAGGTCATCTGCCAGAGTTCTTCCGGCGTCGGGTAATGCGCCTGCTCGCCTTCCGTGCCCTCCTGCATATCAATGCCGTAAATGCCCTGGCCGTTGGTCGCGTAGGTGAAGCGGATGGCCAGTTTGCCCGCGTAATCTTTGGCCTGCGCGACGCCTTCGGTCAGCGGGCAATCCCACGCCTTTGCTTCGATGACGGCTAGTTTATGGTTGCGGTATTCCAGCACGTAATCGGCGGAGAGCGCCTTGCCGCGCCGCCCGTGGCTTTCCAACCGTCCCAGCGTGATGGGAAATTCGCGGCGAACGCGGCTGCCTTCCACCACGCCCCATCCGGCGGCGCGAAGCGCTGGGTCAATATGTTCGGCTCTGGTTTCGGCTTCGTTCATGGAGTGTCCCTAGGACGGAGCTTGGTGAATTTGTGGGGTGTGCTCCGATAGCATTGAGGATACTACCACTGATCCTGTCCCGGAGGGACAGCGGAAATTTGCCGGAGATGCAATCCCCGGAACTCCGACCGTTATCGCTTTGCGCCCCGGCAGGGCAATGGCATTGAATTAAGAAGCCGGCCCGCCTGGGAGCGCACGCGGCTCGCGCGCCGGGCTTCCGGAGGGACCGTTGAAAAGCGTCAGGGCCGTCTGCTCAGACCCGGCACGCGAGCCGCGTGCGCCATTTGTTTCTACACAAATTTGATTCTGGAATCCCCCCGATGGCAATCGGGGGATTGTTAAGGTCCAGCCTACATCGGAGGCAACGGATTTCCTTGAATCCCCCCAACGGCAGTTGGGGGATC
>Ga0187894_10005855_pt1 | contig 12309 bp, 13 predicted proteins | sample GBC1701081metaG_FD_136650 | JGI IMG/M metagenome (GOLD analysis project Ga0187894, IMG submission 136650) | White microbial mat communities from a lava cave in the Kipuka Kanohina Cave System on the Island of Hawaii, USA - GBC170108-1 metaG ... | reverse complement strand
TCCGGTCGGGACCTTGATCGTCCCCTGGCGCGGTGGGGGCACGGCGCGCGCGATGGGCGAGTCGAACAGCTCGAGCGTGGCCAGGCCGCAGGCCAGCTTTACGTCCTCGGCGGCGGCGAGCTGGAGCGCCGCCGCGACGCCCCACGGTCCATCCAGGGTGCTGGACAGGAAGGCGCCCAGCCCGGCCCCGCGCGCCAGCCGCAACGCCTCGCGCGCCGGCCGAAAGCCGCCGCTCCCCGCCAGCTTCACGTTGACCACGTCGCACGCCTCGAGCTCGACCGCGCGCCGCACGTCCCGCGGGGTGACCACCGACTCGTCGGCGGCGATCGGTGTGGAGACCCGCTGGCGCACCGTCGCCAGCTCCTCGAGCGTGCGGCAGGGCTGCTCCACGAACTCGACGTCGTGCCGCTCGAGCGCGCGGATCGCCGGCACGGCCTCGTCGACCGTCCAGGCCCGGTTGGCGTCCACGCGCAGCGCGGGCCACGGCCCCACGGCGTCGCGCACGGCGGCCACGCGCTCGGCGTCGTCGGGAAGCCCGACCTTGACCTTGAAGGACGCGTAGCCGTCTCGCAGTCCCTGCCGGGCGCGCGCCGCCACCTCCGCGGGCGGGCCGGCGGGGAGGGTCATGTTGACCGCCAGGGCGTCGCGCACCGGCTCGGCCAGGGGGCGCCCCTCCTGGCGCGCCTCGAGGTCCAGGCGAGCCATCTCCTCGGCCGCGCGCGCCTGGGGCGGTCGGCGGCCTCCGCCCCCGCTGAGGGCCGCCACGGCGCGGTCGAGCGGCACGCCGTCGTAGGGCTCGAAGGGGGCCGCCTCGCCGTGGCCGGCGGTGCCGTCCGCGGCCTCCAGCCGCAGCACCACGAGCTCACGTGCGCTCGTGACGCCGCTCGCGGTCACGAAGGGCTCCCGCAACGGGATCGACAGCCGCAGCAGGGTGCGCTTCAGCATGGTTACGACAGCAGCGCGGCGCCGGCCAGGAGCACGGAGAAGACGGCCAGCAGCCGGCCGGTGTCGGCCAGTGCGCCGTTCAGCGAGGGTCCGTCGCTGCGGGTGGACACGGTCTCGATCAGGGGCGGGGCGAGCGGCAACGCCGCCAGTGTGAGCAGCAGCCAGGCGGACAGGCCGCCCAACACCCACGTGGCGGCCGGAACGGCGAAGGCGACGACGACCATCGCGGCGAACAGCCGGCGCGCCCGATCGCGCCCGATCCTCACGGCGAGCGTGTACTTGCCCGCGCGGCGGTCGGTGTCGACGTCGCGCACGTTGTTCACCACGAGGATCGCCGCCGCCAGCAGCCCCACGGGGACGGCGAGCGCGAACGCCTCCCAGCGCAGCTCCTCGGTCTGCACGTAGTAGGAGCCGACCACCGCGACGATGCCGAAGAAGAGAAACACGAACACCTCCCCGAGCCCCTCGTACCCGTACGGCCGTGGACCACCCGTGTAGAGCACGCCGGCCAGGATCGACGCCGCCCCGACCACGAGCAGCTCCCAGCCGGCCGCCGTGGCCAGGTAGAGCCCGGCGGCCACGGCGATGCCGAAGGCGACGTAGGTGCCCACCAGCACCCGGCGGGGCGGCATCAGACCGCCCGCGGTCACCCGTACCGGCCCTAGCCGGTCCTCGGTGTCGGCCCCCCGGCGCGCGTCCGAGTAGTCGTTCGACAGGTTGGTGCCGATCTGGATGAACAGGCTGCCCACCAGCGCGGCGACGAAGGGCAGCGGACGAAAGACGTCCTCGGAGCCGGCCAGCGCGGTGCCCACCAGCACCGGGGCGATCGCGGCGGGCAGCGTACGCGGCCGTGCCGCCGGCAACCAGAGGCGAAGGTGTCTCAAGGCCGCTTGGGAAACTTGCCGAAGTCGGGGCGCCGCTTGTCGCGATATGCCTCCCGGCCCTCGCGCGCCTCCTCGCTCGCGTAGAAGAGCAGGTTGGCGTCGTGGGCGAGCTGCTGCACGCCCGCGTAGCCGTCCTCGGCGGCGTTGAAGCTCGCCTTCACCAGCCGCAGCGCGAAGGGCGAGAGCTCGAGCATCCGGCGACACCAGCGCACCGTCTCCTCCTCGAGCCGCTCGAGCGCCACCACCGCGTTCACGAGCCCCATCGCGAGCGCTTCACCGGCCGAGTAGCGCCGGCACAGCAACCAGAACTCGTTGGCCCTCTTGCGGCCGACCTGGGCCGCCAGCAGGCTGGCGCCGAAGCCGCCGTCGAAGCTGCCCACCTGGGGGCCGGTCTGTCCGAACCGGGCGTTGTCGGCGGCGATCGTGAGGTCGCACACCACATGCAGCACGTGCCCGCCTCCAATGGCGTAGCCCGCGACCATGGCGACGATCGGCTTGGGGGTGCGCCGCATCTGCACGTGGAGGTCGGTCACGTGGAAGCGGCCGACGGAGGCCCCGCCGGCCACGTACCCCGTGTCGTCGCGCACGCGCTGGTCGCCGCCGGAGCAGAAGGCGAGCGGCCCCTCGCCGGTGAGCACGATCGCGCCGATCGAGGTGTCCTCGCGGGCGCGCTCGAGCGCGTCCGAGATCTCGATCAGGGTCTCGGGCCGGAAGGCGTTGCGCACCTCAGGGCGGTCGATGGTGACCTTGGCGATGCCCTCGGCGGTCTCGTAACGAATGTCGCCGTAGTCGTCGTCGCGCTTCCAGTCGAGCGCGGGCTGGATGCGCCGGCCGGCCTGCTCGTCGAGCCATTCCCGGGTCGCCATGGGGCCTGTACCTTAGTCGCGCCGGGCTGCCTTCCCCCCAGCGGTCTAGTTGGCGCAAAAAGTCCTCATGCTTTTGCTACTGAGGCCGATTTCTGTCTTGTGCATAGAGAAGGACTTATGACGCAAGCCGCTGAGCAACGCCCTTCACCCATCGCCGCGGTGACCGACGGGGCGCGGATCGCCGCCCTGCACGATCTCGGTCTGCTCGACACCGACGCCGAGGAGGATTTCGATCGATACACCCGGCTGGCGACCGATCTGCTCGGCGTTCCGGTCTCCGTAGTGTCGTTGGTGGCGGCGGACCGTCAGTTCTTCAAGAGCCAGGCCGGCCTGTCCGGCGAGTTCGGGGAGGCGAGCCAGACCCCGCTCAGCCACTCCTTCTGCCAGCACGCGGTCGCCTCTGAGCAGCCGTTGATCGTCACCGACGCGCGGGAGCATGCGCTGGTGGCGGACAGTCTCGCGGTCCGCGACCTCGGCGTGATCGCGTACGCGGGGATGCCGCTGGTGCTCTCCGACGGTTACGCGGTGGGTGCGTTCTGCGCGATCGACGGCAAGCCCCGGGCCTGGAGCGAACAGGACATCCGGATCCTCGGCGACCTGGCCGCCGCGGTCACGGCCCACCTCGAGCTGCGCAAGGCCCTGGCCGACCAAGGTCTGCACGATCGCCTGACGGGGCTTCCCAACCGGGTGCTGCTCAGCGCTCAGGCCGATCAGCTACTCAGCGCGGCGGGCCCGGCCGGCGCGGGGTCGGTCGCCGCGATCTGCATCGGCCTCGACGACTTCGGGCTGGTCAACGAGGCGTATGGCGCCGCCACGGCCGACCGTGTGCTTCAGCAGGTCGGCGAGCGCCTCGCCGTCGACGTGCGTGGCGGGGACACACTGGGGCGCCTGGGCGGCGATGTGTTCGCGGTCGTCGGCTGCGACATGCGCGACGAGCATGGGGCGATCAGGCTTGCCGGACGGCTCAAGGACGCGGTGTCGGCCACGGCGTTCGACGTCGAAGGGCAGAGCGTCGGTGTGACCGCCACGCTCGGCCTGGCCACAGGCACGCCGGGCAAGCCCGGAGCGGACCTGCTCTCGCGAGCCGATGACGCGATGCGTCGCGGCAAGGCGGCCGGCGGCGGCGTGCGCGTGGCCGTCGATGATCGCGGCGAGAAGGCGGCGACGCAGCTCCGGCTACGCGGCGCGCTGGCCGGCGCGCTCGAGCGGGAGGAGATCAGCGTCGCGTACCAGCCGATCGTCGACCTGGTCAGCGGGACTCCCGTGGGCTTCGAGGCGCTGGCCCGGTGGACCAGCCCCGAGCTCGGACCGGTGCCCCCATCCGACTTCATCCCCGTGGCCGAGCGCACCGGCGACATCGTGAAGATCGGCGAGTGGGTGCTGCGATCGGCCTGCGCGCAGGCGGCCGAGTGGCGTTGCGACGGGGCCGATCCGTCGATCTGGGTCAACCTCGCCCCGCTCCAACTCGAGCTGGCCAATTTGTGGCAGGTCGTTGGAACGGTGCTGGCCGAGCACGGGCTGCCCGCCTCCGCGCTCGTCCTCGAGATCACGGAGGGCGTCCTGCTCGACGCGGGGGCCATCCAATGCCGCAACCTCGACCAGCTGCGGGAGCTGGGCGTGAGGATCGCGCTCGACGACTTCGGGGCCGGCTACTCCGCGCTGGGCTATCTCAAGCGCTTGCCGATCGACGAGCTCAAGATCGATCGGTCCTTCGTGGAGGGACTGGAGACCGACCCCCACGACATGGCCCTCGTCGAAGCGATCCTGGCCCTCGCCCAGGGCCTGGGCCTCGAGACGGTGGCCGAGGGGATCGAGACGCCCGAGCAGCGCCAGCTCCTGACCCGCCTCGGCTGCCCGTTGGGCCAGGGCTATCTGTACGCCCAGCCGCGGCCGGCCGAAGCGATCGGCATCGCGCCGGGTTAGGCTCCCCGGCTGGGCTCGAACAGCCGAGTCAGCAACAGTTCGAGGCTCGACCGCATGGCGCGGCCCGCCACCTCTGAGTCCTCGGCCTCGGCCACCCATAGCGCGGCCTCGTTGAGCGCGCCGGAGAGCAGCGCTGTGAACGCCTCCACGTCCGGCCGGTCGTCACCGCGTTCGGCGAGCGTGGCCGCGATGCCCTCGCGCAGCGACCGGCCGCCGTGCTTCGCGTCGATCTCGCGCCAGCGCGGCAGACCGAGCGCCGCCGGGCCCTCCACGAGATAGAGCCGATGGAGGGTGGGCTCCGCCATGGCCACGAGCCATTCCTCGCACCCCGCCCACAGCTCGGCCCGGGCGCTCGGCGAGCCCTCGGCGGCGGCGTCGATCCGCTCGGCGAGCCGCGCCGCCACGTCCTCGAGCACGGCGGCGAAGAGCGCGAGCTTGTCGGGAAAGTGGTGGTAGAGCGCGCCGCGGGTGAGTCCGGTCCGGGCGACGATCTCGCTCGTCCGGGCCGCGGCGAAGCCGTCGCGCGCGAACAGCTCGCATCCCGCCTGAAGCAGTGCGGCCTGAGTGCGCGCGTGGCGGATGGCGTTCGGTCCTCTTGGATTGGCCTCCCGGCCGCGCGCGGCGGGGGATGGCGCGGCAGCGATCCGGCTCATCCCCGCAGCTCGTCGAGCGCGGCGGTCCGCGCTTCGCGGGCGGACTGGGGGAAGTATGTCGGGTCGGGCTCGGTCTCCTGCACGATGTCGACCCAGATCCCCGCCGCGTCGCGCAGCATGAAGTGCCGTTGGCCCCACGGCTCGTCCCGCAGCGCGATGACCGGCGTCGCGCCGGTGGCCTCGACCTCACGTAGCGCGACCTCGGCGTCCTCCACCTCGATGGTGATCACCAGGGCGTCGCCGGTCAGCGGCGTGCGGAACCCCGGCACCCCGAGATCCAGTCCCTCCCGCATGAACGAGAGTCCGAGCGGCCGCTCCGCCGGGCTGGTCACGTAGACGAACCAATCGATGTCGATGGCCGTCGAGAAGCCGAGATGCCGCCCGTACCAGTCCCGCTGGGCATCCGTGTCCGGCACCACGATCAATGGATACATGTCTTTGACTCGCATAGATGGCAGCGTATCAACCTACATGCTGATTGTAGGTGGCGATGCCAGACACGAGCGATTCTCTTGATGTTATGATGGCGCTACCGTGACACAGCGCACTCAGATCAGCCTGCCCACCGACGACCATCGGCGCGCGCGGGCCCGCGCGTCTGACCTCGGCATTTCCCTGGCTGAATACATTCGCCGGCTCGTGAGCCGCGATCTGGGGGCCGGATCCCGGTCCGTGTCGGCGGACGCCCTCTTCGACCTGGGCCACTCCGGCGGCTCGGACGTCGCCAGGCACAAGGACGCCTACGTCGGCGAGGCGGTAGAGCAAGGCCGGCGCGCCCGCGGGTGACCCTCTTCGTCGATACGTCGATGTTCTACGCGGCCGCCGACTCCTCAGACCTCGGCAACGGCCGGGCCAAGGAGGTGCTCGGAGCAGGGGAGCCGCTGGTCACGAGTGACCATGTGCTCGCCGAATCCTGGCTGCTGATGCGCAACAGGCTGGGCCGCTCCGCGGCGCAGTCCTTCTGGGAGGCCATCCGGTCGGGGGTCAGCTCGGTCGAGCACGTGGGTCCCGCGGACCTCGAGGCCGCTTGGACGGTGGCCACCGCCTTCGCCGACCAGGATTTCTCGATCGTCGACCTCACGAGCTTCGCCGTCATGCAACGCATCGGCGTGCTCAGGGCGGCGACCTTGGACGACGACTTCGCGATCTTTCGCTTCGGCAGGGCGCGTGAGCGAGCGTTCGAGATCGTGCGCTGAGCGCACGAAACCACGTCCCGCGCCCGGCGTTGGCCCTAGGCTTTCGGCCATGGAGGACTGGCTCACGGCCGCGGCGCGTGAGCGTCCCGACCACGAGGCGGTCGCCGCCGGCGGGGGCTCGGTGACCTACGCGGAGCTCGACGAACGGGCCACTCGGCGGGCGCTGGGGCTGGCGGCGGCCGGGGTGGGGCGAGGGGAGCGCGTCCCGGTGACGCACGGGCCGGGTCTCACATTCGCGGAGCTCGTGCACGCGCTGCCGCGGCTGGGTGCGGTGCTGGAGCCGGGACCGCCCACGGAGCCGCCGGTCCCCGCCGTGTCCGACCCGGTCCGGGCCGGCGACCGGGCGGACGCGAGGCTCCCGGCCACGTCCGCGCCCGGAAAATCCGCGCGGCCGCGGGACGGAGGCGAGGCGCCCGGTCGGCCGCGGGGCGGCGGCCAGGAGCCCGGTCGGCCGCGGGGCGGCGGCCAGGCGCCCGGTCCGCCGACGGGCGGCGGCCAGGAGCCCGCTCCACCGCGGACGACGCTCGAACCCCACGCGGTCCACACGGTGATCCGAACCTCTGGCACGACCGGCGCGCCCAAGGCCGTCGAACTGACCTACGCCAACCACCGGGCCAGCGCGCTCGCCGCCGCCGACGCGCTCGGGGTCGACCCGGCCGACCGGTGGCTCTGCCCGCTGCCGCTCCACCACGTCGGCGGCCTCGCCGTGCTGATCCGCTGCGCGATCAACCGCACCACCGCGGTGCTGCACGAGCGCTTCGAGGTGGGGCGCGTGAAGGCCACGCTCGAGGCGGGCGAGGTGACGCTGGCCTCGCTGGTCCCCACCATGCTGGTGCGCCTGCGCGACGCCGGCCTGCGGCGCGCCCCCGGCCTGCGCGCGATCGCGCTCGGAGGCGGGCCGATCCCGGCGGGACTGCTCGAGTGGGCGCGGCGGACCGGCATTCCCGTGGTGCCCGTGTACGGCATGACCGAGACCGCCTCCCAGGTGACGGCCGGCGGCCCCGGTCGTCCCCTGCGGGGGGTCGAGCTGCGCGTGGACGACGGCGGCGAGATCCTCGTGCGCGGTCCGATGGTCGCGCCCGGCGCGCTGGCCGCGGACGGTTGGCTCCACACCGGCGACCGCGGCCGGCTCGACGGCGAGGGCCTGCTCCACGTGGACGGTCGCATCAAGGAGCTGATCGTGACCGGCGGCGAGAACGTCGCGCCGCTCGAGGTCGAGCAGGCGCTGCTGGCCCACCCGGCGGTGGCCGACGCGGCCGTGGCGGGGCGCCCGGACCCGGTGTGGGGGGAGGCGATCGCCGCCTTCGTGGTGCTGCGCGAGCCCACCGCGCCGGACGAGCTGCGCGCCTGGTGCCGCGAGCGCGTCGCGTCGTTCAAGGTGCCGAAGACGATCGAACCGGTGGCCGAGCTACCCCGTAACGCCAACGGCAAGCTGCTGCGCGACCGGCTTCCCCGAGCGTGGAGCTAATCGAGACGGCGATGGGATGATCCAGTCGGGCTCGTTCAGAGATGCGGCGAGCCCGGCATGCCATGCTGAGAGTATGTTATCATGCTCCGAGCATGGCGAAGATGGTGCAGGTAAAGGGTGTATCAGAGGACGTGCATCGCACGTTGAAGGCGCGCGCCGCGTTGCGCGGGCAGACGCTCAGCGACTATCTGCGTGCCGAGATGGAGCGGCTCGCCGCGCGTCCGTCTGCCGAGGAGCTCTTGGCGTTGCTCAACCGTGACGCACCGGCGGCGCTGGGCGATAGCGCCGCAGCGGAGGTGCGCCGCGGTCGTGAGCGCGTCACGTGAGTATCATCGACGCGTCGCTGCTGATCGACGTGTTGGCTGGCCTGCCGGCCGGTCGGCCGTGGCGGCGCTGGGTTGCGACCAGCGACGTGCTGGCAGCGCCCGATTGCGCTGGTGTCGAGCTCGGCCGGTACCTGCGCAGACACACGCTCAGCGGTCAGCTCGCCGCCGCGGACGCGCAGCGCAGCTTCGGCGCCTTCGATGCGCTAGGCGTCGAGATCTATCCAACCGGACCGCTGCGGGTCGACGCGTTCGCCCGGCGTGAGAGCTTCACGTTCGACGATGCTCTCTACGTGGCGCTCGCTCGCCGGCTCGATGAGCCGCTCGCCACCACGGACGCCCGCCTCGCCCGCGCCGCCGCAAGCGTCGGCGTCGCCGTCGCCCGTCCCTGAAGCGTGAGCCGGCCCACCGGACCTGGGCGGCGGACGGTAGCTCACTCGTGTGCCTCGGCGGCGTATGGCGGGTATCGTCCTCGCCGATGATCTACGACAAGGACGCCGACCTCCAACAGCTCGACGGCAAGACCGTGGCCGTGCTCGGCTACGGCTCGCAGGGGCACGCCCATGCGCTCAACCTGAGGGACTCGGGCGTGGACGTCGTGGTGGGCCTGCGCGCCGACTCGTCCTCGGCCGACAAGGCGAGGGGGGACGGCCTGCGGTTGGAGACGATCGCCGACGCCGCCAGCGCCGGCGACGTGGTGATGGTGCTGGTGCCCGACGAGAAGCAGGCGGAGGTCTGGGAGGCCGAGATCAAGGACGGGATCGCGCCGGGCAACCTGCTGATGTTCGCCCACGGCTTCTCGATCCACTTCGGCCAGATCGACCCGGGGCCGGAGGTGGACGTGGGCATGGCCGCGCCCAAGGGGCCCGGCCACTTGGTGCGGCGCCAGTACGTCGAGGGCAACGGCGTGCCCGGGCTCGTCGCCGTGCACCAAGACACCAGCGGGCGCGCGCGCGAGGTCGTGCTGGCCTACGCGCGCGGCATCGGCTGCACGCGGGCCGGCGTGATCGAGACGACCTTCAAGGACGAGACCGAGACCGACCTGTTCGGCGAGCAGGCCGTGCTCTGCGGCGGTGTGACCGAGCTGGTGCGGGCGGGCTACGAGACGCTGGTGGACGCCGGCTACGACCCTCGCCTGGCCTACTTCGAGTGCCTGCACGAGCTGAAGCTGATCGTCGACCTGATGTACGAAAAGGGCATCACCGGCATGCGCTACTCGATCTCCAACACGGCCGAGTACGGCGACCTGACGCGAGGCGCGCGCGTCATCGGCGAGCCGACCCGCGAGGCGATGAAGCGGATCTTGGGAGAGATCCAGTCGGGCGACTTCGCGCGCGAATGGATCGCCGAGAACCGCGCGGGGCAGGAGAGCTTCCAGCGGATGCGCAGCGAGCAGAAGGACCATCAGATCGAGCGCGAGGGCAAGGAGCTGCGCGCGATGATGGACTGGATCGACACGGAGTTCTGATTTGGACCGCCCAGACGAGGAGCGGTCCTCCCAGGAGAGCGCCACTCGGTTCCTGCCGCCGCGGCCGGCCGGCCCGGAGCCCGAGCTCGGCGACGGTCCGGCCTCCCCGAGCGGTGCTCCGGCCTCCCCGAGCGGTGCTCCGGCCGCTTCGGGCGGCGTCCCTGCCTTCCCCGACGCTCCGGCTTCCCCGCCTGGCCAGCCATCGCCTCAGAGCTGGCCGCCGCCGCCGCCCGACTGGCAGCCGTCGCCCCCTCCGACGTGGCAGCCGCCACCTCCGGGCTGGCAGCCGCCCTCGCCCGGCGGCTGGCAGCCGGCGCCGCCCGGCTGGGGCTACCCCTCGCCGGCCCCGCCCGACAACGGCCCAGCGGTGGCCGGCTTCGTGCTCTCGCTCGTGGCCGGTGGGTTGCTGCTGCTCTCGGGCGGTCTCTCGTCTGTCATCTCGATCGGCTGCGCCATCTTCGGGATCGTCCACTCGCGCAGGGGCAAGCGGAAGGTCGCGGCGGGCGAGACCCCCAAGCACGCCGGACTGGCTCAGGCCGGCTTCATCGTCGGCATCGTCTCGCTCGTCCTGGCCGTGATCGCGACGCTGTTCTGGGTCCTGATCGCCGTCCTCGCCATCTCCGACGAGGACTTCCGGCAGGACCTCGAGGACGAGTTCGATCAGGGTGACACGATCACCGCCGCCCTGCGCCTCGGCGCCGCCGCGCTGCAGGTTGGTGCCGCCCTCCTACGCTGACGCTATTCTCGCCGGTCCGATGGCCGACCTCTACGCGAAGCGGTACCTGATGACCGCCGGTCCCACGCCGCTGCCTCCGGCGGTGGAGCGGGCGATGGCCGAGCCCATGCTCTATCACCGCGCGCCGGCGTTCGTCGAGGTGTACGCGCGGACGCTGGAGCGCCTCAAGCGCGTGTTCGGGACCGAGAACGAGGTGCTGGTCTTCGCCGCCTCCGGCAGCGGCGCGATGGAGTCGGCGGTCGCGAACCTCGTGCGCCCCGGCGAGCCCGCGCTGGTCGCCGTGTGCGGGAAGTTCGGCGAGCGCTGGGTCGAGCTGTGCGACGCCTACGGCGCCCGCACCGTCGACCTCCAGACCGAGTGGGGCCAGCGGGTGGAGCCGGCCGAGCTCGACCGGGCGCTGAGTGACGAGCCCGGCGTCGAGATCGTGTTCGCCACCCTGTCCGAGACCTCCACCGGGGTGGTAAACGACGTCCGCGAGCTGACCGAGGTGGCGCACCGCCACGGCGCGCTGATCGCCGTCGACGCGATCTCGGGCCTCGGCGCCGTGCCGATCCCGCAGGACCGGTGGCGGGTGGACGTTGTGGTGTCCGGCTCCCAGAAGGCGCTCATGTCGCCGCCCGGCCTGGCCTTCGCCAGCCCCAACGCGGCGGCGCTCGAGCGCGCCGCCGCCATCCCCGGGCGGCGCTACTACTACGACTGGCAGCGCACCGCCGCGGGCCAGCGCAAGGATCCCCCGGACAGCCCGTTCACGCCCGCGGTCAGCCTGGTGCGGGCGCTCGACGCGGCGCTCGGGTTGATCGAGCGCGAGGAGCTCGAGCGGGTCTACGAGCGCCACCGCCTGCTCGGCCGCGCGACCCGCGAGGCGGCCAAGGCGCTCGACCTGGAGCTGCTCGGCGGCGAGGACCAGAACGCCAACGTGGTCACCGCGATCCGGCTACCGGACTCGATCGACGGCGGTCAGGTGCCAAAGTTGATGCGCGATCGGTTCGGTGTCACGATCGCCGGCGGCCAGGGCCGGCTCAAGGGCAGGATCGCTCGCGTCGCGCACTGCGGCTACTTCGGCGCCTTCGACATCGTGGTCACGGTGGCGGCGCTCGAGATGACGCTGCGGGAGCTGGGTCACGAGGTCGAGCTGGGGGCCGGGGTGGCCGCCGCCCAGGCCGTGTTCCTCGAGCTCCCCGCCGTCTCACCGGCGTGAAGGTCCTCGTCAAGGAGAAGATCGGCGACTCCGGCGTCCAGCTCGTCCGCGACGCCGGCTACGACGTCGAGCTGGGGGTCGACTGGCCGCCCGCGGAGCTCGAGCGCCGCATCGGCGAGTTCGACGGCATCCTGATCCGCTCCGCCACCGATCTCACCGCGGACCTGATCGAGCGAGCGGGGCGCCTCAAGGTCGTCGGACGCGCCGGCGTGGGGGTGGACAACGTCGACGTGGAGGCGGCGACCAAGCGGGGCATCGTCGTGGCCAACGCGCCGCAGTCCAACGTGATCACCGCCGCCGAGCACACGCTGGCGATGCTGCTGGCGCTGGCCCGCAAGGTGCCCCAGGCGCACGGCTCGCTCGTCGCCGGCGCCTGGGAGCGATCGCGCTTCAGCGGCGTGGAGCTCTACGAGAAGACGCTGGGCGTGCTCGGCTTCGGGCGCATCGGGCAGCTCGTGGCGCAGCGCGCCCTCGGCTTCGGCATGCGCGTGGTGGCCTTCGACGCCTACGTGGCCGAGGAGCGCTTCCGCGAGCTCGGCGTGGAGCGCGCCGCGGCCTCGGACGAGCTGTACGCCCAGGCCGACTTCATCACGATCCACCTCCCCGTCAACGCCGAGACCGAGAACTGGCTGGACGAGAGCGCCTTCGC
>Ga0187894_10005854_pt1 | contig 12309 bp, 6 predicted proteins | sample GBC1701081metaG_FD_136650 | JGI IMG/M metagenome (GOLD analysis project Ga0187894, IMG submission 136650) | White microbial mat communities from a lava cave in the Kipuka Kanohina Cave System on the Island of Hawaii, USA - GBC170108-1 metaG ... | reverse complement strand
TTTCTCCTTTTCATTGTGAGGCCTCCTTAGTCCAGATTCTGTCTAAGAAAGCCCCTTATCCAAAGGGATCAGGTGGGCCAAATCAGGGCGCCGAAATGGGCCAATTCAGAGTGCCAAACTCACCCATCGCCTGTAGCTTGTCTACGGCCAGCGAAAAACCGCGCCAGTCAGGCGAAGGAATTGGATTGACGCCGCTCAGATACTTCGTCAGCACGTATGCGCCGCCCAAGCCCAGCGCGACGCCGATGGCAGCCAGCGTCATGCCTTGGCGGATCAGCGGGATTTGGGTGCGCAGGACAATTCATCGGCAGCGATTTGAGGTCAGAAAGCAGGCATCAATGTCACTTGCCGGTCGAGTGAGCCTTCAGGAATTCCCGTAGTGCCTCGATAAATTCAGGCCGCCCGACAGCATTGCCGTGAGTAGCCTTTTCAACCTGAGCAACTTTTAGTGTCGGCATGACTTTCTTCAGCTTATTGACCCCTTCCATCGTTGAATCCGCCGTACCGACGATGGCGATAGTTGGCACTTTGATCGTCGAAACCTGTTTCTCGGTAATCGCCAATTCAGGAAGCGAACGGGCGACAGCGGCAAGGGCGGCGAGGTCTTGCCCAGCCAGTCGGGCGGCGCTCTGTTTTATTTGTTCTTCGGTGGGCGGCGGTTGGTCTTTGGGGGTTAAAGCCAGGATCATCGTGCGCAATGAACCTTTCTCCAAGTCTGCGGCGAGTTGCTCGAATAGCCTGATCTCCGTATCTGTCAGAGCCAGCATGCCACCGCTCCCGCCCAACGTGGCGGTCAGAAATCGTTCAGGCTTCAGGGTCAAGAGCTTGGCCGTGATATTCCCTCCCATTGAATAGCCGACGATGTGCGCCTGACGAATCTTGAGATGATCCAGCAGGCGCGTCACATCGAACGCCATTTCCTGTCCGTATTGTTTTACGTCATGCGGTTTATCGCTTTTGCCGTGCCCGCGACAATCCATGGCGATCACGCGGTAATATTTGGCAAGCTGCTGAAACACCTCCGAAGTGACCCAAGTTCGTTCGGCGTTACCCAGAAAACCATGAAGCAAAACGACCGGCTCGCCCGTTCCTTGTTCGATGTAGCGGATGCGAACGCCGTTCGCGTCGAAGAACTGATCTAGGCGCGCTTGTCCAAATGCCAGCGATGACATTCCTGTCATCAACAAAATGACTGCGAATCGCAGCGGGTGTTTCATGGTTTCTCCTGAAAAGATAAATTGGTCGCAAGTTGATGCCGCCGAGCAACTCCTTAGCCCAACGTAAATTCGAGATTCTTGCATAACCTTCGCGCTCCGTAGCGCAGGTCTTGCCACAGAGTTTGCATAACGGTTCTCTTTGTCAGAATCGGTTCATTCGCACCGCAGCGCAATCATCGGGTCCACCTTCGTCGCCCGTCGCGCTGGAATCCAGCAGGCCGCGACCGCCACCACAATCAATGCTCCGGCAACCGAGGCAAATGTCAGCGGGTCGCTGGCGCTGATACCGAACAACAAGCCCGCCAACAGTTGTGTAACGCCCAACGCACTCAGCAATCCCAGCGCTGTGCCCGTCAGAATCAACCTCAATCCCTGTTTTAGAATCAGCCAGAGAATATCTGCCGATTGTGCGCCCAGCGCGATGCGGACGCCGATTTCATTAGTGCGTTGCCTGACGGTGTAAGCGATCACACCGTAAATCCCCATCATCGCCAGCCCCAACGCCAACGCGCCGAACAGCCCCATCAGCCGGGTAAAAAACTGCTGTCCCCAGGCGGCATCCGCGACAAACTGTTGCAGGGTGGAGATGCCGACGAGCGGTTGCTCTCGATCCAACGCGGTGATTGTCTGGCGAATTGCTGCGACGGATTGCAGCGGCTCCGTCATCGTGCGCGCCAGCAGCCAACCATAATTTTGCGGCGCTTGCGACAATGGACGATACAGCGCCGGATAATCCGGCTCCGCGCTCAATTCCTGCCGCACAGCAGGGACGACGCCGACGATTTCCAGCCAGGCCGCTTGCGATTCCAGACCGCCCAGCCGGATGCGTTTGCCGAGCGGGTTTTCATGCGGCCAGAACTGCCGCGCAGCAGTTTCACTGATGATGCCGACTACCGGGGATGCGGCGTTGTCACGGGCATCAAACGGACGCCCTGCGCGCAGGGTGACGCCAAGAGCATCGAAGTATCGCGGGCTGACGACAAAATCCGCGGCGGCGGGCAGATTGTCACGCGCGGGCTGTGGACGGCCTTCAATAGTGAACAGGGTGCGGTTCGGCGTGCGCAGGGGCAGGTTGTTGGCGAAGCTGGCAGTCTCTATGCCCGGCAGCGCGTTTACACGTTCAAGCATCTGGTCGTAAAACGTGGCCTTCTGACGCGCTTCTGCATACCGGCCTGACGACAACGGAATTTCAATCTTCAAGACGCGCTCAGGATTGAAGCCCAGCTCCGCGTGTTGCAGCCGCAACAGACTCTTTACCATCAACCCGGCGCTGATGAGCAACACCAGCGACAACGCCACTTCGGCAATCACAAACAGGCTACGCAGCCGCTGACGTTGCAGACTCTGGGCAATCGTGCTGTCTTTGAGCAGATCGTTGAGTCGTGGTTTCGTGGCGGCCAACGCCGGAACCAGTCCGAAGAATATGCCTGTGAGTGTCGCTACGCCGAGCGTGAACACCAGCACGCGCCAATCCAGGCGAAGCGTGGCCGCGCCGCCCGGCAAGAAGGATTGCGCCTCCGCCGGAATCAGCGCCAGAACTAATTTCAAGCCCCAGGCAGCAAGCAAGACACCGCCCAATCCCCCCAACCCTGCCAGCATCACGCTTTCGGTCAGCAATTGCCGCACGACGCGCCAACGGCTCGCGCCTAACGCCGCCCGAATCGTGATTTCTTTCTGCCGCACCGCCGCTCGCGCGAGCAACAGATTGGCGACATTGGCGCACGCAATTAGCAAGACAAAACACACTGCGCCGAGCAGTAAGAACATCGCCGCGCCGAATTCGCCCAGCAAGCGTTCCTGCAACGACATCACGCTGAAGGTGCGCTGCTGATTTTCTTTCGGATAAGCTTCCGCCAGCCGACGCCCAATAGCCTGCAATTCCGCTTGCGCCTGTGCCATCGTCACTTCCGGTTTGAGCCGGGCGATGACCTGCTGCGAACGCGCGTCACGATTGGCAAGCTGTTCCGCCATGAAGCGACGTGGAACCCACACGTCGAATTGTCCGCTTGCAAACCAGAAGCTCTGCGGCAACACGCCGACAACCGTATGGCTACCGCCGTCCTGTGGATTATCAATGCCATAAAGATTGACCTGTTTGCCGATCAGATTTGCATCCGCGCCGAACCGTCGTTGCCACAGCCCGTGCGAAAGCATCACAACACGACCGCTCTCCGGCCTCTCATCCTCTGGTAGCAGCGTACGCCCCAGTGCTGCACCCACCTGCAAAACACGAAACAGTTCTGCCGAAGCCCATGCCCCCGAAACATGCTCCGGCTGTTGCCCGCCCGCCGAATTGCCCGCTAAATTGAAAGCGTCGAACTCCACTGCCGCGACGCTCTCAAAGACCGACTGCTGCGCACGCAAATCCTGCCAATTCGCGGGCGAAACCGGCGTGAGCGAGCCGTCGTTGACAAGTTCTGAAACCGCTACGATCTGTTCCGCATTCTGATAGGGTAGCGGACGCAGCAGCACGGCATTGACGATGCTAAAGATCAGCGTGTTTGCACCGATGCCCAGGGCGAGCGTCAGAATGGCAATCAATGAAAAGCCCGGATTCTTCCGCAGCATCCGCACGCCAAAGCGCAGGTCTTGGAAAAGTGTTTCGAGCATCGGTAACCCTCCTTGTTCACGATGAAGTTCTGTGGTCAACGTCACGCCACCGAGTTTAATGAGCGCCATTCGCCGCGCTTCTTCCGGCGACATCCCGGCGCGCAGGTTGTCCTCGATGTGGAAGGCCAGATGGCTTTCCAACTCGTCGGCAAATTCCTGTTCGCGCCGCCCGCGATGAAACATCCCGAAAAGCCGCACCAGCCAGCCGCGTAATTGTCGAAGGCGAATCTGCATAAACTGAAAACGTCCTTGTCACTCGTGCCGGAGCGCAACCAGCGGATCGACCTTTGTCGCGCGCCGCGCCGGGACGTAACAGGCCAGGAGCGCCACTACCGCCAGCAGCGCTGAAACGCCAACGAAGGTCAATGGGTCAGTCGGCTTCACGCCAAAAAGCAGACTCTCCATCAATCGCGTCAGCGCAAAGGCTCCGACCAACCCAAGCGCCACGCCGATTAACGCCAGGCTCATTCCCCGCCAGACCACCATCCGCAACACATCGCCCGCTTGCGCGCCCAGCGCCATCCTGATGCCTATCTCGTGCGTGCGCTGGCTGAAGTCATAAGAGATGACGCCGTAAATGCCGACCGCTGCGATAACGAGGGCGACGGTAGCGAAGATGGCGAGCAGGAGCATCTGGAAGCGACGATCCGCGACCGAATTCGACAATTGTTCATTCATCGGGACGACCTGATTGACCGGTTCGATCGAGTCAATTGAGCGCACCTGATTACGGATAGCGGTTGCCAGTGCTGAGAGGCCGGTCGGATTGTTCTGATCGTGGGCTGCTCGCACGACAAGATGCGCTATGACGCCCGGATTTTGCATCCACGGCACATAAATCTCCGGATTGACCGAGTTCGCGATGCCGCGATTACGCGTGTCACCGGAGACCCCCACAATGGTTGCTGAACCTCTCCCCATCGCCAACCGATGGCCGATCGGGTTTTCGTTCGGGAAGAATTGCCGGGCCAGAGTTTCATTGATGATCACTACTTGCTGCGCTCCCGGGCCATCCTGTGAGGTGAACGAGCGTCCCTCGCGCATCTGCATGCTCATAGTTTGAAAGTATTCGGTGTCGATCGCATTGAGGTAAATGATTGGCGCTTTCCCCGGCTCGTACGGCGGACGCCCTTCGATCTGAAGGTTCATACGACTAGTCCGGCTGTCGATTGGTAGACCGCTGGCCAGACTCGCCGACTGGATACCAGGCAGGCGCCGGACTCGATCGAGGGTTCCCTGGAAATAGGCGTTGCGTTGCGGCGAGAAGGCCGGGTATTTGTCTATATTGGGTATGAGGTACAGCGCCAATACGCCATCCGGATTGAAGCCTTTGGGGACGGCCATCAGCCGCAAGAAGCTCTTGACCATCAACCCCGCGCCGACGAGCAAGACCAGAGCGAGCGCCAGTTCGGTAATCATCAAGGCCGGTAGCGCCCGCCGCGCCTGGCCTCGCCCCGCTCCCGCTCCTGACTGTGACTTGAGAGTCTCATTGACGTCGGTCTTCGACGCGTGCAGTGCGGGAAAGATACCGGCGATCAGGCTCGTCAACAGAATGACAAGACAGGTGAAGCCGAGCACGTGGCCATCCACACGAGTCTGCTCGATGCGCGCGATCCCGTCGGGACTCGCTGCCACGAGCAGCTTAACGCCCCAGTTTGCCGCGAGCAGCCCGGCGCCGCCGCCCAGAAGCGAGATGAGCAAACTCTCCGTCAGCAACTGTCGTACGAGTCGCAGCCGTCCGGCGCCGACTGCCGCGCGGATCGCCATCTCCCTTTGCCTGGCCGCCGAGCGCGCCAAAAGCAGATTCGCCACATTGGCGCACGCGATGAGCAGGACGAAAGCGACCGCGCCGAATAAGACCAGCAAGGACAGACGTACATCGCCGACGAGACGCTCGCTCAAACCAATCACTCTGATCTGTGCGTCTTTATAGAAAGCGGGAAAGGCCTGTTGTTGCCGTTCGAGGATGACTGACATCTCCGCCCTGGCGGCCTCTCGCGTCACGGACGGCTTGAGGCGCGCGAGCACACTCAGGCCAACCTGGCGCTGGCGGCTCAACTCCTGCGCGACATTGAGGGCGAGCGGCAGCCACAACTCTGAGTCCTCAGGAAACCTGAATCCGTAGGGCATAATCCCAACGACAGTCCGGCTTTGGCCACCCAGCGTGATCGAACGGCCGATCACCTGCGGATCGCCGCCGAAGCGGCGCCGCCACAGGCTGTCGCTCAGGATCACAACCGGCGCGCCGCCCAATTTGTCCTCCTCGGTCGTGAATGTGCGTCCAAGCACAGGCGCGACGCCCAGCATTTCAAACAGGCCTGCGGAAATCGTCCCGGCATCCAGCCTCACGGTCTCACCGTTTCCTGTGAGATCGGCGGTATCGTCGGTATAGGCGGCGATCTGTTCAAAGCTCTTCGCCTGATCGCGCCATTCCAGAAAATCTGAGCCGTAGGATGATTTGCCTGTGCTCGCCCGGTAATGACTGACCAGCACAAGATGATCAGGGTCCCGGTAAGGAAGCGGCCGCAGCAATACCGCATTCACCACGCTGAAAATCGCCGTGTTTGCGCCGATGCCCAGCGCCAGCGTCAGAATCGCAATCAACGAAAAGCCGGGTTGCTTTATCAACATCCGCACGCCAAAGCGTAAATCTTGTAACAGTGTTTCGAGCATCGGTAATCCTCTCTGTTCACGATGAAGTTCTTGTGTCCGTGTCACGCCACCGAGTTTGATGAGCGCCATCCGTCTTGCTTCTTCCGGCGACATCCCGGCGCGCAGGTTGTCTTCGATGTGCAAGGCCAGATGGCTTGCCAACTCTTCGGCAAATTCCTGCTCGCGTCGTTGGCGACCGAATAAGCCGAAGAATCGCATCAGCCAGCCACGCGCTTGTCGAACGTGCATCATGACTCCTATTTCTGTTGTTTCTATTCGGCGCGAAGCGCAACCAGCGGATCAACCTTCGTTGCTCGGCGCGCGGGGATGTAACAGGCCAGCAGCGCCGCAAACGCGAGCAACAACGCGATCGCCGCAAAAGTCAGCGGGTCGGTCGAGCTCACCCCGTAGAGCAAAGTCTTCATCAACCGCGTCAAGGCCAGCGAAGCGATCAGACCGATGGCGCCCCCTATGCCCACCGGTTTCATCCCCTGCGCCAGCATCAGTCGCAGGATATCGCCGCGTCCCGCCCCCAACGCCATTCGCACACCGATTTCCTGTGTGCGTTGCGAGACGGTGTACGACAGCACGCCGTAAATCCCAACCATCGCCAGCAACAACGCAACCGCCCCAAACGCGCCGAGCAAAATCATCAAGCCGCGCCGTTGCCCAACGCTGCGCGCGATGACTTCTTCCAGTGTGGCAACTTTCGAGACGGCCAGCGTTTTGTCTACGGCAGCGATTGCTTGTCGCGCCGGAGTGACCAGTGCGAGCGGATCGCCTTTGGCGCCTACCATAAAACTCATAAATCCCCAGACGCCTACGCTCTGTGCGGTGTAAATCATTGGTTCGGCTCCATCGGCAAGGCTCCTGTGCTTGACGTTGCCGACGATGCCAACAATTTCGGTGAAGGGAGGCTGCTGACCTTGCGTCGAGGCGCTGTAAAACCGTATGCGCTTGCCCAACGCTTTTTCGCCGGGGAAGAAACGTTCCGCAAACTTTTCGTTCACGATCAAGGCTGGCGCTTCCGGGGTTTCCTGCCCTGTGAAAAAACGCCCCGCGCGCAGCGGAATGCCAAGCACACTAAAGTAATCGGGGCTGACAGGAAGCTCGACGGCGAAAGGCTCTTTGCCCGGTTCCGGCAGTGGCTTGTCGGCGAACGCAAAACGGCGATTCGTGTTCACTCCCGACATCGGAACGTAGCCCGCAGAAGCGACGCTTTCGGCGCCTGGAATCGCGCGCAAACGTTCAGTCGTTTGGCGAATGAATTCCATTCGTTTGTTCCGCCCGATGTAGCCTTGCGCAGGCAAGGTCAGATCCAACGTCAACACGCCTTCCGGCTTGATGCCGGGATCAACGGCGCTCAAGCTGATAAAACTGCGCAGCAGCAAACCTGCCCCCATCAACAGCACCAGCGACAACGCAACTTCAGCGACGACCAACGCGCCCCGCATTCGGCCGCTCAGCGTGCCCGCTGAACTGCGTCCCATTCCTTCTTTGATCGTGTCTGCGAGGTTGTTGCGCGTCACGGACAGCGCCGGAAGCAAGCCGAATACAACGCCTGTCAACAGCGTCAGCGCCGCGACAAAGCCCAGCACGCGCCAATCCAAATTGGCTTCGTAGAGTTGCGGAATCTTGAGTGGATTCAGACTGAGCAACAGCTTCCGCGTCCATCCGGCCAACAACAATCCCAACACGCCGCCGAGCGTTGTCAGCAACAAACCTTCCGTTAGCAATTGCCGCAACAAGCGGAAGCGCCCCGCGCCCAATGCCGCGCGCACGGCCAATTCGCGGTATCGGCTTGCCGTGCGTACCAACAACAAATTGGCGACGTTCGCGCAAGCAATCAACAACACCAAGCCAATCGCGCCGAACAGCAGTAATAACGGCTGCTTGATGTTTCCGACGGCGTGTTGCTGAAGCGGGATGAGTTCGACGCGCGCGCCGCTGTTAAATTGCGGATACTGTCGCTCCAACTCGGCGGCAACGTTGTTCCACTGCGCCGTTGCCTGCGCTGGCGTAACGCCGGGTTTGAGTCGTCCGATGACGCTTAGATAATTGCTGCCACGCGGTGAAGCTTGCGGGTCTAACATGAGCGGCGTCCACAATCGCGCTGTCACCGGATATGCCACCCCCGCAGGCATCACGCCGATGATTTCATGCGCGCGCCCTTCGATGAACAACGTCTTGCCAATCGCGTTCGCATCGCCGCCAAACCGCGACGCCCACAAGCCGTGACTCAGCACCACGACCGGAGTTGCTCCCGGATGATCTTCATTCGCGGCAAAACCGCGACCGAGCGCAGGCGCCAGGCCCATCGTCTTAAAAAACTCCGCCGTGACGTTCGCGCCTGCAACCCTCTCCGGCTCGCCCTCGCCGCCGACGCTGACACCGCCTGGCGCAAAAGCAGAAACCGAAGCAAAGACCTGATCGCGTTCCTGATGATCCAGAAAGTTCGGTACTGACATCGGATATTCGTGGAAGTTGCGCGCGGGATTGCTGCGCCAAATCGTCATCAGAGCCTCGGGTTCGCGATAGGGCAATGGGCGCAAAAGCAGCCCATTGATCAAACTAAAGATCGCCGTAATCGGCCCAATGCCAATCGCCAGCGCGAGAATCGCCAATAAAGATAAGCCCGGACGCTTCCACAACATCCGCAGCCCAAAGCGCAAGTCCTGAAATAATGTTTCGAGCATCGGTAATCCTCTCTGTTCGCGGTAGCGTTCCTGGGTCAAGGTCACGCCGCCAAGTTTGATGAGCGCCAACCGTCGCGCCTCTTCCGGCGACATCCCGGTGCGCAGGTTGTCTGCAATGTGCAGCGCCAGATGGCTTTCCAACTCTTCGGCGAATTCGCGCTCGCGTTGCTTGCGATGGAACAGGCCGAAGAGTCGCATCAGCCAGCCGCGCGCTTGTCGAACGTGCATCATGACTCCTATTTCTGTTGTTTCTATTCGTGACGAAGCGCGATCAGCGGATCAACTTTCGTTGCGCGCCGCGCGGGCAGATAGCAAGCCAGCAGCGCCACGACCGCCAGCAACAAGGCGATGAGCGCATACGTGGTTGGATCAACCGCGCTCACCTCATGCAATTCATTGGCGATCAGGCGGCTTAGCGAGAGCGCGCCCACCAGTCCGATGAACAGCCCAATGCCCACCAGCGTCATTCCCTGCCGAAGTACCAACTTGAGCACGTCGCGCGTTTGTGCGCCCAAAGCCAGGCGAATGCCAATCTCGTTGGTGCGCAGTGTGACGACGTAAACCATCACGCCGTACAAACCGATGGCCGCTAAGAGCAGGGCGATGGCGGCGAAGAGTCCGATGAGCCTGAGCGTTAGTCGCCGCTGAGCGACAGACGTAGCGATGACGTCCTCCAGTGTGCGCACGTTCGCCACCGGTTGGACGGCATCTACAGTCAGAATCGCTTTGCGCACACTTTCGGCCAAGGCCAGCGGCGCACTCGCCGTGCGAACAATCAGACTACCGTTGTTAAATCGGCTGAACGGTTGCGGCAGGTAATAGCGGGGATTGACCTTTTCCGTGAGACCGCGACTGCGCCAATCGCCGACCACGCCGACGATCTCCCAACTCTCTTTCTCAATTTGCAAACGCTGTCCCAACGGCTCTTCGTTGGGAAAATACGCGCGCACTAGCGCCTCATTCACAATCACCACGCGCGGCGACGCGGCAGTGTCACGCGCATCGAAGGATCGGCCTTTCAGTAACGGAACCCCCAACGCGCGAAAGAAATGCGGAGTGCAATAATCGAAGTCCGCGTCGCCCCCTTCCGGCGCGCTTTTACGACCTTCAATCTTGAAGCCTGTGCTGGGAGGTCCTCCGGCCACAGGCAGCGTCCAAGTCAGACCGGCGGCCTCGACACCGGGCAGCGCCTCGATGCGCTCAAGAGCTTGCTCGAAAAATGCGCTGCGGCGAGCGGCGTCAGGATATTTCTGCTCCGGCAAAGTGATCTGCATCGTCAGCACATTCTGCGGATTGAAGCCCAGCGGGACGTTGGAGAGACGGATGAAACTTTTCAGCAGCAGCCCTGCTCCGACCAACAGCATCAGCGCCAGGGCGACTTCGGCAACCACCAGGCCGCCACGCAGCCGATTCCGCGCGTTTGCGAGCAGTCCGCGTCCGCCTTCTTTGAGCGTGTCGTTAAGGTTCAGTCGCGCGGACTGGTAGGCGGGCGCTAAACCAAATGCCAACCCGGTTACGAGTGAGACCAGCAACGTAAAGCCGAGCACGCGCAGGTCTAGACTGACCTCTTGAGCGCGCGGCAGATTGATTGCGATCAAGCGGGTGAGCGCATCAAGGCTGCCATACGCCAGGAGCAGCCCGCCCAGCGCGCCGAGCAATGCGAGCAGCAGGCTTTCGGTCAGCAACTGTCGAACAATGCGCCACGCGTGAGCGCCGAGCGCCGAGCGCACCGCCAATTCCCTTTGTCGCGCCGAAGCCCGCGCCAGCAAGAGGTTGGCGACGTTGGCGCAGGCAATGAGCAAAACCAACGCAACTGCGCCGAGCAGCAAGAACAGTGTCGGTTTGATCTGCCCTGTGATCTCTTCGTGCAGTGTAACAACAGTAACGCCCCAATCCTTTTTCGAGGCCGGATAAAGTGGCTTGAGCCGCTGCGCAATGGCGTTCAGTTCGGCTTGCGCCCGCTCAACTGACACACCGGGTTTGAGCCGGGCGAAGGCGCGCAGGAAGTGAATGCCACGTTGCTGCGCTGCCTGCGGAGAAAACACGTAGGGAGTGACGAACTCCGCCGTCTCCCATGGCAAAAAGTTCGGCGGTAGGATGCCAATGACGGTGTAGCCCTCACCGCCCAATTGAACTGTGCGGCCAATGATGGCAGCGTCCTCGCTCCAACGCCGCTGCCACAAACGGTGCGTGAGGACGACCACTTTCTCTTTGCCCGGTTGATCTTCGTCCGGCGCAAACGTGCGCCCCAGCAGCGGCCGCGCCCGCAGGATGTCCAGGCCGTTGGCAGACAGCTGCACTCCGCTGAGGCGCTCAGGTTCGCCCGCGCCGGTGAGGTTCAAGGTGGTGGTGGCGAGGACAGACAGGCTCTCGAACACCGTATTGTGTTCCCGCCAATCAAGCACCGCTCCCGGAGCAATCCTGTTTTTGCGGGTTCCACTGCCAGGGTCTTCCCAAAGTTGAACAAGTTGGCCGGGCTGGTCATAGGGCAACGGCTTCAGCAACACGCCATTGACGACGCTGAAGATCGCGGTGTTCGCCCCAATCCCCAGCGCCAAAGTCAGAATCGCAATCAACGAAAAGCCGGGTTGCTTTATCAGCATCCGCACGCCAAACCGCAAGTCTTGCCAGAATGTTTCGAGCATCGGTAATCCTCCTTGTTCTCGATGAAGTTCTTGTGTCAAAGCCACGCCGCCGAGTTTGATGAGCGCCATCCGTCTTGCTTCTTCCGGCGACAAACCGGCGCGCAGGTTGTCTTCGATGTGAAAGGCCAGATGGCTTTCCAACTCTTCGGCGAATTCGCGCTCGCGTCGTTTGTGACGGAATAAGCCGAAGAGCCGCATCAGCCAGCCGCGTAGTTGTCGAAGATAAATCATGACGCTTGTCCCTTTTGTTGTTATTCGTGCCGTAGCGCGACCATCGGATCAACCTTCGTCGCCCGTCGCGCTGGAAGCCAGCAAGTCAACACCGCCACGACCAGCAGCAACAACGCGATCCCGGCAAACGTCAGCGGGTCGGTCGCGCTCACGCCGAACAACAGGTTCTTCATCAGCCGCGTCAAGCCGAAGGCGGCGGCGAGGCCGGCGCCCGTACCAGCCAGGGTGAGTTGCAAGCCCTGCCCCAACACCAGCTTC
>Ga0187894_10005853_pt1 | contig 12309 bp, 14 predicted proteins | sample GBC1701081metaG_FD_136650 | JGI IMG/M metagenome (GOLD analysis project Ga0187894, IMG submission 136650) | White microbial mat communities from a lava cave in the Kipuka Kanohina Cave System on the Island of Hawaii, USA - GBC170108-1 metaG ... | reverse complement strand
GAACCTAAATTCGGCTTAGGTGTTCCATATTATAAGCACCATCGACAGATCTGTTTTATTTGGCCATCTTCTTTTTATTGGGGACCAAAGAAAAAGGACACGCCCGGTAAACCATCGATGGTCACACTCGGATTTTGTTATGGAAACAAGATGAGCAATGACGATGGTGCGTTGCATGCGGATGGCCGCAAGCAAGTGTATTGCATGTACTTTAAATCGGTGAATGAAATGAGCGATGAACAAATACGGGCGTTATTATATGAAGCTGAGTTGGTAGATGAAGGTTTTAAAAAGAAAAGAAAGATGCCTTTATAACCCCAATGACTCCCTATAAAGAGCCTCTATTTTTTTGCGTGCCCAGGGGGTTTTTCTGAAAAATGTCAGACTTGATTTGATACTGGGATTGTTGATGAAGCAATTTACAGGGAGCCGGTCAGCAAGCTCATCCCATCCATAACACTCAACCAAATGCACCAGCATCATTTCAAGTGTAATGCCGTGAAGCGGATTATTCGGTTGTTCATCAATTTTCATGTTATGAAATTGTTTCTATTTCCCGCTGATAGTCTGCCTGAATATCCTCAGGTAATTTAATAAGTGAAGTATTAATTTTATGGAGTTGCTGTTGATAAAGATTAAAAATCACCGTGCCATTGGTTAACGGTATTCGTGCTTCCTTCGTTTTCTTACAGAAATAAATTCGTAACTCAATTTCAGTCTGTGGCAGGCCCGAATATTTTATTTGTTTGTTCACGAAACGCAGAATTTTCCGCAGTGTCTTTTTGGTCAGGTAAAGATTGGGGGCGGGAATATCGTTAAAAAGTTCGTCTGTGGTTTCTTTCACGCTGACCACGTAGGCTTGCTCGTTATGAGCCTCAAAAAGAAGGTAGCTCAACAATTCCTTGTTTTCTTTCCTGTACCTGGCAAGCCGCATGCATAAGCCTGTTATTGTTTCAGGATCAAGGGTAGTTATCTCCTTTTTAATCTCGTGCAGGGGCGCTGTGTTCATGCCCGTCAATTTACGTATTTGATGTATGGTAACGCTTTTTTTACTTGAAAGGCACAACGCCTTTTAAGGCAAAATCGTTAAAATAGCATTCACCTAAACTCACCAACCATGAAAGCCAAACTACTTTTCCTTCTCATATTGATTTGCAATTTTGTCTATTCGCAAGTTCCCATTTTAGTAACACCTCAGTGGCTTAACGAACATAAAAGTGATCCAAACCTGGTCATTCTCCAGGTAAACTTCTTACAGGCGGAATATCAAAACGAGCATATTGTTGGTGCCCGTTTTTTGTGGCCAAGATGGCTTGCTCCCGATTCCCCACAAAGTAGCTTTAATGCGCCCGATCCTAAGGCAGCAGCGGAAATCATGCGGCAACTTGGTGTCTCCAACAACTCCCATGTTTTAGTATGCCATGTTAAAAATGAAGTGTCGCCTTCCGCACGTATGTTTTTAACACTGGAACACCTCGGACTCAAAGGACAAGTGTCATTCCTCAATGGAGGATTAGACGCCTGGAAAAAAGAGGGATATGCTGTTACCAAAGATATACCAACCGTAAAAAGAGGAAACTTTAAAGTGAAGGCAAATGCATTGTTGGTTGATAAAGAGCATGTGCAAAAAATAATGCGTACAGGAGTTGTAGTAGATGCCCGCCTCCCGCGATTCTATGATGGCGAACCAACAGGCTATTTACGAAACGGTCATATAAAGGGGGCAAAGAATATCCCCTTTACGGAGTTGGTGAATACTTTCAATAAGTTTAAACCCGCTGATTCCCTCCAGGCTTATTTTACTCCCGTGGTACCCGATAAGAAAAGTGAAGTAGTTGCCTATTGTTTCATCGGACAGACCGCCAGCGTGGTGTATATGGCCGGGCGGATTTTAGGGTACGATATGAAACTCTACGATGGCTCGATGCAGGAATGGAGTTGGCTTGAAAATTTACCGATGGAGACTACAAAAAAATGATACTGGTTAACAAACCACAGTTTAGTCGTCTGACCACTTCGAGTGGTCTGACGACTCTACAATAAATTTAATTTCCTAAAAAACTCCCAGCACACAATTCCCAAGCACACTGAGATATTCAGCGAGTGTTTCGTGCCGATTTGTGGAATTTCGAGAGCTATGTCGCCCTGGGCAATTACTTCCTCACTTACACCGTTTACTTCATTGCCAAAGACCAAACAGTATTTTGTACCTGCTTCAGGGCTAAATTCATGGAGTGGTTTGCTTTCCGTGGTTTGTTCTATTATTACAATTTTATAGTTCTGAGTTTTTAAATCTTGAATGGCCTTCGCGCACTTCTCCACGTATTCCCACACTACCGATTCGCTGGCACCCAATGCCGATTTCTGAATTTCCCGGTGAGGTGGTGTACCGGTGATGCCCGTCAGGTAAATTTTTTCAATCCGAAATGCATCCGCAGTACGAAAGGCAGAGCCCACGTTATGCAAACTGCGTACATTGTCAAGTACAATACAGACCTGAAGTTTTTCTGATGCCTTAAATTGATCAACTGAAATCCTGCCGAGTTCTTCGAGTTTTAGTTTTTTCATCCCGACAAATTTAAACTGAAATTATGAGCTGTTAACCAGAAAGCGTTATTCTCCTATCTTTGCCCACATGGCCGGAGCAGGCGCAAATGATACCCCGTTAATGAAACAATACAATGCCATCAAGGTGAAATACCCGGGTGCGCTCTTATTGTTTCGGGTAGGTGATTTTTACGAAACCTTTGGCTCCGATGCCATTGCTGCTTCAAAAGTGTTGGACATTACTCTCACCAAACGCGGAAATGGTTCCGCTTCAGAAATTGAACTCGCGGGTTTCCCACATCACGCGCTGGATACGTACTTACCCAAACTAGTGCGCGCGGGCCATCGCGTTGCCATTTGTGATCAACTGGAAGATCCTCGGTTTGTTAAGGGTATTGTAAAACGTGGCGTTACGGAATTGGTAACACCGGGAGTTTCTTTTAATGATCATGTTTTAGAAAAAAAACAAAATAATTTTCTCGCCTCCATTCATGTCAATAAGAATATCATTGGTGTAGCCTTTCTCGACATCAGTACAGGAGAGTTTTACGCGGCACAGGGATCTGAAAATTATATTTATAAACTCATTCAAAGTTTTAGCCCGGCTGAAATTATTTTCAGCAAGGCATACCGCGAAAAATTTGAAACCCAGTTTGGGGAAGCTCACGCAACCTTTGCATTGGATGACTGGGTATACGCGTTTGACTTTGCGCAAGAGCGGTTGATCAGCCAATTTAAAACATCCACCCTCAAAGGTTTTGGCCTGGATGGATTGAATGAAGCGATTGTAGCGGCCGGTGCTATCCTTCAGTACCTGGAAGCTACCGAGCACAAAAACACGCAGCATATTGGTTCAATCTCCCGTATTGATGAAGAGAAATACGTATGGCTCGATAAGTTTACCATCCGCAATCTGGAATTAGTTTCATCGAACAATGAGGGGGGTGTACCGCTTATTCAAATTTTGGATCAAACGGTAACACCCATGGGCTCGCGCCAGTTGCGCAAATGGATGGTATTACCGTTGAAAGAAAAGACTGCCATTGATGAGCGCTTGCAAATTGTGAGCATCTTTCATGAGCAGACGGAGCTCGCTGAAAACATTCTTGGTAACCTTCGCCCGATAGCTGATTTGGAAAGATTGATTTCAAAAGTAGCGGTGGGCCGCATTAACCCGCGCGAGTTACTCCAATTGAAAAGATCGTTACAACGGATTATACCGATAAAAAAAATCCTCGTTGATACCCATAGCTATGCGGCCCTGCAGAAATTGGCCGATCAACTCAACACCTGTGATTTTTTAATTGAAAAAATTGAGAAAGAGCTGAGCGAGGAAGCCCCCATGTTGGTTCACCAGGGCGGGATTATTAAAAATGGAGTACATAGTGAGTTGGATGAATTGCGAAGCATTGCATTTTCAGGGAAAGATTACCTGTTACAAATCCAAAAACGTGAAATAGAACGTACGGGCATTAACTCGCTGAAGATTTCGTACAACAAAGTATTTGGCTATTACCTGGAGGTAAGCAATGCCAATAAAGATAAAGTTCCGGGTGACTGGATTCGCAAACAAACACTGGTGAATGCTGAGCGTTACATTACCGAAGAATTGAAAGTATACGAAGAAAAAATTCTTCATGCCGAAGAGAAGTTGAATGTGATCGAGCAAAAGCTTTTCCAGGAGTTGGTACACCATGCTGCTGGTTTTGTACTTCCTATTCAGCAAGACGCACGCGTACTGGCGCAGTTGGATTGCCTGCTTTCGTTTGCCATAGTTGCACAACAAAATAAGTACGCCAGGCCGGAGATTAATGAAACCAAAGCACTTGACATCAAAGCAGGACGCCACCCCGTTATTGAAAAACAGCTAGCGGCAGGAGAACGCTATGTGCCCAATGATATTTACCTCGACACCGAAACCCAGCAGATTTTGATCATTACGGGCCCCAACATGGCGGGTAAATCTGCTTTGTTGCGACAAGTAGCACTAATTGTGTTGATGGCACAGATGGGAAGTTTTGTTCCGGCCCAACGTGCTGCGATAGGAATCGTTGATAAAGTATTTACGCGCGTAGGCGCCTCCGATAACCTTTCGCGCGGTGAGTCTACGTTCATGGTGGAAATGACGGAAACTGCCAGCATCCTGAATAATTTAAGCGATCGCAGTTTGATTTTGATGGATGAAATCGGGCGTGGAACCTCCACGTACGATGGCGTTTCCATTGCGTGGGCGATTGTCGAATATTTACACAACCACAAAGATTTTAAACCCAAAACACTTTTTGCCACACATTACCATGAACTCAATCAACTGGAAGAAGATTTGGTACGTGTGAAAAACTTTAACGTATCGGTAAAAGAAGCGGGAGATAAAATTATTTTTATGCGCACACTCAAAGCGGGAGGCAGCGAACACAGCTTTGGTATTCACGTAGCCCAAATGGCAGGTATGCCAAATAAAATCGTACTGCGTTCAAACGACATTTTGCATTTTCTGGAGAAGGAAAAACATAAAAATGAACCTAAACGGAAAATGGAAGACTTGCCAAAACCCACTTCGCAGATGAGTTTGTTTGAGATGGATCCGAATTCTAAAGCGATTTATGAAATGCTGGAGAAGATTGACATCAATACGATTAGTCCGGTGGAGGCGTTGCTCAAGCTGAATGAGATTTTATCCATCCTAAAAAAATAGCATTTTTTACTTGCAACTTGTAACGTAACACGTTACATTCACAGAACTAACAACCACTACTGTTATGAAAATTAAGAGTAAAATATGCCCAACGGGGCACAAAAATTATTTAGTTTTTTATGGCAATAGAAAAATTTGCCCACAAGGGCTTAAGAAATTTTTTTGAAAGTGGTGATGGCAAGAAAATCAACCCTAACCACGTTGACAGAGTAAGAGCAATTTTGGCAAGATTACATTCAGCTAAAGACCTCAGAGATATGAATTACCCAGGAGCAAACCTTCACCTCTTGAAAAAGCCGCCCTATGCGGGACTCTACTCGGTAAATGTAAGCGGGAACTATCGGATTATTTTTAGATTCGAGGACGGAGATGCTTACGATGTTAATTATTTAGACACACACTAAAAGAAGATGCTACAATTTAATCCCCCTCATCCGGGCGAAATCCTGAAAATGGATTATTTATCCCCACTGGAGTTAACTGTTACGGATGTAGCAAACGGACTTGGAATTGCTCGGAAAAACTTATCAGCCATTATTAATGGAAAAGCTGGTATTAGCCCTGAAATGGCTGTTAGACTTTCTGAGGCGTTTGATACCACTCCAGACCTATGGCTTAATCTTCAGGCAAACTATGATTTGTGGAAAGTCAAAAAGTCTGGATCAGCACGGAAGATTACGAGATTCTATAAAGTGAAGAAAGTTCCTGCTTAATTACCGCCCCGACAAAAAATGGAACAGCGCTAAAAACCCCAGGAACACTACCCCAATTCCACCCACAATCAGCATAGCAAGGTAACGCTCGACAAAACTGTTTATCGAAATATCTGCAGGATCGTTGGGATTAACAAACAACTCTACACGTTCTCCCGGTTCAAAAGCGGGTGGATTGGTGCCCGTATTACTCACATACGTTAACTCTTTTCCTTCCCACGAATACGAAATTATGGGTTTAGCTGTTCCCCCATTAACTTGATTCCGGATTACCGTTCCCTCAATTCTCGTAAACAAATTGGCAGCGCGTTGGTCAAAGTAAAAAAGTAGTGCACAGATAGCAAGCAGCAAGAAACCCACACCGCCAAATGCGAGGTAAAACACACGGGGAAGGTCGGTGGTTTTTTTCATGGTCAGCGTTTAAAAAGATTATTCCCCATGATTTTGTTTACCACATCGTCCTTGATACCACGGCTGATGGGTATGCGGGAATTGCCAATGACTATCTCGTTACCATCAAGGGCTTTTATTTTTTCGAGTGCTACGATGAAGGACTTGTGCACCTTCAAAAACCGGTTTGTGGGGAGTTGTTCCTCCAGGCCGCTGAGTGTAATGTAGGTAATCATTTTTCGATCCGGTGTATGAATGATGCAATAATTCTGCATTGACTCTATATACAGCACATCGGTGTAGTTTACTTTTTCATATTTGTGATCACACTTGATGAAAAAGAAATTCTCAATTTCATGGGAGCCGGCTTTTTGTTTAAGGGTATGAAAGTCGAAAGCTTTTTGAGCTGCTTTTAAAAAGCGGTCGAAGGGAATGGGTTTTACAAGGTAATCAATGACGTCAAGCGAATAACTTTCAAGGGCATACTCAGAAAGGGCAGTGGTGAAAATAACGAGAGGAGGTTTTTTGAGAGTCCTTAAAAATTCAATGCCCGAAAGTTTTGGCATTTGAATGTCGAGCAGCATCAGGTCAATAGTATCGTCATGTAATCGGGCAGATGCTTTTAAGGCATTCTCACACGATCCGGCCAGGTGTAAAAAAGCAACCTCGTTCACATATTCCTCCAATCCTTTTCGGGCGAGCGGCTCATCATCCACAATCAGGCAGTTAAGTTTCATGGTTAGTTTGAATTTATCTTCAACTCAAGATTAACCTCAAAGTTTTCTGTGGAGTCCACTACATCCAAAAGATACCTGTCTTTATACAAGAGTTCAAGTCTGCGCTTTACATTCTTCAGACCAATGCCTCCATTTTCGGAAACGCGTTGTGCATTGTCTTTGGTATTAAGTACGCTTAAGCGAAATAAATTACCGGTCTTGGTCAGGTCAATTTTGATCACGTTTTTCTTTTCAGTGAAGTTAGAGACGTGTTTAAAGGCATTCTCTACAAAAGGAACGAGCAAGAGTGGTGGAAGGGTGAAATTGACCATTTCAGCACACGAAAATTCAATGGTGTAATTTTCATCTTTACGCAGGCGCTGCAGTTCCACAAAGTTTTTCAAATAACTGATTTCCTTTTCAACGGGAATTTCATGACCGTTGCACTCATAAAGTTGGTACCGAAGCATGTCTGAGAACTTGCTGAGCGTTTCGCGGGCAGAGGTATTTTGTTTGTCGATTTGAAAGTAGATGGAATTAATAGAGTTGAACAGGAAATGAGGATTGATTTGCGCTTTCAGGTATTCCAATTCCGCGTTTAATTTCTCCAGCTCGATCTTACGGATGAGTTCACGCTGCAACGACCACTGCTTACTGAGGTGCAAAGCTGTGGCAAAGGAAACATAAAACAGCACAATGGACCCGTTGTAAAGGGTGCTGGAAAAAAAGTTGATGTGGTTTGCACCATCCAGTATATAACCATACAGGTATACATGGTGTGCATTCATCATCACCACATAAAAAACAAGGGAGGCCAACAGAATGAAAACCGCAGAAAGGATTTTTCCCCGGGTTAATTGCGGAATTACAACCAGAAGCGAGATATAAATTGCAAGTGCCAGCAAACTGTTTCTCAACACGATCTCCATCACGAATTGACCAACCCCAGCGTTGTTAATAAGGGTAGTGCGAGTGTAGGCGTGAAAGAAAATGGTCAACGCCCAGAAGAGAATGTGATCAAGCTTGTAGCGAAAGAATCGATCCATAACCGAAAATTAATTCTTTAAACGGTGTGCATCATGGTTGATTTGCACCTTTCATCAAGAAATCCATACCAGACATCAGAGATCACGGAAATACGCTTGGCTTATCTCGTAATCACTGTAAGGTAAACTACATGCGTTATGAAAAAATTAATAGTTTTCTTTTTCGCATTCGCGATGATACCGGTTTCGGGATGTACGCAATCAACCAAAAATACTGACCGCGTGGTTGGCTCACCTTGCGAAGATTGCAATATGATGTTTGATGGCATGCCCCAAGATATGAAATGGCAAACGACCATTGCAGGCCCCGATGAACCCGGAGAACCGCTCATCATCAGTGGAATCATTTACAAACAAGATGGAAAAACACCTGCACCGGATGTGATCCTCTATGTGTACCACACCGATAGTAAAGGATTGTACTCGCCTGCGCCCAAACAAACAGCAGCGAAACGGCACGGTCACTTGCGTGGATGGGTGAAAACAGATGCTCAGGGCCGGTATGAATTCAAGACGATCCGGCCAGCCTCGTACCCGAATAGCAGAAATCCGCAACACATCCACCCTCTTGTTAAAGAACCCGGTGTTACACTATACTGGATTGACGAGTTTTTATTTGATGATGATCCGGTACTTTCTGATCAGGAGAAGTCACGTCAGGAAAAGCGCGGTGGCTCCGGTATTATTTCCCTGAAGAAAAATGAAAAAGGTGTTTGGGTGGGCAAACGTGATATTATTCTGGGGATGAATATTCCGAATTATTAACGCATTCCTTAAAAACGAAATCGTATGAAAATCAGGATTGTCATTTTGATAGCATTTTCCATGTTCTTGTTTGTTGCCGCTCAGGCACAAAACTCCTCACTGAAATCAGGACCTGAAGTTGGCAAGGACTGCCCGGCTTTTGATCCCCGGCATGTTACCGGTCCCGATAAAGGGAAAAAGTGCTGTCCCATGTGTATGTATGGATATCAGCAAGGGGTGTTGGTGTGGTTGAACACCGATGATTTTAATTCCATTGCGCCCATGCTGACGAAACTTGAAGCGGAGATCGATAAAAAAGGGTTGAAGCGCATCCGGGTTTTTGTGATGTACATGAATCCCGAAAGAAAATCTTCAGCAGAGGTTGAAAAGATGCTCGGAACATTTGCTGCCAATCATAAATTAAAAAAGGTGGCGCTCACGTATATCCCCGATCCAACCGATCCTGAAACAGCAGGATTGTATAACATCAATCCAAGCCGTGAAGTAAAAAATACGGTGATTGTTTACCGTGCAAGGTCAACGTTTGATAAGTATATCAATTTTGAATCAAGTGAAAGTTCTATTCAGGCGTTGATTCAATCTGTTGAAAAGGCAGAGAGGACAAAAAGTTAATTCACATGGGATTAGTTTGGTGCGGGATATTCGAAAATTTATCGCAACAAATTACCGGGCAAACTTCCGAATGATTTTCATGGCGCGCTCGCGATTGCCGGCCAGTTTGATCAGGCTTTCATAATAGGCATCATCAACCACCGTATACCGGTCAGCAGATTTGGCTTCAGTCCAGCCGGCTTTCACCGATTCCAGGGCTTCCGGGTTTTGTTCATGAAGCCATAAAAGTGCCTCTTTAAGGCTTTTTTTGATGTTTTCAGGTAGTTCTCTCTTGCAAACAACCGGCCCCAAGGGTATCGGTGGTGACTCCCAGAGTTTGTCAATAGTTACCGTATCCGCGCCCAGTTTGTAGTACTCTTCGCTTCCAAAAGCTGCGATGGCAAATTTTTCTTTCAGCATATTTTGCAAGGCGAAATCGTGACGTTCGGCATAGCGGATCTCGAGGAAAAACATTTCAGGGTCATCTTCCATCAGGGAAGCCAGTTTTAACCGAGGCACAAGATTACCGGAAGTTGATCCCCGACTTACAAAGATCAGCACGTTATCACCCGCTCGGGCTATTCCATCTTGTAATGATCGTACACGGTTTTCTTTGGGTGATACCACTACACTTTTGTAAACAGAAGCTGCTTCATCGGGAAGATGAAGCGCAGCCGAAATTTCAAACGTTGAAGTTTGTTCTTTCAGCATCAAATATCCGAACGTGTTCATGAAGGCCACATCCACTTCGCCTTTGTTCATCGCCTGCAGCAATAACGGAACAGAAGGATAACTTTTCACGCTCGTCTTTACTTCCACAGCTTCACCAAAATGCGCAGCAAATGGTTCTATGTTTAGAATGCGCGAATTATCTCCGTACTGATACGTAGCAATAACGAGTGTTTGTTGGTTGGTTAATGAATTTTGAGCCATCACTAAATCAGGACTGATTGCAATCACTAACAAAATGTAAAATTGTTTGCGCATCATATAACCTTTTCAAAAACTGATATCAGGTTGATCCTGCCGAAGACGATTGTGTTCAAAAATCAGGTTTCGACAAACCTGCTTGCCGGCAGAGGCAGGCTCAACCTGACAAAGAAACGAACTAAGATTTTAACCCTCAAAACAGGCTATAAAACGAGATGAACGGAAAAAAAAGTGTTGTAGTTGGGATAAGAAACCATAAAGCCCGACCTTTGTAATTCGATTGATAAGAGCTTAAATCTTTATAAAGTATACTGAAGTTAAGCTTAGGAAAACGGAAATCATGAGTACCGCCACAATAACACCGGAAGTTCGCAGAAAACCCATGTTGAAGCAGGAGATTGCATTTTTAACGGTGCATCTTTTGCCGTTGGCTGCCATCTGGACGGGCGCCACACTTTTCGATTGGATAGTGTGTGGGGTGCTGTATGTAACACGCATGTTGTGGGTAACAGGTGGCTATCATCGTTACTTTGCGCACAAGTCGTACAAGACTTCACGCTGGTTTCAGTTTGTGATTGCTTTTCTCGCGCAATCCTCTGCTCAAAAAGGTGCATTGTGGTGGGCTGCGCATCACCGTCATCATCACCGCCATAGCGATACACCTGCTGACCCACACTCGATGAAAATTTATGGTTTCTGGTATTCACATGTAGGATGGATCGTAGGACCCGATTTTAAAGAGACCGACTACAAAGTAATTGGCGATTACGCAAAATATCCAGAGCTGGTTTGGTTGAACAAGCATTATCTCGTAGCACCTGTATCACTTGCGGTATGCGTTACTGCACTTGGTGGAATTGTAAATGGCGGAAGTATTCTTACTATGTTTACATCAGCAGGTTTATCTACGCTGTTCATCGGATTTTTTCTGAGCACCGTGATCTTATACCACGCTACATTTTCCATTAACTCCATCATGCACAAGTTTGGCAACCAACGTTACGATACCAGCGATGAATCGCGTAATAGCGTATGGCTGGCGTTGCTCACGTTGGGCGAGGGCTGGCACAACAACCATCATTACTATGAAACCAGCAGCCGTCAGGGCTTTTTCTGGTGGGAAGTTGACTTCACCTGGTATATGCTCAGGGGGTTGCAGTCCATCGGCCTGATTTCGGATTTGAAAGGGGTACCACAACATATTAAATACTCAAAAAACAAGCAGCACGCGCAGGAATTAAAACGCGAGATGGAGAGCGAAGTGCGAAAATCAGCGTAACCTCACCCCGGCCCATTCCCCAGGGAGAGGGACTAATTTCCGAGGCTGTATTGTAATTTTCGAAAGCATATTTAAATTTGCACTCCCTTTACGGATGGTACCGGGAAACAAGCCAGCCTTCACGGGGTTGGCTTCAATCCACCTTCGCCAAGGCTTCGGTGGATGCATAAGCGGGAGTAGCTCAGTTGGTAGAGCACGACCTTGCCAAGGTCGGGGTCGCGAGTTCGAGTCTCGTTTCCCGCTCAATTTGATCGGTTAACAGTTATCAGTTAACGGTGAAAAGTGTGAGACAACTCACACTTTTTTTATTAGTGCCTCCGCACTGATAACAGGTAACTGATAACGCCTGCCTTACGGCAGGCACCCGCCCGGGTGGTGGAACCTGCCTGTCGGCAGGCAGGTTGGTAGATACGAAGGGCGCAGTTCTTTAATTGAAACACTACTCATTATGCCCGGGTGGTGGAATTGGTAGACACGCAGGACTTAAAATCCTGTGGATAGTAATATCTGTACGGGTTCAACTCCCGTCCCGGGTACATGTTCTTTGTTTACGCACTTAAGAGTGTAACAAGAAATTACATTTATGTTGGCCTTACGGCTGACTTGAAGGCGAGGATCACGCGTCATAACAATGGAT
>Ga0187894_10005852_pt1 | contig 12311 bp, 6 predicted proteins | sample GBC1701081metaG_FD_136650 | JGI IMG/M metagenome (GOLD analysis project Ga0187894, IMG submission 136650) | White microbial mat communities from a lava cave in the Kipuka Kanohina Cave System on the Island of Hawaii, USA - GBC170108-1 metaG ... | reverse complement strand
CGGCGCCGCGATGGCGGGCACGAAAATATGCGCCGGCACGCCCGCGACATGAGCGGCATAGGCCGCGGCCGCTCCGTGATTGCCGCCCGAGGCCGCGGCGAGGCCCGCTTTGGGCATGTCGCGGCCGATGACGGTCGAGAAGGCGCCGCGCGCCTTGAAAGAGCCCGTATGCTGGAAAAGCTCGAGCTTGAGCGCGACCGGCGTTGCGATGCCGGACAGCATCACATCCATGACCGGGGTGCGCCGCACATAGGGCGCGATCTTCTCTGCCGTCGCCTCGATGGCGGCGCGGGTGATCTGATCAGGCATTGATTTCCATCCGGAGGCCCTTGGCATTGAGCGGCGGGTCTGCCGGGAAACGGATAGACCGCCCAATGAGAATGCGCCATGCCACCAAGGTGCAAGCGCAGGCATCGAGGAGATCGTCAAGACCGACATCGCGGCGGCGATAATCATGGACAAGGCCGTCGACCGGTACGCCATTCTTGCGCAAGAGCTCGCGGCGCAGATCTAGGCCCGGCGGATAGGGCTGGCCTTTCATCTTCTTGGGCAGGCCCAAGGGCGTCTCGTCATTCATCACCCAGAAGGCGAGCTCCGGATGCGATTCGAAGATGCGCGACTGGTCGGAAGGGTCCATGAGCGCATCGATCTCGCGCATCTTGGGAAAGAGATGATAGCACTGCTTGGACACTTTCCTGGGCGGATCGGAATGGAGGAGGTTGACCGCGCAGGCTTGCGCGTAATCGGCGCAGTAGACCGCTTTCTCGGACGGCACGGCGAAGACGCTCGACTGGCGCTCGCCGAGCCTCGCCCGTACCTCGCGTTCGGGCGGCCGCCCTGAGCGCTCCGGCAGGCCGATCGGCATGTCGACCGCGATGATCCGGGCGGGCAGCGCCACGACGTCGGCGAAGCTCGGGCAAAGTTGTGTGGTCAGCTGCCCGGCCCCATCCCAGAGCGCGGCAATCCATCCGGCCGGACAGCCATCGACGCCGGCGACAAGGCGCTGCTCAGCCATGGACGGCGGCGAAGGCCTCGATCGCTGCGATGTCGGAGAGGCCTGAGGCGAGATCGAGGCTGAGCGTGCCGAGACTTGCGGCGATGATATGCTCGGTCGCGGCGACGGCGAAGCCGAGGCTCCTGGCGAAGCTGTCCCCTTGCGCCAGCCGCCCGACGAGAAGGCCGCAAAGCAGGTCGCCCGTGCCATGGGGAACGGGCGCGAGCTTCGGCCGCGTGACGGTGAGCGTCGTGCCCTTCTCGAAAAGTGCCGTCGTCAGGGCGTCGCCTTGCGGAATGGAGGTCACCACCAGCGACTTGCCGGCGAATGATCGGCTCGCCTCGCGGGCCGCGCGAACGTCGCCGATCTCCTTGCCGGTCAGCCAGCCGAGCTCGAAGGCATTGGGCGTCAGGCCGTCCGCCAGCGGCACCAGCTTGTCGCGAATGGCTGTGGCGATGGCTTCGGCGACATAGAGCCCGGTATGGCTATCGCCCAGGATGGGGTCGCATAAATAAAACGATTTCGGCAAGCGGGCGATGATCGGGGCTATGGCCTCGATCTGTTCTTCATTGGCGAAATAGCCGGTCACCACGACGACATCCGGGTTGAGGAGACCCAGATCGATGAGACGCTCCAGCATCCGGGTGAGCGTTTCCGCCGGCACGGCAAGGCCCGCCGGGCGCGCATGTCCCGGGTGATTGGACAGCATGATGGTCGAGAGGGCGACCGGCGTTACGCCCAAGGCCAGCAAGGTGGGATAGACCACCGAGTTGCCGACCAGGCCGACAGCGACTTGCGATGAGATGGTCAGGACCTGCCTTGGGCCTACCGGGATTCGCACTTTTTTATCCAAGTCTGGCATTGGCGAATTCCTCTAACACCCAACGGGCACGGACAATAGACGGTACGTCAAACTTTTGCTCGATTGTCGGACGAAGGAAAGATACTTACCATGCCAGCCGGAGTTTCAGGCAAGGCCAGGCGACGAACACCCGCATAAATGTCATGCAAGCCCAATAGGTGGCACAGCCCGTGTCACTCGACCCTATCCCGTGGGAGGACAGGATGAACCCAGTAGCAGCGCGTAGCATCGGCTTCAGCCATCATATTTTCCGATTGTTGACCGCTTTGGTGCTGTTCGGGCTCTTAGTAGCGCCCGCGCGCGCTGCGGCGCCTTTTCCCGTCGACAATTATGCCTATGCCGCCGACAACTACCGGGACACGATCGCCAAGATCGGCAAGACCCTCAAGAAGACGCTGCCTGAGCTTCAGCAGGAGCTGGACGCGGCGACGGCCCAAGGCAACAACCGCAATGCCGCGGTGGTGGTCGAGCAGATGCTGGCGCTCAATCTCAATGATCAGGCCACCTGGCAAAAGCTCGCCGATCTCCTGCTCATCGCCCAGCCCTTCAACTCGCAGGATGGCTATGAATTGCCCTACAAGGCGCTCGGCGCCTCGGTCCGGGCCTATCAGCTCGCCAGCACGAACGACCAGAAAGCCTCGGCACTCAACGATATCGCCCAGTCGCTGGTCAAGCGCGAGGACTGGCGTCCGGCGCTCAATGCCTACCGCGCCAGCCTGGAGCTTATCGAGAATGCCGAGATCCGGCAGGCTTACGAGGAATTGCGCAAGACGCATGGCTTCCGCATCACCGACTACACGGTCGAAAGCGATGCCCCGCAGCCGCGCCTGTGCTTCCAGTTCTCCGACCCGCTGGCCAATTCGGTCAGCGATTTCGCCCCCTATTTCACACAAGATCCGGGCCCGGTCTCGGCCGTGACCGTCGATGGCGCCAAGCTCTGCCTCGAAGGCCTGAAGCACGGCGCGCGCTACAAGGTCACCGTGCGCCAGGGCCTGCCCTCGGCGGTGGATGAAAACCTGCTGCAGGACGCCCAATACGAGATCTATGTGCGCGATCGCACGCCTTCGGTGCAATTTGTCGGCAAGTCCTATGTGCTGCCGCGTTCGGGCCAGAGCGGCATCCCGCTGGTTTCGGTCAACGCCACCAAGGCCAAGCTCCAGCTCTATCGCATTGGCGATCGCAGCCTGCTTTCAGCGGTCATCGATTCGACCTTCCTCAACCAGGTCTATGATTTCCAGGCGGCCGAAATCGCCCGCAGCAAAGGCGAGAAGGTCTGGGAAGGCACGATGGATCTCCTCAGCACGCCCAATGAGGACGTGACCACCGCCTTTCCGGTGGACGAGGCGCTGGGCACGATCGAACCCGGGCTCTATGTGATGACGGCGCAGCCGGCGGACATGGTGGCGGAAGGGGAGAGCCAGCTCGCCACGCAATGGTTCGTGGTCTCCGACCTCGGCCTGTCGACGCTCAGGAGCAAGGACGGGCTGCATGTCTTCCTGCGCTCAATCGCCTCGGCGAGCCCCCTCGCCGATGTCACCGTCAGGCTCATCGCCCGCAACAATGAAATCCTCGGCAGTACCAAGACGGATGCGAAGGGCGCCGCCTTCTTCGATTCCGGCCTCACCAAGGGCGAGGACGGGCTCGAGCCGGCGCTCGTGGTCGCCTCCGACGACCAGAACGACTATGCCTTCATCGACATCTCGCGATCGGCCTTCGACTTCTCCGATCGCGGCGTCACCGGCCGCGACCCGCCGGGCCCGGCGGATGCTTTCGTCTATGTGGAGCGCGGCGTCTATCGCCGCGGCGAGACGGTTCACGCCGCCATATTGTTGCGCGACGGCAACGCCAATGGCCTTGTCAATGTGCCTTTAACGCTGGTGGTCCAGCGCCCGGATGGAGTCGAATATTCCCGCACCGTGCTGAACGACCAGGGTGCGGGCGGGCGCATTCTCGATATCCCGCTGATCGCCTCGGCCGCGGGCGGCACCTGGCGCGTCATCGCCTATACCGATCCCAAGGGGACTTCGGTCGGCGAGACCAGCTTCCTGGTCGAAGACTACATCCCCGATCGCATCGAATTCGACCTCAAGACCAACGGCACGCGGATCGACCGCAATATCGGCGCGAGTCTCACCGTCGATGGGCGTTATCTCTTCGGCGCGCCCGCCGCCAGGCTCGACATCGAGGGCGATGTCTCCGTCTCGGCCGACGGCCAGCCTTTCGAGCAATGGAAGGATTACGTCTTCGGCCTGTCGGACGAAAACGTCGATGCGGTGCAGAACACCATCGGCGATCTTGCCCAGACCGACGACAAGGGCCATGCCGACATCACCATGCCCCTGCCGCAATTGCCGACTACGTCGCGTCCGCTCAAGGCGAATTTCACCATCCGCATGAAGGAATCAGGCGGGCGCGGGGTGGTGCGCACGGCATCGCTGCCGATCGCCGCGCCCGGCAATATGCTGGGACTGAAGCAGGAAGGCGAAGCCGGCGAAGGCCAGCTGGCGATCTTCAATGCCATCGCCATCGATCCGCAAGGCAATCGCGTGGCCGCGAAGGGCGCGACTTGGGTGCTCAAGCGGCTCTCGACCACCTATCAGTGGTACAAGACCAACAATCGCTGGAGCTACGAGGCCGTCACCACCGCCCGCAAGGTGACCGGCGGCACGGTCGATATCGTTGCCGATAAGCCGGCGCAGATCAGCGTGCCGGTGCAATGGGGCCAGTACCGCCTTGAAATCGCCAGCGATGGCTTGGCGCCGTCTTCCACCAGCTTCTATGCCGGCTATTACACCTCCGAAAAGGCCAATACGCCGGACCTGCTGCCGGTCGCCCTCGACCAGACCTCGGTGAAATCGGGCGACACGCTGACCGTCAAGATCGATGCCCGCTTTGCTGGCAAGGCTTCGGTGCAAGTGGTCGGCGAGAAGCTGTTCGCTTCCGAGCTCATCGACGTGCCGGATGGCGGCACCACCGTTCCGGTCAAGGTCGGCAGCGATTGGGGCACCGGCGCCTATGTCGTCGTCACCCATTTCCGGCCGATGGACATCGCCGCCAAGCGCATGCCGACGCGGTCGATCGGCCTCGCCTGGTTCGGCATCGACCGCAACGAGCGCACGCTCAAGGTTTCGCTGACGCCGGCCACTGTGATGAAGCCGCGCCAGGCCCTGAAAGTGCCGGTGAAGATCGATGGCCTCGCCGGTGAAAAGGCCTATGTCACCGTGGCGGCCGTCGATGTCGGCATTCTCAATCTCACCAATTATAAGCCGCCGGAGCCCGAGACCTATTATTACGGCCAGAAGCGTCTGTCGGCGGCGCTGCACGATATTTACGGCCAGCTGATCGACGGCATGGGCGGCAATCGCGGCCAGATCCGTTCCGGCGGCGATGGCGGCGCCGGCAATTTCCAGAGCCCGCCCCCCACGCAGCCGCCGCTCGCTCTGTTCTCCGGCATCGTCGAGGTGGCGGCCGACGGCACGGCCGAGGTGCCCTTCGACATTCCGGCCTTCAACGGCACCATCCGCGTCATGGCGGTGGCGTGGACGCCGACGAAAGTCGGCCATGCCGCGGTCGGCGTGATCGCGCGCGATCCGGTCGTGATCGCCGGCACGCTGCCGCGTTTCCTCGGCTCGGGCGACCAGTCGCGCTTGCGCCTCGATCTCCTCAATGCCGAGGCCGTCCCCGGCGACTATGCGCTCAGCGTCGATGTCGACGGCCCGGTCGGCGTCGATCCAGCACTTCTCCGTCAGACCGTGAAGGTCGGCGCAGTCGGCTCCCGCACGCCGGTCAACATCCCGATCACCGCGTCGGGCATCGGCACGGTGCGGTTCACGGCGACGCTCTCAGGTCCCGGCGATGCCGCGATCGACCAGAGTTTTACGCTCGCGGTCGAGCCGGCCAATCCGCCGGTGACGCGCCGCATGGTGCATACGATCGAACCCAATGGCGGCATCACCGTCGGCAAGGACCTGATCGCCGAGATGGTGGCGGGCACCGGAGCCGTGTCGCTTTCGGTCGGGCCGTTGAGTGCGCTCGATGTTCCGAGCCTGATGCGCGATCTCGACCGCTATCCCTATGGCTGCTCCGAGCAGCTCGTCAGCCGGGCACTGCCGCTGCTCTATCTTTCAGAGCTCGGCGGCAATGATCTCGACCTCGACGGGTCAGTGAAGGATCGCCTCGCCGACACGGTGCAGCGGCTGCTGGCGCGCCAGGACACGAACGGCGCCTTCGGCCTGTGGAACTCCTACAGCGGAGATCTGTGGCTCTCGTCCTACGTGACCGATTTCCTGCTGCGGGCGCGCGAGAAGGGCTTTGCGGTGCCGGAAGGCTCTCTCAACCAGGCGGTCGATTATCTGCGCAACCAGGTGGGCAACTCGCCTTATGTGCAGCAGGGCAAGGGCGAGGATGTCGCCTATGCTCTCTACACCCTGGCGCGCGCCGGCCGGGCCCCTGCCGGTGATCTCAAATATTTCGCCGACACCAAGATCGATCAGTTCGGCACGGCCATGGCGCGCGCACAGATCGCCGCCGCTCTCGGCATGCTCGGCGACAAGCCGCGCGCCAATGCGGCGTTCCAATCGGCCGCCGATGTTCTGCAAAGCGAGGCCCAAGGGACCATCCCTGCGGCCTGGGGCTATTACGGCTCGCCGCTGCGCGATGCCGCCGCCATCGTGGCGCTCGCCGAGAAGGGCAATGCCGCTCCGCCGGTGATCCAGGCGGCGCTCAAGGTGATCAGTGATGAGCGTGCCAAATCTCGCTATGCCTCCACCCAGGAAATGACCTGGATGGTGCTGGCGGCGCGCAGCATCGTCGAGCAGGCACGCGCGGTCGAGCTCAATGTCGATGGCTCCGCCCATCAGGGCGCCTTCTACAAGGTCTATCAGGGCCCGGCCCTCGATGAAGCGCACAAGGTCAGCAATCTCGGGTCGACGCCGCTCCAGGCCGTGGTCGCGGTCTCGGGCGCGCCTCAAGTGCCCGAGCCTCCGTCTTCCAACGGCATGACGCTGATGCGCATCTACTACACGCTCGACGGCAAGCCGGTCGATCCGGCACAGGTCGAGCAGAATACGCGTCTTGTGGTGGTGCTCACGGCGAGCCGCGAGGGCAACGATCAGACCGGCAATTTCCTGCTGGTCGACCGCCTGCCGGCGGGCCTCGAGATCGAGAATCCGCAACTCGTCGCCACGGGCAGCACCGGCAGCCTGTCCTGGCTCACCAACCTCACCGACGTGACCTATACCGAGTTCCGCGACGATCGCTTCGTCGCGGCCTTCACGGATCAGAGTGCCAAGCTTGCCTATATCGTCCGCGCCGTGGCGCCGGGCCAATACGCGCTGCCGGGTGCCACTGTGGAGGACATGTACCGGCCCGACCGCAATGCTACGCTCGCGACGACGACGATGAGCGTGATCGAGCGGTGAGCATGAAGAGATCCCGGCGCTTCCATATCCTGTGCGCCGTGGTCTTCACGACGATACTCGTCGTGAATGCCGGCGGCTTCGCGCTGTCGGAAGCGATGAAGCGCCTGGGGCCGGCGCCCTTGGGCGATGATCTCAATTTCTCGCCGCTGGTGGTGGACCGCGGCGGCCTGCTGTTGCGGCCGTTCACGACCGCCGACGGCTATTGGCGATTGCCGGCCACGCCGCAAGACGTCGACCGGCGCTTCCTCTCCATGCTGATCGCCTATGAGGACAAGCGCTTCTATGCCCATCACGGCGTCGATCCGGTGGCCATGCTGCGGGCGGCCTGGCAGGTCGTCTGGCATGGCCGCGTCGTCTCGGGAGGCTCCACCATCACCATGCAGGTCGCGCGCTTGCTGGAGCCGCGGCCCGAACGCACGCTCGCCGCCAAGGCGGCCGAGATGATCCGCGCCGTGCAGATCGAAAACCGGCTGAGCAAGGAGGAGATCCTCGCCCTCTATCTGGCGCTCGCACCCTATGGCGGCAATCTCGAAGGCACGCGCGCCGCCTCGCTCGCCTATTTCGGCAAGGAGCCGAAGCATCTTTCGACCGCCGAAGCCGCTTTGCTGGTGGCCTTGCCGCAGGCGCCGGAAACGCGCCGGCCCGATCGCTTTCCCCGTGCCGCGCGGGCCGCGCGCGGCCGGGTGCTCGACCTCCTGATGCGCAAGGGCATCATCAATGCCGATCAGGTCAAGGCCGCCGAGATCGAGCCGGCGCCCCAGGAGCGCAAGCTCTTCCCGATGTTCGCCGCGCATGTCGCCGAGCGCCTGGTCAAACGGAATCGCGGTCCTCACAGGAAGACCAATCTCGTCGAGGCCACGACGATCTCGCGGCCTTTGCAAGAGCAGCTCGAAAACCTGGCCCGGGAACGGGCGGCAGCGCTCGGCGGCGGGGTGTCCGTGGCCATCATCGCCGTCGACAACGCCACCGGTGAGGTCAGGGCGCATGTCGGCGGCGTCGGCTATTTCGACAAGGCGCGCGCCGGCCAGATCGATCTCGCCCAATCCCTGCGCTCGCCCGGCTCGACGCTGAAACCTTTCATTTATGGCCTCGCCTTCGAGGATGGGCTGGCGCATCCGGAAACGCTGGTCGACGACCGGCCGATCCGCTTCGGCATCTATCGCCCGGAAAATTTCGACGAGGCCTTTCAGGGGACCGTGACCATGCGCCGGGCGCTGCAGCAGTCGCTCAATGTGCCGGCGGTGATGCTGCTCAATGCCTTGGGGCCCAATCGCCTGATCGCGCGCATGAAGAATGCCGGCGCCGCGCCGCGACTGCCGCTCGATGCGGCCCCCGGCCTTGCCGTCGGCCTGGGCGGGGCAGGGGTGAAGCTCACCGATCTCGCGACCCTCTATCTCGCCCTGGCGCGTGACGGCGAGGCGCTGCCGCTCGTCTGGCGTTCTCAGGACAGAAGCAGCGCCGCGCCGCCGCGCCGCCTGTTCGACAAGGCGGCGGCCTGGCAAGTGGCGGACGTCCTGATCGACGCGCCGCCGCCGCAGAATGCGCTCCCCGGCAAGATCGCCTACAAGACGGGCACATCCTATGGTTATCGTGATGCCTGGGCGGCCGGCTTCGACGGCGCCAACACGATCGTCGTGTGGGTCGGCCGCCCGGATAACGAGCCGGTCTCCGATCTCATCGGCCGCAGCGCCGCGGCCCCGATCCTCTTCGATGCCTTCACCCGCGTCTCCGAGAAGCGCACGCCCTTGCCGCCGGCGCCGGAAGGGGTCGTCTTCGCCCGCACCTCCGATCTGCCCCCGGCATTGCAACGCTTCCGCCCGGACGGCCTGCCGGAGAGCGCCGCTTCAGGGCCTGGCGATGCGCCGCTGGTGATCTCCTTCCCGCCCGATGAAGCCCGGATCGATTTATCGGGCGGCGACAGCGAAGCCGGACTCGCCCTCAAGGCCATGGGCGGCGCTCCGCCCTTCACCTGGTTTGCCGACGGCCTGCCGATCGTGATCGGTGAGCCGCGCCGCGAAACCCAATGGGAAAGACCGGGCCGGGGCTTTGCGCGCTTGTCGGTCATCGACGCGCGCGGACACACGGCGAGCGTGCAGGTGCGGCTGGATTAGCGATCTCTTGAGCTTCGTACAATTTTATCCTTTCACTTAAGGCAACCGATAGCCGCTCCATATAAGTCTCTTACGTGGAGTGAACTCTGTCTGCGGCCACGCGACAGTGCTGCTTCGCCTGAGGGAGAAGGTGTCGGATGCCTGCCACGAGTACGATCGCTCCAACCGGCAATGCCTATGTCGATGGAGTCCTGTCCGGCACCAAATGGGCCGTGACCAGTTTCACCTTCAGTTTTCCGTCAAGCGCTTCCTATTATGGCTCCGGATATGGCTCTGGTGAGCCGCTCACTAATTTCGAGGCGCTGAATTCCGTCCAGATGGACGCGACGCGCGCGGTGCTCGCCGAATATTCCGCGGTCGCCAATGTCACCTTCCAGGAAATCACCGAGACCGCAACTCAACACGCCGATATCAGGCTGGCGGAGTCGGACAAGCCAAGCACGGCCTGGGCCTACTATCCGACAACCGCAGCCCCGGGCGGTGACGCGTGGTTCAACAACACGAAGGGTTATTTCGACAATCCTGTTCTTGGCACCTACGCTTATGCCGCCTTCGTTCATGAACTCGGCCATGCCCTGGGATTGAAACATCCGCATGAGGCATCGGGTTCTTTCGGAGCGATGCCGCTAGACAAGGACTCGCTCGAATATTCAGTAATGAGCTATCGCTCTTACATCGGACAGTCCACGAGCGGCGGCTATACGAACCCGAGTGGAAGCTATCCGCAGTCGCTGATGATGTACGACATTGCAGCGCTGCAGAAAATGTACGGCGCCAATTTCAATACGAACAGCGGCAACACCACATATCGCTGGAGCCCTTCGACCGGCGAGATGCTTGTCAATGGGGTTGGCCAAGGCGCCCCGGCAGCCAACAAGATTTTCCTCACCATATGGGACGGCGGCGGAAGCGATACTTATGATTTCTCGAACTACACCACGGGCGTCACCGTTGATCTCAGACCAGGACAGTGGTCGACAGCCTCGAGCACCCAGCGGGCGCTTCTCCACTATGACGGATCCAAGGTGGCTGCCGGCAATATCGCGAACAGCCTCCTGTACAATGGCGATCTCAGGTCCCTGATCGAGAACGCCATCGGCAGCTCGGCCAGCGATCTGCTCATCGGCAATGTGGCAAACAACGTTCTCGATGGTGGTGCGGGCAATGACAGGCTGATCGGCGACGCGGGCAATGACATATTGAAAGGTGGTGCGGACAGCGATACCGCCGTCTTCACCGGTGCGCGTTCCCAATATCAAGTGACACAGCTTGCCGACGGCTCGCTCAGCGTCGTCGATTTGCGCAGCGGGAGTCCCGACGGCTCCGACATTGCCTGGAATGTCGAACAGTTCGAGTTCAGCGACAAGAAATACACGATTGCCGACGTTCTGGCAGATCCAGGACCGCCGCTGCCTGAAACTCCCGTAACTCCCACGGCGGGTCTCACTCTGACCGGCACCTCCGCCAACAATACCCTGAACGGCGCTGCCTTGAACGACATCATCTCCGGGCTCGCGGGCGCCGACACGCTCTACGGCAACGGCGGAGCGGACACTCTCGACGGCGGCACGGGCAATGACAAGCTTTACGGCGGCGACGGCAATGACGTGCTGACCGGCGGTGCGGGCTCTGACAGGCTGGATGGCGGGGCTGGAACCGATACGGCGAGCTACGCAACGGCGACATCGGCAGTGGTTGCCAATCTGAGTTCGCCTTCGAGCAACAAGGGAGAGGCGTCTGGCGACACCTATACCAGTGTCGAGAACCTGACCGGCAGCAACTATGCGGACACCCTCAATGGAAACAGCTCCGCCAATCAGCTCATCGGTGGCAGCGGTGCTGACAAGCTGTACGGCGCTGGCGGCAACGACACGCTGACGGGTGGCGCGGGCGCCGATTACCTCGATGGCGGCAGCGGCACTGACACGGCAATTTTCGCCGGCAAGTCTACTGATTATAGCTGGGTCAAGAACTCCAATGGCTCGTGGACGATCACGGATCTCCGTGCCGGCTCTCCCGATGGCAAGGATACGCTCGTCAGTGTCGAGCTCGTGCAATTCAGCGATGGCGAAAAAACTCCGGGAGCCGCGGCGAATGTGGCCGGGTTGGCAGAACCCCACTTGGATCTCTTGCCGCTGCCTTCCTATAGTGAGCAGCATGCAAGCTGGCTTGCCTTCCATGAGACTTGGCTGGCCTCATTGGACAAGGGCTTCCTGCTCTCATAGAGGAACATGGATGGTTGATTGGATTCCAATAGATCAATGGGTTGAATGCGCAAAGCTGGAGCGCGCGGGCATAGTTTTCGAGGTTCGCAATGCCCAGGGACAAACCCTGCTCACGGCCTGCATGCCCGAAAAGCCGAAAGCGCCCTTCGATTGGACGGGTCCGCCGATAGAGTTTCGGCCTGTCCCGGAGGCCCCGGCCAAGCACTCTTCGCCCCTGCCGGACCCCTCCTGATCGAGTGGTCCGCGGATGCACCGATGCACGGCACTATTAACCGATCGTGGATTGTTGGGGCTTATAATCAGGGGCCCAGGCAATCGTATCGACTGCTGACGGCGCAAAGTCCGAAACGTCCATGCTCCAGCTGACGGCTCCTCCCGCCTCCGAGTTGCGCCAAGCCTTCTCGCGCTTCCGGCCGACCCTTCTGTGGGTCGCGTTCTTCAGCGGCGTCGTCAATATTCTCATGCTGACGGGCGCGCTGTTCATGCTCGAGGTTTACGACCGTGTTCTGCCGAGCGGCAGCGTGCCGACCCTGGTGGCCCTCGCCGTGCTGGTTTCCGTGCTTTTCGCATCTCAGGCGCTCCTGGATGTCGTTCGCTCTCGCATTCTCGTCCGTGTCGCCAACGCTCTCAACCGATCCCTGGGCCCGCGCCTGTTCGATGCCGTGCTGCATCTTCCCCTGGCCGCGAGAAATGGCACGG
>Ga0187894_10005851_pt1 | contig 12312 bp, 9 predicted proteins | sample GBC1701081metaG_FD_136650 | JGI IMG/M metagenome (GOLD analysis project Ga0187894, IMG submission 136650) | White microbial mat communities from a lava cave in the Kipuka Kanohina Cave System on the Island of Hawaii, USA - GBC170108-1 metaG ... | reverse complement strand
GTCGACTGGCGCGACCGCCGCGGCCGCGATTGGCGTGACCGCAACCACGATGGCCGCGTCGACTGGCGTGACCGGCGCGACCGGTCCTGGTGGTAGTGACCGATTGATGGTCTAACCGTCTGAGCGCCTGACGGGGCAAGGCGGGCATCTCCGATGCCCGCCTTGTTTTTTGGATCATCTCGGCCTCACAACAGGGTTGCGAACCGACACCAATACGGGGCCTGATCCGATGCATGCGAATCGGAATCGACCTTGGCGGCACCAAGATTGAAGGGATTGTGCTGAGCGATGACGGCGGCGAGGTGGCGCGCCGTCGCATACCGACGCCGGCGGGCACCTACGACGATATCCTGCTGGCGATTCGCGATTTGGTCATGGGATTGGAACGGCAGGCCGGCAGCCCCTGCTCCGTCGGGCTCGGCACGCCTGGTGCGATCTCCCCTGCCACGGGCCGGGTCAAGAACGCCAACTCCACGCGCCTGATCGGCCATCCCCTGGACCGCGACCTGGAGCACCTGCTCGAACGTCCGGTGCGCGTCGCCAACGATGCCAACTGCTTTGCCGTCTCCGAGGCGAACGATGGTGCCGCCGCCGGTGCCGATGTCGTCTTTGGCGTCATCCTGGGTACCGGTGTCGGCGCAGGCCTGGTCATCGGCGGACGGCCCGTGACAGGCGCTCAGGCAATCGCCGGCGAATGGGGCCACAATCCGCTGCCGGCGCCCTTCGACGACGAACGCCCCGGCCCGCTCTGCTATTGTGGCCGCCACGGCTGCATCGAGACCTGGTTGTCCGGCCCCAGCCTTGCCCGCCAGTACGAAGCGCTCTGCGGCCAGCGCCTGGACGCCAGCGCCCTCGCCCACGCTGCCGATGCGGGCGACGCGGCGGCAAAATCGTTGATCGGGCGCTACTGCCACCGCCTGGCGCGCAGCCTGGGAACCGTGATCAACCTGCTCGACCCGGATGCCATCGTTCTGGGCGGCGGTGTGTCCGGGATGGCAGCCCTTTACCGGGACGTACCCGCCGTGTGGAGCCGCTTCATTTTCAGTGAACCGGGCCACGTCCGAACCCGGCTATTGCCGCCCAAGCACGGCGACAGCAGCGGCGTGCGTGGCGCCGCGTGGCTGTGGCCGAAATAGTCCTCATCACAGGGCGCGGAACGGGCGATCAGCAGCTCGGTTTGGGCAACGCCTCGATGCGGATCAGGCGGTATTCCAGCCGCAGCTCGCCTTGCTCGTGAGTGCCCCAGATCTCGACACCGTTGTCGAGGGTCACGCTGCTCAGCTCGTGCCGAGGCTCACCTGTCGAGGCGGCCTCCTCATCGTAGAAAGCGGCATGGAAATAGAAGCGTTCGCGCCCCTCGACCAGCTGGCGGTCGCCCTGCGGCAGCTCCAGGTCGGCAACGCGCCGCGGCGGCTTACCCAGCAGGACGGACACCGCCTGCGGCGCCTCCGGCTTGTCGCCGATGAAGAAACGGGCCTCAAATCCGGTTTCACCATCCCGTGCTGCCTTGACCGTGCGGCGCATGATGGAGATGGGAAACAGCGTGCCGGCCGGTACCAGCACGACGCGACCGGTCGGCTGGCTGAAGCGCGCCTGGCCATCGCCCTCGCCACCCGGCGTCACCTCGCCGCGCACTTCGGGTTCACTCCTGCCGTCGAGCGCGCTCTTGTGGGTGAAGCGATACCGCCTGCCGTCCGCGGACTCCCAACCCATCGAGGTCTGGTCCACCTCCGTTGCGCCGGACGGCGAGCGGGCTTCAAAGCGCAGTCGTTGTTCGAATTTCAAGCCGCCATCGCACTCGCCTTGAAGGCGAAAGGCATAGGTGCCGCGTACTTCCGGCGGCGAAACCCCAGCCGGCGCGCGGCCAGTCACCACCTCATAGACCGCCAGATGCGGCGTCAGCTCCTGCGCCTGTGCCGGCGCCGTGACGGCGATAGCGGCCAGCCACGCCGCTGAGATGGCGATACGGGAGCAATAGGAAGTCAGCATTTGGGCCTCGGCAATGCCTCGATGCGCTGCAATTTCGCGTCGAGGGCGAAGTCGCCATAATCCAGCACCATCGAGCGGGCAATACCGTTAGCCAGCAGATCCATGGACACTTCGTACTCGGGCTGACCCGCCTGATCATCGGCGGGGAAGAAGGCCAGCCGGACCGTCCACGCCGGTTGGTTGCGCAGCAAGATCACGTCACCCCGGGGTGCCGGCCCCGCCGCGGGACGCGGCGCCTTGCCAATCACCGCATTGACCTTGAAGGCACCATCGAGCCGGGCGCCATCGAAGACGTTGTAGGCGACGACCTTTTCACCAACCTTGGCGTGCTCGATGAGCCGGGACAGATGCGCCATCGGAAACGTCGTGCCCACTGGCAGGTCGAAACTGCGCGGTTCGGGCAGCGTGAAGTTCGCGCGGCCGGCGCCGCCTTGGGCGACCTCGGCCTGCCCCCGCAGTTCCTCCTCCACCTCGCCGTTCTGCGTGTTGCGCACGCTGAAGTGCATACTGGAGCCATCCTTGGCCTCGAAACTGGTGAAGGCGGAGTCGGTGACAAATTCCTCGGTGTCGGGCCGCAGGAAGGTCAGGCGGATACGCTGTTTGGTCTCCCAGGCATCACACGCATCGACCGATTCCATTACCATCAGGCCACGAACATCGATCACCCCGACAGCGCGTCGGCTGGGATTGAGACGCATCTCGTAAGTAGCCCGGTGCGGCACCAGATCGGCCGCCGCTGTTGCATCCGCGAACGCGACTAACACCACCCCCGCGGCTGCCAAATCGCGAAGGGAACGACAAATTGTAGGGAAAATCGACAATCCTTACGCCGCATGTTGAGGTGGGCGCCTTCCTTGCTAAGGTAGACATTGGCGATCAAAAGTCGAGTCGTAACGCATCGCAAAACCCACAGGAGCGCCATGTCTGACCGTAAGCCGCGGGTGCTCGCCACGCGCCTATTTCCGCCTGCCGTCGAGGCCCGCCTGCAGGCCCATTTCGATGCCGTCCTCAATCCCAGCGACACGGTCTATGGCGCCGATCGGCTTGTCCAAGCGACCGCCGACTGCACCGGCTTGATGTGTGCCGCCGGTGACCCGCTAAACGCAGCCACCATCGCGAGGTTCCCGGATACCTTGCGCATCATCGCGACCTTCTCTGTCGGCTACGAGCATATCGATGTCGCCGCAGCCGCCAAGCGCGGCATCGTGGTGACCAACACACCCGACGTGCTGACGGATGCCACGGCCGACATCACGCTGCTCTGCTTGTTGGGCGCTGCCCGCCGGGCCCAGGAAGGCATCGACATGCTGCGTGGCCGGCGTTGGGAGGGTTGGGCGCCGACCCAGCTCATGGGCACGCACGTCACCGGCAAACGACTGGGCATCCTGGGCATGGGCCGCATCGGGCAAGCCGTTGCCGACCGGGCCCGCGCCTTCCGGATGACAATCCATTACAGCAACCGCCACCGCCTGCCGGCCGAATTGGAAAAAGGCGCCACGTTCCACGCCGATCCCGACGCGATGCTGTCTCATTGCGACTTCCTGTCGCTCAATTGTCCGCTGACGGCGGACACCCGTCATTGGCTCAACGCGGCGCGCATCGCGCGCCTGCCCGATGGGGCTATCGTGGTGAATACCGCGCGTGGTCCCGTGGTCGATGACGCGGCCCTGATCGCCGCCGTGCGCAGCGGCAAGCTGGCCTCCGTCGGGCTCGACGTGTTCGATGGCGAACCCAAGCTGCACCCGGATTACCACGACCTGCCCACCGCCTTCCTGTTGCCGCACCTGGGCTCCGGGACAGTGGAAACGCGCAACGCCATGGGCTTCCGCGCCCTCGACAACCTGGAGGCGCTGCTGTTGCGCAGCGAAGCCCCGCCGCACGTGGTGAAGGTGGCGTAGCGCCAGGCTTCCGGCGCCGCTGCGGCCACCGAGAGGACGGGCGGGTCCGTCATGGCAGCGACCGGCTCGGAGACCGGCGGCGGCGCGGCGCTGGCTGCTGGAGGCACGGTGGACGCCGGTCGTCGCGCGGCGAGCGTCTTCGGTTTGCTGGTCGCCGCTGCTTTGACCTTGCGGTTCGACGTGCTAGCCCGGGTGTTCGTCTTGCCTGCCGTCCGTGGCTTCGAGACTGCATCCGCGGCGGGTGCTGATGTGGCCGCAGCGGATGCCACCTGCACCGGAGTCGGCGTTGGTGGAGCGCGCAGCGCGTCCTTCGCTTCCACGTCGCTCAGCATCCGCCCACCTTGGCGGGCGGCGGTATAGACCGTGACCATCCCGCCTTCGCCAACTTCGCGATGGGGCGCATCGTAGTCGACCCGATACGGGTCGCGGTCCTCGCCGGGTTTGTAGCCGCTGCAAACCTCACGGCCTTTGACGACGCGCCACATGGCGCAGTCTTGTCCCGTGCCCAGCGACAGCAGATGATCGGAGCCAGCCTTGTCGGTGGTCAGCAGCAGCACGCCATCGGCGGCATAGCTGGCGATGGAGACCGCAACCGGAATGGCGCATCCGCCCATCAGCAGCGGCATCGTCGCCAGAACCAGGAGCGTGAGGGGGTGCACGGCCGGCTCCCCTTTAGTCCATACTATAGATTAGAATAACATTCTATCCATATGAATGTAAACGTAATTTCACAGGACAATAACCCCTCACCGGCGGCGAACCACCGGCGGCTGCCCCACCGATAAGTACCTGCGACGCTGGTCTTACTCCGCTTTCTTCGGCGGCAGCTGAACCCGCACGTGCACGTCGCGCAGACGCTCGGGCGGCACTTCGGTCGGTGCGTCCATCATCAGGTCCATCGCCTGCTGGTTCATCGGGAAGGTGATGACCTCGCGGATATTGGGCTCGTCGGCCAGCAGCATGACGATGCGATCAACGCCGGGTGCCGCGCCGCCGTGCGGCGGCGCGCCGTAGCGGAAGGCGTTGAGCATGCCGCCGAAGCGCTGCTCGACGTCCTCCCGGGTGTAGCCGGCAATGCCGAAGGCCTTGTACATGATCTCCGGCTTGTGATTGCGGATCGCGCCCGAGCACAGTTCGATGCCGTTGCAGACGATGTCGTACTGCCACGCCTTGATGGTCAGCGGATCCTCTTTCTCCAGCGCGTCCAACCCGCCCTGCGGCATGGAGAACGGGTTGTGGCTGAAGTCGATCTTGTTGCCGTTCTTCTCGTCGAGCTCGAACATCGGGAAGTCGACGATCCAGCAGAAGCGGAAGGCGCCCTTCTCGATCAGGCCCATCTCCTGCCCGACCCGGGTCCGCACCTGGCCGGCGAACTTCCATGCCGCGTCCTTCTTGTCGGCGACGAAGAACACCGCATCGCCGTCCTGTGCCCCGGTGAGTTCCTTGAGCTTCTCCAGGCGCGGTGCATCGACGAACTTGGCGATCGGTCCCTTGCCGGCACCGGCCTCGAGCACGATGTAGCCCAGGCCCGGCTTGCCCTCTCCCTGGGCCCACGCATTCAGCTTGTCGAAGAAGCTGCGCGGCTGCGCCGAGGCATTGGTCGCCCGGATCGCGCGCACGACACCGCCTGTCGCCACGATCGAGGCAAATACCTTGAAGGTCGAGCCGGCGAAGACCTCGCCGACATCGCTGACCAGCAGCGGGTTGCGCAGGTCGGGCTTGTCGGTGCCGTATTTCAGCAGTGCCTCTTCGTAGGGAATGCGCGGGAACGGCGTTGCCGACACGTCCCACGGCTTGTCCTTGCCGAAGCCGGCGAACTCCTCGAACACGCCGTGCAGAACCGGTTCGATGGCGGCGAACACGTCGTCCTGGGTGACGTAGCTCATCTCGAAATCGAGCTGGTAAAACTCGCCCGGCGCACGGTCGGCACGCGCGTCTTCGTCGCGGAAGCAGGGCGCGATCTGGAAGTAGCGGTCGAAGCCCGACACCATCAGCAACTGCTTGAACATCTGCGGTGCCTGCGGCAGGGCATAGAACTTGCCGGGATGCAGGCGACTGGGCACCAGGTAGGAGCGCGCTCCCTCAGGACTGTCGGCGGTCAGGATCGGAGTCTGGAATTCGATGAAGTCCTGCGCGATCATGCGCCGCCGCAGGCTCGCAATCACCTGGCTGCGCAGGATGATGTTGCGATGCAGCTTGTCCTTGCGCAGGTCGAGAAAGCGGTACTTCAGCCGCAGCTCCTCGGGCGTCGTGTCGTTCTCGACATAGACCGGGATCGGCAGCGGGTCGGCCATCGACTGCACGACAAGGTCGGTGGCATGGATCTCGATCTCGCCGGTCGGCAACTTGGCGTTGATGGTCGAAGGCTCGCGCTTCACCACCTTGCCGGTGACGGTGATCACGCTCTCGCTGCGCACCGCCTCGGCCTGGGCGAACGCCGCGACCGAGACATTGAACACGACCTGGGTCACGCCGTAGTGGTCGCGCAAATCGATGAACAGCAGGCCGCCGTGATCACGCTTGCGCTGGACCCAGCCGGAGACGCGCACGGTCTGGCCGACATGCTCGGCGCGGAGCTGTCCACAGGTGTGGGTGCGATAGGCATGCATGAACATCGTCCTTGTGATCCCGGACGATGCGCCGGCGCAAATCGCGCTGTCCCCACCCCCGGATCGGAAATCGGAAGCGGGAAAAGGCACAGATTCACGGGTGAAGTCAACTTCCCTTCCCCGCTTGCGGGGAAGGTGCCCGTTTCGGTACTTCGACGCTTTGCGTCGAAGTACCTGAGGCGGATGGGGACCCTATATGGCGTCCATCACTGAGGCACCACGTCGGGTCCCCTCCGGCCCTTCGGGCCACCTCCCCACGTCGTGGGGAGGATCTTCTTACGACACCTGCACGCCCTGGCTGGCCAGCGGCAGGGCGCGGATGCGCTTGCCGGTGGCGGCGAAGATGGCGTTCGCCACCGCCGGCCCGATCGGTGGCACGCCGGGCTCGCCGACACCGGTCGGTGGCTGGGTCGACGGCAGAATGTGCACCTCGACCTGCGGCATCTGCTCGATGCGCAATGGCGTGTAGTCGTGGAAGTTCGACTGCTCGACGGCGCCGCCCTTCAAGGTGATGGCCTCGGCGAAGATCGACGACAGGCCAAAACCGATGCCGCCTTCCATCTGCGCCCGCACCACGTCGGGATTGACGGCGATGCCGCAATCGACGGCACAGACCACGCGATCGACCGTCACCTTGCCCTTGTCGTCGACCGTTACCTCGGCGACCTGCGCCACGTAGGAGTTGAACGACTCGTGCACGGCAACGCCCCGGCCCTTGCCCTTGGCCAGCGGCTTGCCCCAGCCGGCCTTTTCGGCGGCGAGGTTCAGCACGGCGAGATGACGTGGGTGCTTGGCCAGCAAGGCCCGGCGCATGGCGATCGGGTCCTTGTTGGCAGCACGCGCCAGCTCGTCCATGAACACCTCGGTCGAGTACGCCGTGTGCGTGCTGCCGACCGAACGCCACCACAGCACCGGGACGCCCACCTGGGTGGAATGCAGGTCGACGTGCAGGTTGGGAATGCCGTAGGGCAGCGTCGCTGCGCCCTCGACCGAGGTGGCATCGACGCCGTTCTTCACCAGGCCGCCCTCGAACGGCGTGCCCGCGACGATCGACTGGCCCACGATGCGATGCTGCCAGCCGACGATGTTGCCCTGGGCATCCAGCCCAGCGCGCAGCCGGTGGAAGTACATCGGCCGGTAGCGGCCGCCCCGGATGTCATCCTCGCGGGTCCACACCAGGCGGATGGGCTTGCCCGTCGCCTTGGCGATGGTGACACCCTCGACGATGTAGTCAGAAGCGGCGTTGGCGCGTCGGCCGAAGCTGCCGCCGGCGAACAGCGTGTTGATCATCACACGATCAGGCGTCAGGCCGGCGGCCTTGGCGGCGTTGACCTGGTCAATCGTCTGGAACTGGTCGCCAGCCCAGATCTCGCAGGCATCGCCCGACAGACGCACGACGCAGGTCAGCGGCTCCATAGGCGCGTGCGCGAGATACGGAAATTCGAAGTCGGCCTCGATCGTCTTGGCCGCACTCTTGATCGCCGCCTCGGCATCGCCGCTGCTCTTGGCGACCGTGCCTGCCTTGGTCGCAAGTTCCTTGTAGGACGCCATGATCGCCGTGCTGTCACGCTTTTCGGCAGCACTGTCGTCCCACGTCACGGCCAGCGCCTCGCGGCCCTTGATGGCAGCCCAGGTATTGGTCGCCACCACCGCAACGCCGGCCGGTATCTGCACCACGTCGACGACGCCGGCCACCTCCTTCGCCTTGGCAGCGTCGAACGACGACACCTTGGCGCCGAACAGCGGCGGACGTTGAACGACAGCCACCAGCGCGTCGGGAATGCGCTGGTCGATGGCGAAGACGGCCGTGCCCGTGCTCTTGGCCTGCATGTCGAGCCGCGGAACCGCCTTGCCGATCAGGCGGAAGATCTTGGGATCCTTCAGCGGCGGGTCAGCGGGCGGAGTCTCCTTGGCCGCCAGTTCGACCAGCTCGCCGAACGTGGCGCGCTTGCCCGATCGCAGGCTGACAACGCCGCGTTCGACCCTGATCTGACCGGCTGGAACATTCCAGCTCTTGGCCGCCGCCGCGACCAACATGGCGCGCGCCGCGGCGCCCGCCTTGCGCAGCTGCATCCAGGAATTGTGGATCGACGAGCTGCCGCCGGTGCCTTGCACCGTGCCGCCCCAGTCGATGTTGCCATAGACCTTGCCGTTGGCCGGTGCCGCCACGACCTTCACGCTGGCCCAGTCGGCGTCGAGCTCCTCGGCCAGGACTGTCGCCAGGCCGGTGTGAGCGCCCTGCCCCATTTCCAGATGCTTGGCGAAAACCGTCACCGAGCCGTCCTTGGCAATGCGCACGAACGCGTTTGGTGCCAGCGCACCATCTTCCGTCAGCATCTGCGCCTTGGTGGGGCGCCAGTGAAAGCCGACGACCAGTGCCGCGCCACCGGCGGCGGCACCGGTCAGGAAACCACGCCGACCCGCCGCGACGGGAGTATCGATACGACCCAACATGTGTGCCTCCCTCAGCCCTGCAGGCTCTTGGCCGCCGTATGGATGGCAGCCCGGATCCGCTGGTAGGTGGCACATCGACAGATGTTGCCATTCATCGCCGCATCGATGTCGGCGTCGGTCGGCTTGGCGTTCTGTGCCAGAAGCGCGGTGGCCGACATGATCTGGCCGGACTGGCAATAGCCGCATTGCGGCACTTCCAGCCGCACCCAGGCAGCCTGGATCGCCTGGGCTGCCTTGCTTTGCAGTCCCTCGATGGTGGTGATCTTCTGGCCCGACACAGCCGATACCGGCGTGATGCACGAACGGATCGGCTGGCCATCGGCGTGCACGGTACAAGCACCACACTGCGCCATGCCGCAACCGAATTTCGTGCCCGTCAGGCCGACGACATCGCGGATCGCCCATAAAAGCGGCATGTCGTCGGGAACGTCCAGCGACAGGTCTTTGCCATTCAGCGAAAGGGAAACAGCCATGACTCCTCCGAAACCCGGATGACGGATGATGCGCGCATCGTCGGCGTTTTCCCGCAGTATAGGGCGATGTGTCCGCGCATCGCTTGGCATCAGATGGGAAGCCAAGGCACGGCTGCCAACCGGGGGATCACGGTGCAGTGAACGGCGCGAAACCCAGGGATGCCTGCGTGTTGGTGCGCGAACCCTTCACGGACCCGCGGCAACCGGCTATACAGCCGACAGTATGCAGTTGATCACCACCACAGAAGCACTGGCGGCGTTCTGCGATCGCCTGGGCGAAGCCGAGTACGTCACCGTCGACACCGAGTTCATGCGCGAGCGGACCTACTGGCCGCAGCTTTGTCTCGTGCAGCTCGGCGGCCCCGATGAGGCTGCCGCCATCGACACCATGGCGCCGGGTATCGAGCTGGGACCGCTGTTTGCGGTGCTCGACAATCCCAGCGTGCTCAAGGTCTTCCATGCCGCGCGGCAGGACCTGGAGATCTTCTTCAACCTGACCGGCCGATTACCCAACCCGCTCTTCGACACCCAGGTCGCAGCGATGGTCTGCGGCTTCGGCGACCAGGTCGCTTACGACACGCTGGCCGCGCGCATGGCCAAAGCGCGCATCGACAAGTCGAGCCGCTTTACCGACTGGAGCCGCCGGCCGCTCAGCGAAAAGCAGCTCCACTACGCCTTGGCCGATGTCACGCATCTGCGCGTCGTCTACGAGAAGCTGCGCGATCGGCTGGAGAAAACGCACCGCAGCGCCTGGATCGGGGAGGAGATGGCGATCCTGCGGGATCCCGCGACGTTCCAGGTTCAGCCAGAGCAGGCCTGGCGGCGTCTGAAGCCGCGCAACCCCTCGCCCCGCGCGCTGGCCGTACTGCGCGAGCTCGCCGCCTGGCGCGAGCGCGAGGCGCAGCGGGTCGACGTGCCGCGCCAGCGCATTCTGCGCGACGAGCAGATCCTGGAGATCGCAGCGCACGTACCGAAGTCGGTCGCAGAACTCGCCCACACGCGCGGGCTTGGCAAGGGCTTCGTCGAAGGCAAGCAGGGACAAGCCGTGCTCGAGATCGTCGAGCGTGCGCTGGCCATCCCCGAATCGGAATTGCCGGCGCGAGAGCGCCAGGCGGAAACGTTGCAGGTGCCGGGGGCGGTCGTCGACCTGCTGAAAGTGCTGCTGCGGCTGCGCTGCGATGCGATGGGTGTGGCAACGCGCCTGGTGGCGTCGTCCGACGACCTCGACCGGCTCGCCGCCGGCAAGCGCGATCCCGATTGCCTGCAAGGTTGGCGCGCCGAGATTTTCGGCAACGATGCCCTGCGCCTGATCGCCGGCGAACTGGCCTTGGTCCTCAAGGGCGACAAGATCCACGTGATCGACGTCGTGGCCTGAACTACGCGAAGACGACTTCGTGGCGCAGGTCGAAGGCAGCCGCGACGGCAGCCATGCGGCGGCCGGTGACATCGCCGAGCTGGTTGCGCAACGCCGCGGGGACCACGAGTTCGATCAGTTTTTCGGTGCGCCGCAGAGCGATCTGCGACAGCAGGCCGGGCGCGCCGCCTGACAGGTTGTAGGCCAGGCGCAAGGCGGTTCCCAGGCGGCGCGCGAAGCGCTGCTCGTCCGTATCCGTCACCGCGAGCGCCGTCGCCACCGTCTTGTCCTTGATGTTGCTGTCGTAGCGCCACGCCATGGTCAGCGCCAAGGTGGCACGCTCGTGGTGATCCATGCCAGGCGCCGGGAGCTGCAACACCCGCTCGTAGGCCATGACGGCGCGATAGTCGGGATGATCGTCCCAGCCGATATCGCTCAGGTGGCAGGCGGCCAGGCGCAGGATGCGCTCGCTGGTGCTTTCGCCGGCAAAGATCGGCGTCAGCCAGTCGAAGATTTCGACCGGCGACAGCGTGAAGCGGCGCCAGTGAGCGCCCTCGTCCTCGGCAAAGGCGATCAGTGGATGGCGCGCCTTCTCGGTCTCGGGCAGCTGCGAAAAATAAAACCCCTCACGCAGGCCGAAGGCAGAGAACACGATCTGCCGCGGCTTCAGCGCGACGATGACGCGCTCCAGCGCCAGGGCCGCCAACGGCAGGCTTTCCAGCCGGCGCCTCGAAACGCCCGCCATCTTCTCCAGCGACTTCAGGCTCTGGCTGGCAATGATGTGGGCCAACTCGCGCACGGCTTCAGCCGGTATCGCGTATTGATGGATGATGTGCAGCGGATAGTCGGTCTTCTCCATATGCAGGCGCGCAAAGGCACGCCAGGCACCACCCACCGGATAGAACGTACGGCCGCGGAACTGCTCGAGCCAAGCGACGTCGGCGATCGCCTGCTCGACAGCGCGCTTGGGATCGCGCCCGGCCGTCAGGAGCCGCAGCGGACCGATCGGCAACGTGGTCGACGGCCCCAGCCTGTCACCCGACAGGCCGACCAGCTCGAGGCTGCCGCCACCCAGATCACCCATCACGCCGTCGACGGCCGGAATGCCGCACATCACGCCCAGACCGGACAGACGCGCTTCCTCCTCGCCGCTGATGATGCGGGTGCTGATGCCGGTCAGCGCCCCGATGCGGCGCACGAACTCAGCGCCGTCACTGGCGTCACGCACGGCCGCGGTGGCCAGCAGATCCAGCCGGGTCACCTTCATGTTGCGCGCCAGTGCGGCAAAGCGCTCGATGTTGGCCAGCGCCATGTCGACGCCGGGTGCATGCAGGCGCCCGGTCACATCGAGTTCCCGCGCCAGCCCGCACAGCACCTTTTCGTTGAAAACCGGCAGCGGCGAGCGGTTGGCCCGCTCGTAGACGACCAGACGGATCGAGTTCGATCCGATGTCGATGATGGCGACGCGCCCGCTTTGCATGGCGGGCGTTGCATAGCCGAAAACTTTCGCCGATGGCAGCAGGAAAAACCGCCGC
>Ga0187894_10005850_pt1 | contig 12314 bp, 7 predicted proteins | sample GBC1701081metaG_FD_136650 | JGI IMG/M metagenome (GOLD analysis project Ga0187894, IMG submission 136650) | White microbial mat communities from a lava cave in the Kipuka Kanohina Cave System on the Island of Hawaii, USA - GBC170108-1 metaG ... | reverse complement strand
TTTTTCAGCGTATTCGGGCGGAAAAGCGCGGGCGCGCCCCTGGCCGTTCATCACGATGTGATGCGTCTCGCCTTCAGCCAGCAGCGCCCCGTCGCCGGCCCGCAAAACTTCATAAGCGAACGTGATCGCGCGGCTGCGCAATTCGACGACCCGCGTGCGCACGATGATCTCATCGTCGTATTTCGCCGGGATGCGATATTTCACGCGGGCTTCCGTAACAGGGAGAAACGCGCCGGCCTCTGTCTCCATGTCGCGGTAATTGAACCCGTAATCGCGGCACAGTTCGACTCGCCCGACCTCAAACCAGATCAGGTAATTCGAGTGATAGACAACGCCGGCTTGATCGGTCTCGGCGTAACGGACGCGCAGCCGCGTCTCGCTCCATTCGTGATGCTCAGGTTCGCTCATAACGCCGCGGTAAAACCTCGGTAAATCCTTTTCAGATGCTTTGATCGTAATCGTAAATTGGCGGGCGTTGTTTAACCCGAAAGGGGTTTTATGTCAAAACGTGTGAGCGCCGACGCTTATACTTTTCAGTTGACTTCTCGCATTCGTCTGGCCAAGCTATCGGCCTATGAAACAACAGGTTATAGAGCAGCCGGCTCCTCATCCGAACCGCATTCAATTGGAAGGACTCGTTCGGGAACTCCGGGAATTGGAGGGGCGCTTGAGACAGGGCGGCGGCGCGGACAAGATCGAACGCCAACACAGTCAGGGCAGGCTGACCGCGCGCGAACGCATCGCGCGATTGCTCGATCCGGACTCTAGATTCCAGGAGGTCGGTCTGCTCATCGCTTACGACGAATACAATGGTCAGGCGCCTGCCGCCGGCGTCGTCACCGGTTTCGGCGTCGTCGCTGGTCGCGAGGCTGTAGTCGTGGCGAATGACGCGACGGTCAAAGCCGGTTCGTGGTGGCCCGAAACAATCAAGAAGATACTTCGCGCTCAGGAGATCGCCATGCGTTGCCGGACGCCGATCGTCTACCTGGTTGATTCGGCTGGTGTGAATCTGCCTTATCAGGGCGGAGTCTTTCCGGGACAATACGGCGCGGCGCGGATTTTCTATTACAACTCGATCATGCGTCGTTATCTTAAAGTCCCGCAGGTCGCGGCGGTGATGGGACAGTGCGTCGCGGGCGGGGCGTATCTGCCCGCGCTCTCCGACGTGATCCTGATGGTCGAAGGCACGTCGTTTATGGGTTTGGGCGGACCGAACCTGGTCAAAGGCGCCACGGGGCAGAAGGTGGATAGCGAGACGCTGGGCGGCGCGCGAATGCACAACGCGATTTCGGGCGTCGCTCATTACCGCTCGAAAAACGACGAAGAGTGCATAGATAAAATCCGCGAGATCATTTCCGAACTGCCCGCGAAGATGGCGACGCGTGTGAGCGTTATTGAGCCGCGTGAATCGAAAAGGCCGCCAACCGACCTATATGACATTCTTCCCGCGGACCACCGCGCGCCTTACGACGCCCGTGAGATGCTCAACTGCATTTTCGACCAGGACAGCTTCGACGAATTTCAGGCCGATTACGCGAAGGAGATGATTGTCGGCCACGCGCGTGTGCGCGGCGCGAGCGTCGGCGTCATCGCCAACAATCGCGGTTTTGTCCCTGGTTCTCCCGGTCGCGCGCCGCGAATCGGCGGAATCATCTACACCGAGAGCGCTGAAAAGACCGCTTATTTCATCGAGACCTGCAATCGCCACGACGTGCCCTTGTTGTTTATTCAGGATGTCTCCGGTTTTATGGTCGGCGTCGAAGCCGAGCAATCGGGCATCATTCGCGCGGGCGCCCGCTTCGTTGAAGCGATGGCGACGGCGACTGTTCCGAAGATCGTATTGACCGTGAACCATGCCAGCGGCGCCGGATATTACGCGATGGCCGGGCAGGGATTCGATCCGGACTTCATCTTCACGCTGCCGACCGGGCGGATGGCCGTTATGGAAGGCGAATCCGCCGTGATGGCGCTGTTTTCCGCGCAGTTGGACAAATTAAAAGAGCAGGGCAGAGAGCCTGATGAAAAATTGCGCGCCGAGATGGATCGCGTGCGCGCCGAATATGAAAAGCAATTGAACGCGCAGTTCGCCGCCGCGCGCGGTTTTGTTGACGCGGTCGTCGCGCCGGAAGATGTGCGCCCCGCGCTTGAGTTGGCGTTGCGGACGGCTTTAAATAACCCCGGCCCTCATCTCGGACAATTTGTTTTCTAAGTGGGACAGTACCGCGCGCGTAAGCAAGCGGGCGCCCCCGCGCATAACCGCTTGCTTACGCGCGCGGTACTGTTAATCTATACCCGTGTAATCTTGATTGGCTTTAGGAGGGGACACTTTGATTGAGCTTTACTTGATGCGTCACGGAATTGCCGCCGATCTTGGTGAGGCTGGTGTGATCAAAGACGCCGACCGCCCTCTGACCCCGGAAGGGCGCGAGAAGATGAAGCTGGCCGCCTTTGGTTTGCGCAAAACCGGAATAAAGTTCAACCTGATTCTGACCAGCCCTTTGCTGCGCTGCCGTCAGACCGCCGAGGTCGTCGCCGAGGTATTGGAACTGCAGCATAAAGTCAAAGTCATCGAGTCACTGGCGCCCGGCAAGGCCTTTATTGAAAGTGAAGGCCGTCATGCGGAAATCTTCCTCGAACTCGGCGCGTACCAGTTCGACCGCGCGCTGCTTGTCGGCCACATGCCCGACCTGGCCGAGTTGGCGTCATTCCTGCTCACAGGAAACCGAAATCTCAACGTCGAATTCAAGAAAGGCTCGATCTGCGCGATTGAAGTTTCAAGCCTCCCGCCGCGCGGCCCAGGACTGTTACGGTGGATGTTGACGCCGAAACACATGCGCCTGTTCGGGAAGTGAATTTATGAATCCCTGGCATGACGTGGAGCTTGGAGACCAGGCCCCAGAAATTTTCAACTGCATCATCGAAATTCCCATCGGCTCGAAGGTCAAATACGAACTGGACAAGAAGACCGGCCTCCTGCGTGTAGACCGCGTGCTCTTCAGCGCCGTCCATTACCCGGCCAATTACGGCTTCCTGCCGCAAACCTATTGCGACGACAACGACCCGCTCGACGTGCTCGTGCTCGGCCAGGTGGAGGTCGCGCCGCTCTGCATTATGCGCGCCAAGACAATCGGCGTGATGCAGATGATTGATCAGAACGAAGAGGACGATAAGATCATCGCCGTCCATTACGACGACCCCGAATACCGCGACTACCGCGACATCTCGGAATTGCCCGAACACCGGCTGAAAGCGGTCAAACGGTTCTTTGAGGACTACAAGGCGCTCGAAAACAAACAGGTCAAGGTCGAGAGGTTCATGGGACGCTACGACGCGCTCAACATCATTGAGCAGAGCGTCAAGCTTTATGCGGATATGCGCCCGAGGTTGATTTCCGACAGCGTAGTGTGATCGAATCCCCGCGAAGGAGAACAGCCATCATCACGATACGCCCGTCCCGATCATTACCGCAAGCGTTGTAATCGCCCAGTCACTTGATGGCGACCCTGACCGTGTTCGCCGTCTTGCCGTCCACCGTCAACATTACGTCCACCTCGCCGCGCCCCATCAGGCCGCGCGGCAGCAGAGCATTGACCTGATCCAGACCTTCGAATCCGGGCGCGGGCGCGGCGTACAAGGCTTCGCTAGCAACTCCGCCAATCGTGATGGCCACGTTGGCCAGATTGCCGCGGTAGCGAATGCCCGTCCCGTAAAGGATCAGGAAGACTCGGTCGCCCTCAGGCCCCAGATCAATCGGCGTCGGAACGAATATGTTTTGCGCCGGGTCGAATCTCGCCACCGGCTCATAGGTCTGCGTCCCATCCGGTCTGACGCGCAGAGCCAAAGCCGCCGCCACGCCACGCCCGTTGGCGTTTGCCGTGAACAATCCGGGCGCGACCGTGGCGATCTTCACGGCGCCGGTTGAGAATTTGCTGTTTCCGCCGATTATCGTCACTGTCGCCATTCCGTTAGCTGTCCCTGCGGGCGTCAAATAATTCACTTGCGCCGGAGCGACGAAGAAGATTGGCGCCAGCCGCTCCGCTCCCGCGCCGTCTCTGATTCTCACCGTAGTTCTTGCTAACTCCGTGGGCAACGGCGAAGTATTCGCCGATTTCGTCGTCGTCGCCAAATCAGTTCCGAAGGCGGCGACAATCGCCTCGCTGGCCAATTCCATGCCGCTGTAGTTGGCTGCCGAGACGCTCGCCAATGGGCCAGACCGGATCAGATAGGGGAGCCGTTGTCCGTCATTCACATTTCGCAGCGCAAAATAGTTCCACGCCGTCTCTCCGATATGAGATTTGGCGAAGTGAGATCCGTCCGGGCTGTCCGCCGATGAATGATTCCAGGAGCCGTCGCTGTTTTGAACCGTGCTCATCTCGCCAAGGTAGTAAGAAGCCGAAGTCAGGTCTCCATTGTAAACATAAGCCACGATCATATGAGCCGTGCCGCCATACCAGATGATGTTATCCTTCGGCCAGCAGGTATCACCGAATCCGGTGATAGACTTGCCGTTTACGAGCGCCGTTACTCGCATATGCTTTTCGGCGGCCTTAATGGCTCCGTCAGCTTTATCGAACTCGCCTGCCAGCCAGGCGAAGATAGCGCCCCAGGATTGAGTATCAAGAGAAAGACTCAGGTCCTGAACTGAAGTCTCGCTCAGACCTGTAGAAAACCGCTTGTCCTGTCTGCACGGATCGTCCACCCTACCATCGGTTTCGACCCAGCCTTTTCCGGGCGAAACGAGCCATCTCTTCGCCCCATCGGCATTGGAGTCGTCGCCCAGAACTCTAAAGAGATGCCAGGCGTCCAACACTTGCTCCGCGCTCTTGAACGGGAATCTCTTATCTTCTGTATGATTCCTGTCGCGCTCCTCGAATGGATGACAAAAGCCGCCCCAGACTCCGCGATCATCCGGATCGAGTAGCGGATTGAGCCGCGCGCTCGGCTTTTCCATAAGCCAGCGAGCGACCTTGTTCGCCGCATCCATGGCGTTTCCGTCGTCGTAGGTTTTTCCATAAAAAGCCAGAGCAAAAGCCGCCCAGGTATTCGGCCCCGTTCCTGAATTTGTTCCTTGAGATACTGACCGATCAACGACGTTATACGCGTCGTAGAGGAACCCCACATTTCCCTGTGTTTCCATCACATTTATCAGGGCATAGGCGAGCTTCTGCGCTTCAACTCGTTTGCCAGCGTCAGTCAGAGCGATCAATGCCACAGCATTATCGTAGGTGTGGGCCGCCATCTCGTCCGGGTATGAGCGCAGCAATCCGGAGTAGGCAAGCTGCTGGCCAGCAAGATAGCGGATAGCTTTAGTCGCTGCATCGGCGGCGCTTCCCCCGACATTGTAAGGCGCGCTGTTGTCCAATCTAACAAACCGCTCCTCTCCGGCAGGGATCTTTATTCTTTGGCCATTCTGGTAAAACTCGTTGCCGTCGAATCCCCACCAGAGTTTCTTGAAATTGGTTGCGCAGTCCCCAATTTTACCGTTGGGATTGCTATCGTGATCTACCAACACGATGTTGGCCGGGATTGAATCTCCCGCGACGTAGTTACCCAACCGGCTGAGAGGTATCTTGTATTCAAACCCATATCCCTTGTCCCGATCGCTGTTGTTATTCCACACGCCATCGAGAGCCGGCCCCCAACTCACGTGTTCTGGGTCGTAGGGATAGCGCGGCGGCCCCTGTTGAAAATGCAGGTTGACGCCCATTTTCTTGACACTGCCACAATCGGTGATGGTCTTGTTGGGATCTAGCTCCCATTCATCCTGCTTATGCCAGAAAGTCGAGTAACGCTTATCGCTGCGCTTGCCTTCGCGGTCAGGCTTCGTTTCAAAAACCAGCGAGGTCAGGCCGTCTGAGTCTTGGTCGTAGTCCGCCGCCTCCACCTGACGGTCGTCAGACTTCACCGCGACATAAAGGTAGGTGTCATCGTGAAGGAACCGGACGGTATAGTTGCTCGGGTCATTGGCGTTATACCTGGCCTGGCTCAAGGTGAACGACCCGCCGGTGAGATTGGGGAATCTCAACTCGCCTCCCTGTTCCCAAATCGAGTCGTCAGGACTGCCGTCAATCACGGGGGCCGCCGGAGGAGTGATGCGCCGGGCAGTAACACTTCTGTCGTTGCCGGGGACGCCTTGCGGCTCAGCCGCGCTTAAAGTAATCAGGCGAGGCGCGCTAAGGTTTTCAGCGCTGTCCTTACCCCACCAGAACTTGGCAAAGTTAGCCATCCGGTCGTCGTATGACGCGCCAGGTTTGCTGTCGTGGTCAACCAAAACAATGTTGGCATTCACCTTGTCGCCTGCTTTCCATCCGCCCAGCCCCAGATTGGCCCCGCTGGCGGGATCGCTCAGAGGTATGGAGAACTCGTAGACATAACCTGAGTCAGTGTCAGCGTTATTGTTCCATGTACCGCGCAAGGAACTGCGCCATGCCGCATCGTAAACCATCCTCTCTCTATCCAACGGCGGCCCGGTGAGCGACGACGCGCAGGGAGGTGGGGCGTTCTCCTGATGCCACATCAACCGAAATATGCTATGCCCGCCTCCTTTTCTCTCGATCGCCATCCCGGCCAACCCGTCCGCGCTTTGATCATAATCGGAACTTTCCACCATACTGTCATCGGCGGTCTCGATGGCGATGTAGAGGTTTATGTCATCGTGAAGGAAGTGGACCGTGAAGGTTGAAGGATTGACCCGATCATAATTTTGGTAGCCTATTGTGAACTTGCCTCCATTCTCTCCGGCCGAATTGGGAAAGTTAAGCTTCCCGGCGCTTCGCCAAATGTCTTCCAGGACGCCATCAATGAAAGGAGCCGACCGATTGGTGATTCTGGTAGCCGTTACCCCGGTCGCGGCTTGCGCGCTGAAAGACGCGTCTATGTTGGTTTCTGACGACTTGACTGCTCGATTGGAGCCTAACCCAATGGCAGTAACAAAAACGAGAGTGATGACAAACAATGGTTTCTTCATAATTGTTCTCCTTGTTTGTTATTCGATACAGGCTGATTGCCAATCACTACCACTCACTAACGCGTAAATCGAGGCCCAAAGCGCTAAGGCGAACGCTAATTTTTTTCCGGAGGTGAATTGGTCGGATCAAACAACGTTAGCCCGACGTCCGGCAAAGTCTGGTGAACGCTGAACGGAAGTGATAATCTCTGCCCCGCCCAAGCCGAGTGAGTCTATGGAATCGGATCCAAAACAGGAAATAACTCAGTTGCTGATTGCCTGGCGGCAGGGAGACCAAGCGGCGCAGGAGCGACTGATGGACTTGGTCTATCAGGAGCTGCGGCGGCAGGCCAGACGGTTTATGCAGCGGGAGCGCCAGGGACATCTGCTGCAAACTACGGCGCTCGCGCACGAGGTATACCTTCGCCTGGTTGGTCAAAATCGCGTCAGTTGGCAGAACCGCGCCCATTTTTATGGAATCGCGGCGAACCTGATGCGCCGGGTCCTGGTTGATTTCGCTCGCATGGAGGGTAAAGCCAAACGAGGCGGCAAAACAATTCGCGTTTCGCTGGCGGAAGCGGCTGGCGCGGTCGAACAGCGTAGTGTCGAACTTATCGCGCTCGACGAAGCGCTCCAGTCCCTCTCTGCGCTGGCTCCGCGACAAGGCCGTGTGGTGGAGTTGCGCTTCTTCGGCGGGCTGAGCAATAAAGAAGCGGCGGAGGCGCTCGGCGTCTCGACTGCGACAGTTAAAAACGATTGGAGCCTGGCCAAAGCCTGGCTCTATCGCGAACTGAGCAACCAGTGATATGACTTCGGAACGATTCCAACAAGTCGTCGAGTTGTTTCAAAACGCATACGAGCTTGAAGCCGAAAAGCGGATTGCTTATCTGGATCGGGCTTGCGCCGGCGACGTTGAACTGCGACGGGAGGTGGAATCGCTGCTGGCGTCTTACGAGCAGGCCGGAAACTTCCTCTCAAAGCCGGCTGTGACAGCCGCGGCTGAGGATCTCACCGCCGGCGAGTCCGAGGCGATGGTGGGGCGAAAAATAGATCACTTTCAGGTGCTTTCGTTGTTGGGCAGAGGAGGTATGGGTGAAGTTTATCTGGCCGAGGACGTGATGCTGGGTCGCAAGGTCGCGCTCAAGTTCCTGCCCGCCGAATTCACCAGCGACGCCGACCGCCTGCGCCGCTTCGAGCAGGAGGCCAAAAACGCTTCAGCCCTCGGCCATCAAAACATCGTCACCATTTATGAAATTGGCCGGGAAGACGATTTGCGCTTTATCGCCGAAGAGTATGTGCGGGGCCAGACGCTGCGCCAGCGTCTGGCGACTGGACGGTTGCCGATTTCAGAGGCGCTCGATATCGCCATTCAAGCCGCGAGCGCGCTGACCGTTGTGCACGAGGCCGGGATCATTCACCGCGACATCAAGCCGGAAAACATTATGCTCCGGGGCGACGGATGCGTGAAGGTGTTGGATTTCGGGCTGGCGAAGCTCACACAACAGCCGGAGCCTGATACGGAAGAGGACGCTGAGATGGCCGACCATCCTTCGCAAATCACAGCCGAAGCGAGCCTGTTGGCGGGGACTGCCGGCTATATGTCTCCGGAGCAGGCGCGCGGGCTGAGAGTTGATACCAGGACCGATCTCTTCAGTCTCGGAGTGGCGCTTTATGAGATGGTCGCGGGCCGCGGGCCATTCGCGGGCGAGTCGGTCACAGAGGTGGTGAGATCGATTCTCGAAGAAGAGCCGGCGCCGCTCGATCAATTCTCGCCGGAAGCGCCGGATGAATTGTTGCGGATCGTCAACCGCGCGATGCATAAGGAACGCGCCGGACGTTATCAAACGGCGGCGGAGATGCGCCGCGACCTGGAGACGCTGAGAGAAAGATTGAAAGCGAGTCCGGAGGCCCCGTCTCACAAATCGAAATTTATGACCTTCGCTTCCAAACCATCAATCCTTCGAGGCGTTGGGGCGGTTGCGTTGGCTCTGATCGTCGCCGGCCTTTGGATATGGCGCTCAAACACAACTCCGGGCCGCAATCAGCCGCAACCGGTTTTGCACGGCGCCTCAGCTCCAGCCTCCGGGATTCCGGTCATGGGAGGCGCAACCCAGCAAAATTGTCTGCAAAGTATCGTTGTGGGCAACGTGATGTGGTGTGTTACCGACGGCAGTGGCGAGTTCCACGACGGCGCCCTGGTTCTGCGCCCGGTTAAGGAAAAAGCTCAGGCATGGGTCATGCAGGCCGCCGCCACTCTGGATTGTGTCTTCGACTTGATCTTCAGCAATGGCAAGGGCGATAGCAGCGTCGGGCTTGAGATTTGGGAACGGCTGGATCCGTACACGCTCAAGGAGTTCTCACTGACTTTTCGTGGCGGAGCAGTCCGGATCATTTCAGAAAGCCTCGAGCGAGAGGTGAGACTGGTGGAATCATATGTCGGGAGGCCGATCAAGGTTCACCTGAAAGCCAGCCCGGAATGGCTTTACGCGGAAATTGACGGTCGCGTTCTGATAGACCGGAAAAACACTTACTGGCAAGGGCCTCGGTTGCAACCGAGGTTGAACGCCGACGCAGGCGATATGATCACGCTACGCTCTTGTTCCTGTACCAGCCATTGAAGTCGGGACTGCGGAGTTTTTATTTGATCGCGATCCTGACGGTGTTCGCCGCCTTGCTGTCAACCGTCAACACGACATCCGCTTCCCCGCGTCCGATCAGACTGCGCGGCAACAGCGCGTTGACCTGATCCAGACCTTCGAGTCCCGGAACAGCCCCGGCGTACAAGGTCCCGACGGCTACCCCACCAATCGTCAAGGCTACATTGGCCAGACTGCCGCGGTAACGAATGCCAGTCCCGTAAAGGATCAGAAAGACTTGGTCACCTTCAGGCCCCAGATCAATCGGCGCCGTAACGAATCTGTTTTGCGCCGGGTCGAATCTCGCCACCGGCTCATAGGTCTGTGTCCCATCCATCTTGACGCGCAGAACCAAGGCCGCCGCCACGCCTTGCCCGCTGGCGTTGGCCGTGAACAACCCTGGCGCGACGTTCGTGATCGTGGTCAAACCGCAAGCGACAAACCCGTCGTTCAATGTGGCCTTCATCGTCGCCACGCCCGTTGCCGTTCCCAGTGGGAGCAGAAAGTTGATCTGCCCGGGAGAAATGAAAAAGAGCGGCGCCGCTCGCGCATTGCCCGTCGCGTCTCTGATCACGACTTGTGACCCGGCAATGGTCGTTGGCAGCGGCAATCCGGATGCGGCCTGAGTCGCGCCGGCCATTCCAACGCCGAACAGGCTGGCGATGGATTCCGGCGCGAGCATTGCGCCGCTATAGCTGGCGGCGGAGACGGCTGCCAACGGCGGCGCGGCTGCGGACGCCGCATATCGCCATAGCGTCAAATCGGTCTGCGCGTCGCGTGGTAAATAGACCGCGTATCCGTCGCAATCGGGCCGCGCGTCGTAAGCCAATTGCCATAGCAACTGCCCGGCGGAGCAATAATCCTCGACCATCCACTTCAACCAGCGGTCGTAAATCCCGGCGCGCGTCGAATCGAAAGCCCGGCCCGGCGCGGCGTCGCAATTCGGCGGATCGGCGCCAGGCCGTTTGCCAAATTCGCCCAGGTAAGCCACCTTGCCCGCCGCGCGCGCCAACTGTTCGTGCGAGCGAATCCAGATTTCGACATCGCTCGTGTCGTTCAATCCCCAACTCGACGGATAGAGGTGGTAGCTGAGCAGATCGATCAACGGTTCGCGCGCCAGCCGGTTGAAGCTGCAACTCTCGTCGCCGCGCACGGCGTAGGTGTTGCTCAAACCCGGATAGCTCGCCGCGTTGTCGTCGAAGCCTTCGCCGCCGTCGCCGACCAGATGGTTAATGTCAATGCTCTTGATATAGCCGGCCATCTCGCGCGTCCACGCCAGCAACTCGTCGGCGCGACGGGCGCGTTCGCTCACGTTACTGGTTCTGTTGCGCAGTTCATTGCCCAACTCCCAGGCCAGGATCGCCGGTTCGTCTTCGTAGAGCGCGCCTGTAACAGTGTTCCTGCGTTCCAACAACTTTCTGACGTAATCCTTGAACCACTGTTTGATAGTCGCGTCGGTGTAGAAAATACCCAACTGCTCTTCGGTCGGGTTTGAGTCCGGCCCCAGACGCCATTGCACGTAGCGCCGTTTGCCGCCGTAAGCCGTGAAGTTGTTGGTCAGGTAAACGATCAACCTGATGTTGCGCGCTCGGGCTTCGGCGATGGCCTGATCGAGCGCGACCAGGTTCGGCTCGCAAAAGACTCCGGGCCGCAATTGAATCGCCGCCGGATCATTGCCCGCGACCTCGCTGGTCAATCCGCCGCAGCGGGCATCGCCGTTCTTGTAAGGATGATCGTTGAAGCCGATGGTTCGCGCGACGGTCATTCCCAAGGCGAGCGCCTTGTCCAACGCCTCACGCGCGCCAGATGAGTTGTCGTAAGCGATCTCCGGTTGTAGGTAATAAGTGTTCGCGCCCGCGAAACGAAACTCGCGCTGGCCGATCATCAACTTGCCGTCCGCGCTCGTGACGAATTCATTCGGTTTGATCGGAGGCGGCAAATCGGCCCATCGGACGTAATCGACACGATAGGTCTCGTTCACGTCGGCGTTCAACCGAATCCTCATCGCCACATTCGGCGCGGCCTTGCTGCCGGGCATGGACACGACCAGGCCGTTGCCCGCATTGCCGTCGCTCACGCGCAGCGTGACTCCGCCGGGCGACCAGATCATCAACATCACGACGCGGCCACCAGCTCGCAGCGCATCCCAATTCGGTATTGGCAAATGCTCCTGATTGGCCGGATCGCCGGAGCAGTTGTTGTTGGCGTCAGGCTCAGGCCGCAACAATCCCAGATGCCCGTTGGCCTTCAACACCGCGCTGAAATGGCATTGTCCATTCGCGCCGGTAAAGATTTCGACGCCGAAGCTCGAATCGGTGACGCCGGACTGCGGCTTCCAACTCGCCGAATCGAGCGCGATGGTCAAGGCGCCGTAAAAGAAACTCTGCTTGCTCTGGACCTCCGCCCGCGTCGCGCCGCCGTTGAGCGTCAGAGCGCCACCGGCTACTGTGGGCGAGCCTTTGAAGACATCCCACTTCGCCGGATCCAGTTGATTGCCATTGAATTCGTCGCTGAACCTGCGGGCGCTCTGAGCATTGGCCGAAACCACAGCCACCGACAGCATCAGCAGCAGGCGCAACAAAGATCGCTTCATTTCGGGCGCCTCCTCGGAAAATCCCTGGGTACGCATCGCTTCCAGCGTGCGAGGCTTCCTCAATCGGCCATTGATCGAAGCAAAGCGCGCTGGAAGCGACGCGTACCCAGGGGCGATTTTCATTCTTTCAGGGCGTCGC
>Ga0187894_10005849_pt1 | contig 12314 bp, 11 predicted proteins | sample GBC1701081metaG_FD_136650 | JGI IMG/M metagenome (GOLD analysis project Ga0187894, IMG submission 136650) | White microbial mat communities from a lava cave in the Kipuka Kanohina Cave System on the Island of Hawaii, USA - GBC170108-1 metaG ... | reverse complement strand
GCGCGGAGGAACGCATGCGACATCTGGTAGTGGCGGCAGTGTTGGCGCTTGCGGCGTGCGGCCCGCCCGCGGCCGAGCAGGAAGCAGCGCCTGCGCTTGAGGTTGCGGCGATCGGACAATTGCCCCGCGAGCGCGTCGTCGCAATGGAACGCGGGGAGCCAGATCATCGCCATCGAAGCGACAGCCGGCGGTGAATCATGCGGCGCGGCGCACGCGACGCTTACGTTGCGCGACGCCGAAGCGCAACGCTCTACACCGAGACGTTCGAAGCCGGCCACGTGATGGTGCTCGCCGGCGCGCAATCGGTTGACGACATGCGCCGGCGCCTGAACGAGTGGATCAATCCGCCCGGCGCGGCGCGCGATAGCACCGGCGATCTCGCGGAATGGGCGGCGAACGCCGAAGCGCCGATGCAAGGCGAGTTCCCATTCTATCCGGAAGACGCTCTCACCCGCGCCGCCTACGCCGCGCTGAGAGCGGCGGACGCGCCGATGTATTGCTTCGTGCAGGGCATGGAGAGCGAAGCATGCCTAACTGTGCACGGCGGCGCACTGCGCAAAGTCGGCGTACAAACATTTCCAGGCTGAGAGGAACGAATATGAGCGATCTTGATGGCCGCGTTGCACTGGTGACTGGCGGTGCGCGCGGGCTGGGCGCAGCGGCGGCGAAAGCGCTGGCCGAAGCCGGCGCGAAAGTTGTCGTTAGCGATGTGCGCGATGGGGCTGAAACCGCATCAGCCATCGGCGGCGCCTACGCAAGGCGCTCATAGACAGATAATCCGCCAGTTAAGCGAAAACGCCAGCGCGTGCCGCAGCGGATGCGTCTACACGCCGCGCATCTCGCGCGGGCTCTTGCCCGTCCAGCGCTTGAAGGCGCGGGAGAACGAGGCGGGGTCGGAGAAGCCGACAAGATAGGCTGTCTCGTTCACCGAGACGCGTTTGCCGCGCAGATAATCGAGCGCCATCTTTTGGCGCAGCCCGTCGAGCACTTGCTCGAACGTGACGTCTTCGCCCTTCAGGTTGCGGTAGAGCGTTTGGCGGCTGACGCCGAGCTTGGCGGCGATCGCGTCGATGCTGACGTCGCCGGTGTGCAACAACGGCATGAGCATGCTCTCGATCCTGCCGCGAAGCGTCTTGGAAGCTTCCAGTTCCTCGAGCAATGCATCGCCCCGCTCGGTGAGCACGCCGAACACGTACCGGCTCTCGGGCTGTATCTGCACATGCATCCACGCGGGGTTGCCGCGAATGCCATTGCGTTCGGCGCTGAAAGTAATAGGCACTTGCCAGAGCTCGTCATAGACCGCGCGATACTCAGGTTCGGCGTGCGTGACGGTGGCTTCGAGCGCGAAGGTGACATCGGGAAAATCACGCCGCGTCCAGCAGATGAAGCGCGACCAGGTGGATTCCGTCAGTTCCGGGAAATCGTTCGGATTGAGGCGGCAGTCGTACATCCAGCGTTCGCCGTTGCGCTCGGAGAGCTGGAAGCGCGGCCCATCGCCGGCGCATTCAACCTCGACCACGAGCCGGCCGTAGCGATTAAGCTGCATCAGAGCCTCGACCATGTTGGCGGAGGCGTGGCTGATGAGGCCGACCACCGAGAACTTGCGGAAATCGCTCGCTGCGCCAAAGCGCAGTGCGAGCGCGGGATCACCAGACTCATCCTTCGCCGCGCGCATCAGCGCGACGTAGCGTGCGAAGGGCAGGCGATTGTCCTGGTCGCCCAGAATTTCGCCGCCGATGTCGGCGCGGCGCAAGAGCTGTGCTTCATCCGCGCCGCACGAAACGGCGAAGTCCAGCAGCGCTTTCGCGTAGCCGGCGGAAACGGTCGCCTCAGACATCCGTGTTACCTGCGATCATGTTTTCGGCGCCAGCCGTCATGGGCCGATATCGTTTGTCAACGATAGCATATCGCTGATCGATAGTCGCCGCTTGGCGGCTTTTCAGCGGAGAATGCCATGGCGGAAGCTGTCATTACACGGGCGCCGTCGCGCCCGTTGGCCGATAGCGCGCTCGGCGCGGCAGCCGCGTTCTGGTTCTTCGTGACGCTGATCGGGCAGTGGGTTTTCCTCTATTACATCGCGGCTTTCTACGGCCCAGGCGCGATGTCGGGGGACTTCGCATCGTGGAACAGCCACCCGTTCATCAACAACGCCATCGTCGCCGGCGACGCCGCTGGCAACATAGCCTTCGGCGCGCACGTTCTGTTGGCGGCTACGATTGCGCTTGGCGGCACGCTGCAGCTCGTGCCGCAGATCAGGGCGCGCGCCATCGGCTTTCACCGCTGGAACGGGCGCGTGTTCATGACGGCGGCGATCCTGGCCAGCCTCGCCGGCCTCTACATGGTCTGGATTCGCGGCCACCAGCAGACCGGCATCGTCGGCGCGATCGCCATCAGCCTGAACGCCACGCTTGTGCTGTTGTTCGCCAGCGTGGCCTGGCGCGCCGCAGCATCGCGAAACATCACGCGCCATCGCCGCTGGGCGATGCGCACTTTCATGGTGACCAACGGCGTCTTCTGGCTACGCCTCATGTTCCCGGGGCTGGTCGTGATCACCCAGGCCGAACCCAGTGCGCTCACCTTTCATATCTTGTCGTTCGCGTCGTACCTGCTGCCGTGGGCGTTGCTCGAATTCTATCTGCACGCGAAGGACAATGGAGCCGCCGCAGCGCGCTGGACCGTATCCGGCGTCATCTTCGGCGCTGCCGGCTTCATGATCATCGGCCTGTTCGGGTTCTACATGATCTTCATGCAGCGCATCCTGGGCGCGTAAGCATGTCACCAGAAGGCTTCTTCCACGCCGCCGCCGGCACAATCGGCATCATCACCGGCATCATCGCGATTCTCACGCGCAAGGGTGGGCGCATTCACATCGTCTCGGGCCGCATCTTCGTCGCGTCGATCGTGACGACCGCGGTCAGCGCGACATGGTTGGCGATCAAATCGGAAGAGTTCGCGTTCATCGGCGCGGGTGCTCTCGTCGTTTATTTCATGCTCACGGCGTGGACGGCGGTGAAACGGCCCGAACGCGCGTCGGGCTGGTTCGAAATCGGCGCGTTCCTGGTTGCGGCGGCCGGCGCCAGCGCAATGTATTACGCCTGGCTGCAGGCACTGGGCGACCCGGACGCGCTCTTCAACGGGCTGCCGATACTCATCTTCGCCATCGTCGCGACGCTCTGCGCGCTTGGCGATCTCAGTGTCGTGCTGCGCCGGGGGTTGGCGGGCAAGCAGCGCATCATGCGCCATCTCTGGCGCATGCACCTCGGCTTCTTCGCCGCCGTCGGCTCGTTCTTCCCCGGCCAACTTGAGATGTTTCCGGCCTGGATTCAGAACATTCGCCCGATCATTCTCCTTTTCATTCCACCCTTCAGCGTCGCCGGCATCATGCTCATCTGGCTCGTGTACGTCATGTTCTCGAAGCGGTTTTCCGCACGCGCCGCTGCGTAGCGCATCAACGTGAATGGCGCGCGCAAGCCGCAGACGATGGCGCGGCTCGGCATCCGCATCCGGCCTGGGCAACACCATCGCGCTCGTCCTTTTCGGCTTCTACTGTTTGTTGTTGGCGCTGCTCGTATTCCGGGCGCGCTTCTTGCCGCGCTGGCCCGGCGTGCTTCAGGCGATCGCAGCTCGCGCATAAAGAAAGGCCCGCTTGCGCGGGCCTTTTCGAGTTCAAAGCTGCTTCGGCTTTTTCGGCGCACGCTTGCGCTTAAGCGGCGTGACGTTATTCGCCTTCGCGACGGCCGCGCCTTCGCCGTACATCGTCGGCCACGGCGCGTCTTTCGACTCCACCGTCACAGTTTCGCCGAAGCCGTTGAAGCGCGTGCCCATCGCCGTGCCGTAGGCGCCAAGCGAGCCGATCTCGATCAGATCGCCTTCGCGGATGTCGGCCGGCAGCATGAACGGGCCGGCGGCGGCGTCCATGCTGTCGCACGTCGGTCCGTAGAGGCGGAACGGCGCCAGCTTGGCGCGGCTGGGCTCGGCGCGCAGCAGCTTTGCCGGGAACGACCAGTTCAGGTGCGTCGCATCAAACAGCGTGCCGAAGGCGCCGTCGTTGAGATAGAGCGCGTCGCCCTTGCGCAGCTCCACGCGCGTCACCGTCGAACCAGCTTCTGCCACGAGCGCACGGCCAGGCTCGGCCCAGAGCTTGGCGTTCTGGGCGACAAACATCTCCTCAAAGCCCGCTTTGATCGCGTTGACGTATTCGATCATCGGCGGGGGCGTCATGCCAGGATAGATCGCCGGGAAGCCGCCGCCGACATCGACGATGTCGGCCAGCACGCCGGCTTTGACGATCGCGCGGTTGGCGACGTCCATCGCCGCTCGGAACGCGTCCGGACGCATGCACTGGCTGCCGACATGGAACGAGACGCCCAGCATTTCTTCGCTGACGCCGCGCGCTTTGCGCAACAGCGCCGGCGCTTCCTCGGCGGTGACGCCGAACTTGCGCGCAAGCGGGTAGGCGGAGCCTTCGCCAGACACGGCGAAGCGCACCATCAGTGTCAGATCCTTGGCGTTGTTGGTTTCGGCGAGAATCTTTTCGAGTTCGTCCTCGCTATCGAGCGCGAATGTCTTGACGCCGAAATCATGGAACGCGCGCGCGATCGCCCGGCGGCTTTTCACCGGGTGCATGAAAGCGATCTGTGCTTTCGGGAAACGCGTCGCGATCAACTCGGCTTCGGCTTCCGAGGCCACGTCGAAATTCTTGATGCCGTTCTGCCAGAGCGCGTTCAGCACCCAAGGGCTCGGATTGGCCTTCACGGCGTAGAACGTCTCGCCTGGGAAGTTCTGAATGAACCATTGCGCCGCGGCCGCCACACGATGCGGACGCGCGATCGCCACCGGCCCATCAGGCGCGGCGCCAGAGACAAGATCGAGAGGCGAGAGGACTTGGTCCACCGGCTTGCTCCCAAATATGTTCGCAGCGCCCCGCTTCGGGAGCTTCTGCGAGTTGAACCCAGGCCGGCGTTAGTCGGACATGCTTGATGTCAGGTCCGCCCTTGGGAGCTTGCGCCGGAGGATCGCCAGAGAGCTTCCTACTCTCCATTTCCGCGATCCCCCAGGTGGCCTGGGCCGAGGGGGCGTTAGTGGACGCTGTTTCCAGGTCCGCCGGTAACGGGCGCTATATGGTGAAAGGCTCGCCTTTGTAAAGAGTTATTCGTGGTTAATTACGGCTGCGGAGCGAACCGTGGTCTTCAAGTGTTGCTCCCGCGCGCCGTCACACAAGTGACGTAGGACGTTCGTGTAGCCGTCATTGAAGTTTCAATGAGCTGTCGCTGCGCGTCTCTACGCCCCGCCCATCCGGGGCGGCCTTAACGAGTCGTTGCTCCCGGACTCGGTTTCACACGGGGGTTCCAAAATGTTCGGGAAGAAAAAGACCATCACGACGGTCGCGCTCGCCGCTCTGGCGACGGCGGCTGGCGTGGCGACCGCAGGCGACGCGTTCGCTCAAGCAACGATCAACTCGCCGGTCAGCGGCGCGCCGGAAATCCGCGAAGGCCAGCAGCGCTTCAAGATGCGCGGCCGCTTCCAGTACGACGTTACATCTAGCGATTTCGACGTCGGTACCGACGACGGCACCCGCTCGTACATGCGCCGCGCCTTCCTCGGCGCGCAGGGCCGTTTCAGCGATCGCTGGCGCTACAAGATCGACTTCGTGCTGAACCCGGGCGCGGCTGACGTGTCCTCCGCGACCACCGCGCTGCTCTGCCAAAACAACGCCACGCAAGTCGTCGTGCAGCGCACGGCGTGCATCGCCGGCGAAACGAACCGCGGCACGGTTGTCACCGCGCAAGGCAGCGGCGGTGGCGAAGATGTCGCCGTTGACGACGCTTATCTCGAATATGCGGGCGACTTCTTCTCGTTCGTCGTCGGCGAACACAACATCACCTCGCCGCTCGAGGATCGCACTTCTTCGCTAGACACGCCGTTCAACGAACGCTCCAGCTTCATCAACGCGTTCGGCTACGGCCGCGCCGCCGGCATCGGCTTCCTGACGACGGGCGCCAATTGGATGGCCGCAGTCGCCGTGCAAGGCGATTCGCTCAACAACCAAGACGCTGCGTTCACCGCCGACGAGGCGATGAGCTACAGCGGCCGCTTCACCTGGGCGCCGCTTTTCGAAACATCCCCGGAAGGCGTGACGCTGATCCACCTCGGCGCGTCCTACCGCTATCGCTATGTCGGCGACGATTCCGGCATTCGCTATCGTTCGCGTCCGCTTATGGGGCGCGGCGCGCGTCCGCTGGACGTGGGCTCGGGCGCGGCAGTGCTTGGCGAGAGCGACACCACCTACGGCCTCGAGGCTGCGGTGCAGTTCAATTCCTTCGGCGCGACAGCGGAATACGCTTCGCTCGACGGCGAAACCGCCGGCGGTGCTGCGGTCGACTACAATTTCTCGGGCTATTACGTCGATGTGTTCTGGTCGCCGACCGGTGAGGCCCGCTCGTATCGCGGCAACCAAGGCTCCTTCGGCCCGGTCGTCCCGCGCAACCCGGTCACCCAAGGCGGCTTGGGCCACTGGATGGTCTCGGCGCGCTACGATCAGCTTGAAATGACCGAGTTGGGCGCCGGCGCCTCGCGCGGCGAGCAAACCGGTTATGCGCTTGCGCTCGATTGGGTTCCGGTCGACCACGTGAAGTTCAAGCTGAACTTCGCACGTACCGAGTTCGACCTTGTCTCGGCTGCCGACGAAGAAGCCCAAGTGGTCTCCTTCCGGACGCAGTTCGACTTCTAACCCAACCCCGCACTGGCGGAGGGGCGGTCAGTCCCGTCCCTCCGCCGATTTTCCGGTCGGGGGCTGCGTCTGTCATCGAACTGTCACGCAAGTGTCACCGAGGCGAGACGCGGGTCACCTAGACGCCAGTCCATCCCACTAGGGAGCATCCCATGCAGATCAGTTTCCGTAGTTTGAGCCTCGTCGCGGCGGCCGCCGTGCTCGCGCTCGCCACGCCGGCGGCTGCCCAACAGCAGCGCGCCAACCAGCCCTTCACCATCCAGATCGATGGCTCTTCCACCGTGTTCCCGATTTCGGAAGCGGCGGCCGAAGGCTTCCAGCAACAAAGCCAAGGCCGTGTCCGCGTTACCGTCGGTGAAAGCGGCACGGGCGGCGGCTTCCGCAAATTCTGCCGCGGAGAAATCCACATCTCGGACGCCTCGCGCCCGATCCGCGCCAGCGAAATGGCCACTTGCGCCGCCGCCGGCATCCAATACGTGGAAATCCCGGTGGCGTTCGACGGCCTCACCGTCGTCGTGCACCCGACGAACCCGCTCCGTTCAATCACGGTCCAACAGCTCCGCCGCATCTGGAACACGGGTTCGAGCGTCTCGAACTTCAACCAGGTCGATCCGTCGTTCCCGAACCAGTCGATTCAATTGTTCGGACCGGGCACGGCGTCGGGCACCTTCGAGTATTTCACTGAAGCCGTGAACGGCACGGCGCGCGCTTCGCGCACCGATTACACGCCGTCGGAAGACGATAACGTGCTGGTGCAAGGCGTCGCCACCAACCCGGGCGGCATGGCCTATTTCGGCATGTCGTACTACGAAGAGAACACGAGCCGCCTGCGCGCGCTGTCGATCGACAACGGCGCCGGCCCGGTCGCGCCGTCGGTCGCCAACGTGCTCAACGGCACCTACGCGCCGCTCTCGCGTCCGCTGTTCATCTACGTCAACGCCGCGGCGCTGCGCCGTCCGCAAGTGGCGCAGTTCGTTCAGTACTACATCAGCAACGGCGCCCAGCTGGCGCAGCGCTCTGGCTACGTGCCGCTGCCGGCGACGGCGTACACGACCTACGCGCAGCGCGCTCAACAGCGCACGCCGGGCACCGCCTTCGGCGGCCGTTCGGTGATCGGTGCGACAATTGACCAAGTGATCCAGCGTCGCCTCGTGCAAACACCGGTTTCTGAATAAGCAGACCAGGGGCGCGTCGGCGGGCTCACTCCCGCCGGCGCGGCCTCCTATAATCGACGAAGAATCGGGGCGCCTGCGGGCGCCTTTTGGGCAGAAGGCGGGGGCTCTCGTGGAGCGCGATTTCACCAAGAAGCGGCTGCGGCCTTTCGAGCAGGCCATGGAAGGCTTGTTGTTTATCGCCGCCGTGCTCGCCATCGCCATTGTCGCCGGCATTCTCTACGTCGTCATCTCCGAGGCGGCGAAATTCTTCATTCAAGTCTCGCCGCTCGAATTCGTCACCAGCACGCAATGGACTCCGCTGTTTGACAGTCCGAGCTACGGCATCGCGCCGCTGCTGACGGGCACTTTCATGTCGACGCTCGTCGCGCTCGCAGTCGCCGTACCGCTGGGCCTTCTGGTCGCGGTCTACCTTTCTGAATTTGCGAGTCCCCGCGCACGCGAAACCATCAAGCCGACGCTCGAACTGCTCGCTGGCGTGCCGACCGTCGTCTACGGCTATTTTGCGCTCCTGTTCATCACGCCGCTGTTGCAGGGATTTTTCCGTAACACGTTCGGCATCGAACTGCCGGGCTTCAACTTGCTCTCCGCCGGCATCGTCATGGGGCTGATGATCATCCCCTACATCGCCTCGCTCTCTGAAGACGCGATGCGCGCGGTGCCGCGCGCGATGCGCGAAGGCTCGTTCGCCATGGGCGCGACGCGGCTTGAAACCTCGTTTCGCGTCGTCTTTCCAGCGGCGGTCTCCGGCATTGTCGGCGCAGTGATCCTCGGCATGTCGCGCGCCGTGGGCGAGACGATGATCGTCGTCATCGCTGGCGGGCAATTGCCGCAGATCGTGACAAGCCCGACGCAACAGGGCGCCACGGTCACCGCCTTTATCGCGCAGGTCGCGCTCGGCGACATCCCGTTTGGCACGCTTGAGTATCAATCGATCTTCGCCGCGGGCTTGGCGCTTCTGCTGTTGACGCTCGTGTTCAACTTCATCGCCTTCGCGCTGCAACGCCGCTTCCGGGAGGCCTATTAATGACCGCCATCACCGAAGGCGCAGCACCACCCGTGCGCGACATCACCTTTCGTCCGCCCGGCCTCGCCGCCCGCAAATTCAAGGACCGCGCGTTCATTTTCTGGGGCGTGCTGGCGACGTTGATCGGCCTCGGCACGCTGGTTGCGCTGGTCTATGACCTCGTCTCCGATGGCGCGCACCGCTTATCGTGGAGCTTCTTCTTCAGCTTTCCGTCCTCCGATCCGCTGGAAGCGGGCATCTATTCGGCTTGGGTCGGTTCGATCCTGGTGATCCTCACCACCGCGTTCTTCGCCATTCCAATCGGCGTGTTCGCCGGTCTCTATCTCGAGGAATACGCGCCAAAGAACGCCACCACCTCGGCGATCGAAATCGCCGTCAACAATCTCGCCGGCGTTCCTTCGATCATTTACGGCCTGTTGGCGGTGGGCTTGTTCGTACAGGTGCTCGCGCTCGGCCAATCGATCCTCACCGCCGGCATCACGCTGTCGCTGCTGATCTTGCCTGTCGTGATCGTCGCGACGCGCGAAGCCGTGCGCAGCGTGCCGCTCGAAATGCGTCAAGGCGCGCTCGCGGTCGGCGCCACCAAATGGCAGGCGACGCAGCATCACGTGCTGCCGTACGCGCTGCCAGGCATCGTCACCGGCGTCATCATCGGCATCTCGCGCGCCATCGGCGAAACCGCGCCGCTGATTTTGATCGGCGGCCTGACCTTCGTCGCGTTCCTGCCGGTGACGCTGCCGGGTGACGCGAAGTTCACTGTCGTCGGCGCCGTTGACGAATACGGCGCTCCGGTTACGCCCGACGCCACCGAAACGGTGCGCATCACCGCTGATGGCGTCGTCGTCATGCCCGACTTCAGCGAAGTGCCGGTCACGTCCGGTCAAACGCTCGACCTGCCGCACGGCGCCACGGTCCAATCTGTTGCAAGCTTCGGTGACGCCGCGCAAAGCTGGCTGCCGACGCATTGGCTTGGTTCGGAATTCACGGTGATGCCGATCCAGATGTTTAACTGGACCTCGCGCCCGCAAGCCGAATTCTTGGAAGCCGCCGCCGCCGCGGGCCTCGTGCTCTTGGCGATCACGCTGCTGTTGAACGGCTCGGCAATCTGGCTGCGCTACCGCCTTCGCAAAGCGATCAAGTGGTGACGCCGCCCTGAAACCCTCCCCCTTGCGGGGAGGTAGGGTGGGGGTGCGGGCGGCAGCTTCCCCGGAAAGAACACCGCCGTCACCCCGCCCCCAACCCCGCCCGCAAGGGGCGGGAGCGCGTGAATGCTAGGCGCGGTTCGCCCGTTCCGCTTTCTTCGCCAACCGCGCCGCACGCTGCGCTTCGCGACGCTTGCGCGCGCGCTTGCGGGCTTCGGCGAGCCGTGTCCAGAAGCGCTTCTTCTCCGGCTTCGGCAGCGGCTCGAGGTTCTTGCGGAATTCTTCTGCGCACGCGCGCCAGGAATATTTCTCCGCCAGCGCCCGCGCGTCCTCGCGCTTCAACTGCAAGGCTTCGAGACACGCGGTTTTTAGATCGGTGTTTACGACGCCCGCCCCGGTGCCCGGCAGGATGTCTTTCGGCCCCGGCGCCACGAACGCCGCCACCGGCGTTCCCGCCGCCGCGGCTTCGAGGATCACCAGGCCGAACGTGTCGGTGAAACTCGGGAACACGAACACGTCCGCGTCCGCGTAGTGGCGCGCAAGTTCCTCGCCGAACCGCGGACCCGTGAACACCACATTCGGATATTTCTCTTTCAGCTCCTCCAGCGCCGGCCCGCCGCCGACAATCACCTTCGAGCCGGGCAGATCGAGCTTCAGGAACGCCTCGATGTTCTTCTCCACCGAAACCCGGCCCACGTAGGCGAACACTGGCTTCGGCAAATCCTTGAACACGCCGCCATCAATGCCGCGCTTGCTCGGATGGAACTGCTCCACGTCCACGCCACGGCTCCACATTGCCGTGTTGCGGAAGCCGTGCATGTCGAGCAATTCCATCATCGTCGGCGTCGCCACCATCACGCGGCCAGACTTGTCGTGGAACGCGTGCATGTAGCGATAACCGGCCCAGAGCGGGATCCAATTGAACCGCGCCGTCACGTATTCCGGGAATTGCGTGTGGTAGCTCGTCGTGAACGGAAACTTGTGCTTGAGGCAGATGTGGCGCGCGTCCCAGCCGAGCGTGCCCTCAGTGGCGATGTGCACGGCGTCTGGCGCGAACGCCAGGAAGCGATCCTCCACGTCCTCGCGCGCGCCGAGCGCCAAGCGTATTTCCGAATACGTGATGAGTGGCACGGTGCGCGGATAATCCGCCGGCGAGACGACCTCGATCTCGCAGCCCATGGCCTGCAGCTCGCGCATCGTGTTCGACAGCGTCCGTACGACGCCGTTCACCTGCGGCTCCCAGGCGTCGGTCACCAGCATGATGCGTTGCGGCAGCTTGGAATCGGCCGCGATCTCGGCGGCGGGCGCCGGCGCCGGCGTTTGGGTGTCTGTGCTCACCAGCGCTCGTCAACCACAAGGGCAGGGGTGGCGCAAGGGCGCCCGCTGAATAGCGCCTGTGCATCCCGTCGCCGGCCACTTGCCCTTGCGTCCGCTCGCGCGCAAAAGGCGCCCATGACCGCCTCCGTTGAAAAACTCACCCCAGCGTCGATCGATTGGGACGCGCTCGACGCCTTGAAATATCAGGACGAAGACGCCGCCGTCGCCAAGTTGATTCACGCCCCGCCGCTTGATCCCGCCGGGCGCGCAAGCGTCGCTGCTGAGGCGCGTCTGCTGGTGGTGAAGGCGCGCAAGCTGAAGCGCCGCAAGGGCGTGATGGAGAGCTTCCTCGAGGAATTCGGCCTCTCCAACGCCGAGGGCCTGGCGCTCATGTGCCTCGCCGAAGCGCTGCTGCGCGTGCCGGACGAGGAGACCGCCGACAAGCTGATCGCCGAAAAGATCAAGACCGGCCGCTGGGCCGAGCATATCGGCAAATCCGATCATTGGCTCGTCAACGCCGGTACCTGGGGGCTGATGCTCACCGGCCGCATCGCCTCGCTGCCGGAGGAGATGAAGGGCGATGTCGGGCAGTTCATGGCCGGTCTCGTCACCCGCGCCGGCGAACCTGTCGTACGCGCCGCGGCGATGCAAGCGATGCGCATTCTAGGTGAGCAATTCGTGCTCGGCCGCAACATCGAGGCGGCGTTGAAGCGCGGCGCGGCGATGTCGCGTGGGCCGGCGGCGACGCGCTATTCGTTCGACATGTTGGGCGAAGGCGCCCGCACAGATGCCGACGCCGTGCGCTATGCCGAAAGCTACGCCGCCGCGATCGCGGAAGTGGGCGAGGCCAGCAACGGCGCTGGCCCGATCGCGGCCAATGGCATATCCGTGAAAATGTCGGCGCTCCATCCGCGCTACGAAGCGCG
>Ga0187894_10005847_pt1 | contig 12316 bp, 9 predicted proteins | sample GBC1701081metaG_FD_136650 | JGI IMG/M metagenome (GOLD analysis project Ga0187894, IMG submission 136650) | White microbial mat communities from a lava cave in the Kipuka Kanohina Cave System on the Island of Hawaii, USA - GBC170108-1 metaG ... | reverse complement strand
TCAAACCTCCCGATACACAAAGAACGGCAGCCCGTCATACAGAAAGTTTAAGTTTTCTGGATCTGTTGCAGACAGCAAAAAGATTCATATCTGAAAAGGGTGCGCTAAACGTTGTGCTTCCATATACGGAGGGGATTCAATTTATTTTATTAGCCTCGCAACAGGGTTTCCATTGTTCAAAACAATGGAGTTTCAGATCAAGAGAACAAAAGCCGGTAGAGAGATTGTTGCTGGAATTTTTGAAGAAAAAGACTGACGCACGAACCGGGGAACTTATTCTTTACAAAGCCAGTATGAGCGAAGTATGGTCAGAAGATTATTGTAAACTCACGAAGGAATTCTACCTTAAACTGTAAAATATCCATCTATCAAAAATTTACTTCCACTTAACAATTACGCTATAATATTGTATAACTAATCATCACTTGTTGTGCGCATTTCTATCTGGTTAATCGTTTTTACTGCATATTCATTTACCGTACAGTCTCAGCAGCTTACCATAAAGAGAGCCGCTGGTCAGATTTTGCTCGATGGTGAGATGGCAGAACCAGATTGGGGTGCGGCCGATGTGGCGGATAAATTCATGCAATATTTTCCGTACGATACAGCCCTGGCTATTGCGCCCACGAAAGTAAGAATGACTTATAATGATGAGTTCCTGTATGTATTTGCGAAAATGCTAAACAACGAACCCCGCAAGTATGTCACACCCTCGTTGCGAAGGGATTTTCGCGGAGAGGCTAATGATGGTATTTCTATCGTGTTGGATACGTATCAGGACAAAACAAATGCTTTCCTGTTTGGCGTAAATCCTTTCGGAGTGCAGCGTGAGGGACTAATTTCAAATGGCGGAAGTTCAGGTGACGACTTTTCACTGAACTGGGACAACAAGTGGTATTCTAAAACCAAACAATACGATGGATACTGGGTGGCAGAAATCGCTATTCCGTTTAAAACAATTCGTTACAAAGATGGCTTAATTAACTGGAATGTAAATTTTTACAGAATAGACAGCCACTATGCCGAACGATCAACGTGGTCGCCCATTCCCCGTAATTTTGATATTGTGGCGTTGGCGTTTTCGCGGGAAGTAACCTGGGACAAGCCGTTGAAAAAACCCGGTAAAAATATTTCCATCATTCCTTATGTGGCTTCAAGAACCAGCAAAGACTTTATAGAAAATACTCCTTCCAACAAAAAAATTGACATCGGTGGCGATGCAAAGATAGCACTGGGGCCTGCATTAAATCTTGATCTCACGATCAATCCCGATTTCTCACAGGTTGAAGTGGATCAACAGGTAACCAACCTGGACCGGTTTGAAATTTTTTTCCCTGAGCGAAGACAATTCTTTCAGGAGAATGCTGACCTCTTCGCTAATTTTGGTGTAAATGGAACCCGTCCGTTTTTCTCACGCAGAATTGGAATTGCAGTGGATACAGCCACCGGGCAAAATTTTCAAAATCCCATACCATTCGGACTGCGCCTGAGCGGAAAAATCAATAACGATCTTCGCCTTGGTCTGCTCAGCATTCAGGCGGGTAAGGAGAAAACTATTAACCTGCCCTCCACAAATTATACAGTGGCCACTATTCAGCAAAAGCTTTTTTCGCGATCCAATATTGGAGTCATTGTAGTGAATAAGCAGGCGTTTCAGGATTCTATTGGAGGGGACTTCACGGCCACACCCGATGTTTATAACCGGCTTGTTGGCGTTGATTTTAACCTCGCCTCAAAAGACAACACCTGGAATGGAAAATTTTTCTACCATCATTCATTTGACCAAACAAAACCTGATTCGGCCTTCGCGTATGGTGGATTCATAAATTACAGTACCTACAGGTGGTCGGTAGAAGTATTCACACGGAGTGTAGGTGCCCATTACAATCCTGAAGTTGGTTTTGTCAGAAGAAAGGACGTTCAGCAACTGGCCTCAACAACGTGGTATAATCTATATCCGACTCGCGGAAAAATTCAAGCGCATGGTCCCGGATTTGATTTTGATATGGTGGGTAATGAAAAGTTCGGATTTCTGGATTGGGACATGAACCTGATGTACCGGATTAAATGGAAAAGCACAGCCGAGTTTAACATGAGGCTGCGGAAAGAGTATACGTATCTATTTGATGCTTACGATCCAACCGAATCGGGAGGGCAAGAACTTCCGGCACAAAGCAGTTATACCAACTATTTATTTGTTGGCGAGTATATGTCGGATGCCCGAAAAAAGGTTTCCTTTTTGTTGGCCACGCGATCGGGAGGGTACTATAACGGCACACGGATAAACCTGGAAGGCCAGGTGAATTTTCGTTTTCAACCACATGGAGTTTTGTCAATAGATTTTTCTGCAAACCAAATTAAGCTTCCTAACCCCTATAAAGACGCAACCCTATTCCTGATCGGCCCACGGCTTGATATTACTTTCTCCCGATCGCTTTTCTGGACCACCTTTGTACAATACAACAACCAGATTAACAATCTCAACATCAACTCACGTCTGCAATGGCGTTTCAAACCTGTCTCCGATATATTTCTTGTTTACACCGATAATTATGCTACTGAAACCTACACCAGCGACAGCGGTTTTCTTATTAACAGCGGGCAGCCAAAGTTCAGAGCTATTGTATTTAAAATAACTTACTGGTTAAATTTGTAAAATTTACTCTTTGATAATCAGTTAGTTACAAATATTAAATTACATGTTTAAACATATAATTCAAAAGTTGTGTTACTTTACCGTATCAAACAAATTAATCAACTATGAAAAAACTTAATGTCATGATGGGATTACTGCTGATGACAGGCAGCGTATTCGCCCAAACTAACTGGAGTATTGATAAGGTCCACTCTCGTATTGGATTTTCTGTGGCGCACTATGCGATTACCGAGGTGGAAGGAAATTTTAAGGATTTTGACGCCTCGGTCGTTTCAAAATCTGATGATTTCAATGGTGCTGAGATCAGCTTTACAGCAAAGGTCGCTTCTATTGATACGGATAATGAGCGCAGGGATGGTCACTTGAAATCTGCTGATTTCTTTGATGGTGAAAAATTTCCTGAAGTATCCTTCAAAGGAACCCTGACGAAAGAAGGCGGAAAATATAAACTGAAGGGCAACATCACTATGAAAGGTGTAACCAAGCCCACTGAGTTTGACGTTACCTACGGTGGCAGTGTAGACACCGGTCGCGGAGTGAAAGCCGGCTTTAAACTATCTGGTGAAATCAATCGTCAGGATTTCGGGGTCTCTTATGGAGGAAAAACTCCCGGTGGAGAACTTGTGATTGGCGACAAAGTAACGGTAGTTTGTAAAATTGAGTTAGACAAAAAAGCTTAATTAATAGTTTAAAAGTTTTAGTCCACAGTCGGCAGCAAATTGCTGAAGATTGTGGACTTTAGCTTTTAGTTAGTTGGCCAAACATGAAAATTGAAGACGAAATAAAACAGTTGAAATTTAAAAGCCCTCATCAAAAAGCGGTTATCAATCTCATCTTCACAGCCGGGTGGCTGCAAAGTCAACAACAAAGTTTTTTTAAACCTTTCGGAATTACCAATCAGCAATTCAATATTTTGCGGATATTAAAAGGGCAACATCCTAAAACGATTTCCGGCACCGAGATAAAATCCAGAATGCTTGACAAAAACTCAGATGTATCCCGATTACTTGACCGGCTTGCCGCAAAAGGGCTGATCAACAAACAAACCTGTCCAAAAGATAAGCGCGCAGCCGATGTTTCCATCACCCAAGGGGGACTGGATCTTTTGAGTGACCTGGAAAAAAAACAAAAACTGATCGACTCCGTGTTGCAACTTTCAGAAAAAGAAGCAGAGGAGCTCAGCAACTTATTAGATAAAGGGAGAGGCTGATTTTAACTATCAATTATCAATTGTCAATTGATGCGAGTTCTTTCTTCACAAAACTCATTAGCTCTTTAATATAACTTCTGCTGAAATCAAATTTGATATCAGCTGCTTTATAAATTTCAGGGATACTCTTTAAATATCCGATTCTGAGGGCATTCATATATCCCTGTAAACCTTTATTTCTGTCTTGCCTGAAATTTCTCCACACTGCAATTGCCCCGAGCTGAGCCATACCGTATTCGATGTAGTAGAAGGGAACTTCATACAAATGCAATTGTTTCTGCCATAAATAATCTTTTGCATCTTGTAAACCTTTCCAATCAGTAGCGGTATCTGAAAATTCGTTAAACACCCTATTCCAATTCTTCTTTCGATCCACTAACGAGTGTTCAGCATTTTCATAAATCCAATGTTGGAACCGATCTATAGTGGCTACCCAGGGAAGCGTTTCAATAATGTCTTCCAGGTGCTCACGTTTGGCGCGCTTCAAGTCATCCGGGTTTTCAAAGAAAATATCCCAGTGGTCCATCGAAATTAATTCCATTGACATAGAGGCAAGCTCCGCCACCTCTGAAGGTGTGGACTTGAAATCATTCAACTCTAATTCACGTGTAAGAAAATTATGAATAGCATGGCCGCCTTCGTGCATGATCGTAACCATATCGCGCAAGGTTGACGTTGCATTCATAAAGATAAAGGGTACCCCTATTTCTGATAACGGATAATTATACCCGCCCGGTGCTTTTCCTTTTCGTGATTCCAAATCAAGATGACCCATCTCTTTCATAATAGAAAGGCATTGACCCAGGTACGGATCAAGCTTTTTAAAACAGGTTATCGCTTTTTCGGTAAGTTCTCTTCCATCTGCAAAAGCCTTTAACGCATCTCTTCCTTCGGGATCAACAGCCTTATCCCAGGGCCGCAGCGAGGTAATTCTTAATTTTCCCCTTCTGCCGTGCGCCAGTTCATTCAAAATAGGAACCACTTCCGATTGAATCGACTCATGAAAATCAAAACAGTCTTTCGGAGAATAATCGAACCTGCCCAATGCTTTAAACATGTAATCGCGGAAATTTCCAAAACCTGCATTTGCAGAAACCTGATCACGCAACAAAATGAGTTTCGTAAACAAATCGCCAAGAGTATCCTTATCCTGTAATCTTCGGTTCGTAATTTTATGATAAATATCTTCGCGCCTATTTCGATCTGTTGACATCAATAATACAGATGCCTGTTGAAGCGTCATTTCTTTACCCTCTACTTCAACCATCATAGCACCCGACAGTTGTGCATATTTTTGTTGCTCGGTGGTAATCTCTGTATACAAGGGCACATTTTCATCGCGAAAAATCTCAATGTCTTTCTTCAGGTTACGGATCATGATATCATACCCCGTTTCCTTTTCAAGTGCTTTTAAGAATACCGAACCTGCCGCTTTCTTATTTAGTTGATCAGATACTGGCGCAATCTTGGGCTGAATGTTCACTACAAAATCTTCATACGATTTACTATATGCTTCATTATCGGTATAGCAGGTCATGTGGATGTAACGCCAGGCAAGGTCTTCGGAAATAATTGATTCCAGCTCGCTGCGGTCGCGGAACCATTGCTTCAGGTTTTCATTAGACATTAAACCACGTTCCAATAGATTATCGAAATATGGTTTAAGGGCTTCCCAATTTGAAATTTGGAAATCTTCAGGTAGAAATTTCCGTTTCGGTCGCTCTATTTTTTCAGCTAGCGTCATACAAATTTTAACAATGATTTGAAATTATGCTGCAAAATAGAATCATTTTAATCAGAAGACTATAGAATTCTTAAAATCAGTTTTAATTGATTGGCGGGATTTTTCATAACTTCATGCAATTATCAATTTATGAACTGCTTGCGAAACATTTCCTTACTTTGGTGCCTGGCAATTGCCTGCACACCCTCAAAAGAAAAAACCATTGGTACCATTGAGCGGATTGATTCCGCACTGGATTCAATTATCTCTCAAGAAGTTAAAATTGAAATAATTGGAGAAGGGTTCGAGTGGAGTGAAGGCCCGCTGTGGATAGCTTCTCAAAATATGCTGCTGTTTTCCGATGTTCCTAAGAACATTATTTATAAATGGACAGAAAAAAATGGGGTTGAGACATACTTAACCCCTTCAGGATTTACGGGTGAATCTACCCAAAGCAAAGAACCCGGCTCCAATGGTTTGTTATTAGATGATGAAGAAAGTCTTGTCCTGTGCCAGCATGGTGACAGACGCCTTGCCGTGATGAATTCCACTGTTGATTCACCCAAACCCGACTTTATTACAATTGTGGACCGTTATCAGCGGAAAAAATTTAGCAGTCCGAATGATGCAGTTTTCCACAATTACAACTTCTATTTCACTGATCCTCCATACGGACTTCCAAATCAGGCAGAAGACAGTACAAAAGAAATTTCTTTCAATGGAGTTTATGTAGTGCCGGCAGAAGGTGAAATAAAAGTTCTTGTCGATTCGTTGACACGACCAAACGGACTGGCGTTTTTACCGGGCAAAAAAACACTGATTGTGGCTAATTCAGATCCTGATAAAGCCATTTGGTATGCATTTGATCTCACCGAAAATGACTCTGTTATAAACGCCCGAATTTTTTACGATGCCACCGAAAACACCAAAACAGAAAAAGGGCTGCCCGATGGATTAAAGATCGATAAGAACGGGAATATTTTTGCAACCGGACCGGGCGGTGTTTGGATTTTCAATTCGACAGGCAACGTACTGGGTAAAATTAAAATATCAGAAGCAACTTCTAATTGTGCCTTGGCCGATGATGATAAGACCCTGTACGTTACGGCTGATATGTATATTCTTCGAATTAAGTTGAGGGAATAGAAGTTAGGAGCTAGGATCTAGGAGATAGCAACTATATTCTAAATTCTAAATCCTAAATTCTAACTTCTAAATTCGTGTCCATTAATACTGCACAAATGAAATTACTTATTGACATACTGGGATGGATTGGTTCGGTAGCGGTGATTGCCGCATACGGATTAAACAGCTATCAAAAGATAAAATCTGATTCATTCCTCTTCCTTATCCTGAATCTTGTCGGGGGTATTTTCCTTATCATCTACTCCTATTATTATACAGCCTTTGCAAACACGTTTATTAATGTGGTGTGGGTAATCATTGCCGTGCCTGCGCTGATTCGATTACTCGGCAAATCAAAACCGATTTGATAAAATGAAAACACTATGCCCGCTTATTATTATTTTTTCCCTATGCTCATGTCAGCAAGAAAATTTTGAAAACAGCATGGATTCATTTTTCTCTCAGGCATTCCATGCGAATGAGCCAGGTGGCGCGGTATTGATCATGAAAGGTGACAGGATTGTATTCTCTAGCGGGTACGGGCTCGCAGATATTCAAACGAAAGAAAAGATCACACCTCAAACATTATTCAATACAGGTTCTATCTCAAAAACTTTTGTTTCTTATACGATACTGAGTCTCGCCCTGGAAAATAAACTTTCACTTGACGACAGCCTCACCCAGTATTTTTCTGACTTTAAAAATCCGTCAATTTCCAATGCGGTCCGTATTCATCACCTGCTCACGCACACTTCCGGGCTTCCCGATAACCGCAGGTCACTACTGGATAGTGTGTTTCTGCTCACCGCAAAAGACGAAGAAAACTTTGGTCCCATCAAACAGAATGACTCTTTGCTGTTTGAACCGGGCTCACGATATGAATATTCCAATCCGGCCTTTAACGGGCTTGCATTAATTATTGAAAAAGTTACTGGCAAAAAGTGGCAGGAAGTTGTTAAAGAGAAAATACTCAACCCGGCAGGAATGGTAAATACGGTTATTACAGATGGCCCTTTTCCGGAAAGTGGTGTATCACATGCCTATCTTAAAACACATCAGGGCTTTACTGAAAAAGATTATGGTGAAGAACCCACCTTTGCCGCAGCCGGTAACGGAGGCGTATGGAGTTCTACAGAAGAACTTGCCAAATATGAATTGGCCATTCGAAAGGGAGTGTTCTTAAACCCAGGTATCATTAATGAGTCAAGAACTGTACATGAATATGCAAACTGGGAAGGAAATGAAAAACCCTTTATTGGTTACAGTTGGTTTATTAACAAAACAGAAGATAGCGCAAAAATAATTTATCACACCGGCACACAAGGCGGATTCTATGGCGACTTCGTGAGCATCCCCGAAAAGGGAATTACTTACATCATGCTTTGTAATGTTCCTACACCGCAGGAAGACAAGCGCAATGTTGTATTGTCGCTTCTCAAGAAATTTAATTGGCTGGATTAGGTTTACCCAATCTCAATCACAACATCATCCGTGAGCGGGTGCCCAACGCAGGTAAGCACATATCCTTCGTCACGTTCAGATTGCGACAAACCTTCTTCTTCATCAAGTTTTACTTTTCCTGAAATTGCTTTGCCACGGCATGCTGTGCAAAGTCCGCTTTGGCAACTGTACGGCAAATCAATACCTTGGTCAAGGGCTGTTTCCAGGATAGCACGATTAGGTTCCACCATTACTTTGTATTCCTGACCATCGTAACGAATCGTTACTTCGCGCGCTTTATTTTCAGAAACAGGTGCAGTTTCCCTTTTAGCATCTTTATCGATAGTACCCTGAACAAAACTCTCTTTAAAAGTCTTTTCTTTTGGAATGTGTTGCTCTACCAGCAAGGTCTCCGCATTCTTCATCATACCTTCCGGTCCGCACATTAAATACGTTGTCTTTTCAATTCCCCAGTTTGGAATGCGCTCGAAAAGTTTGGTGAGCATGTCATGATTCAGCAAGCCTGAATAACCCTGCCAGTTCATGGGAGCGTTATCGAGAATATGGATTACATGTAACCTTCCTTCCCAGGTGGTTTGCATTTTATCAAACTCATTTTTAAAAATGATGCTGTCGATATCACGGTTACAATAAACCAACGAACAGATGCTTTCTGGTTCCTGCGTAAGGGTACTCTTTATAATCGACATCATCGGGGTAATGCCCGATCCGCCTGCGAACATAATGAGGTGACGTTTGTTCTCTCTTGCGAACTCCGTAGTGAACTGACCCATCGGCTCCATCACTTTCACCTTCGCTCCTACTTTCAGATTTTCAGGAAGCCAATTAGACATTAGTCCATCGTCAACACGTTTAACGGTCACGGCTAAATCCTGATCTGTAAAAGGTGATGAGCAAAGTGAATATGCCCTGCGCACATCCTTCCCTCCCATCGGAACAATCAGGGTTAAAAACTGACCCGACTTATAGCTGATCTTTTTTTCAGGTTGTGCGAATACTACGGTGATGGCCTCTTTTGTTTCATGGATGATATTTTTTACGGTCAGATCATAGTAATGTGATGATGATCCCAGAGATTCTTCCTTTTTTTCGCCCTTCTTAAATAGCCCAAATGCCATCTCTTATAAATTAAACCAATACGTAAGTTTTACGACCAACGCTCTATTCTTACTTGTTAAGTGTTCTGGCAAGTAATTCTCAGTGTAGACTACAAAAAAGTCGGAGGCGGGTTTAAAGCGCCATTGAAATCTTGTATTCAGATTGATATTGTCGGCCTTGTCGTTATACTGTACAAATGTAGTAAGGAAAAGTTTATCGGTGAAGGTTATGTCCAGGCGAGAGTTAATTAAAATCAGTTGATCTTCCCCGTGGTTATCAGGCAACCTCACATCATTATAATTAACTCCAACTGTAAAGCTTCCATAGGGCTGATATCGATACGTAATCTCACCATTTGCGATATACGCCTGACCCGAGTAAAATCCTCCCAGCAATGTTTCAAGTTTATATCTCAAAAGTTTTCGCTGATCGGAAAAGAATACAGCCCGAGCGTAGTTCCATGAAAACTCCTCGTTCTTCAAATAATTGATGAAACTGTCATCATCGGATTGAATCGGATTAAAATCACCTGTTAACTTCTGGTACGTCCTGTTTGCTGAAAAGCCAACCTCGGCCGTGTTCAAAAACAAAACTTTATATCCAACTGAATAATTTCCATCGGTCATTTCACCCGATGGAATTCCGGACACTAACACCTCAGCAGCAGGCCCATGGTTAGCGACCGTTTTACTTTGCGGATAAAACCGATAATCAATTCCTCCCAACGCAAATCTGAATCCCGGATATACTTTCAGATTAGGAACAAACCCTGACTCAGCATTAAAATTCTTTCCGAGAATCATATAACCTCCCCGGAGGCTGATCTTCCGGGCTGTGTACTCAAGAAAGCCCCCGTTGGAGTGATTATCCTGATCCTCAAAATCATCCATGGAACGGTGGTAATAAAAATCTCCACGCCAACGAGTGTCTTTTGAGAAAAAATTGAAATCAACACCACCAACACGATTATACGTATTCAAACTAAGGGTTGTATCCGTGCCATTAATCTCTTCATGTATTATGCTTTCATGATAAAAACGTGTTGTATCGTATTGGTTGTCTAATCCCAGCGATTGTTTATTGATGAATATTAAACCAATATTTGACCTAGAAAAAATTTGCCTTTGCAAAACAGCTACCGAATAGTTTTGGCTTGGTAAGCCAAGTGATTTTTCTTCCTTTGATTGAAGATTCATCACACCAATTCGCCAATCGTTTCCAATCTTTCCGCTCAAGCGGGCACCGTATAAAATCGGAACTTTCTTTAATCCACCCGCTGTATCCACCGCCAACCCAATGCGTCTTGAAAAGAAAGGGCGTGAATCAGGAAAACCCGGTTGTGAAAAAAGGTCGCTGTTCTCCAAAAAAAATTGTCTGCGTTCCGGAAAGTTTATTTCAAAGCGTGTGAGATTAATTACCTGGCGGTCTACCTCCACTTGTGAGAAATCAGGATTGTACGTTAAATCCAGGTTGAGCGATGGTGTTAATCCAACCTTGGCATCAAATCCAAAAGCGGCATCGCCATCAGCGGCTTTATTGTTTTCACTATCTTGTTCAAGCGATCCGGCTACATACGGAATAAGGGAAACATTCAAACCCGGTTTCGGCAACGGATCCTGCCATACGATTTTTCCGCACCAGTTAGCAGCAGCAGGCAGATATTGGTAAGGGGTTGCAACCCAGCTTGAAACTTCGTTTCGCTCTAAATCATTCCTCAGCACATTGATGTGCCAGGTATCGCGGTTATACCGGATCGATTTTAATGGAATAGCCAACTCAACAACCCAACGATCGGCATAGCGTTTAGCGCCCGTGTACCACTTATTATCCCAGAAAGAAGAGAAGTCGTCAGGCGTAGATCCTCCGTTCACAATCAAGCCTTCACGTTGCATACCATACGGAGTCACGTTAAAGTAGAAGCCATTGGTATAGTCATTGAACGGATAGAAGTAAATACCAACATTATCGTTTTCACGGAACTCAAAATCTCTTCGTAACGATTGAACAATTGGATCTTTCCCATCGTCCATACACTCGAAAGCGATGTAGAGGTTCTCATCATCAAATGCCAGTTGAAAAAAAGTTTGGTTTACTGGCGGAATTGAGTCAATAGGCTTGCTCATAAAAAAATCTCTCCCCTTCTCTGCTATTCCCCAGGTTTGCTCTGATAGTTCGCCATCCAATACAATTTTGTCAATTGCTCTGCCTACCTGAAATTCTTTTCCAGGGGTATTTTTAATCTGAGCACGCAGGTAACATGGCATTATGTTCATGAGTACAAAAACCAGAACTACAGGTAATCTCATTTTTTTTTCAGGGTTTGGGTCAACAAAATTATTGAAACATATTTCTTAATAATAACCGTTCACGTATCCTGGATAAGTTTCTTACCCATTTTTCACTATTTTTGTTCCTTAACAAAACTGATGTGTACGCACTCAACCCGCTAACTGCAATTTCCCCGATTGACGGGAGGTACTTCGAAAACACACAAAATCTCGCACCCTATTTTTCTGAGTTCGGACTGATGCGTTATCGTGTTCGGGTAGAGATAGAATACTTCATCGCCTTAACCAATACGCTTTCCGAACTCTCAGGGTTTTCTAAAGATCAGGAAAGTAACCTTCAAAAGGTCTATCAAAATTTTAATGAAGCTGATGCCGCCTCTATTAAGGAGATTGAAAAAACAACCAATCACGATGTAAAGGCCGTTGAGTACTTCCTGAAAAATAAATTTGAGGAGTTGGGCCTTTCGAAATACAAGGAATTTATTCATTTCGGCTTAACCTCGCAGGACGTAAACAATACTGCTATTCCGCTTTCGCTGAAGGAATTCATGGATGACCAGTTTGTTCCAGCCATTCAAAAACTGGTTGCCGGGTTAACCACGCTTTCAGTCGAATGGAAAGATATTGCCATGCTGGCGCGAACACACGGACAACCCGCATCGCCTACCCGTGTTGGAAAGGAACTTTACGTATTTGTGGAGCGAATCAACCGCCAACTTGATTTACTAAAGACCATTCCGCATTCAGCTAAATTT
>Ga0187894_10005846_pt1 | contig 12320 bp, 12 predicted proteins | sample GBC1701081metaG_FD_136650 | JGI IMG/M metagenome (GOLD analysis project Ga0187894, IMG submission 136650) | White microbial mat communities from a lava cave in the Kipuka Kanohina Cave System on the Island of Hawaii, USA - GBC170108-1 metaG ... | reverse complement strand
GTCCAGTGCCGACACGTCGTTCAGCAGCCGGTCATACACCGGCGTATCGAGCGGTTCGGGCAAGGCGTAGGGATGCCGGCCGTGCTCGATGTTGGCGCGAATCGCGGCCCAGTCGGTATCTTCCGACGACACGAATGTCAGCGCATGAACCTCGGCCGTCAGCGCCTTGACCAACTCGATGCGCTCGCGCGACGTGCGACGCGCATCGTCGATGAACTTCCAGGCCAACGGCACGACAACGCCGAAATAGGTCAGTGTCACCGTCAGCACGGTGTTGCGCGAATCCTTGCCCCAGAAGACAGCCTTCACCTTCCGGAAAAAGCCCTGACTGCACACCGCCTCGATGTCGATGACCTGACATGCCGGCGGCACGTAGAGGACAACGAAAAGGGCCAGCACGAAGAGCATGCTGGCCCCTAGCAGTACTGATACGAGCGGACCTAGCCAGACATACGCCGATCGTCCACGGCTAGCCCCGCGCGAGGCCACGGTCCTCAGCCTTGTTTCGGCACCAGGATCCACCAGCGACCGGTGCTGTTCATGCGGCCCGCCGTGTCGGCAGCCGCTGAGCCGGCGCCGAAGAAGACGTCGCCGCGCACCGGTCCCTTGATCGCCGCGCCGGTATCCTGTGCCACCATCAGCCGACGGAACGTCACGGTCTCGCCGGGTTTGTTCGGCGCCGGTCGACTGGTGTCGATATAAATCGGCAGCCCGTAGGGCACGAACGCAGGATCGACTGCCATCGATCGGCCCGATGTCAGCGCCACGCCCTGCGCGCCCACTGCCCCGGCGCGACCGGTGTCCTTGAAGAAGACATAGCGCTCGTTCTTGCGCATCGTCTCACGAGCCTTGGTCGGATTCTTTTGCAGCCAGATGCGGATCCCGGGCCATGTGGCATCGTCCGCTTTCAACGCACCCTCGTCGATCAACACCTTGGCCAATGCCGTATAGGGCCGACTGTTGGTGCCGTCATAACCCAGGCGCATCACGCCGCCTTCGGCGAGCGCGATGCGGCCGGACCCCTGCACGTGCATCTCGAACAGGCCGATCATGTCCTCGACATAGGCGAGTTCGAGACCCTTGCCGCGCAGGGCGCCGTTCTCGATCTCGGCGCGCGTCAGATAAGCCTTGTCGTTCTGCAGATCGGGGGGCCGGCGATAGACGGGAATCGTGAAGCGTCGGCTAGGCACCCGGCTTCCCTTGATCTCGGGCTCATAGTAGCCCGTGAAGCGCCCGTCGCCGCCCGGGCCGGCGATCGCGAGCACATCGAAATAACGCTCGAAGAACGCGCGGGCACCACGATGATTGTCGCGCGCCACCGCTTCGGCGGCCGTACAGACTTTGCGCCACTGCTCCGCGGTCGAGTGCACCTCGCCGCCACTGGTCTGGACCCGCGTTCCATCACCGCTCGCCAGACGCGGACAGGATCGGCGCAACGCACCGATGGTTTCGGCCTGGGTGTCCTGCTGCCAGCCCGGAAGATCGTTGAACGTGGCGGGTGCCAGCGCCTGACGTCGCGGATTTTCGCTGGCGCCGCCGGCGCATCCGCCGAGCACCAAGGTCGCAACGACCAGAATCTGCGCAGCGCCCCCCCACCTGCGGGCCCCTGCTCCCTCGACCGTCTTTTTCTTGTTCATCGACCTGATCCTAAAGCAAACAGCACGGCGCACAACCCGCCCCACGGGCTGATGGGAAACTGGGATCGTGGCGATGTCGGGGCGAACGGCCCCTGATGACGATGCTCGGCGCCATCCCTTCGACGAGGGACCGCCATTGCCGATGACTACTCGGATGCGGTACGCACCAACAGCCAATTGGGATCGTTCGAGTGCGTGTCGCGCGCGAACGTCCATAAATCGGTCACCCGCTCGACGGTGTTCGGATTGCCGTCAACAGCCAGGCCGTCGACGTCGCGCGTCACATTGATCTGCTCGGTGACGAACCGCACCGTGACCAGCGCGCGCGACCCTTCCATCTCGGCATTGACGATCTCGGTCGACAGAAATCCGACGAGATTGGTCTCCAGCGTCTGCTGCCGGGCCTGACGATCACGAATGGCCGATTCGAAGCTGCCGAAAGTGGTGTCGTCCAGCAACGACCGCAAAGTGGCGACATCGCCCTTGGCGAATGCACCGACGATCATCTCGAAAGCACCGCGTGCGCCTCCGCCGAAGCCGATCGGATCGAACGTCGCATCGGCGCTGCGAACGCGCGTCACGCCCGCCGTCGCTGCGGCGGCGACACTGACCGGCGCGCCACCGGCGGCTGACGCCGGGCGGTCGGGCTGCCGGGGCATCGTAACAACGTTGCCACCATCCCGGCGCGGCTCGCCGGTCGGGAACGGCGGCGCCGACGGCGGCGTGAAGGGATCCTGCTGTTGCGTTGGCGGACGCTCATTGCCGGTGCGGCGTCCCAACACGGAACGCAGCCTCAGCACCAAGAAAACCGCCACCAATGCGATCAGGATGATGTCGATATTGCCCACGGGAACCCCCGGAACGAGCCGGCCCCGAGCCGTCCCTCATTACATAAGGCGTAGGCGCACAAAGGGCAAGGACATGGGGTCGTGAGCCGCCGGCTGCCCGAGAATCGGGCAACATCAAGGCATCCGGCCACGCTCAAGGTGCGAACGAATCACGCTCACGGCACCAGGACGACAAGATCCAGCGGCTCGGCAATTCCGCCGACGCGGCGCCCGGCACGTCGCTCCCGCTGCGCCGGCGGCGCGTATCCCTGGCTCAGGGCAAGCGCGTACGTGCTTTCGTCGCACAGGGCGCGCACGTTTTCCTCTTTGGTATGTTTTTCGAGCTTGGCGGCCAGGTTCACGGCATCGCCGATGACAGTGTACTCGAGGCGATCACCGTCCCCGACGGCACCGAAGACCACCCGGCCCGACGCCAGCGCCATGCCGACGCGCACCGGCGGCAAGTCGCGTGCCGCCCGCTCGGCGTTCCATGCCGCGACCGCATCCGACGCGGCGTCCACCGCGCGCAAGGCGTCCGCCGCATAGGTATCGGTCGGCCGTGCCGCGCCGAACGAACTGAGAATGCCATCACCGAGGAACTTGTCGATACTGCCGCCAGCGGCCTGGATCGTCGGACAGACCCGGCCCTGGTAGTCCTGCAGCAGTTTCATCACCGAATCGGGATCCATTGTCGCCGACAGGTGTGTGAAGCCACGCAGATCCGTGGTGAGAATGGTGGCGTCGCGCAGCTCGCCCTCGCCGGCGGCGATCTTCATCGCACTGCGCCGAATGCGATCGGCGACTTCCGGCGCCAGGAACCGCGACAGATCCTGCGCCGCCGCACGCTCGGCCGTGGCGCGCACCAGCAGCCGCCGGGCACGCGCGATGGCGAGCGCCAGGATCAAGGTCACCAGCAGCACGGCAACGATCTTGTCGACTTCGGCACCAACCAGCGTGGCGTTGCCGTGCATGTATTCGACGTAGTCGTGCGTGATGTTGGCCGGCCCGCCATGGCCGCTCAACACGATCAGCAGCAGGATCGCCCAGCCCAGCGCACCCATGGCGCCGGCGAACAGTACGTAGCGTGCCTCGAAGCGTAAGGCGCGCAGGGCAATGAAAATGAACACGTACATGAAGGTCGGCGCCTTCAGGTAGAAAGCGGCCGGCTGCGCGTACTTCAGATGGAAGCTCCAGATCACCGCCATCAGCAGCGCCATGTCGATCACCGCCGAGCCGTAGAGCATCCAGGGCACAAGTTGCCGCCGTAGCGCCAGGATCAGGCGCAGCAATGTGACGACGGCGTAGATGCCGAGCACACCGAACACGAACTCGACATCGGACGCTGCGCGCCGCAGACCTGCCAGCGCGGCTTGCTCGGGATCGACCCCGAGCAGGCTGACGAGGAAATCGATCGCTGCCGCCATGGTGACGGGTTGGATCTGGCCCTCGGCCATCGGCGCGGCACCATACAGGGTCGCGAAGAAAGCGATCGCCAGAAGCTGGGCAAGGCTGACGAGGACTTCGCTGCGATCCTGCTGGACGCGGATCGCTTCCAGCACGCGGGCCGGCGGCTCGACGTCGCGACTGTCGTCGATCAGCCATGCCCGCAGCCGGCCGAGCGGAGATGTTGCCGTCATGCGCCCAATCTAACCCGGCTTGTGCGGGCCAGCAGCATCATGACTTGCGCAGCCACAGGCTGGTCGGAAAGCCTTCGCGATGCCGCGGCAGCGTCGGCACGACGGACGCCGACAGGCGCGTTGCCAAACGCGAGCACACGAAGTGGCTGGCGAACAGTGGCGCATAGGCGCCGGTGGTGAGAAGCGCGACGATGGCGAGCTGCTCGTTGTAATTCCGCCATGCCCAGGATATCGGATAGTCGTCGGGCAGCAGGATGTCGTGGATATGCACGATCACGCCGGCGGGCAGGTTCGGCAACACGCGATTGAACAGCAGGTCGACGTCGCTGCCCGGCATCAGGATGTGGCTGGAATCGATGAACAGCACATCCCCGGATGCCAAGGCCGCAAAGACCGCACTATCGGCGCGATGCACGGTTTCACGGATGAGCCTGACGCGCGGCAGGTCGGCAATGTCGGCGCGCGGCGCCGGATCAATGGCGACGATTTCGGCGTCGAGACCGCCATCGGCGAGCGCGCGCGCCAGGAAACGGGTCGAGTGTCCTGACCCGACCTCCACGATGCGGCGCGGCGCCCGCTCGCGCACCAGCACGTAGGCGGCGCACGCGTCCAATGTCGGAAACCACGATTGATCGAACCGTGGCGGCCGGCCCGCGCCCGATCCCGGCGACGCGCTGATCGCTCGCAGTGGCTCTGCCATGCCATCGATGCGATCGAGCATCGTGGCAAAGTCGCCACGCCGTGCCTCGAACATCCGCTCGACCACGGCATAGGGCGGCGATGCGCCCGCCGCGGCCAGCGTGTCGGCATAGCGATAGGGAATGAACCAACCAGCGCGACGCCAGCCCAGGATGGTCGACAGACCCAGCCGCAAGCGGCGCCAGGTTTCGCGCGATGTCATCGGGAGGAGGTATGTGTCCTCTTACCTTCCCCCGCAAGCGGGGGAAGGTAAAGGGAGGCCGTCATGGCGCGATCACCATGCCCTCGCGCGCGACGATGACGCGCGGTTGGCCGTTCTTGGCCGTGCCGGGCCGTGCCGCCTGGGCCTCACGCTCGATGCCGTCCATGTAATCGTCGTCGTGGGACGGGTCGTGGTGAAAGACCACGAGGCTGCCGACGTTGGCCGCATCGGCGACGCGAATGCCTTCCTGCCATGTCGAATGCCCATAACCGCGGTGGGCCGGGTACTCGGCGTCGGTGTAGGTGCTGTCGTAGATCATCACGTCGGCGTCGCGGCAGAGCTCAACCACGACCGGATCCGGCGGACCACCGCGATGCTCGGTGTCGGTGATGTAGCAGATCGCCTTGCCGCCATGCTCGATGCGATAGCCGGTGGCGCCATTGGGATGGTTGAGCGGCGCGGTGCGCAGGCGCACGCCGGCGGCCGGCCGCAACGTCTCGCCACTGCGGAAGTCACGGAACTCGACCTTGGCGACGAAGATGTCGAGCGTGACCGGATAGAGCGGCGCCATCATGAGCTGCTTGACCACGTCGACCAGCCGCAAAATCGGCGCCAGGTGACCAGCCCACATGCGGACCTTGTTCTCGCGCGTGAACAGCGGCTTGAAGAACGACAGCCCGCAGATATGGTCGAAATGCGTGTGCGTGAAGAAAATGTCGAGGTCCAGCTTGTCGACGTCGCACAGCGAGTCGCCCAGCGGACGCAGGCCCGTGCCGGCGTCGAAGATCAAACGCCGTGACCCGGCCGTCACCTCCAGGCACGAGGTGTTGCCACCGTAACGCACATATTGCGGCCCGGAGCACGCGATCGATCCTCGCACACCCCAGAACTTGACCGCGAAATCACTCGCCACGCGGCTCTCCTTCCGGCACCAGCCTCACTGCGCGGCGGTCCCGACACAACCATAGTAGAATCCTGTTGCCGCCGGAGTCAGGCGGAAAGCTCCACCCGTTCCGCCATGGACCCGATCCTCGACGACTTGAACGCGCGTCACCGATTCGGCACCCTTAGTCGATTTCTATCAGCAACTTACCCTGATTTTCTCCTCGGTACAGCATGGCGATCGCATCGGGTGCCTGCTCGAACCCCTTAAGCACGTGTTCGCGATACCGAAGTTGCCCGCTGCGGACCCAGGCCGCCAGATCACGAACCGCCTCGTCATACCTGTCCATCCAGTCAAACAGCAGGAATCCTTCGATCCGGGCGCGCTTGACCAGCAGGTGCCGCTCGACCCGCGGGCCTCCCGGCCACGGCTCCCAGCTTGCGATCGAGGCCGTGCCGCAGACCACGACCCGCGATCGCATCGCCAGACGGCTCATCACCGTATCGCTGATGGCGCCGCTGGTGTTGTCGAAATAGACGTCAACACCTTGCGGGCAGGCTGCATCCAGGGCCGCCGAAAAATCGTCGGCCTTGTAGTCGATTGCCGCGTCGAAGCCGAACATGTCGCGGCACAGGCGCGCTTTCTCGGCGCCGCCAGCAATGCCGACGACGCGACAGCCCTTGAGCCGCGCGATCTGGCCGACCGCCGAGCCGACCGCGCCGGCGGCCGTCGACACCACCACCGTATCGCCGGCCTTCGGTTGCCCGACGCCAAGCAAACCCCAGTAGGCAGTGACGCCGTTGACACCCAGCACACCCAGAGATGTCGACAAAGGCAGATCGCGGTGCGCAACGGCACGCGCGGTTGGCGCCGCGACGACGGCGTAGCGCTGCCAGCCGAACATGCCGCTGACCAGGTCGCCAGCCCTGAAAAGATCACTCGCCGACGCGATCACGTCGCCGGCGGCAAACGAGCGCATGACATCGCCGACCGGCACCGACGGCGCATAGTTTGCCGCCGCATTGACCCAACCGCGCATGGCAGGATCGACGGACAAATAGCGATTGCGTACGAGGATCTGGCCATCGTCGAGTTCCGGTACTGCCGCCGTGTCGAACGCGAAGTGCGCGGCCTGCGGAATGCCGATCGGTCGCGCGGTCAGAACGACGCGGCGATTTTCAAGATTGCGCGATGTCGGCACGCTCCTTGCTCCGTCTCGTGTATAATATCCAGGTTGAGTGCGATAGTCGGGGATGCGTTGCTTTCACCCCCCAATCGGGAGCAAAATACGTGCGCGCACAAGGTCCGGACGCCCCGCTGGCGCCCCATCATGATGGATCCTCGGGGCGGACGCGCGCAGCAGGCGCAGCGTATCGCGGGGATGTCATTATGAAAACCGCCAAGTTCGGGATCGGTCAGGTGGTCAAACACCGGGTCTACCCGTTCCGGGGTGTGATCTTCGATATCGATCCTGTGTTCGCCAACACCGAGGATTGGCTGATGTCGATTCCGGAGGAGGTGCGGCCGCGCCGCGATCAACCATTTTACCATCTCCTGGCGGAGAACGCGCAAACCACCTACGTCGCCTACGTTTCCGAACAAAACCTGCTGCCCGATCGCAGCGGCAAGCCGGTCGGCCACCCCCAGATCGGCGAGCTGTTTGCCGATTTCCACGGCTCGCATTACGAACCACGCCATATCCGGGCGCATTGAAGCCGGCATCTGTCGCAGGCTTGTGATCGGGCGCGATCGCAATGCCCGCTAGCCTCCCTGATCATAACGGGGAGGACAGCATGCGGTTCGTGTGCGCCATCGTAGCGCTGCTCGGCGCGGGCGTCGCGGCATTCGCCGTCGGGGCCCAGGAGCATCCCGTCTTCAACACCAAGGTCGAGCCACCGCAGGCGCCGCTGCTGCGCGACATGCTGAAGACTGGCGGCTATGTCATTCACTTCCGCCACGGCGCCACGCCGGACTACCAGGAGCCCAGTCCGGTCGATTTCACGACATGTGCGGCGCAGCGCAACCTGAACGCCTTGGGTCGTGCCCAGGCCTTTGCCATCGGCGAAGCGTTCCGCGAACTTGGTATCCCGATCGGTGACGTCAGGGCGAGCCCGTTCTGCCGTTGCATGGATACGGCGCGTATCGCGTTCGGTCGCGTCGCCGCTGACGATGCGGTGCGCGGAGACAAGGACAAGCGTGAGCAGCTGCGCGCGCTGTTCGCCCAGCCACCGGCAGCCGGCACCAACCGCGTGCTGATCGGACATGGATCGGCCGGTGACATGATCGGCGAGGAATTCCTGCGCGAGGCCGAGGCGATGATCGTACGGCCCGAGGGCGACGGCAAATTCACGTTGATCGCCCGCGTGCGGGCCGAGAGTTGGGCGCAGTGGATCGAACGTCACCGTCAACCAGCACCGGGCACGCCACGCGCCGGGCCCTGACGCGCCACCTTGGCAATGGACAAACACCGCCCCTTCCCGCACCTATGGGCCGCAATGGGTCAGGAGCGGGAGCGATAGATGCGGCAGCTTGTCTCGGTGGCGTTGGGCGCGGCTTTCCTCCTGGCATTGAACACGACACCGTCGCCGGCACAGATGCCGGCAGAGTGGCCGGGCGCCGCCCGCGCAGTCCTGGGTGAACTGGAGAAAGGCTCGTCGCTGGCCGACCGTCCATTCAAGGACGAGGCCCGTCAGGGCTGGACGCTGGCGCGCAAGTGGCGCCTGCACAACAACCGCAATACTGAAATCGTCATGGCGGAGTATCTGGCCATGGTGACCCTGTGCCGCTGGTCGGGCTGCGCCAAGGACACCGTGGCCGGCAAATCGATACCGGCGCGCGCCACCGACGTGAAAGCTGAGAAGAAGCGTTACGGCGATCCTTACGCGATGGTCGACGCATCGTTTGCCTGGCTCAACGAGTTGACTGGTCCCGGCACGGAATCGGCAAAGAAGAACGCGACACTCTGGGCCAAGGACAAGGACATGGCCGCCGCTGACTTTGCTGTCTCCAACATCTACGCGCTGGGCTGGCTGCTGGCCCGCGAGCAGCCTGATGCGGCGCGGCAGGCAGCGATGATGAGCTATTTCGGCCTGTTCGTGAACGAGAAGGCGTGGATCGGCGAGCGCTGCCTGGACATCAGCAAGATCGCGAAGATTCTCGACGCGCCACCGAAGGTCGAAAACTGCAACTGAGGCGTGATCGCCACCGCCCGCTACTGCAGCACCGCGTCGGCGCGCAGGCGGGCGGCGGCGAAATCGACGAAGGCGCGGATCTTGGCGTTGGCGTGACGACCCTCGGCGTGCACCAGGTGGATCGGGATGGACGGCGGTTCGTACTGGTCCAGCACGACGCGCAACTGGCCGCCGCGCACAGCAGGCGCCACCATGTAGGACAGCACGCGCGTCAATCCCCGGCCGGCGATCGCGGCCTGGATCGCCACCTCGGCGGAGTTGGCCACCAGTTGTGAAGGCACATCGATCACGTCGGTGCCGCCACCGGCCGCCGGGAATGACCAGCTCTCTGCCGCACCGACCTGCGAGGAAAGAACGGCACGATGACGGCGCAGATCAGCGGGAAGCTGCGGTGTGCCGTGCCGTGCCAGATAGTGGGGCGATGCCACGACGACACGTCGCACCACACCGATGCGTTGCGCACTCAGACTCGAATCTTCCAGATGCGCAATGCGCACCGCGACGTCGAAGCCTTCTTCGATCAGGTTGACGACGCGATCGAGCAGCACCAGCCGCGCCGTCACCCCCGCGTGGCTGTCGAGGAAATCCATCAGGACCGGTGCCACGAACATGCGGCCGAACATGACGGAGGCGGTGACGGCCAGGGCACCGCGCGGATCACCGTGTGATCCAGCCGCCGAAGCTTCGGCGTCTTCGAGTTCACCGAGGATGCGCTTGGCATCCTTCAGGAAGCGCTCGCCGGCCTCGGTGAGCCGGACCTGGCGCGTGTTGCGCTGAAAGAGCCGCACCCCAAGCCGCTCTTCCACAGCAGCGACGGCGCGCGTCACCGCGGGCGCCGACAGGCCCAGGGTGCGGGCGGCGCGCGCGAAGCCGGCCGCCTCGGCCACGGCGATGAAAACCCGCATGGTCTCCAGTCGGTCCACGGATTATTCCATTATCTGAAATACTGGATTGCCACTAGTGACGGTTCACATCGATTTCGACAATAGCATATGAGCGGTGTCCGCCATCCTGATCGCAGGTACCGCCATGACCGCCTCCTCTGTTCAGCCCGCCCAACCGATCCGGCTGTATCGTCATGCCCTTTCCGGCCATGCCCATCGGGTCGAGCTGTTTCTGTCCCTGCTCGGCCTGCCCTCTGTGCTGGTTGACGTCGATCTCAAGGGCGGCGAGCACAAGTCGGCGGCGTTCCTGGCCAAGAATCCCTTCGCGCAAGTGCCGGTGATCGAGGACGGCGACGTTGTCGTGGCCGACAGCAACGCCATCCTGGTCTACCTCGCGACCCGCTACGACACGGCCGGCCGCTGGCTGCCGCGCGAGGCCGCGCCCGCCGCCGCGGTTCAGCGCTGGCTCTCGGTAGCCGCCGGTGCTCTTGCCTTCGGTCCGGCGGCGGCGCGGCTGGTCACCGTCTTCGGCGCACCTCTGGACCACGAACGCGCCAAGAGCATTGCCGCGCAGCTCTTCGCTGTTCTGGAACCGCACCTGTCGGTACGGCCCTTCGTGACAGGCGCGGCGCCGACCATCGCCGACCTCGCTCTCTACAGCTACACCGCCCACGCGCCAGAAGGTGGCGTCTCGCTGGAGCCGTACCCGCAGATCCGCGCCTGGCTGGCACGCATCGAGGCGCTGCCAGGGTTCGTCGCCATGCGCAAGACACCGGTGTGACCATGGACGACAACCGCATTCCCCTTCCCTTCCATCGCGGCGAGCAGCAGATGCAGCAGCGCGCCGGCATGGCCGCGCGCTTCGCCAAGCCCGGCGCCGTGGGGATCCGCAGCGCCATGCCCGATCAGCATCGCGATTTCTTCGCTCTGTTGCCGCTGCTGTTCGTCGGCAGCCGGGACAGCAACGGTCAGCCATGGGCCTCGGTGCTCACCGGCATGCCGGGCTTTGCCACGTCACCCGACGCCAAAACCTTGCGGATCAACGCCCAGCCTCTTGCCGGCGATCCGCTTGAGGAGAACCTGGGGGTCGGCCGCGATCTCGGCCTGCTCGGCATCCAGCTCGAAACACGACGTCGCAATCGGATGAACGGCTCGGTAACGTCGTTGGATACGACCGGCTTCACCGTAAGCGTCGCGCAAAGCTTCGGCAACTGCGCGCAGTACATCCAGTCGCGCCGACCCCACCGTGTCGACGTGACATCGCCGTCGCTGCAATCCGAAGCGGCGTCACTATCGGCCAGGGCGTGCGACCTTGTCGCCAAGGCCGATACGTTCTTTATCGCCACGGCGGCAGCGGACCATGGCGTCGATGTTTCCCATCGCGGCGGCAAGCCGGGCTTCGTGCGCCTCGACGAAGACGGCAACGGCAGCGTGCTGACCGTGCCGGACTTCCGCGGCAATGCGTTCTTCAACACGCTGGGCAACATCGCGCTCGATGCCCGCGCGGGCCTGTTGTTCGTCGATTTCGACAGCGGCGATCTGCTGATGCTCGCTGCCCACGCCGAGGTCGTTTGGGACGGTGCCGAGCTTGCGGCCTTCAACGGCGCCGAACGGCTGCTGCGCCTGCGCGTCACGCACGGCCGGCTGCTCGAGCGCGCACTGCCGCTGCGCTGGTCAGCGCCGGACTATGCGCCGCAGCTGGCGAAGACGGGCACCTGGAACTGATGGCGCCGGCGACCGGTGGGTCGTCGGCGCCTGTCAGCAAAGATCACTGCGCTGCGATCGCATCCGTCACGAAGCGCTTCTTGTCGAAATCGTCGGCGACCTTGCCGTCGTTGGCGAGGATCGTCGCGGCATCGATCTTGGCGTACTCCATGACGCCCATGTCGGTCAGCGCCTTCTGCACCTTGGGGCCGAACAGGCCGATATCCTTGAGGATCGGCACGATGCGCGTGAACAGCCGCGTGCGGAACGCCTGCATGACGCCAGAGTTGAAGGCGTATTCCATCAGCTTGTCGACCGGCAGGCCCGAGCGCATCCAGACCTCGGCCTGGTTGAAGCGATCGCGCATGAAGTACAGCGCCTCGACGCAGAACTCCTCGCGCTGGGCGCGCTCGTGATCGCTGAGCTGCGGGTAGTAGTCGCGCAGCGCGACGCGGCCGAAGGTGACGTGGCGCGCTTCGTCCTGCATGACGTAGGCGTTGACCGCGGCCGAGAGGTTGTTCTTGGCCTGATCGCGAATGCGCTGGAAGGCGGCCAGCGCCAGGCCTTCGATCAGCACCTGCATGCCGAGATAGGTCATGTCCCAGCGGCTGTCGGTCAGCGTCTGCTCGAGCAGGTTCTTCAGCGACTCCGTGATC
>Ga0187894_10005845_pt1 | contig 12321 bp, 14 predicted proteins | sample GBC1701081metaG_FD_136650 | JGI IMG/M metagenome (GOLD analysis project Ga0187894, IMG submission 136650) | White microbial mat communities from a lava cave in the Kipuka Kanohina Cave System on the Island of Hawaii, USA - GBC170108-1 metaG ... | reverse complement strand
TTTACATTTAACTTAGTGCCTTGTAAGATCTAAGTCCTATGTCCGTCCGCGCACGCAGGGAAAACGACCTCCTCCCGATGGTCAGCCGACCGCAAAAGCCATCCTCAGCCGGCCCGGTGCCTGCGCCTGCCGAGCGGCCGTTGCTGACAGTCGACGTGACCATCCTCACCGTGCGCGAAGACGCACTGCACGCGTTGCTGGTGCGGCGCGCCGAGCCGCCGCATGTCGGGCGCTGGGCGTTGCCCGGCGGCTTTATCCGCAGCGAGGACATCTCGCTGGAGGGTGCCGCACGGCGTGTCCTATTGGACAAGACCGGCATCGAGACGCCGCACCTGGAGCAGCTGGAGAGTTACGGCGATCCCAAGCGCGATCCGCGCGGTTGGTCGGCGACCGTGGCCTACGTGGCCTTGATCGCATCGGATCGGCTTGAGCCGCGCCATGGTCGCAACGCCGATGCGGCCGCGTGGTGGCCGGTGGTGGGCACGTCAGTGGCGCCCAACCTGGCTTTCGACCACGCTCGGATCCTGGCCGGCGCCATCGCGCGCGTGCGGGCCAAGGTCGAGTACACGACGCTGCCCGTGCATCTGCTGCCGGCGAAATTCACCCTGCCCGACCTGCAGGGGGTCTACGAACAGCTCCTGGGTCGCAAGCTCGACAAGTCGGCGTTTCGCAAGCGCATCGCCGAGGTTGATTTCCTCGAACCGGTCGAAGGCGAACGGCGCCCCGCCAGCAACCGGCCGGCCCAGCTCTGGCGGATCAAGCCGGGTCACCGGACGGTGTTCTTCGACCGCACGATCTGAAGCGCCGGCGAAACACATCGGCGATCGACCGGATCTTCCACACCTCGCGTGGCTGCCGCGCGTTATTGCTGGACCAGCTCGACACGCCGGTTCTTGGCCCGGCCTTCATCGGTGGTGTTGGCGGTGACCGGCGCCAGCGGGCCCATGCCTCGGGCGGTCATGCGCGCGGCGGCAATCCCGTACTGCCCGCTCAGCGCCCGCACGACAGATTCGGCGCGTCGCTGCGAGAGGCCGACGTTGTAGTCCAGCGTACCCTGGTTGTCTGTGTGGCCGACGATGTAGACCTTGAGATTGGCATTGGTCCGCAACAGGGCGGCCATCTCGTCGAGCTGTGGTTTTGATTCGGGCTTGATATCCGCCTTGTCGAAATCGAAATAGATGCCGTAGATCGCCTGCTTGCCGTCGCGGCCGATGTTGGTGGCCATTTCGGGCGCCTGCACCGTCACCATGCGTTTTTCCATAGCGCCGCTTTCGACAACGTCCACGAAGACAGCGACCCGGTTTCCGGCCGCCGTGTTCGCGACATTGTCCTGGAAGGCGGCAAAAACGATGACATGGACCTGTCCGCCCTGCGGCCGGGCAAGCCGCGTGACCAACAACCGCTGGTCGACGCATCGCCGCAACGGTCGCGATTGCATTCCCACACCATCTCGAACCCGGCAGCAACGAGGGCGTCCTTGTAGTTGCGCATCACCTCCAGCGACGTGCGCTCCAGTGGCGTGACGTACAGCAGGCGCGTGCGCGCCCCTTCGATCGCATCGATTTTCTCGAAGCGACGCGTGCCGCTGATTTGAGTCGAGGGGCTCAGCGGAACGTCGACCTCGGCAAAGCGATCGGTCTTGTAGCCGATGATGAAGGAGCCTTCATAGCGCGGCACCAGCGGGTGATCCCTGGCGCCGGCGAGATCGCGCGTTATCGGGATATTGGGCTGCGCCAACGCTGAACTGATCGCAATCGGCAGACCCAGGGCAGCGACAGTCAGGGCATGACGCACAACGTTTCGAAGTACCAGCCACATCCTATTTTCCCTCACGGATCGCTTGCGCCGCCGCCGTGTAGTGGGCGCATTCCGGGACCTCGCGAAGTGTCCGCTTCTGCGGCTTGTCGTTCTCTTTTGCCATCTCGCGGCCGCAAGCGCGGTCCTCGGCCTGGGTGACAACGCCGGCCGGATATTTCGGCAGCGGCAGCTTGCAACCGTGCATCTGAGCAAAGTCGAGGACGTGGCTGAGCGTCGCTTGCGCCGAGACCATGGCGTTCCACGCGACCATCTGCTGCGGCGCGAAGCGCTGCGAGTGGATATCGAGGCGTGCCGCAAGGATGGCGACCTGGGCGTCGCGATACAGGCGGGTGATGTCGGTGCACTCGTCGGCAGCATGTGCGGGCAGGCTGACCATGATGGCGACAAAGGCCGCGGCCAGACGGCGTTGCCGAAGCGCCCATGCACAGCAGGCCGTGGGCTCGTGGCCGGGACGTCTCAAGGGAATCGCAAACGTGCCGGCCATGGTTCGCCATCCCTCTTCCAGCGCATGCAAGCTGGCTTTGCTTTTACGTCATGAGCGCTCGCTAATTTTACGGAGGTTGGATCGCCTTCATAGTGTCGAAGGTCACATGGCCCGCTGCCATCCGGCAGGTTGCGGCCCCGCCCGGCATTGGCGCTACGTGCGCATCGATTCCGCGATTGCGGCCCGCAGTCGCGTGCCATCGGCCGGTTTGAGCATGAACGGCAGGCCGCTGTCCTTCACGCGCGCCAGTGTTTCCGGCGTGACCTCGCCGGTCAGCAGCAGGACATGGCGTGCCCTCTGGCGTGCCAGCACGCGGCGCGCGATGTGCAGGCCGTCCTGTGGGCCGGGTAGCCGCACGTCGGCGATCAGCAGGTCGAAAGGTGCTTCCGGGGACGCATCGGCGAGCTCCTGATCGAGCGCGTCCTCGTCGGCGACGGTCACGACGTCGCAGCCCCACTGCTGCAGCAGCGTCTCCATGCCGGCCCGCACGGGCTGCTCGTCGTCGAGCACCAGGACGCGCGCGTTCAGCGGTGGCAGCAGCTCCGGCGGTTTCGCGATGCCTGAGGGTGCGGCGATCACCGGTGCGCAGGCCGGCATCTGCAGGGAAAATGTACTGCCGCGTCCGGGCGCCGACCGCAGCGTCAGCGTGTAGCCGAGCGCGCTGGCGAGGCGATGCACGATCGACAGGCCAAGACCCAGGCCGCGGCCACGGTCGCGGCCGGCATTGTCGATCTGAAAGAACTCCTCGAAAATCCGCGCCTGAAGATCCGACATGATCCCGATTCCGCTGTCGCGCACCTCGACAAGCCAGGCGCTTCCGCGATCGCGCCGGCGCGCGCCGATCCAGATGCTGCCGGTCCGCGTGTACTTGATCGCGTTGTCGATGAGGTTGCTCAGCAGGCGATCGAGCATCTCGGGATCGCCCATGACCCAGGCATCCGTCGGCGCAAAGCGTATGGAGAGGCCCTTCGCGCGAGCGTCCTCCGCGAAGCGCTCGTTGAGGGTCCGGAAGACCGGCGCCAGCGCGAGAGGCGCCTTCACCGGCTCGGCGACACCCGAATCAAGCCGCGAAATGTCGAGCATCAGGTTGAACGAGGTTTCGAGTGACGTGATGGCACGCTGCATATGGCCCAGCCGCTCACGGATGGCTGGATCCTTGAGGTCACCGACCAGTGACGCGGCGAATAATGACAGAGCATGCAGCGGCTGGCGCAGATCGTGATTGGCCGCCGCGAACAGGCGTGTCTTCTCGCCGCTGAGGCGTTCGATTTCCGCGAGCTTCAACTGAAGCTCGGCGGCCAGCTTCTCGTTCTCCACCCGGTTGATGATGGACTGCGTCACCAGGTTGTTCTGCTCCCAGGAGAACTGGATCAGGACGGCCAGCATGATCAGGACGGAACAGCCGAGCAGAATGCTGATCCAGTCGCCATCGATGAACAGACGCAATGCCAGGCTGAGCGTTGGCGGTAGCAGAAAGACGCGCAATACCGGCCAGTATGCCGCCACGCCGGCAACGCCGGCCTGCACCAATCCCATCATGAAGAAGCACATCAACGCGATGAACGGTGCGTCGCCCGAGGGAAAGTACATCCAGGGTGGCAGCGCCCAGACAGCGCTGAACAGAACCGCGAGGATGACGTTGCGGCGATCCAGGGCTTGCGTCGGTACCTGCGCCATCGCCTCGATGGGCATGCGCCGGATAGCGATCCAGCGGATGAGCTGCACGGCGTACATCGCCACGGCCCACACCACGGCGTCCGTATCGCGACGGAAGATCCAGAAGATGCCCCACAACAGCGTAATGCCGACTGTCGCCGACAGCAGGGAAACACGCCTGGTTCCGGGCCACAGCGAGCGCAGCACCTCGCGCTGAATGTTCGGTGCCAGGTGCTGCGGACCGTGCCACAGCCGGGCAACGGGCCCCAAGATGCGTGCAACCCCTAAGCCCGGCATAACGACTCCCCCGACTCACGCATAGGATTTGCCAGTGAACCAGACGCCATCCCGTCTGTTCTTCAGCCACCTGATCTATACATTATATTGTTCTTCAAAAGAGAATGTGGGTGTTGCAAGCGCCCGCAACGGCAGGTCTAGGCGCTACGCCGCGGCGAGCGTCCGCTTGAGTTGGGCGGCGTAGACCGGATCGGCAAGTTTCTTGGAGGCGAACCGTTCATCACCGCGTGGCACCAGCAGAACGATGGCCGGCGCAAGGATGGCGGGCGGCGGCGGCGGATCGACCCGCCCTTCCGGCATTTCGACTTCAGCCAACGCGAAATAGGTCGTGCTGTCGGTCTTGAAGAAATCGACGTCCCAGCCGCAGTCGCCGGCATCCAGGTGGAACCGCACTTTCTCCAGTGTCTCGCGACGCAGGGTCCACAAACGCTCGAAATCGACAGCCGACATGGCTGTCTCGATCTCGACCATGTCATCGTTCACCGGCCGCTTGAAGGAGAAGATATGCTCGATTTCCGTCGCGCTCTCGAAACGCCGGATACGCAATCCGGGTGCGTCGAGGTAGGCCTGCCGGATCGCCCGCCGCGTCCAAGGTGGGCAGGCGGACGCCAATGCCCGCTCCAGCGTGCCGTCGGGATCGTGCAGCACCAGCTTGCGTTCGTTTTCGATCGGCATACGCCCTATCCTCCGGCCGGCACGCTTTTCGTTTGCACTGCCACGGCACGACGTGGCGGAATGCCGGCATGACCAACACGATCGACACCCTGCCGACACCCTGCCTCATCCTCGACCGCGCCGTCCTGCGGCGCAATGTCCAGCGCATGACCGAGCGGCTGAAGCCTGCCGGGTTGCAACTGCGCCCGCACCTCAAGACCGCCAAGTCCGTCGAGGTCGGCCGCATGGCGACCGCCGCGTTCGACGGCCGCATCACGGTCTCGACCCTGGCCGAGGCGAAGTACTTCGCCGCCGGCGGCTTCAAGGACATCCTCTACGGCGTCGGCATCGTGCCGTCGAAGCTGCCGGTGATCGCTGCACTGCGCCGCGAGGGCGTGAACCTGCGCGTCGTCACCGACAACATGCCGGTGGCGCGTGCGATCGCCGACGCGGCCAAGGGCGGTGACAGCTTCTCGGTATTCATCGAGATCGACAGCGGCGGTGGTCGTGCCGGCCTGCCCTATCCCGATTTGTCGCGCCTGATCGAGATCGCGCGGGTGCTGCACGGTGCGGCTAATGTCGAACTGGCCGGCGTCATGACGCATGGTGGCCATTCGTACCATGAGAATACGCCCGACGGGATCGCCCGCGTCGCCGAGCAGGAGCGCCAGGCCGTGGTCGCGGCGGCGCAGATGCTGCGCGATGCCGGCATCCCCTGCCCCATCGTCAGCGCCGGCTCGACGCCCACGGCGATGCATGCGCGCAGCTTCGATGGCCTCACCGAGATGCGGCCCGGCGTGTTCGTGTTCAACGACCTGGATCAGGCCGGTATCGGCTCGTGCGGCGCCGGCGACATCGCGCTCTCGGTGATGGCATCGGTGATCGGACATTATCCGCATCGCAACCAGCTCCTGATCGACGCCGGGGCGCTGGCGCTGAGCAAGGATATCAGCGCCCAGGAGTTCATGCCCAAGGCGGGTTACGGTTTTATCAAAGATGCACCGGTCAAGGATCTTGCGGTCGTCGGCTGTTCGCAGGAGCACGGCTTCGTGCAGGCCGACACGCCGCTGCCCTATGACAAGCTGCCGATCGGCAGCAAGGTCCGCGTCTGGCCCAACCATGCCTGCATCACCGCCGCCGCCTACGACCGCTATCATGTGGTCGATAGCGAGGAGAGTGACGGCCGCACGATCGTGGCCACCTACGACCGTATCAACGGCTGGTGAGACGGTGCCGGTGAGTCTGCGTATCGGGCTGCTCGTTGTCGCGTTGGCGATCGCGTCCACCGGTACTGCCGCCGCTCAAGCTGCCAGTGGCGCGCGTAAACTCAGCGTCGACGACCTGCCCGGCGAACCGCCCATCGCAGTGACCGTCTGGTACCCGGCCACCACGAGCGGCATCACACGGGACGGCGAGCCGGCGACGATCGCGGCCCCCGCAGTCGCGGGCCGCCACCGCCTGATCATCATGTCGCATGGTTCCGGCGGCATCCCGTTGCACCACCGCGGTCTCATCGAGCATCTGGTATCCGCAGGCGCCGTCGTTGCCGCACCTCTGCACGCCTATGACAACGCCTACGATCATTCGGGTGCGGGCGCCGATCTGCAGCTCCTGGGGCGTCCCCGGCACATTGCCCGCAGCATCGAAGCTCTGCTGACAAATCCGACTTTCGGGCCGCTGATCGACCCGGCGCGCATTGGCATCGTCGGCTATTCGGCCGGCGGTTACGCCGCCCTGGTGACGATCGGCGGCACACCGAACTTCGCGCTCGGCCCCGCGCACTGCGCCCAGGCCGAACGCGACAGCATGTTCTGCGGCTGGATGCGGCGCGGCGGCATTAAGCGGCAGCGGCCGGACTGGACCGTGACGCACGATCGGCGCGTGCGCGCCGCCGTGTTGCTGGCGCCCGCCTACGGCATCTTCTTCGACCGCAAAGGCCTCGCCGATGTCGACGCCGCCGTGCGCATCTATCGCGCCGCAGACGACCAGATCGTGCGCGATCCTTTTAATGCGGACCACGTCAGGCGCGCCCTTCCGCGAGCGCCTGAGTACAGCATCGTGCCCGGCGGGCATGACGTCTTCATCTGGCCATGCTTGCCGGCGATGCCGGCGATCTTGTGCAGCGACACGACCGGCATCGGCCGCCTGGCAATCCACCGACGTATGAATGGCGAGATTGCCGATTTCTTCGATCGCAGCCTGGGCAAGGACTGAGCTGCCGGCCGCACCCCTCTGTGATTTCAGGAGCCCTAAGTCATCATGAAGACTGTGATTCACAACCCGGCGGAAGGGATCTATCCCGCGACGTCGGACTACGTCCATGCCATCGAGGTGCAAGCGCCCGCTCGCATCCTGTTCGTGAGCGGCACGATGGGCCTGGATGAGCATGGAGTCGCCGGCAAGTCGCTCGACGAGCAGCTCGCGTTGCTATGGTCGAACATTCGCACGATCCTGGCCAGCGCCGGCATGACCACGGACAACATCATGCGCCTGACCAGCTATCTGCGTGATCCAGCCTATGCCGAGGCCAATGCCGCCGCTCGGACGCGCGCCCTGGGCAGCCGCCGGATTCCGACAACCGCCATCGTCGCCCAAACGCTGGCCGCGGACTGGCTGGTCGAGATCGAGGTGATTGCCGCCGCCTGAGGTATGATCGTCGATGTGCGTACGATACCGGGGGCCATAGCATGTTCGACACAATCGCCCGTTCGCTGGCCGTTGTCATAGCGCTGCTGCTCGCCGCGCCGGCGCTGGCGCAGGTCTCTCCCAAGACGCCGTTCAATGTCGGGTTGCGCGAAGTGGTGTATCCCGACGAATTGGAGCCGGCCGGGATTCCCACGCGGCTATGGTACCCGACGCAGGCGCAGCCGGTGCCGTGGGTCTACAATGGCGTCTTTCCGATCACCGCACGCAAAGACGCAGCGCCGCTCGCGGGCCGCCGCGGGCTGATCATCCTGTCGCACGGCAGTTACGGCGAGCCCTACATGCTGTACGACTATCCGGAGTATCTCGCGGCGCGCGGTTACGTCGTGGCGACGCCCAAGCATCCGCGCGACAACAACGCCGACTCCTCGGGGACCGGTTCGGACATCCAGCTCGTCGGCCGCTCGCGCCACATCGCGCGGGTCATCGACGGCATCCTGCGCGACCCCGTATTCGGTCCGCTGATCGATCCACAGAGGATCGGCATGATCGGCTTTTCCGCGGGCGGTTTCACGGCGCTGGCCGTGCTGGGCGCCGTGCCCGACTTCGCGCGGCTGACCGAATACTGCCAGGGTCAGCGCGACGATGGCATCGCCTGCTCCGGCGGCCTGGAGGGCAAGGTGCGCATCGAACGTCCCGACTGGCGCCAGACACCCGATCCACGCGTCAAGGCCGCCGTCATCATGGCCCCTGGCTATGGCTTCATGTTCTCACGCAAGACCCTGCAGGAGGTGACGCGGCCGCTGCTGATCTATCGCGCCGCCAACGATAGCGCGATCCGCCATCCCTTCAGCGAGGAATGGATCGCCGAGAATCTCGGCCGCAAACCAGAGTATCACGTCGTGCCGGGCGAGCACCTGACGTTCCTCAGCCCCTGTGCGCCCGACACGACAGCCGATGTCTGCCGTGATCCGCCGGGCGTCGATCGCCGCGCTGTCCACGGCGAAATCAACGCCGGCATGTTGGATTTTTTTGAGCGGACGCTGCGCTGAACGGATGATGAATTAAGGCACATTGAGGCATCCGCGGCCTGCTTTGGTCACGATGATACCCTCACCCTGACGAGATTGGCCTCCTACATTGGTAGCGTACTGGCGATGCGTCGACGCCACGCGGCCGGCGCGTCCAGGAGGGAGTCATGATCAAGAACCTCGTCGCTTTGTCCTTGGTTGCTGTGCTCGCGAGCGCCTGCGGTGACACCTGGGGCCAGCGCGCCGTAACCGGTGGCGCCATCGGCGCCGGCACGGGCGCCCTGGTTGGCGGTGCCACAGACATGGGCGTACTGCCGGGCGCGCTGATCGGCGGCGCGCTGGGCGCCGGCGTCGGCGCGGCGACGACCCCGAAGCGCCGCTCTTATCGCGACCGCTATTACGATCGCTACTACTAGACAGTTGCGTAGCGTAAAAGCGGGCGGCTCCCACGAGCCGCCCGTTTTCGTTTGGGCAATAACCGCTACAGCGAATTCACCGTGTGGCCGCCATCGACCACGATATTGGCGCCGGTCATGAAGGCGCCGGCATCGGACGCCAGTAGCAGCAAGGCGCCATCGAGGTGGGTCGGCTTGCCCAGGCGCCGCTGCGGCACGCGCTCGATCAGCCGCTGGCCGGCCGGCGTGCGCCAGAACGCGTCGTTCATCTCGGTCTCGATGTAACCCGGCGAGATCGCATTCACCTGGATGCCGTGGCGTGCCCACTCCATGGCCAGTGCCCGCGTCAGGTGCAGCAGGCCGGCCTTCGCGGCATTGTAGGGCGCCACTTGGCCGATGGTCCGCAGTCCCAGGATGGACGCGATGTTGATGATGCGCCCTGCCCGCTTCGCGGCGGTCATGCGCTGCGCTGCCGTCTGGACCACCAGCCAGGCCCCGCGCAGGTTGGTGTTGACCACCTCGTCCCAACTGGCCTCCGGCATCTCCAATGCCGGTTTCACGATGGAGATGCCGGCGTTGTTGACCACGATGTCGATCGGCCCCAGCGCCATCTCGGCTTCAGCATAGCCGGCGCGAATCGAGTCGGCTGACATCACGTCCACGGCGATCGCAGCGGCTTTGCCGCCAGCCGCCTGCACCTCGTCGACAAGGGACGCCAAGCGCTCGCGACGACGCGCCGTCACCGCTACCGCTGCACCGTTGGCCGACAGCGTGCGCGCGAAGTGCAGGCCCAGGCCCGAGGAGGCGCCGGTCACCAGCGCCACCTTGCCGGTGAGGTCGAAAATCTTGGACATGCGCGCACCACCCCTGTTTCATGCCGGCCGTCGGGGCGCCGTTATAGGCGCCCCATCCGCTCAGGCAAACCCATTCGGGGGCAATCATGGATCTCGGACTCAAAGGTCAGCGCGTGCTGGTGACCGGCGGCACCAAAAGCATCGGCCGCGCCATCGTCGACTGTTTTCTGGCCGAGGGTGCCGCGGTCGGCTTCTGCGCCCGCGATGCGGCCCTGGTGAAGGAGCGCGAGGCGGCGTGGAAGGCCAAGGGCGGCGACGTCGCCGGCACGGCGCTGGATGTCACGGACGCCGCGGCGCTGACGGCGTGGATGGAGGGCTACGCCGCCAGGGGCGGGCTCGACCATGTCGTGGCCAACGTCAGTGCGCTGGGCACCGACGATACGGCCGAGGGTTGGCGGCGTGCCATCGAGATCGATCTCGTCTCGACCGTGAACACGCTGCATACCGCGCGGACGCTCCTGGCGAAGAACCCGGCGGGCGGCACGATCACGGTGATCGGCACGGTATCGCTGGTCGAGGTCGCCGGTCCGACGCAACCCTATCGCTCGGTGAAGGCGGCGCTGGTGCCGCTGGTGAAGTCGATGGCGATCGAGCTGGCACCCAAGGGCATCCGCGTCAACATGGTGTCGCCTGGCACGATCCTCGAGGACGGCAACACCTGGGGCAAGCAGCGCGACGCCAACACCGAACGCTACCAGCGCATGCTGGCGCGCAACCCGATGGGACGCATGGGCCGGCCCGACGAGATCGCCGATACGGTCGTCTACCTGTCGAGCCGCCGGGCGAGCTTCGTCAGCGGCGCCAACTTCATCGCCGACGGCGCCTTGACCGTGCGGGTGCAGTACTGACGTCAGTCCGCGTCGGCGACCTCGACCTGCACGTCGCTGTTGCGGCAGATGTCGTGCAGCTTGGCCGGCAGTGGCGCGTCAGTGACAAAGTAGTCGAGCTGCGACAGGTGGCCGATGCGCACCGGCGCGGTGCGCTCGAGCTTCATGCGGTCGGCGACCAGGATGGAGCTTCGCGCACAGTCCATGATGGCACGCGCCACCTTGACCTCGCGGTAGTCGTAGTCGAGCAGCGCACCGTCGTCGTCGATCGCCGACGTGCCGATGATGGCGTAGTCGACCTTGAACTGGCGGATGAAGTCGACCGCCGCTTCGCCCACGATGCCGCCGTCCGAATGGCGCACCACGCCGCCGGCGACAATGATCTCGATCTGATCGAAGCCCTGCAGAATATTGATCACGTGCACGTTGTTGGTGATCACCATCAGCCCGTGCTTGCCACGCAGCGCATTGGCGACCTGCTCCGTGGTGGTGCCGATGTTGATCAGCAGTGAGGAATTGTCGGGGATCAGTGCCGCCGCCCGCAGCCCGATGCGCCGCTTTTCTTCGGTCGCGAGCTTGCGCCGCGCCTCGTAGCCGACATTGGCCACACCTGAGGCCAGAATAGCGCCGCCATGGAAGCGCTGCAGGACGCCGCGATCGCAGAGATCGTTGAGATCCTTGCGGATGGTTTGCGGCGTGACGTTGAACTGCTCGGCAAGGCCCTCCACGCTCACGCGTCCACGCGATCTGGCAAGAGCAACAATGTCCACCTGCCGCGGTGTCCATGGCTCCATCCCTTGCTCCTCCTCTACGCTTTCGATCTGTTTCGATTTGGAACCGGATTGTTATGAAGCTGCGTTTATAATCCCCAAAGCGATCACAAGACAGCATGGTTGACTGAAATTTGCACTCGATTCCCGCGATATGGATAAAAATCGCCTTCAATTGACATTCGTTCAGTTTCGATTGTAGCGTCGCGATGCATCCCAATCGTGGCGTGAAATTCCATCTCGCTTCAGCCTGAACGTGCGCTTTCAACGGCACCCATGGGAGGAAACATCCAATGAAAAGACGATCAGTGGTCATGCTCGGCCTTGCCGCCGCAGCGGCAGCAAATCCGCGTCATGTCTTCGCTGTCGGCATGGACGACGCACGCAAATGGATCGACCGCGAGTTCCAGCCCTCGACCCTGACCAAGGATCAGCAGATCAAGGAGATGGAGTGGTTCGTCAACGCCGCCAAGCCGTTCCGCGGCCTGGAGGTCAACGTGCTGTCGGAGACGATCCCCACGCACGAGTATGAATCGAAGACGCTCACCAAGGCGTTCGAGGAGATTACCGGCATTAAGGTCAACCACCAGGTCCTGGGTGAAGGCGAGGTCGTGCAGGCCGTGCAGACCCAGATGCAGACCAACCGCAATCTCTATGACGCCTATATCAACGACTCCGACCTCATCGGCACGCACGCGCGGCTGCAGAGCGCGGTGAACCTCACCGATTGGATGAAGGGCGACGGCAAGGACGTGACGCTGCCGACCCTGGATGTCGAGGACTTCATCGGCAAGTCGTTCACCACGGGCCCGGACGGCAAGCTGTGGCAGCTGCCCGACCAGCAGTTCGCCAACCTCTACTGGTTCCGCTACGACTGGTTCAAGCGGCCGGA
>Ga0187894_10005844_pt1 | contig 12322 bp, 16 predicted proteins | sample GBC1701081metaG_FD_136650 | JGI IMG/M metagenome (GOLD analysis project Ga0187894, IMG submission 136650) | White microbial mat communities from a lava cave in the Kipuka Kanohina Cave System on the Island of Hawaii, USA - GBC170108-1 metaG ... | reverse complement strand
CCAGGATCTTCGTGTTCCGACGATGACGAGGCCCAAGACGATCCCGGAGCGCGTCCACGACGGCGAGGTCACGATGGAGGACGTCGGCTTGGCCGCGTTCCCGCACTGCGACGCCAGGGTCCTGCACCCTCCCGAGGAATGCGAGTACTGTGGATCGGAGGATGCCAAGGTCCTTCGCGAGGACCGGGAGCGCCTCGGCGTGAACTACACTGGTCGGAAGGACAGACCGTGGCCGTGTCCTGCCGAACGAGCGAGGAGCATGGCGAGTCTGAACTTGTGGGACGGGAACCGTCCCCGGACCCATGCGTAGACCGAGTATGACGACGCACGAGGAGAACGTGGTGCACGCCTTCAAGGATGCCTGTGCGCGGAACAAGAAGGCCGACGGGAAGGACGTGGGCGCATCGCCGTCGGAGGTCACGGCCTTGCTGCGCGAGCGCGGACAGTGCCCCGAGCTCGACACGGTCATCGACGTCGAGAGGACGATGCGGGGCCTCAGGGATCGCGGGATGCTTTGAGTCCTTAGTCCCCCTATGGTCTCCGCCGTGCAGGAGACTGTTTGCGGGAAGCCCGTCAGAAGGCCCGAACGCCGGAGAGAGCCAAGCAGCTCTTCGAGGAGTATCGTCGGGAGCATCCAGCCACCGAGTTGTCTCCGCGAGACTTCCTGGAGGTTGAGAAGCCTGCCAGGATGCCAAAAACACCAGAAGACGCCCTGCTCCGAGAGCGCAGGCAGGACATCCGGGAGAAGCGTCCCTCGGACCTGCAAGGCTATCCGCCAGATGTTCCGCCCCGCAAGCTCAAGCCCAGGCACAGGGAGGAGATCGCGGGCTACAACTTGGAGGTCGTCGGGGACGACGCCGTCCAGGCCGTCGAGATCGCGAGGAAGGTCCGCGAGGGGATCGAGAAGAGTGCCGACATCTGCAAGCTGTCTCCGCCCGTGTGCGTCGGCAACAAGGGACTCACGCGCGACAAGATGCCGCAGATCGAGGGCGGGAAATCCGTCGCGGAGATGCTGAGGTCCGACGACGAGGAAGATCGGGCGAAGGCCCGATCGATGGTCGAGGCCGGAGCAGATCCGGACGACACGCGCCCGATCCTGGACCAGCTCCTCGCGCACCTCGACCGCAACGGGGTCGGGACGTCGCAGACGACCGTCGCCGTGGGACGGCTGAAGGCGACGCAGCGGGAGATCAAGGCCGACAAGACGTTCAGGATGGCCGACTCGCACCTGCGCGGGCGTTACCCGGGCATCGGGGACACGGTCGTCATCTCTCGCGATGGCTACGTCCTCGACGGGCATCACAGGTGGGCGGCGCTCATGACCATCGACCCCGCCCGCAGGATGCGGGTCAAGGTGGTCGACATGGACATGGACGACCTGCTCGCTGAGGCGGCCGCCTTCCCCGGCGTCTACCGGGCCGACTTCGAGGGCGATCCTCTCGCCAAGGACGAGCAGGAGAAGTACAAGCGCGAGCACAAGTCCAGGTACGAGGGCGGTGGTCGGTCGGCGTTCGTGCGCTCCATGCTGCGGCTCGCCAGGAGAGATTCGGCGGTGCGTTCCGCCCTGGGTCGCGAGATGCGGAGGATGGCTCGCGACGGACGAGATCTCAGGCCGCTGCAGGAGAGGGTCGCGGATTTCTGGCAGGACCTCCACCACGTGCTCTCGCACAGGTGGGGAACGGTGACGAAAGTCAAGGAGCGGGCCCCGTACCGTTACGTCGTCGTCCGCAGGGACGGGGAGAATATCCTCAGGTACGACCTGGACGGCGACGAGGACGGCAACTTCGACGTGACTGTGCGGCTCCTCGATCCCTCCGACCGCGGCGGCAGCAAGTTCGTCAAGGCCCTGCACGGGGTGCGCATCGGACCGTCCATCGACGGCCTCGTCGATCTCGTAGAGAGGATGACGGAGAAGGTCGTTGCGGGGTAGAACACCCAATGGACAGGCTCGAGGGTCCTGCACTCCTGGAGACGATCCGCTCGCGACCGGCCATGTGGCTCGGCGGCACGGACGCGACCGGCCTGCTCCACATGGCATTCTGGGCGTTCGACGACATCCTCGACAACGCGCGGGCCGGTCGTGGAACTCGCCTGGACGTGAGACTCCTGCCCGCGACGAACCACCTGGCGCGATTCGGAATCAGCGGAGGCGTCGCGTCTCCTGGGATCGAGATCGTGGACGACGGACCCCCGCTCCCCCTTGAAGGGGACGAGGACGTCAACAGTCCCGCCTTCGCCGAGCGGCTTGACGCGGCCACGCTCTCGATGGGGGATGGGCCGGAACGCGGGATCGCCTCGCCCACCCACGTGCGCAGCTACCTGCCCGTCCTCAGAGCCCTGTCGCGTCGCCTGGAGATCCACGTCGAGGACGGTCGCGGCGGTGTCGAGATCATCTACGATGGAAACGACAGGTCGTCCTCCGGCTGTGGGAGGGCCGCCGACGATGGCGAACGACGGTTCCTGACGAGGTTCTGGCCCGACCCGGCCATCTTCGGGGACGCCGTCGTCGACGGATTCATGCTCGCCATGCGGCTCCGCGAGATGACGGCCACGCACGCTGGCTATCGGGCCACGTTCCGCGACGAGATCGATGACACGCGCGAGGAGTTCTTCCTGCCCAACGGGATGGCCGATCTCCTCGTGGCGGAGGGCCTCGATCACGGGGAGTGGCACGACCCTCACGTTCTCGGGCGGCGGGCGTTCCGCGTCGTCGCGCAGGAGCCTGGGCTGGCCCTCGATCTCGCGATGCAGTGGCCGTACGAGGATGTGGACGAGCGGATCAGGACCATGCTGTGGGCCAACACCGTCCGCACGCGAGAGGGGACGCACCTGCTGGGGCTGTTGGACGCCGTCCGTGGGACTGGGGTCGACAGGCTCCCGTTCGTCGCTCGCCTGTCCGTGTTCGTCCCACAGCCGCGATTCTCATCCCCCACCAAGGACATCCTGAGCAACTTGGAGGTGCGGGGGTTCGTTCGGGACCATGTCGGAGCGGCCCTCCGCAGGGCTCTGGAGAGTAATCCAGGCTTCGCCATGGCCCTGGAGCGGGGGCCGTCCCCGAGCTGACGTTGCACGTGGAACGTATCCCCCATCACGCTCCGTGTTTTTTCGGGAGGAGACTCGGATGAAATATCGCGTCTGGGACAAGATCAACAGCGAGGAGGAGCACGCCGGGGAGGTCGATGCCGACACGCCCGAGGAGGCGGCCGAGCAGTACGCCGAGGACGACGTGGACGGGAACATCGACGGAATCTACGTCAACGGCCACGCCCTCTGCGTCCGCGATCCCGAGGGGACCCTCCACGAGATCGACGTGGTGGTCGAGTACGATCCCGTCTACTCCGCGAGGAAGATCGGGGCATGACGGTCCCCAGCTGTCCGACGTGCGGGTTCATCCGGCTGCCCGGCGCGCCGTGCCGCTGCACGTACGAGGCCGAGCACGATCCTGGCTGCCCGTTCCGCCGCGCCGCGACGTGCCCGGTGGGGATCGAATGCGATCACGGCCACGACGTGTGCCCTGTCTGCGACCCCTGCACGTGCGAGAGACACGCCGGAATAGAAGCTGGAGGACGCGGGTTCGCCGTGTAAGGCCATCCTCGTACCCGTACGGTTCGTTGATGATAGCTATCCTCTGGATCTGGAACTTCGCGATCTCGTGGCTCAACGCCTGGGGTTGCGGCAAGACCTGGACCGAGTCCAGGGTGGCGGGCGGCATGCCCCACTTCCTGAACTGGATGGGCGCGATCATGTCTGCCAGTGGGTTCACGTGGTGCTACCTGCTCGTCCTGGGCTGGTTCGGCGCATCGATCCCGTTCGAGCAGGACGACGGGTCCTCCGCGCCGTACCTGACGCAGGAGATGCTCGACGTCTTCCTCGATCTCGGCTACCTCGTCGTGGTCTTCCCGATCATCGGGTCCGGGCTGGCGATCACGGTCCACTCGTGGGGCGTGTTCTGGCGGCGCCGCAGCATCGGCGACGGCGCCCTGGCACTCTACAACAGCTACGCCGAGTTCCACAACGTGGTCGGGGCGCTGCGACACGTGCCCAGCGCGTGGGACAACGTCGCGGGGCTCTTCTCGGGCGGGTCTTCCTCGTCCTCCGATTCCAAGGGGAAGGGCGGGTTGATCGTCGTCCTGCTCGTCGCCGTCGCCGCTCTCGGCGGGGTGCTGACTACCGCCGCGATCATCCGTTCGGTGGCCAGGAACACGGCGCAGGCCCGCAGCCACCGGGAGGACTTCGCCGAGGAATTCGCGGGGTGAGGACGACCTACCAGACGCAGGACGGGCATGCCTTCCGCGCGCACCTCCGGCTCGTGTTCGGGGAACGCGTGGAGACGTTCTCGCGGGACCTCCTCGGGATGCTGTACGAGCTGTGGCTGCTCGGGACGCAGGTGGGGAGCGGAGATCGTTGCGAGGCGTGCGGGGAGGCAGGAGACGTGAGGAAAGAGGACTCGCGCACGCAGTACCACTGGGACGGCACGGGAGAGGATCCCAACGCCCCCCTTCACCTCTGCCGAGATTGCGCCGAGACCCACCACGCGAACTGGGACGAGATGTGGCGGGAGTACAACGCCGGACGCCTGTGACGTGGTAGCGTGGTGAGTGTCAGACGATCTTCGCGACGACGAGATCTCGGTGATCCGCCGGTACGCCGAGCAGGGCTACTGCCACTGCGGCCGAAGATTCGCCGACCACGAGTTCGCCTGTCCCCCTCTCGGCGAGCGCGCGTGCTCGGGCTGTGAGGGGCGCGGGAGAGTGCGGTCCATCGGCATCGATCCTGAGACGGGACAGCATCCCTGGAAGGCGTGCTCGGGCTGCGGAGGTCGAGGCTGGTGACCGCGAGTCCGTCTATAGACCAACCACGGCAGGCTACAAATCGTGGACGACGCTGAACCTCCGCTGTCCCCTCGACAATCCCGTTCCACCATCCGCCGCATCCGGCGTCGTCTCCGTCCTCGGGAGATGTCCAGCAGTCTCCTGGCCCCCGGTCTCGAGGGGCGGTGCGTGGATGACCGGGGCGGGAAGGGAGTGTTCGCCGTCCGTCGCGTGGCCGCGGGCGAGACGGTGATCGTCTTCGGGGGAACCGTCGTCTCCCTCGACGACGCGCGAAGATCCGGGCCTCGGTGGCGCTCCAGGACGGTCCAGATCGACGACGAGCACTTCCTCTACTCGGTCGTGGGGGGACCCGCCGACTGGATCAACCACTCGTGCGAGCCCAACTGCGGCATGAGAGGACCCGTGACCGTCGTCGCGATGAGAGACATCCTGCCCGGCGAGGAGCTGACGTTCGACTACGCCACGGTCGACGGGACCGCGTACGACGAGTTCGACTGCCTGTGCGGCACGATCTCGTGTCGCGGACACGTGGGCGGGAGCGACTGGGCGATCCCGGAGCTGTGGGAACGCTACGCCGGGTGGTTCTCGCCCTATCTCCAGCGCAGGATCGACGCCCTGGCCAGCATCAGGCGCAGCGGATCGTGCGCGTAGAAGGGAAGATGGGGCATCGAGTCCTGACGGTCGGCCACAGCAACCGGCCTCTCGAACACTTCCTGGAGCTGCTGCGGCTGCACGAGATCGACGTCCTCCTCGACGTGCGCAGCTCCCCGTACAGCAGGTTCTCGCCGCACTTCAATCGCGAGCCTCTGCGTGATGCCATGGTCGGAGCCGGGATCCTGTACGGCTACTACGGGGATCGGCTCGGGGGACGGCCGAGCAACCCGGATCTCGTGGACGCCGGTCGACCGTCCTACGAGAGGATCGCGGCCTGGCCTCCATTCCAGGAGGCCATCGCCGAGGTCCTGGCCGGGATCCGGTCGGACAACGGGCGCGTGTGCCTCATGTGCAGCGAAGAGGACCCGGCCCGATGCCATCGTCGTCTCCTCGTGGGGGCCGAGCTCGCGGAACACGGCATCGAGTTGCTGCACGTGCGTGGAGACGGGAAGGTGGAGCCCGAGTCTTCGGTACGCCGCCGCGTGGGCGAGGATCAGGCGAGCGTTATCGATCTCCTAGGTCGTGGGGAAGAGGGGTAGGGTGGGCCATGAACCGGGAAACGCAGACCGTCTACCGCTATGCCTGGGCCATCCTGGCGATCTTCGTGTGCGTCGTCCTGCTCTTCCAGGTGTTCGGCATCAGGACGCAGGCGGTGATGTCCTTCGCCAGGGCGAGGAAGGAGATCGGGGAGACGCGGAATGAAATGGGGACCGTCCGCAAGGCACACGCCAAGCTCGAGGCTATCGCGCTGCAGAAGGACGCGGACATGGATCGCCTTCGCGCCTCCGTCGCCCGCAGTCAGCAGGACGTCGCCGACGAGAAGGCTCGGGCGCGCCGGATGGAGGACCCTCTCGCGAAGATCAGGCAGGCCCTCGGCGACATCAGGATGCGAGAGATCCTCGGGGAGTCCCCGGCCTGATGCGTCTCGTGGGCGTCGACGAGGCAGGCCGGGGTCCCGTTCTGGGGCCCCTGGTCATGGCCGTCGTCGTGCTCCTTCCTGAGCACGAGCGCGATCTGGCGGCGGCCGGTGTTCGCGACAGCAAGGCGTTCGGGAGCGGTCCCAAAGCCATGAAGGTCCGAAAGGACCTGAACACGATCATCAAGGGCGCCTGCGTTGCGTGGGAGATCGTCTCGTTTGACGCCGCCGTCGTCGACTCCTACGTGGAGCGAGGCGGGCTCGATGACCTTGAGCGGGAAGGCGTCGAGAAGCTCCTGGAGATGGTAGGCGTTCGGCATGATGATCGCGTCGTCTGTGACGGCGAGCCTATCTTCGGGCGTCTGACTCGCAGGTGGCCGAACCTTCTCGCCGAGAACAGGGCCGATGCGCACCACGTGTCGGTGGCCGCCGCCTCGGTGATCGCCAAGACTCGTCGAGACGAGGCGATGGACGAGATCCTGCGGAGGTACGAGCCGGAGTTCGGGAGGATCGCTGGCGGCGGCTACGTGAACGACGGGACGCGACGATTCTTGGAGGCGTACGAGGCACGGCATGGGAGCCTTCCGCCCGAGGCCCGGAAGTCATGGCGTTGGAGACGTCCGATAGACCAGCCGGACATCGCCGCCCTTCTGCGAGGGGAGTAGCCGTGGCGGACGATGCGAGGCTGCGGCTGCTGAGGCTGGGCAAGAAGGCGGTCAAGATCGGCTCTGACTTGGCCGACGTACTCGTGCACGTCCGGGCCAACCCGTCGGTTCTCGCCGTCGCGTCCGTGGCCGCGCGGGCGCTGTCCTCCTACCAGGAGGCGACGGAACGCCCCGCCGACAGCTTCTTCGCCAACTGGACATTGTTGAGGGACGCCGCCGCCTTCGACGAGTACCTCTACGCCATGATGTTCGACGGCAACGTCCTGCGCGAGAGAGAAGACGTCAGGGCGAAGGACTCTTCGGTGTATCTCGGACGCATCCACGGTCTCGACTTCGGCTGGGTGAAGTCGCAGTTCTCCGTGCAGGGTCCATGGATCCCGCAGAGTCAGGACCTGACGACGTCGGTGCGAGGCATCGGTCGATACGTCTGGGAGCGGCTCGGGACGACGGTGACGGTCGACCAGGTGCCTATGGTCGGGACCGTCTTCCGTCCCGATCCCCTCCGCGACTTCCTCCCGTCTCCCACGGGAGACCGTCTCTACGAGCGGATGGTGTGTTTCCTGCGAGCCGGACACCCGAGGTCCGTCCTCCTGCACGGGGAGCCCGGGACCGGGAAGTCACACCTCATGCGCTACGTGGCCCACTTGGCCGGAGGTTTCGTCCTGCGGTTCAGACCGAGGTCTCTGGAGAGGATCTCCAGCATCGCCGCGGCCATCCGCATGATGTGTCCCAGCGCGGTCCTCGTCGACGATCTCGACCGCGTCGAGCACCCCGACGCGATCCTGTCGGAGATCGATCAGATACGAGGCTCGACGGGCCTGTTCCTGTGCAGCGTGAACTTCCTGGACCGTCTCGATCCGGCCGTCCTGCGCGTCGGTAGATTCGACGAGATCGTGGAGGTTAACAGGCTCGACGACATCGTGATCGACGCCATGATCGGTCCTGATGTCCCGGCCGAGGTGGCCGCCGAGCTCCGTGACCTCCCCGTCGCCTGCATTCACGAGTTCAAACGGAGGATGGAGGTCCTCGGTGCCGAGCAGGCGCTGGCCGAGGTTCGATCCCTGGTCGAGCGCACCGCGCGGATAAGGCACATGTGCGGGGTCGAGAGGTCCAAGAGGAGCAAGGCCGACACTCCCCCGACGATCTAGCAGGATAGACCGTGAGCGCCGACCGACAGGAAGACGCAGGACGCCAGGACGTGACTGTCCGGTCGCGCTCGTCGCGAGACACGCGTCGACCCAGGATGTGGAAGGTGATCATCATCAACGACGACTTCACGCCCGTCGATTTCGTGATCGCCCTCGTGAGGGCCGTGTTCAGGCGGGACACGGACGAGGCCACCAGGATCACGATGGAGGTCCACCGCTCGGGCGCGGCCGTGGCAGGCGTCTACACGCGCGAGATCGCCGAGACCAAGTGCCACGTCGTTCGGGGCACGGCGAGCCGTGCCGGCCACCCTCTCTTGGCGACGATGGAGCCGGAGGACGACGCCGAGGGCGAGGACGCACGGTAGCCGGGCTATCGGGGACCGTTCCTCGATGACCGACACGGTGAAGCTCCGAGACGGCTCGACGGTTCGCGACCCACGGCTGGCACGACTCAAACAGTTCGACGAACGGTCGCGCAGATATCCGGTGAAGGCGACTGTCTCGGCCACGAGACCGAGGAGCTACACGTGGCCCTGTGCGCAGCACCTTGATCAAGGTCGCGAGGGCGCCTGCGTAGGATTTTCGATCACGCACGAGCTGGTCGCTCGCCCCGTCGAGGTCAAGGGGCTCGACGGCAAGTTCGCGAAAGAGCTGATCTACTGGGAGGCGCAGAGGACCGACGACTGGGAAGGCGGCAGCTATCCCGGTGCGAAGCCCGTCTACGAGGGCACGTCCGTCCTCGCCGGTATGAAGATCGCGAAGAAGCTCGGCTACATCACCGAGTACAGGTGGGCCTTCGGTCTCGACGACCTCGTCATGGCCGTGGGTCATCGTGGGCCCGCTGTCCTGGGCCTGGTCTGGTACGACGGGATGTTCGAGCCGTACTCCTGCGGGCACCTCCACGTTGAGGGTGACGTTGCGGGGGGCCACGCTATCCTGTGCAAGGGCGTCAACGTCGAGGACCGCTACTTCGTCCTCCACAACTCGTGGGGACCAAGCTGGGGTCGCGGGGGCGACGCCAGGATCACCTGGGCCGAGATGGACCGGCTCCTCCACGAGGAGGGGGAGGCCTGCATCCCCACGCAGCGCGGGAAGGGCATCGTGGGCACAATCAAGGGGCTCTTCAAGCCCCGCTGACGATCTGCCGCGGGTGGCGTACAATCGGGGCACCATGCCTGAAGAGCCCCACGATCTCCGCAGGATCGTCCTCACGGGCGGACCTTGCGGAGGGAAGACGACGGCGATGTCGCAGATCGCAGATCGCGTCGAGTCGCTCGGCTACAGGGTCTTCCGCGTGCCAGAGGCCGCGACCCTTATGTTCGGCGGCGGGTTCAGTCTCGATGGAGTGTCGCCCGCGCAGCTCGTCGAGCTGGAGGCGACGATGGTCAGGACCGTGATGAGCCTGGAGGACAGGTTCGCGGAGGCTGCCAGGGTCTACGGAGACCGGGCTGTTCTGCTCTGCGACCGTGGGCTCATGGACATTCGAGCCTACGTCCCCGAGCGCGTGTGGAGATCGATCCTCGACGAGATTGGCCAGACCGAGGTGGGTCTTCGCGATGCCCGGTACGACGCCGTCCTCCACCTGGTCACTGCCGCCGACGGGGCCGAGGAGTTCTACACGACGGCCAACAACGTCGCGCGCAGGGAGACGCCCGAGCAGGCTCGGGACCTCGACCGTCGTACACAGGAGGCATGGCTCGGCCACCCCCATCTACGGGTCGTCGGCAACGAGACCGGCTTCGACGAGAAGGTGAGGGCGGCGACCGCGGCCGCGTGCCGTGTCCTCGGTATCCCCGAGCCTCTCGAGGTCGAGCGCAAGTTCCTCTTGGAGCATGCTCCTCGCTACCTGCCCGTTCGCGCCGTGACGGTGGGGATCGAGCAGGTGTACCTGCTCTCCGAGGAGGGAACCGAGGCTCGCGTCCGGCGTCGTGGCCACGACGGCGGTCACGTCTACACCCACACGGTGAAGCGTCGTCTGGGGCCTGGTCGCGCCGTCGAGGTCGAGCGTCCGATCAGCTCGCTGGAGTACGTCCATCTCCTGGACAATGCCGATCCGGCGTGTCGCCCGATCAGGAAGAAGCGCACGTGCTTCGTCTGGGAAGGACGCTACTTCGAGATGGACGAGTTCGACGACCGTCCGTCACCCCTGGCGACCCTGGAGGTCGAGCTCGCCGACATCGATGATCCCGTGGCTCTCCCGCCCTTCCTCCCCATCGTCCGCGAGCTGACGGGTGATCCAGAGTTCTCCAACCGGCGACTCGCTCGTCGAGCGTGACTGGTATGGGGCGCGAAGCGAGCCTACACGAAGATGTACAGCTCGAAGGCAGACCTCTGGCCGAACCCTGCGATCGTCGGACATGCGGATCGCCTTCTCGGCTTCAAGCGCGCCCTCATCGAAGCACACCTCGAGCATCGTCCGCGAGATGCGGACCGTTTCTACGACACGCCATGAACATCACGATCGCCAGCTATGACGAGGCCCACGATCTTCTCGGTCGCGCGGCGGACAACTACCACCATGTGGTGAGCATCAACGACCCGACGTGCACCCGCCTGAGACGAGGGACAGCCACCGAGCTCGACAGCTCGTCATGCACTTCTACGACATCGTGCAACCGACGCCAGAGTGGCCCGAGGCGCCTACGCGCAACCACGTGCGCGAGGTGATCCGATTCGCCGAAGGGGTCGCCGAGGACCACAACGTGCTCGTGCACTGTGCGGCCGGCATCAGTCGGAGTTCCGCGACCGCGTTGACCATCCTCGCCAGCAAGCACGAGCGCACGAGGGAAGGTGCCGATCGAGCCCTGCGCGCGCTGCTTGAGGTCAAGCGCGAGATCCACCCGAACGCAACCATCGTGCGTCACGCCGACAAGCTGCTCGGCTTCAAGGGAGTACTCGTGCAACGCTACAAGGAGATCTTCCCCGCGGACGGTCTCGTCCTGCTACCGTGCGACGACCTCGACGATCTCATGCGAGAGGCTGGCTTTGAGTTCTGATCTTGACACGTCCCCGTAGCTCAGTCGGAAGAGCGCACGTTTCCTAAACCTGAGGTCGCAGGTTCGATCCCTGCCGGGGATGCAAAAGAAGAGAGCCCGTCGACCCTGTGAAGGGGACGGGCTCTCTTCGAGAAAGCGTGGGCCTTCGTGAGGACTCGAACCTCAACCGGTGGTGGATCGCGAGCAACTCGTCTGGCGCCGCTCCGCTTGCGTTGCTCGGGAGTGTTTCCTTGGGAGAGGAGCTGGTGCCCGTCGACGGTCACGATTTTTCCTGACGGACAACGACGTCTGGTACACGGACCACGTGCCCGCAGAGTACCTGCTGTTCCCCGAGCATCGCAGGTACGGCGACTTCCCTTGACGACGGACTCCCCGTCTGGCAGGGTCCGCAGACCGCATCCTCCGCGGGACCGCGGCTGCTGAACCCAACCTCGTTTCTCCGGCGCCTCCGGGCGCCGAGGAGTTCAGCTATGCCGCGCGACAAATTCACTCGCCTGGCCCGCGCGCTGCGTCGCGAGGGCGTCGCCATCGAGAAGGATGGCCCCATCTACCGCGTCCGCCGTGCAGACCACGACGGCCCGTTCGCCGAGGTCCTCCTGCCCGAGGGTTTCCCGCTGGAGACCAAGGCCGTGGTCCAGCTCGTCGCCTTCGCCTCCGCCTCCCATCCCGACGGAGGGCGGGTGTGTCGTGTTTGTGCAACCCCGGATTTCCATCCGGGCGCCGGGTGGCCTGTCGGGACAGTCATTGCGACGACACCCGACATGGTTCTGCCGATGGGTTCAGACATCAACTGCGGGATGCGGTTGCACGCGACGGGCCTCAATCTCGACCGTTTCCTCGCCAGCAAGGAGGCCCTGGTGAAGCTCCTGCGAGGTGATCTCCTCCTCGGCACGCGCGACCTGCCCATGACGGTGACGTCCCTGCGCGCCCTGTTCGACGGGGGGGAATCGGCATGGCTCGACCTCGTGATCGATAGGCCCCTCGGGATGCTGGCGCGGTCGGATCTCGTGCAGGTGGGACGAGAGATCGGACTCGGCAGCCGGGGGAGCTGGCGCTGGGCACCGGACGGGCTGGTCGACGAACAAAGAGACGTCGTTCGCGATGGGTCCCT
>Ga0187894_10005843_pt1 | contig 12323 bp, 8 predicted proteins | sample GBC1701081metaG_FD_136650 | JGI IMG/M metagenome (GOLD analysis project Ga0187894, IMG submission 136650) | White microbial mat communities from a lava cave in the Kipuka Kanohina Cave System on the Island of Hawaii, USA - GBC170108-1 metaG ... | reverse complement strand
GCCAAGTTCTATCCCAAAGTCGTGACCGCGACGTTCCTGTACCTGCATGAGCAGCAGTGGGAACGCCAGTGGCGCCAGCCGCATCCCCGCCACCATCTCTGCCTCGTCGCGGGCCGCCGTCGGTGGCGTCGCACCGCACCCGGTCCCGTGCAGGTCGACCGACGCGACGACCATCGCCGCCACCGTCGCTTCTGCGCTGCGCGCCGCCACTGGAAATCCCTCGCCCACGTCCGCGGCGGTCGTCAGTTCATCCAGTGGGTTATCTTAGCGGCGATGCGTCTAACGTTGCGCATCAGCCGCGGCGCGCCTTGCGCGCCGTCGGCTGGATGCGCTTGTTCGGCCGGGCCGACGTGCGAGCCTCGAACCAGCGCTTCAGGGACTGCTGGCTCTCACCGGAGCGACGGCCGCCAAGCAGTCCCTCAACGCTGATGTCCTCATCGAGCGATGGCCAGTGAATTCCGACGCCCCTGCCAATAAGGCGCCACTGGGATCGTTCGCGCTTGCTCCCGTGTAGAAGCCGGGGATACCAGGCGAGCGGTACCGCCAAGGTGCGGCCGTCTTCCAGCCGGACCGTAAGCTCATCTTCCGTGACCTTAACGTCGACGGCCCGGGCCGCGACAAGTTCACTCGTTGAAGTAGGCATCCCAGCTCCTCAGCAGCGCCTCTCGGTGTTGCTCGACCAGGCGCTGAATCCGACGAATCTCAAATGGCTTGAAGCCGCCGCTGCTCTGGAGGCGAACGGGGCCGAGCCAGAACTTGGCAGTGTTCTCGTCACGCTCGACATGAACGTGTGGCGGCTCCGCCGCGTCGCTTGAGTAGAAGTGAAAGCGATACGGGCCAGACCGAAGCACCGTCGGCATCGGTTCACCCGATCAGACCTCGGCATTGCCATCAGCATTGGTTTCTTCCGCGGCCGAACTACCATTCGGCCGTTCAGCCGAGCTCCTGGCATCTTGGCCTGCCGGTCGGCCTATTTCGGCCGGGTCCCTGCCACGACCCTCCAGAGCTCGTGCATGTTGCTCGCATATTTCCACGTCCATTCCCCTGCTCTCTGGTCGCGTTCGGCCGACCAGCCTATCGCGCCTCCGCTCCATGCGCACCACTCATGGGCCGAACATTGCGTCGGCCGGGCTCCGCACTCCAGCAGGCCCGCGGTTGAGGACGTGAGTGTAGATCATCGTCGTCGACACATCGCGGTGCCCGAGTAGCTCTTGGACCGTACGGATGTCATGGCCACTTTCCAGCAGGTGCGTGGCGAACGAGTGGCGAAACGTGTGGGGGCCTGCTCGCTTGGACAGACCGGCGCGAAGCACTGCTTCCTTCACTGCCCGCTGAAGGACCGACTCGTGCAAGTGGTGGCGCCGGCGCTGCCTCGTCGTTGGCTCCACGTAGACTCTCGTGGCCGGGAACACCCATTGCCATGGCCACTCGCGCGCAGCATTCGGGTACTTTCGGGCGAGGGCACTGGGCAGCTCCACCCATCCGGCGCCGCGCTCCAGGTCGCGTCGATGCTGAGCGTGGGCCCAGCCGAGGTGTCGTCGTAGATCGGACTTCACCACCGCTGGCAACATGGTGATGCGATCCTTGTCGCCCTTGCCCGAACGGACAATGATTTGATTGGCGTCGAAGTCAAGGTCCTGGATGCGCAGCCGGCAGCATTCGAGCAACCGCAGCCCGGCGCCATAGAGGAGATAGACCATGAGGCGAGGCGTCCCGGTCAGCGCCTCCAGCACCAGGCGCACCTCGTCACGGGTCAGGACGATGGGGAGACGCTCCGGACGCCGCGCGCGAACGAGCTCGTCGAGCCACGGCATCTCGACACCGAGCACTGCGCGGTAGAGAAACAGGAGCGCTCCGAGCGCCTGGTTCTGGGTAGAGGCAGCAACGTGGCGATCGACCGCGAGCCACGTGAGGAACCCGGCAACTTCTCGCGCGCCCATGTCGGCCGGGTGGCGCTTGCCGTGGAACACGATGTACCGGCGGATCCAGGCCACGTACGCTTCTTCGGTGCGCGGGCTGTAGTGGCGGGCGCGAAGCTCAGCGCGGACGGTGTTCAGGAAGCGCGGCTTGCCCGCAACCGGCGGCCGCGTCTCGTAGATAGCCAACGGCCGCCGCCATCTCGCGCCAGTCCGGTACGCCACGGGCAGCTCGCTGCGGCGATCGGTCAATAAGGTCACAGCCGACGGGGTCACAACGAGCCTCCTTCGAAAGGGTCGCGGCTCACGATATCGCGATGACTCTGGAAGACACAACATGAAAGCGGCCTGTATCGATACAGAGGCAGTAAGGACAACTGGCCGACCCCCGCACCACGGGACCGCCGCAGAGCCGCATGTAGCCAATACGGTAACGCGCGCGCTCCGTTCACGCCCGGAAGGCGTCCGGCGCGCTACGAGGTGGCCGGCGCCGTGGCTCCCAGCAGCGGACATCCCGGCGGCATCGCGGCCTTCTTCGTCGCGATGATGTCGCGCGCGTAGCGCTCGAGGTAGTGCGCAATGGTCTCCACCCGGATCTTCACCGACCCCGCCGGCTTGGTCGAGTCGAGATCCTGGAACGAGAAGAACAGCGTGCCCGAGCGCTCGACGATCTGCTGGACAGGCGTGTAGGTCGGCTGGTCCATCCCGCACTCGTAGCTCGCCAGGCGGACCACGCACGCCACCCACGGCATCCGGGCGGCGGCCTTCGCGCCCCACAGGATCTCGTTGGTGTTCGAGCTGTACGACGACGGCCACACGTCGTGGATGTCGAACGGCGACCGGACGTGGCCGGCGCGCACGTCGGCCCCGAACGCCCACTCCATCAGGTCGTCGTCGATCGGGAAGTACTGGGCCCACAGGATCGGATAGCCGTACGCCTGCAAGTCCACCTCGATCTCGTGGCCGATGCCGGGGTCCATGTGATACGGCCGGGCCAGCACGAGGAGGCAGGGCCGGTCCTCGCGCGCGCACCACTCGAGCACCTCGCGCGACTTCCGCCGCAGCCGCAGCGTGAACTCGCGGAGCGCCGCATAGCCCGCCTCCACCGCCCGACCCATCTCCTCGGGCGTGAGACCGGGGAGCGCATCGTGGAGCGCCTCGAAGAGCTGCTTCGGGACCAGCTTCGGCTCGTCGAGCGAGACGAACGGGGTCACGTAGCGGATCCCCTGCTCGGCGAACACGTCGCGCTCCTTGATGAAGCCGGCGCGGATGTTCTCGGGCGCGGCCATCACCCGCGGGCACGTGAGCGTGCGGGCCACGTGCCCGCTCAGGAACGAGGGCAGGTTGTAGATCATCGGCGAGAACAGGATGTCGAGCTTCTCGCGCTGGCCGAAGAGCAGCTCGCCGTAGTGGCCGGCGATGCACTTCACCGGATAGCAGCAGTCGACGGTGCCGCGACCCTTGCCGTATTGCCGACCCTGCTCCTCGGACGTGTCCGTGGAGAAGACGAGACGGCGCGCGTCGATGCCGAGCGCGTCGAACAGTCCGACCCAGAACTGATGGGTGGACCAGAGGTTGAGGACGCGCGGGATGCCGACCCGGAGGCTAGCGCGCGACGGCCGGGGATCCGGAGTCGGACCGGGAGCGGCGGAACGCGTCCTTCCGAACCATCTCGGCAACGTTAGGGTACTCACGCTTGACCTCCTCCAGCTTGGCCTTGACCTCGCGCAGCTCGCTCGCGTCCTCGACCAGGCCCTTGGGGCAGGAGTTGCCGCTGATGACCCGCTCCCAGCCCGCGGCGAGCGGGATCTTGCTCCACGACCGGCCGCGCGCGCCGGGAAGCTCTACGTCGATGAACGTGCGCGTGCAGTTGATGGGGCACCACTTGCAGACGGTGTCGGCGCTGGTCGTGCTCGTGTACGTGAGCGCCTCGATGGCGTCGAACCCGCGGAAGCGGCTCGGCGCGCCGGCCTGCTGCCAGTCGGCGGCGCAGAGGGCGGCGCCGATCGCGCCGGCCTCGCCCGAGTAGGGATGCAGGACGACTTCGGCCTCCGGCACCTTGCCGCGGATGAAGTCGACCTGGGCCTTGACGACCGCCATGTTCCGGTGCGTGCCGCCCTGCAGGATGAACTTCCGCCCCGCGGCGCGGAGATTCTGGAGCTGGCCCGCGTAGATCCACACGTTGACCGGCAGCACGGCGGCGAGGGCGGCCATGATCTCGTCGGCCGACCAGCCCTTGCGCTGCTGATTGACGATGTCGGACTGGAGGAACACGCCGCAGCCCATCGCGAGCGCCGGCATGGCCTTGGCCTCGAACGCGTGCTCGGCGTAGCGCTCGAGCGGCACGTCGTAGCGCTCGGCCACGCCCTGGAGGAACGCGCCGTTGCCCGAGGAGCACTGCGAGTTCAGACGGAAGTCGGCCACGGTGCCCTGGCGCAGGATCATGATCTTGACGTCGGTGCCCCCCACGTCGCAGATCACGTCGGCGTCGGGGAAGAAGTGGAGGGCCGCCGTGGCATGCGCGACCGTCTCGACCACGCCGACGTCCGCGCCGACCACGTCCTTCAGCAGATCCTTGCCGTAGCCCGTCAAGGCGAGGCCCGCGACGCGCTGGAACCCCGCCGTGCGGACCTGGCGGAACAGGGCCTGGGCGTCCTCGATCGGATTGCCCTTGGAGAGCGCATAGCAGCTGAACTGGAGCGCTCGATCGGGCGACAGCACGACGGCCTTGGCGGTCGTGCTGCCGAAGTCGCAGCCGATCAGCACGGGCGCGGTCTCGCGCGCCGGCGCCTCGACGCCGCTGACCACCGCCGGCGCGCGCCACGTCTCCCACTGCGCCTTGAAGCGGTCGAGATCGCCGGGCCCGGCCACGAGGGCGCGGCCGCCTTCCTTCGCCTTCTGCTCGTGCTGGCCCTCGTCGACCCACCAGCGAAGCTTGTCGCGGCCGGTGTAGACGCCGACGCCGGGCGCCTCGTCGCGGCCGATCTCGACGCAGCCGAGACAGGCGTAGTAGAGCGCCTCGGCGGGCACGATGACGAGCGAGGCAGGGTCGCGGCCCTCGGGCAACGCGACCTTCCGCTGGGCCCACAGCTTGGTCAGGTGATGGCGCCACGCCTCCTGCAGACCGGCGAAGAAGAGATTGGGCCCGCCGAGCAGCAGCACCTCGGGCATGGGCGTGTTGCCCTTCGTGAGCGTCGCGAGGTTCTGGTACACGACGGCCTCGAACAGGCTCGCGATGATCTCCTCGACGGGCACCCCGGTCTTGACCAGCGTGTTGGCGTCGGTCTCGGCGAAGATGCCGCACTTGCTGCTCACCTTGTGAAGGGTGAGGCCGGCGTAGGGCATCGCGGCCAGCCGCTCCGTGGGAATCGAGAGCTTGCGCGCGGTCTTCTCGACGAACGTGCCCGTGCCCCCGCTGCAGGCCGACTGCATGTAGACCTGCTTCGACTTCGCCGCGTCTCCGGGGCCGCGGCCGGTGTCGGTGGCGGTGAAGAAGATCGTCTTCATGTCCTCGCCGCCGATCTCCGAGACGAACCGCACGTCGGGATGGAGGCGCTCGACGCACGCGGCGACCGCGACGACCTCCTGGATCAGCTTGCCGCCGGTGAGCGGCGCGAGAAAGCCCGCGCCGGACCCCGTGAAGAAGATGCGGTCGCGTCCCGCGACGAGGCTCGCTTCCAGCTCCATGCGTTCGAGGAACTCCAGCACCTTCTCGCCCTGCCGCGTGTTGTGACGCTGGTAGTCCTGCCACACGACGCGCCCGTCCTCGACCACGACAGCCTTCACGGTCGTGGATCCGACGTCGACGCCGATCATTCGGAGGGGGGCCTCGATCTCCGGGAGGGGGGCTCCGCCCCCCTTCCCGACCTCCCCCCGAGGGTTGCGCGGGCTGAGCCCGCGCTCGGAGCGGTTGATCAGTTGGTCTGCGCTCATGATCGGGCGCGAGCTTGCTTTGCCACGTGTAGGACCAGGTTCGCCGCGGTGCCCGCGGCGCCTTCGTGTGGCACTCGGTACGTCGCGCGCTTCATCTTGGGGTGGGCGTCGATGTGGGCGCGCACCTGTTCCACCGTCAATCCGGTGCTCGCGAGCGCGTCGTCGAACTCGCGCTGCGCGCGCTTGCGGGCCTCCGTCAGGATCATCTGGCAGCGCGAGAGCGCGTGCACCTCGGCGTCCCCCTTGATCTCGAGGGGCGCGTAGAGCAAGTCGGGGTGGCGGCCGAGCACGCCGGACATCGCGCCGATGCTCATCGTGTTGGGCATGCACGAGTAGGGCGACAGCTCGCAGATCATGTGCGCCTTCTTCTGCTGATGGGCCCAGATCGCCTTGCCGATCAGCATGTCGCCCTCGCCGCCGTCGAGGCGGCTATGGAAGTAGGGCGCGGCCAGCCGACGCAGCTCGAGCTGATGCGGCATCGCGTGCGGCAGGTCGCCCATGGCGCGGCGCAGGCGGTCGAACACGCGCCGGTAGATCCACTGCACGGCGCGCCCGGCGCCGAGCTTCCACCGCGCGCTCTTCTCGATGCCCGAATAGTCCTCGAACCGCTGCAGGCCGAGGCGCAGCAGATAGTCCATCCAGACCGCCACCGCGGCGGGATAGACCTCGGCGCCCTCTGCCTCGAGCCAGCGATGGATGTTGTAGTTGGGATCGCCCTCCACGGTCTGCAGGTAGAACTCCCCGGTGATCTTCACCGTGGGTTTCACGCGCAGCCGATCGACCTCGATGGCCGAGAACTTCCGGTGGACCTCGCGGAGCGCCCGCGTGAAGTATCCCGTCGTCAGATGCCAGGCGATCGATCGATACGGTCCGCGCCGCGGCCGGTCGCGGAAGAGCCGATACAGCAGCTCGACGCTCTCCTTCACGACGGCGTTGGTCTGCCCGGGCACGACCTCGTAGGGGCGCACCTGGTATTCGAGGTCCTGCACGAGGTCGGTGCAGAAGATACCCCAGAGACAGCCGAGCGTCATCGGCAGGTTGAGATCGATGCCGTCCCCCATCGCCGCCTTCTGGTCCAGCTCCTCCTGGGACATCAGGAACATCCGGAACGCCTCGAGGCCCGAGTTGCGGAGGCCCAGCTCGTAGCTCTGGTGATACTGGCCGAAGCGGCAGGCGCCGCAGGATCCCGCCGTGAGGTACACGTAGCGCTTCGACACCTCGGCGGCTCCGATCTGCTCCGATTTCTTCTTGAGGAAGTTGACGAGGTTCCCCGTCGTGAAGCTGGTCGGGCAACACTGCCCGATGTCGGCGACCTCGCGTCCGGTGAGCAGATCCTCCTTCGTCGCGACGGGCAGCACCTCGGCGCGGTTGCCGACGTTCTCCAGCACGGCCTGGAGCACGCGCTCGAGCCGCCAGTGCAACCCCCCGAACAGGACCGTGGTCGAGTCGCGCTCGGCTCGCGTGAAGGGCTTGGGAGCGTAGGCGCGATAGTGCTCAGTGGTCGCGATCGGCATACGAACCTCCCTGGGAATCAGGCCTCGCGAGGACATGACGATCCATCCACGCCTCGAGGAGCTCGACCGTGGCAAATCCCGGCAGGCGGCGGATCGTGTCGTCGACCTTCCGGATCGCGGCGCGTCCTTCGGGGCCGTCGAAGAGATAGCGGCCGAGGAAGATCAGCTCGTCCCTTGGTTGCACGCCGCTGCCCACGGGCGCCCAGAAGCGGTCGACGAGCAAGCGCGCGACGCGAGCCACCCGAGGGCGCGCGAGCCGGATCTCGGCCTGGCGGTAGTAGAAGAAGAAGTGCCGCGACTCGTCGCGCATGATGCGCTCGAGCAGGTCCGACAAGACGGGATGTCCGGCCACGGCGGCCAGGCGCCGGTACCCCGTGAGCGTGGTCAGCTCGTTGATCGCGCCCCACGTCATGTGCACCGCGCAGAAATCCGGCCACACCCGGGAGAGCCAGGCGGTGGCCGCGGCCTCCAGCCGCTTGAGGGCGGGTTCCTGGCCGCGCGGCGTGGCCCGCGGCGGCACGGGATGGCCGGCGCTCTCGAGGAAGCGCGAGAGCGCGATGCCGTGGAACGTCTCCTCGTGGAGCCAGCAGGCGAGGAACGTGGCCACCTCGGGATCGTCGATGGCCCGGGTGGCCAGGAGCGACCGGAGGTAGATGATGGTGTGGCTCTCGATGTCCTGCATGTAGCGGAGCGTGCGGACGGCGTCGAGCGGCAGGGGGAAGCGCGGCACCTCATCCCAATCGATGGCAGCGAGGTCGAGAGCGCCCGACCGGGCCACGTAGGCGTCGAGGTCGAAAGGGGGCATCGCCGTGTCCAACACGTATAGTCGCCGGGTTGGCCCGCCGCAAGAAAAAACACCCGACGGCCAGGGCCGGCGCCACCCTCTCCTACGTCCGGGCCCACCCGGGCGGATGCTCGTCGCCTCAGTCGCGCCACCCGAGGACGTTCCGCACGACGCTCCAGCGCGGCGTGGCCGCGCCGCGAGGCTGTCCGTGAAGCCAGTAGTCGACCGCGCGGGTGTGCAGGCCGTCGGCGCGGCGGAGCTCCAGCCAGTAGTTCACGAAGTGCACCATCTCCTCGGAGCCCGGCGGCATCAGGTAGGTCAGCAGGAATGGGTTGCCGAGGTCCCGGGGCACCACGGCGCTGATGCCAGGATGAGACCGGGCCAGCGCCGCCGCCTGCGCCAGGGACCACACCGCGGCGTCGACGCGGGAGAAGTCGGGCAGCGTCCGGTAGTCGGCGACGACCACCACCTCCGCCTGGGGAAGCAGGCGGGCGACGAGCGGACGCAGGACCGGATCGTCGAACACCCCGATGCGCAGAGAGCGCCGGGCGAGGATCTGCTCGCGGGTGCGGAAGTGGGACGCGCGGCTCGCGGGCATGAACAGGGCGAGGGGGCTCTGGAAGTACGGGGACGATGCCGACAGCGCACTGAGGCGCCGGGTCGTCGCGTAGATGCCGGCCATCGCGATGTCGAACCGGCCCGCGACGAGGTCCGGCTCGAGATGCGGCCACTCGAACGGGATGAACACGAGGCGCACGTTGAGGGCGCGGGCCAGGTCGTAGGCGTACGCGACGTCGTATCCCACCAGCTCGCCGGCGTCGTTGAGATAGCAGAACGGGATCACCGACGGGTTGTAGCCCACGCGCAGGACCCCCGTCTGCTGGATGCGGCTGATCGTCGCGCCGGCGCCCGCGCCGTCCCCTGACGCGTCGCCGCTCCGATCGTAGTCCGCGGCGGTGCGATAGATCGTCACGCGCACGCCGCGCGTGACCGCCGGGTCCACCGTGAACGCGCCGTAGCGCGTGAGCGTGGGCGCGAGCTGGCCCTGGGCGCGCTGGCCCGCCCAGGCCACGGCCGCCAAGGTGAGCGCCGGCAGGAGCAGGGCCGCGACGAGCCGCGCCGGCCGCAGCCGCAGCTTGCCGAAGTACGCGAGCGTGACGAGCACGCTCAGGAACGCGAACGCCATCACGGACACGATCACCTGGCCGTAGCGCGTGATCGTCTGCAGCTCGACGTACAGCTCGGGCGTGCCGGCGGGGAGCGGCAGCCACGCCGAGAGAAACGCCACCGCGTTGACGGCCGAGGTCGGCGAGCCGAACCCTGACAGGAGCGTCATCAGCGGCAGCAGGGCCTCGTTCCGGCCTTCGAGCGGCGCCTTGTAGTAGTAGGCCGCGAACACCAGGAACAGGTACACGAAGAAGTTGCCGAGCTGCCCCAGCGGATAGGCCACCGAGAGGTTCGTCCGGATGATGTCGTCGCGCTCCGCGTCGCCGATCCCGCAGCGGTCGGCGAGCTTGCGGGTGGCCTCGGTGACGAAGGGCAGGGCGGCCACCGACAGGGTCGTGACGGCGGCAATCGCCAGCGCCGCGCGCAGCTCGCGCAGGACCTCGCGATGGCCGACGGGAACGAGCGCCGCGATCAGCGCGGGCAGCACCCAGAACGCGAGCAGGCAGACCCCGGCGAGGAACAGGAGCAGATAGAGACTCATGTTGAGGAGGTTCTCGACCTCCGTCGTCCCCGCCGTGACCGCGAAGAGCGCGAAGACGCCGGCGGGAGCCAGCCGCACGATCCAGTTCCAGAACCGCAGGCTGGCCAGGCGGATCGTCTCGAGCACGTCGAGCAGCGCCGTCTTCTTCTCGATGGTCTGCATCGCCACACCGTAGAAGATGCAGAACACGACGACGGCGGGGACGTAGTTCTGGCTGAGCGCCGCGAACAGATCCGTCGGGATCACGAGGCCGAGCAGGTTCGACACGCTCTGGTCGCGGGGCGGTGCGTCGCCGATCACGGCGGGCTGGACCGCCGGGATCGCTCGCGCGAGCGCCGCCAGGGTGGCGAACGTGATCGCCCACGCCGCGACGTAGAAGACCCATCCGCACTTGAAGAGGCGGAAGGCCTTGCTCGGCGGCAGCGACCCGAGCCCGTGGAGCAGCGAGCAGATGAGGTAGGGATAGACCGCAGCCTGGAGCAACCCGACGTACGCGAATCCAATCGGGCTCAGGACGGCGCAGCGATCGCCGAACACGACGCCCGCCGCGACGCCGACCGTCCCACCCACCAGCACCCAGCCCGCGAGGTTCATGTCACGTCAATCATGAATGCTCCCGTCGGCGCAGTGGAAGCTCGACGTGCACGGTCAGGCCCACGTCGGCGTTGGCGGTGGCCCAGATGCGTCCCCCGTGAGCCTGGGCGATCGAGCGGCTGATCGCCAAGCCCATCCCGAGCCCGTGGGGCTTGGTGCTGACGAAGTGCTCGAAGATGTGCTCGAGCTCCGACTCCTTGACGCCGACCCCACTGTCCTGGACGGCGATGTCGAGGCGCGCCGGATCCGGCTGGCTGGTCGTGATCAGGATCTCGCGCGGGCCCCCACGGGTGCCGTCAATGGCCTCACAGGCGTTGACGACGAGATTCAGGACGATCTGCTGCAGCTGAACCGGATCGCCGAACGCGGGCGGGAGTGTCCCGGCGAGCGCGAAGCGCAGGGCGATGTGTCTCCGCTCCAGATCCGCATGAAGCAACCCGACCACCTCCTGGATCAGGGCGTTGATGTCGACTCGAACGGCCACCGCGGGCTCCTTGCGGAAGAGCGCGCTCAACCGGTGGACGATTCTCGCGGCGCGCCTGGCATCGGCCCCGATGTCGGTCAGGGCCTCCGCGATCTCGCCGCGCGGCGTCGACGTCACGTCCACGAGCCGGCGCGCGGCCTGCGCGTTGGCGACGATGGCCGCGAGCGGTTGGTTGATCTCGTGCGCGAGCGACGCCGTCAGCTCCCCCAGCGTGGTGGCCCGGAGCACGCGAGCCAACTCTTCCCGCTGCCGTCGCGCTTCCGCCTCGGCTCGACGCCGTCGGGTGCGATTGACGAGCAACCCGACGATGAGCGCGCTCTGGACTGCGAGGAGGGCGCATGTCCCGACGATGTGCCACTTGTAGAGTTGCCAGGTCGACGGTTCCCGGAAGCGCACGATGCTCCCGGCGGGAAGGAGCCGCTCGTCGATGCCCCACCGGTGGACCTGGCGCCAATCGAACATGTACACGTCCGCGGGCGCCTCGACGGGCGGCACGGCGCCCGGTGGCCGCTGCCCCCCGAGGATGCCGAGGGCGACTTCAGCCAGCTTGGCGCCATGGGCTTCGAAGCTATAGACGTAGCCACCGACGATGCCGTGTCCGACGAACGTGTCGTAGCGACCGTAGATCGGCGCATTGGCGACGGTCGCGATGCGGCCCAGGGCGTCCTTGGGAACGAACATCTGGCCGGCGGCGTCCCGCAGGATGTGGAGGTAGAAGATCACCGTGCGCGAAGGGAGTGCCGCCACCGTCTCCAGGATGTGCGCCATCGTGGCCTCGCCGAGGTCGACGACCTCCAATGTCGGGGCCACCTCCAGAAGCTCGCGCTGCGCTCGATGCGCAAAGAGTCGATCAGTCGGCGATGCCCCGGCCACGATGACCACGCGCCGAGTGTTCGGATGCAGCGTGAGGATCAGCTCGAATGACGGCTGCATGTGGAACCGCGCGACGACGCCCGTCACCCAGGGGGGCCGCGACTGATCCGCCAGGCCGGCCTGAGAGGCCACGACGAGCGCGTCCGGAAACAGCGTGTCGCGGTGCTGGACGAGGAGGTCGAGCGCAGCGTTGCCGACCGTGACGATCACGTCGGGCAGCTTGTCGGCGTATCGCTGGCGCAGGAAGTCGCGGTACAGCCGACGCTGGGAGTCGCCGGAAAAACGGGCGACATCGAGGGATTCGCTGTAGACCTCGATCGAGCCGTCCAGCCCGCCTGCGAGCGTCGCGCGGATGCTGCCATCCACCACGGCGATGCCGGGCAGCTCGAGGCGCTCACTGTGGAGGATGAGCACCCGTCTGGGCGCCCCGACGTCGGCCGCCTGCGCCTGCCGCGCCTCGACGAGGAGTGGTGCCGTCGAACCACCGAGGGCGAGCAGGCACAGGATCGCCCACTGC
>Ga0187894_10005842_pt1 | contig 12327 bp, 12 predicted proteins | sample GBC1701081metaG_FD_136650 | JGI IMG/M metagenome (GOLD analysis project Ga0187894, IMG submission 136650) | White microbial mat communities from a lava cave in the Kipuka Kanohina Cave System on the Island of Hawaii, USA - GBC170108-1 metaG ... | reverse complement strand
CGATCCGGGGCGCGCGCGGCATCGCTCGATCCTGCTGCTCTCCGACGGGCAGCCGACCTTCCCTTCGCGCAAGGAGGGCATCGAGGATGCGCTCGACGCCGCGGACGATCTCGCGCGCTACGGCGTGCCGGTGCACGCGTTCGCGCTGGGACCGCAAGCGCTCGCGCAGCTCGCGCTTTACCGCGAGATCGCTGCGCGCACCGGCGGGCGCTTCGTGCCGGTCGAGCATCCGGCCGAGGTGGTCTCGCTGCTGCGGAACGTGCGGCTCACCGGGCTCGATCGCGTCGAGATTCGCAACCTGACGACGCAGCAGCCGGCGCGTGGCTTCCGCGTGCTGCCGGACGGCTCGTTCCGCGCGTCGGTTCCGGTCGCGCCGGGCGCGAACCTGATCGAGGTCGTCGCGCACGTCGAGGGCCGCGAGCCGCTTCGCGTGCTGCGCCAGGTGAGGGTCTACGAGGGCGCCGAGACGCTCGACGCGCTCGCACCGGACGCGCCGCGCGAAGAGACCCCCACCGAGCGCGAGCTGCGCGAGCGCCGCACGCTCGACATCGAGTGGATTGGGGAGGGCGAGCCGCGGCCGCCGGAGTAGGGCCCTCGTTCGTGGCTCCGCCCGCAGGCCGCGGGGGCTCGCGCCGCTCACCCGCGTGGGCGCGATGGATCGAGCTTCGCGGCGTTTCGAGGATTTTGGCGCGCTCCGCTTCGAGCTTGCGCGCGCCCACGCCTGGGGATTCGCTCTGCGACCCCCGCCGGCCTGCGCGGCTTTGCAAATGCGGTCTTGGCTCGGGGAGGAAGGGAGAAGAAGAGAAGGACGTAGCGCGCGGCGTGACGGTGCTGAACTAACGTCGGCCCTTCTGTGGGAGCCTCGATGAAGTTCGACAATCGCATCACGCGCCTGCTCGGCGTCGAGTTCCCGATCGTGCAGGCGCCGATGGGATACATCGCGCGCGCGCAGCTCGCGTCCGCGGTCTCGAACGCGGGCGGGCTCGGGATCATCGAGACGTCGTCGGGGCAGCTCGACGAGATCCGCGCCGAGATCGTGAAGATGCGCGCGCTCACGGCGAAGCCGTTCGGCGTGAACATCGCGCAGGCGTTCGTGCGCGATCCCGGCATCGTCGACTTCGTCGTCGCGCAGGGCGTGAAGTTCGTGACGACCTCCGCAGGCGACCCGACGAAATACACGAAGGCGCTGAAGGCGGCGGGCCTCACGGTCTTTCACGTCGTGCCGAGCCTGCGCGCCGCGCAGAAGGCGGTCGACGCGGGCGTCGACGGGCTCGTGGTCGAGGGCGGCGAAGGCGGCGGCTTCAAGAGCCATCAGGAAGTCGCGACGATGGTGCTGCTGCCGCTGATCCGCTCGAAGCTCGAGGTGCCGATCATCGCCGCCGGCGGAATCTGCGACGGCGCGACGATGGCGGCGGCGTTCGCGCTCGGCGCCGAGGGCGTACAGATGGGCACGCGCATGGTGTCGTCGCTCGAATCGCCGATTCACGAGGGCTGGAAGCAGGCGATCGTCGCGGCGCCCGAGACGGGCACCGTGATGCTGAAGCCGCCCGGCCGGCCGGCGCTGCGCGCGCTGCGCACCGAGCGCACCGAGCGCCTCGAGAAGGACCCGGCGCGCGCGATGGAAGAGATGGGCGCGGGCGTCGGCGAGGTCTACTTCAAGGGCAACGTCGGCGCGGGCGTCGCGTTATCAGGGCAAGTGGCGGGCCGCATCGAGGCGGTGCGCCCTGTCGCGGAGATCCTGCGCGACACGGTGAACGAGTTCTTCGCGACCGTGGCAGGGCTCGGCAAGCAATACGGCCGCGTCGCCTAGTCCTAGTCACTCGAAGGAGAGCGCGTGTACCGCGAGATCCAGTACGACGTCGAAGGCAGCTCCGCCGTCATCCAGCTGAATCGGCCGGATCGCTTGAACGCGCTGACGCACCACATGCTCTCGGAGCTGCGCCATGCGATCGACGCGGCAGAGCAGGATCCGCGCGTGGTCGGCATCGTGCTGACCGGCGCGGGGCGCGGCTTCTCCGCCGGCATGGACGCGCAGGCGCTCGCCGCCGGCGCGCGCGGCGAAGGCAACCTGCGCGCGAGCGACAACGAATTCGGCATCGAGCCGGGCGACCCGCAGATGGGCGCCGAGTTCTCGGTCACGTTCGCCTACCTGCTGAAGGTCCAGAAGCCGGTGATCGCGGCGATCAACGGCCCATGCGCTGGCCTCGGCCTCGCGATCGCCGCGCTCTGCGACCTGCGCTTCGCATCCGAGACGGCGGTGTTCCGTACCGCGTTCGCGCAGCGCGGCCTGATCGCGGAGCACGGCACGTCGTGGATCCTGCCGCGCTTGTTGGGTCCGTCGCGCGCGCTGGATCTGCTCTGGCACCCGCGGAAAGTGGACGCGAAGGAAGCGCTCGCGCTCGGGCTCGTGAACCGCGTCCTGCCCGGCGCCGAGCTCGTGCGCGAGGCCAAGGCCTACATCGACGAGATCGCGACCTGGTCGTCGCCCGCGTCGATCAAGGAGATGAAGCAGCAGGTCTACCGCGCGCTGATGCAGCCGCTCGACGTCGCGATGAACGAAGCGAACGCGCGCATGGCCGAGAGCTTCCAGCGCAAGGATTTCGCGGAGGGCGTCGGCAGCTTCCTGGAGAACCGCAAGCCGGCGTTCCCGCGGATCGGGAAGAGTTAGGGAAGGAATCGCGCCGCGGCGGGAATGCGCACCCGTTGGGGCGTGAGATGTGAGAAATTGTTGGGGCCACTTCGAGGGACCCCATGCTGCTGCAGCCGATGCCTGCCGCTCACCGCATTCTCCTCGCCTTGGGTGGCGCACTCGCCGCGGCGCTCGCGCCCGCCGGGCGCGCGTTCGCGGACTCCGAGGCCCTCTCCGTGCGCGAGCTGTTCGCGAATCCAGTGCTCGAGAAGCCCGCGCTCTCGTCGGACGGGCAGACCTTCGCGCTCGTGCGCTGTCAGGGCGATCTACAGCTCATCCTCACGCGTCCGGTCGCGGGCGGGCCCACGCGGGCGGTCGCAAAGCTCGACGATCCGGACATGCGCGTCAGCTGGCTCGAGTGGGCGAATCCGAACCGACTGCTGATCAGCGGCGAGACGCGCCGCCAGAGCGCAGTCGGCGTGCGCGCCCGCGCGCGCCAGCTGTTCGCGGTCGACGCCGACGGCGAGAACTTCCGCTGGCTCGGTCGGAAATGGCCGCGCTTCGGCCGTGACCTGCTGACCGTGCAGTTCGAGGACGAGATCATCCACTTCACGCCGGACGATCCAGAGCACGTACTGCTGCTCTTCAACTCCCCGTATCAGGGCGAGTGGCCCGACGTGAAGCGGCTGAACGTCGCGACCGGCGCGCTGCGGCCGGCGCAGGCCGGCAGGCCGAGCGTGCGCCGCTGGTTTGCGGATGCCGCGGGCAACGTGCGCGCCGGAATCGCCTACCGCCCGGATGACAGCTACGAGCTGTGGGCGCGCGTCGATCGGGAGGCCGAGTTCGAGCTCGTGATCCGCCACGCGGCGATCTCGGCCGACGAGACGTTCCTCGGCTTTCACCGGGACCCGGCGAAGATCTACGTGTCGAAGCCCAAGGACGGCCGCGACGCCGTCTACGAGTTCGATCTGCGCGAGAAGACGCTCGGCAAGCTGGTGTTCGCGCACTCGGAGGTCGACGCCGAGAGCTTGCTATTGGCGCCGAGCGGAGACGGACGCGTGATCGGCCTCCGCTACACGACCGACTCGCCGCAGGTCTACTTCATCGACGCCGCGGCGGCGGCCGAGCACCGCGGGCTCAGCAAAGCGCTCTCCGCGGAGTACGGGCAGGCCGTGCAGGTGTTCCCGATCAGCCGCTCCGCCGACGGTGCGCGCGAGATTCTGCACGTCAGCTCCGACACGCAGCCGCCCGTCTACTACTTGTTCGACCGCGCAGCGAAGCAGCTCTTCGCGTTGATCGAGGAGCGTCCGGGCATCGGACCGGCGCGGCTCTCGCCGACGAAACGCGTGACTTATCAGGCGCGGGATGGGCTTTCGATTCCCGCCTATCTGACGCTCCCGCGCGGCCGCGATCCCAAGCTCGTGCCGCTGATCGCGCTCGTGCACGGCGGACCTTGGTCGCGCGACCTCATCCAATGGGACCCGGAGGTGCAGCTGTTCGCGAGCCGCGGCTTCGCGGTGCTCCAGATGAACTTCCGAGGCTCGAGCGGCCTCGGCGTCGCGCACCTGCAAGCGGGCTATCGCGAGTGGGGACAGAAGATCCAGGACGACATCACCGACGGCGTGAAGTGGGCGATCGCCGAGGGCATCGCGGATCCGGATCGCGTCGGCATCTACGGCGTGAGCTTCGGCGGCTACTCCGCTCTCGCGGGCGCCGTGAAGACGCCGGAGCTCTATCGAGCATCGGCGGCGTATGCAGCCGTGACGGACATCGAGCTGATGCTGAGCGAGGACCGCTGGTACGACCAGCCGTACGAGTACGCCGAGACGATGGTCGGCGGCGAGCGGGGTGACAAGGAACGCCTGCGCGCCGCATCGCCGCTGCGCCACGCGGCCGAGATCCGCGTCCCCGTGTTGTTGGGCCACGGCGTCGACGACCCGACTGTGCACGTGCGCCAGTCGCAGCGGATGGCGAAGGCGCTGCGCGAAGCGGGCAAGGACGTCGCCTACCTCGAATTCCCGAACGAAGTGCACGGCTTCCTGCTCGAAGCCAACCGCATCCGCTGGTACGAGGCGCTGATCGCGTTCTTCGAGAAGAACCTCGCTTCCCGCGCTGGCTCGAGCGACGAGGGCGCCGCGCCGTGAGGGGCGCGCTGATCCTCGCCGCGTCGATCGTCGCGATCCACACGGCGGACGCGGCGCCGAATCCGATCTCGGTGCAGAACCTCTTCGCGAACCCCGCGTTCACGAGTCCGCGAATCTCGACCGACGGCTCGAAGGTGGCCGTACTGGCTTCTGTGGGCGACACGCAGATCGTCATCACGCGTGCGCTCGCCGGCGGACCCCTCACGCCGCTCGGAAAGCTGGGCTCGCCGACCTCGCGCTTCTCTTGGCTCGCGTGGGCGAAGCCCGACGTGCTGTGGGTCGGCGCCTCTACCGAATCCGGTCCGCGCAGCATTCTGCGTTTCCGGGGCATGAACCTTCATGCGATTTCGCTGCCCAGCGGCGACGTGAAGTCAGTCGAATGGGCGCCGCGTGTCTTGAGCTGGCTCCCGGAGGATCCCGAGCGCGTGCTGGTTCAGGGCTCTCGCGGCGTGACGAAAATGCGCGCGGTCGACGGCAAACTCGAAAAGAAGCCGGTGCTTCGAGACCGACCTCCCATGCACCTCTGGCATGCGGACGCTGCGGCCGTCGTGCGCGCGGGCGAGAGCCTCGTCGACGGCCGATACGAGCTGCTGGCGCGCGCGAGAGAGGCTGACGCGCTCGAGACCGTGATCGAATGGGATGCGCTCGAGACGAAGGGCCCGGCGTTCCTCGATTTCCACGCTGACCCGAGCAAGCTCTATGTGAGAAAGGAGCACGAGGGACGCGCGGCGATCTTCAGCATCGACCTCGCGACTCACGCGCTCGAGCTCGTGCTCGCCGACCCTTCCTTCGACGTCGACACACTCGCGGTCGACCCGGCATCCGGGCGTGTGCTCGGCGCGCGCTACGTCGCAGATCGACCCGTCACTCGCTACTTCGCGGCGCGGGAGGAGGACGAGCGAGCTTCCGTTCACGCCGCTCTCGAGCGAGCGCGAGGCCGTGAGCTCGCAGCCGATCTCGTGAGCCGCGATCGAGCGGGGCGCGTCGAAATCTGGGAGGTCCACGGCGACACGCAGCCGCCTGCGTTCTACGTCCACGACCGAAACCGAAGCGCGCTCCGACTGCTCTTCTCCGAGCGCGCTGCTCTCGAAGACGCGGCGCTCGCCCCCGCGCATCGCTTCGACGTCATCGCGCGTGACGGCCTGCGGCTCCCCGCGTACCTGACGCTGCCGTTGGGCGCGACGCCTCGGAGCCTCCCCACCATCGTGCTCGCACACGGCGGACCATCGGCCCGAGACGCGATCGATTGGAACCCCGAGGTTCAGCTGTTCGCCAGCCACGGCTTCGCGGTCGTCCAGGTCAACTTCCGCGGCTCCGACGGTTTCGGCTCCGCATTTCTCGAGGCCGGACACCGCGAGTGGGGTGGCAAGATGCAGGACGACTTGAGCGATGCCGTGAAACAGCTCGTCGCCGAGGGCATCACGGACCCCGATCGCGTCGGAATCTATGGCGCGAGCTACGGAGGATTCGCCGCGCTGATGGGCCTCATCGTCACTCCAAGCACTTACCGCGCCGGCGCGGCATATGCCGCCGTGACGGACATCCGGACGCTGCTCGTAGAGGGGGGCCGCCTTCGCAGTAGTTATGCGAGGTCGCGCCAGGAGGACGAGATCGGCGCGCTCTGGGACGACCGGGAGCGCCTTCGCGACGCGTCGCCGGAGCGCCGTGCGAGCGAGGTCCGCGTGCCGGTGCTGCTAGGCCACGGAGATGCCGATCTCACCGTCCCCGTGAAGCACTCGCGGGACATGGCGAGGGCGCTGCGCAACGCGGGAAAGTCCTTCGAGTACCTCGAGTTCCCGCACGAGATCCACGGCTTCCTGCTCGAAGCGAGCCGTGTGAAGTGGTACGAGGCGCTGATCGCGTTCTTCGAGAAGAACCTCGCGCCGCGCGTCGCCGCCGCAGCGGATCCGGACGCCGGGGAAGAAGCGGCGGACTGATGCGCCGCTACCGCGCGGCGCGCGCGCGCTTCGCCTTGGCGAGGCGCACCTGATAATTCCCGCGCTTCTCGTCCCAATCGAGCTCGACGAGCCCCTTGTCTTCGGCGTCCTCCAGCAGCTCGCCGAAATCGCGGTATCCGTGATAGCTCTCGTTGAAGCCCGGGTGAACGCGCTTCAGCGTCTGCTTCACCATCGATCCCCACGGCGCTTCATAGTCCTCCGCGAGCGCCGTCACCGTCTCGACCAGCCATTCACGCGCTTCCGCCTTCTTGTCGCTGTCGCCCTTCTCCGCCTTGGCTTCTTTCGCCGCACCGGAGGCCACCGCGGAGGCGGCGGGCTTGGCTACCGGGCGAGCCGCCGCCGCCTTCGCGCGCACGAGGTCGTCGTAATAGATGAACTCGTCGCAGCTCTGGATCAGCAGCTTCGAGGACGAGCTCTTCACGCCGACGCCGACCACGCGCTTGTCGTTCTCCTTCAGCTTCGCGACCAGCGGCGAGAAATCGCTGTCGCCGGTGAGCAGCGCGAACACGTCGATGTGCAGCTTCGCGTGACACAGCTCGAGCGCGTCGACGACGAGATGGATGTCCGCGCTGTTCTTGCCGGACATGCCGGTGTGCGGCACGTCGATCAGCTCCACGCCCTGCTGGTGCAGCTCCTTGGTCGCCTCGCGGTAGCGCGACCAGTCGCAATAGGCGCGCTTGAAGACGATGCGCCCCTTCTCGAGCAGGCGCCGCAGCACCACCTCGATGCGGAACGACTCCTGGCCGCGCATGTCGCGCGCGCCGATCGCGAGGTTCTCGAAATCCACGAACACGGCGATGCGCGGCTCGTCGGCCACTCAGGCTCCTTTTTCGTCCAGCGCGGCGAGCGCCGCGCGCACGCGCTCGGGATCCGAGCGCACCTGATAATCCGTGCTCTGGTCGATCCAGCGCACGCTTCCGCTTGCATCCACGAGGATCGTCGTCGGGATCGGCAGATCGCGCAGCGTCGGCACGCCCTGCGCGCTCGGCGCGACGCTGCGCGGATTGCGCAGGTTGTAGAGATCCGTCACGGCGAGCGACTCGTCCGACAGCATCACCGCGCGCAGGCCGTGCTTCGCGCGGCCAGCGCGGATCTGCTCCGGGGAATCGATGCACAGCGTCACGATCTGCACCCCGCGCGCGTCGAGCTCGCCGCGCAGCTCCTCCCATCGCCGCAACTCGGCGACGCAATAAGGTCACCAGTGGCCACGGAAGAACTTCAGCAGGAAGGGCCTGCCCGCGAGCGATGCGAGCGAGAACTGCGCGCCGTGCTCGTCGGGCGCGCTGAAATCGAGAATGCGGCCGCCGACGCGCACGCTCGGCGTCTTCGCGGCCTGCGCCGAGCGCGCGCGCAACAGCAACATCAACGCACTCGTGGCCGCTCCGATTGTCCCCGCCGCGCCGCCGAGCCAGCCCGGGTTGCTCGCGAGCGCCAGCACGCCGAGCCCGAGCGCCGCGGCCCAGGCCGCCTCGAACGGCCGCCGATTCTGCGTCAGCGCGACGCGGCGCATGCGCTGGAGGAACGACAGCGAGCTCGCGAGCGCGAGGCCGAGCGAGGCGAAGCCGAGCAGCGTTCCGTGCATGTCTCACGCAAGCTATCACGCGTTCGCGAGAGCGCGCGGCGTGCTCGGGAGTCCGAGCGCAAATTCGGGAGTCGGCCATGAGCACGTTCGTGTTGGTGCACGGCGCGTGGCACGGCGCGTGGTGTTGGGAGCGCGTCGCAGCGCTGCTCCGCGAAACGGGGCACCGCGTCTTCGCGCCCGACCTGCCCGGCCACGGCGCCGACGCGACGCCCGCGTGGCGCGTCACGCTCGGCCGCTACGCGCGCCGCGTGCGCGAAGCGGCGCGCGAGAGCGGCGGCCGCGCGATCGCGGTCGGCCACAGCATGGGCGGCGTCGTCATCACGCAGGCCGCGGCGCAAGAGCCGAGCCTGTTCGCCGGCCTCGTTTACCTGTGCGCGTTCGTTCCCGAGCCCGGCGAGTCCCTGATGACTCTCGCGCGGCAGGATCGCGACGCGAAGCTCCGCGACGCGATGGTGAACGGCATCACGCACAGCACGGTGATGCCGGGGCGCGCCGCCGACATCTTCTACGGCGCGTGCTCCGCGGATGCCGCGAGCGCCGCGGTCGCGCGCCTCGGGCCGCAGCCCTCGCTGCCGGCGTTCCAGCGCGTCGCGAAGCCGCGCGGCCCGCAGCCGCCGCGCGCGTACATCGAGTGCACGGACGACCGCGCGATCGGCGTCGCGCTCCAGCGGCAGATGCGCGAGCGCGCCGGCATTACGCGCGTCGCGACGTTGGCGACCGATCACTCGCCGTTCTTCTCGACGCCCGAAGCGCTCGCGAAGGAGCTGGGAGAGCTCGCCGCGTTCTTCGAGGGCTGAGTCCACCGCAGCGCGTCTGGCCGGCCCCGGATCCGCGGCGCACGCCTGAAATAGTTCGTTCGAATCAATCGGTTGACAATTTTTGGTCGATCGAAAAAACTCCTGCGCATGCCGACTCCTCTTCGCAACGCGCGCAGCCGAGCCCGCGCGGTTTCCCACGCGGCGGCGCCCGATCGCATCCTGTCGGCCGCGCTCGCTGCGTTCGCCGAGCGCGGCTTCGACGGGGCGAGCACGCGTGAGATCGCGGCGGCGGCCGGCGTTCCGCAGGGGCTGATCACCTACCACTACGCGAGCAAGCAGGCGCTCTGGGAAGCCGCGGTCGACTGGGTCTTCGCCGAGCTAGCGCGAGATCTCGCCGCGGCCGAGGACGCGCTGCGCGACGTCTCCCCGATCGAGCGCTGGCGCGCGGTGACCATGCGCTTCGTGCGCTTCGCGGCGCGCCGCCCCGAGCTGCATCGTTTCATGACGCACGAGGGCGCGCACGACGGCCCGCGCCTGCGCTGGCTCGTGAATCGCCATCTGCGCCCGCTCTACGCGCGCTCGATCGCGAACATCCGCGCGGCGGCTCCGCACGTCGACGCCGCGCACTTTTATTACGTGCTGATCGGCGCGAGCTCGCATCTGTTCGCGGTCGCGCCCGAGTTCGAGCGCGTGACCGGACGCGATCCGCGCACCCCAGAGCAGGTCGAGCTGCACGCCGCCGCGATCGTCGACTGGATCGTCGCTGGGGCACTCGCTTCCGCTGCTGCCGCGCCCGCGCGGCGCACGTCCTCCGCACGCGCGAGGCCCGCTCGCGCGCGCCCACTCCGGGAGAAGCCATGAAGCTCTGCACGTTCCTGGACCGAGCCGGCGCAGCGCGCGTCGGCATCGTCGACGGCGATTCCGTCGTCGACCTCGCCGCCGCCGCGCCCGCACTGCCGCGCGAGCTCGCCGCGCTGCTCGCGGCGGGCCCGTCCGCGCTCGCCGAGGCGAGGCGCGCGGTCGCGGCTGCGCGCTCGCGCCTCCCGCTCGCGTCGCTCACGCTCGCCGCGCCGATCCTGCGCCCGCCGAAGTTTCTGGCGATCGGCTTGAACTACGCCGACCACGTCGCCGAGGCCGGGCTCGAGACGCCGAAGTGGCCGACCGTCTTCAACAAGCAGTCGACCTGCGTCGTCGGCCCGACCGCCGACGTCCACCTGCCGCGCGCGTCGAGCGCGCTCGATTACGAGGGCGAGCTCGGCTTCGTGATCGGCGCGCGCTGTCGCCACGTCCCGCGAGCGCGCGCGCACGAAGTGATCGCGGGCTACCTCGTCGTGAACGACGTCAGCGTGCGCGATTGGCAGCTGCGCGTGCCGACCTGGACGATGGGCAAGTCGTTCGACACGCACGGCCCGCTCGGCCCGTGGCTCACCACCGCCGACGAGATCGACGCGAGCGGCCTGCGACTTCGCACCTGGGTGAACGGCGAGCTGCGCCAGGACTCGAGCACGAAGCAGCTGATCTTCGACTGCGCGGCGATCGTCGAGCACCTGAGCACCGCGTTCACGCTCGAGCCCGGCGACGTCGTCGCGACGGGGACACCGGGCGGTGTCGGCATCGCGCTGAAGCCGCCGCGCTTGCTGAAAGCCGGCGACGTCGTGCGCGTCGAGATCGAAGGCCTCGGCGCGCTCGAGAATCGCGTGATTCCCGAGCCCGCGGACAGCGCGTTCATCGCGCGCGGAGTCGCGTGATGGCGCTGCATCGTCTCGCTCGGATCGAAGTCGGCGTCCCCGAGGCCCAGCTCGCGGCGACCTGCGCGTTCTACCGCGATTTCGGGCTCGACGAGGAGGCGGGCGGCCGCCTCGCGAGCGCGGATGGTGGCGAGCAGCTGCGCTTCGCCCCCGCGTCGCGCCGCACGCTGCTCGCTTTGACGGTTGGCGTCGACGACGCCGACGACCTCGGGCGCGCCGAAGCGGCGCTCGAGAAGCTCGGCATCGCGAGCGAGCGCGGCGCGGGCGTGCTCGCCGCGCGCGAGCCCGTCACGGGGATCCGCGCCCAGCTCGCGATCGAGCCGCGCATCGCGCAGAAGCCGAGCGACGCGCTCACGTCGAACGGGCCCGGCCGCACGGCACGCGTGAATGCGCGCTCGCCGGCGGCGTATGCAGCGGCGTCGAAGCCGCGCCCACGCAAGCTCTCCCACGTCGTCACGACCTCGACCGACCCGGTCGCCACGCGCCGGTTCTTCGTCGAAGGCCTCGGCTTCCGCGTGAGCGACGAGATCGCCGGCCTCGGCGCCGCGTTCCTGCGCTGCTCCACCGATCACCACAACCTGCTCGTGCAGCCCGGGCCGTTCGCGTTCCTCCATCACACGGCGTGGGAGATGGACGATGTGGACGCCGTCGGCGGCGCCGCGGCCGCGATGGTGGCGGCGGATCCGAAGCGCCACGCCTGGGGCCTCGGCCGCCACGCGATCGGCAGTAATTACTTCTGGTATCTACGCGATCCGGCCGGCAACTTCGCCGAGTACAGCAGCGATCTCGACGTGATCGCGGACGAGGAGGCGTGGCGCGTGGCGTCGTCGCTGCCCGTGGCGGGCCTCGCCGCGTGGGGCCCGCCGGTGCCGCGCGAGTTCCTCGCGCCCGAAGACATCGTCGCTCTGGCGCGGGGGGCCGCATGAACCGCGAAGAGCGCCGCGCATTCGTGCGCGAGCACCGCACCGCCGTCTTCGGCTACGGGCGCAAGAGCGACGGCCCGGCGCAGTCGATCGTTTATTACGTGAGCGACGGCGACGACCTGCTCATCTCGACGATGGGCGAGCGCGCGAAGGCGAAGGCGGTGGGACGGCTCGGCAAGGTCTCGCTGTGCGTGCTCGACGAGAAGTGGCCGCCGACGTACGTCGTCGTCTACTGCGACGCGCGCATCGAGCGCGAGCCAAAGGCGGTGGTCGACCTGATGATGCGCATCGCCGGCGTGATGGCGGGCAAAGAGATGCCCGAGAACGTGCGGCCGATGGTGGAGGCCGGCGCCAAGAAGGAAGGCCGCGTCGTCGTGCGGCTCACGCCTTACGCGACGTTCTGCACGCCGCCGCGGCACGTCCACGGCGAGCAAGACGTGAACGAGAAGCTCACGCACGAGTTAGGGAACCTCTGATTAACAATCACTGACGGTCGTCGATTCGATGCGGTGGATGGGGAAGGTGCACCCAGGACGATCCTGCGAGGCTCGAGGCGCTCGCCCGAGCCCGAGATGGCGCAGCGTG
>Ga0187894_10005841_pt1 | contig 12327 bp, 14 predicted proteins | sample GBC1701081metaG_FD_136650 | JGI IMG/M metagenome (GOLD analysis project Ga0187894, IMG submission 136650) | White microbial mat communities from a lava cave in the Kipuka Kanohina Cave System on the Island of Hawaii, USA - GBC170108-1 metaG ... | reverse complement strand
CTATTGTTCTTGGCGTGTATCGGCGAGAGTATGAATCTCGGCTAGCGTCCGTCGCCGATCAGGCCAGGAACGGGCCACCGAGCGTAGCATCGCCAGCTCTTCGGACGGCAGGACGTAGCTGCTTTCGTCAGCGGTGCCAACGATTGCCTCGAACTCGGGAAGCCCAAGCACGACTGCGACTACAACCTCACCGATCCACCATTGTCCGTAAGGCCCTCGCCTTCGCGAGGCGCCGGTCAGCTGTCGCCATTCATCATGGGCGAAGCGTAGAATCTCATGCGCCAAGATCCTACGCTGTCGCTCTCGAGAAACATAAAACGGGATGACGCACCAGCCCTCGCTCGCGGAACGACCCGCGAGAAGAGACACCCCGGCCAGTACTTCCACAGCGACGTCAATTTCGTGATCCGGCACAAGCCGTTCCAGGCCAGCAGGAACGCCGTGCGCGATGCCGTCCCACAGCTGGTCCAGCTTCGCTGCGCCCGCGAGCGCGCGTTCTTCTTGGCGCTGACGCTAAATCATCCACGCCGTGTTTCAGCGCAGGGTGAGGCGGAGAATTTTGTCGTCGCCGGGCTTCGGCGCGCCGCGGCCGTCGGTGTTGCTGGTGATGAGCCACAGCGAGCCGTCCGGCGCCAGTGCCACCGTGCGCAACCGCCCGTAGTCGTTGCTGAAAAACGCTTTCGGGTCGCCTGCCCTGTTCCCGTCAATGGGGACGCGCCATAGCCGCGCCCCGCGCAGCCCCGCCATGTAGACCACGTCGTCGGCAATGGCGATGCCACTAGGGGACGCGTCATCGGTAGACCACTGAACCAGCGGATCGACGTAGCCTTCGCCGCCGGCTTTGCCTTCAGCGCGCGGCCAACCATAGTTACCGCCTGCTCGAATGAGGTTCAGCTCGTCCCAGGTGTTCTGGCCGAACTCCGCGGCCCACAGCCGTCCGGCGGAGTCGAAGGCGAGTCCTTGGACATTGCGGTGCCCGTAGCTGTAGACCAGTGAATTCGGGAACGGATTGCCCGGGGCGGGCCGTCCTTCAGGAGTCATCCGTAGAATCTTCCCACCCAACGAGCGGGTGTCCTGGGAGAGACCAGGTTGCCCGGCTTCGCCCGTGCCCGCGTACAGCATGTCGTCGGGGCCGAAGGCGAGCCGGCCGCCATTGTGGATGTTGCTCTTGGGAATTCCGGTCACGATGGCTTGGGGCTTGCCCAGCCGGCCGTCCTGATAGTTCATCCGCACGATCCGGTTGTCGGACGCCGCGGTGAAGTACGCGTAGAGGGCACGGTCTTGGCGAAATCGCGGCGAGACCGCCAGGCCCAGCAGGCCCCCTTCGCCAGCGGCGGCCACTCCGGGAACCGTTCCCACCGGGCTAACCTGCCCGGATGTGGTTATCCGGACGATGCGGCCGGAGTCGCGTTCGGAAACCAAAGCATCCCCCTCCGGCAAGAACGCCAATCCCCACGGAGCCTGTAGTCCCTGCGCGATGATTCCACTGACCTTGGGCTCCGATACGGCGGGCGTGGGAGGCTGTGGCGGCGTTGGGAGGTCAGCAGGTGATTCCACCGGCGTCGGGAAGTCAGGCGGTGAGTCTATCGGCGGTGAAGAACCAGGAAATGGGCCTATCCCAGGCCCTGGGAACGTTCCTCCACCATTGGCGAACATCATGCTGAAGAGCAACGCGATGATCGCCGCGAAGAGCTGTAGGGGAAGCATGTTCATCCCTTGCTATGGGAGCTCTTTCCATCATACGTGGAATCCGAGTACAGGGCCCTTGGTTTGGGATTTCTTAGGGTAGGTTACCGGTATGGATAACCGCGCTCCTTTTCTCGCGGAACGGCTGCAGGGTTTCGGCGCCACGATTTTCGCTGAGATGTCCGCTTTGGCGGTAGCTACCGGCAGCGTCAATCTGGGCCAGGGTTTTCCCGACACAGACGGACCCGCCGAGCTGCTGGCGGCGGCGCGAGCCGCGATCAGCGCCGGGCATAACCAATACCCACCAGGTCTCGGAATTCCGGAATTACGTTCCGCTATCGCTCAGCACCAGCGCCGGTTCTGGGGCTTGGAATATGACCCGGATAGCGAAGTGCTGGTGACCACCGGCGCGACCGAGGCGATCGCCTCGGCGGTGCTGGCGTTGTGCGAGCCAGGCGATGAGGTCGTGGTTTTCGAACCGGTGTATGACAGCTACGCCGCTACCATCGCCATGGCCGGCGCGCGGCGTCGGGTAGTAACCTTGCGCGCGCCGGATTTCGCCTTCGACCCTGACGAGCTGCGCGGCGCCGTCGGCGATCGGACCCGGCTGATCCTGCTCAACTCCCCGCACAACCCCACCGGAAAGGTCTTCTCCCGAACCGAACTGGAGCTCATCGCTGAGCTGGCGCGCGAGCGGAACCTGCTCGTCGTCACCGACGAGGTGTACGAGCATTTGGTATTCCAGGGGATGCACATCCCACTGGCCACCTTGGCCGGCATGCGCGAACGCACGGTTGCCATTTCGTCAGCGGGCAAGACCTTCAGCGTCACCGGCTGGAAGATCGGCTGGGCCTGCGCTCCGCCCCCGCTGCTCAATGCTATCCGCACCGCTAAGCAGTTTCTTACTTATGTGAGTGGCGCGCCCTTCCAGCCCGCGGTCGCCAAGGCGCTGAGCCTGCCCGACGACTACTATCAAAGTCTTGCGGCGGGGCTACGGAATCGGCGCGATCAATTGTGCGCCGGGCTGGCCGATATCGGATTTGAGGTGTTCCGTCCGGCTGGCACGTACTTCGCCACGGTCGATGTCCGCGCTGTGGGTTACCACGACGGCGTCTCGTTCTGCCGTGATCTGCCAGGCCGGTGCGGGGTCGTGGCCATCCCGAGCGCGGTCTTCTACGACACCGACGCCGGAAATTCCCTGGTCCGGTTCGCGTTCTGCAAACAGCCGGACGTGCTCGACGAGGCGCTGCGTCGCATGAAGGGATTGCGCGCATGAGGGTCGCGGCTATCCAGCACGACATCGTGTGGGAAGATCCCAAAGCCACCCATGAGATCGTGGCGCCGCTGATAGACGTCGCGGTCGCGGCAGATGCTCGGCTGCTGGTGCTGAGTGAGATGTACGCCACCGGGTTCTCCATGGCCCCGGATCGCATTGCCGAGCAGCCGGGCGGCCCGAACGAGACGTTTCTGGTCGACCGGGCCCGCGAGCACGGGGTTTGGATGTGCGCCTCGGTGGCTCAGTATTCCCCTGAGACCGGAAAGCCCCGCAACGTCGGACTGCTCGTCAGTCCAAATGGTGCGGTGCGCCGCTACGCCAAAATCCACCCGTTCAGCTACAGCGGCGAGCACCAGCACTACGAAGCCGGCAATGCGCCGCTGACTGTTGACGTCGAAGAGCTACGGGTGAGCCTGTTTATCTGTTATGACTTGCGTTTCGTGGACGAGTTCTGGGCGCTTGCTCACGACACTGACTGCTACGTGGTGGTGGCCAACTGGCCGGAATCTCGGCGGGAGCACTGGCAAGCGCTGCTCCTCGCCCGGGCCATCGAAAATCAGGCCTATGTGGTGGGGGTGAATCGCGTCGGCGCCGGCAATGGCCTCGACTACGCCGGTGACAGCCGCATCATCGACCCCATGGGAACGGTGCTGACCAGTGCGGCCCAGACGCAAACCGTCCTCCTCGCGGAGGTCGATCCGGCCCGAGTGCTAGACGTGCGGCAGCGGTTTCCCTTCCTCGCGGACCGTCGCTGAATTTGCCGCCACTATAGTGCTTCGCTGAGAACGGGTAGCGCGCCAACGGCAGTAGCTGACTGTCCCCACAAGCGCGAGAGCACTGCCGTACGACCACTGCTGAGTAAGGAGAGGATCGAACCCGAGGTTCGGGGCGAAGTATGGCGGGTACCCGGCGGCAGCCACCGCGAGCCACTCCCACCGGCCATCCAGCGCCACCAATGCCACGACGAGCAGGCCGTACCAAGGATAGCTGGGTCCAGCTACGGCAAGGGTGATGCCGGTCATCACCAGCGCGCCTCGCCAAGGTCGGGCTGGATCGCCGCGACGCAGCACCACCAGCGCGGTTCCCACGAGCAGGCCAATTCCGGCGTAGACAGTGAGACGGTCGGGCACTAGGAGTCGTAACACCGCGAAACGCCGCGCCTCGGTATATCCCTCCTCGGCTAGATATCCCGGCAGGTAACCGAGGACAGCGGGGCCTACCGACAGCACATGCGGAAGGTAGCTGAGCGCGAAGACCGCGCCGGCTGACCCGGCTATTGCCCACGGTCGGCGGCGCAGCATGGCGGGTAGTGCCAACGCGGGCAGCAGCTTGACCGCGCTGGCCGCGCCGAGCAGGGTTGCGCTCAGCACGCGACGACGCAAGGCGAACGCTCCGAGCGCGGCTACCAGCAACAGCGCGCCGAGCACATCGATGTGGCCATTGTTACCCGCTTCCAGAAAGACCATCGGGCACCAGGCCCACCACACCGCGAGCCGGGGATCACGTTTGAGCCGGTTCAGCAGGAAGACCAACCCGATCGTGGTCGCCACCGCCAGTATGGCGGCGCCGATCTGCGGAGGTTTGTGGCGGCTTTCCGGCGGGGACGCATAATGCAGCGCGAGAAAGTACGTTTGCGCGCCCGGCGGGTAGATGGTGGGCACGTTTGGCCGGTTAATCAGGGTGCATCCGGGTGGACGACGCCATTGGGCACACTGCTGAGCGGAGGGCCACAGCCACGGATCTCGCACATGCGCGAGCTCAGGATCAGCAGGGGAATAGCGGTAAGGGTTGATACCCGCGGCTTGCACGCGGCCGTCCCACACGTAGCGATAGAGATCATCGCTGGTTCGCGGCGGCGCTGAGAACGCGATGATCTGCAACCCGATACTGCCAGCGATCACCAGTACCACAGCGCGCCAGACGGGCAAGCGACGCACGCGCCACGCGGCAACCGCGAACAGCGCCCACGCGGCGGCGATCAGCATGAACAACCGCCGGGTATCGATAGCTGGGCTCTCTATCGACGTCCTCCAGGAAGTTCCCTGGCGCACGATGGCCCACGCAGTAACGGCAAGGCCAAGCCACGATGCGATCACAGCGATCACGCGCAGGAAAGAAATCTTGCCGTCGTCCACTGAACCGGCAGATGTGGTGGAGGCCTCGATCAGAGCACACTCCCTTGCCGCTGAACGGGGGATCTCGTGGCGGAACTGATCGCCCACGATAACGCTCGCGCGGGTTCATCCTGCCCATGCGGCACTGATGTGTTCCCTACCACAAGATTCCATGATAGCGATACAGTCGGTGATGCTCATGCCACCCCTGACTGATGTGTTCACTACTATAAGATCTTATGGGTACTTTCAGTAATCATTGTTGTGATGGCTTAGTTGCTGCCGGACACAGCGAGTCTACCCCGGTCCACGTCGACGTTGTGCTGCCGTGCCTCGACGAGGCCGCGGCCTTGCCGTGGGTGCTGGAGCGCATGCCACACGGCTATCGGGCGATCGTGGTGGATAACGGCTCCTCCGACGGCTCCGCGGAGCTGGCTCGCTCGCTGGGCGCGACGGTGGTGCCCGAACTCCGCCGCGGGTTTGGCGCGGCCTGTCATAGTGGCCTGCTCGCGGCGCGCGCTGAGGTGGTCTGCTTTTGTGACTGCGACGCTTCCCTCGATCCACGTCAGCTGCCGATCCTCGTCGAACCGGTTCTTAGCGGTACGATCGACTTGATGCTCGGCCGGCGACGTCCCACCCAACGCGGCGCTTGGCCTTGGCCGGCCCGGATTGCCAACCGTGAGCTTGCGCGGCGCATTCGTCACCACACCGGGATCGCCGTGCGCGACCATGGCCCGATGCGTGCTGCCCGCCGTAGGGCGCTATTAGATCTGGGCCTGATGGATCGACGTTTCGGGTACCCGCTCGAGATGCTGCTGCGAGCTGCCGAAGCAGGCTGGCGAGTAGGGGAAGTCGACGTGGACTACCACCCTCGAGTGGGCAAGTCCAAGGTGACCGGAACAATCCGGGGGAGCTTTCTGGCGTTCCGCGACATGAACAATGTGTTCGCCCGGTGAGGGATCACACCCGAACACTGCTAGTGATCGCGAAATCACCGGTTCCAGGACGAGTGAAGACGCGGCTCACCCCGTGGTGCTCACCGGCGCAGGCGGCTTTGTTGGCGCAGGCCGCGCTCATCGACACCCTCGAAGCGGTACGGGCGACTCCGGCGGACCTGCGAGTACTGGCGCTTGATGGCCCCTCGGGGGATTGGCTGCCCGCAGGCTTTGACATTGTGCCCCAGGTTTCCGGCGGCTTAGATGAACGACTGGCGGCTGCTTTCGCGGCGAGTGAGGGACCAACCCTACTGATCGGCATGGATACCCCTCAGGTGACGCCAAGCCTGTTGCGGGTGGAGTGGGATCGTTGCGATGCCTGGTTCGGTCCTGCCGCCGATGGCGGTTTCTGGGCGCTGGGCCTACGTGACCCTGATCCCGATCTGCTGCGCGGTGTGCCCATGTCCAGCCCGCGGACCGGAGTAGTACAGCGGCAACGCCTGGTCGACGCCGGTCTGCGAGTCCGTGATTTGCCGGTGCTCACCGATGTCGACACGCCCCGGGACGCTGTCGCTGTGGCCGATCTCGCCCCCGATACGCACTTCGCCGTGTGCGTGAAGGAGTTAGCGCGTTGACATCGATGATGTTTTCGCGCGGGAAGGAGACAGTTGACCCTGAACCATTAGATGCCTTGGCCTGCTACGACGAAGTATTACGTCTCGGCGACGGGGAACTGCGGTTGCGCTGCGCTGACGGCCGGGTGATGCCGTTGGATGTTTCGCGCTGGCACGCCCCACCCGATCCAGCAGACGATAGCCTGCTGGATCGCTGTCAGGGACCCACATTGGATGTCGGATGCGGTCCTGGCCGGCTGACAGTCGCCCTCACCCGCCGAGGTCTTCCGGCGCTCGGGCTGGATATCGCGCCTACCGCTATCGCTCTTACCCGTGCTCGCGGCGGCCTGGCGCTGCGGCGTTCGATCTTCGACCGGGTGCCAGGGGAACGTCGCTGGTCCACGGTCCTGCTCGTCGACGGCAACGTGGGAATCGGAGGCGACCCGGCGGCGCTGTTTGGTCGGGTGGCGGAGTTATTGAGCACGGACGGCAGATTACTCGCCGAAGTCGAGCCTGAGGACGTCTGCGAGCGGATGGCGGTCCGGATCGAGAATTCGGCGAACCGGCACAGCCGTCCCTTCCGCTGGGCCCGAATCGGCGCGCCCGCAGCAATCCAGCTGGCCAAGGAGTTAGGATATGAGCTTGTCGAACAGTGGGAGCACAATAACCGTTGCTTCCTCAGCCTTCTCCGCGATTGCCCGGACGACGATCACTAGGGGGTGACGGTATGCGCGTCCTCGTCACCGGGGGCGCCGGATTCATCGGCTCGCATATTGTCGAGGCGTTGATAGCAGGGGGATACCAGGTCCGCGTACTCGACGCACTGCTCCCCGCGGTTCACTCCACCAGCCAGCCGTACCGCCTGCCGGAGGAAGTCGAGTTTGTGGCCGGCGATCTCCGAGACAGCACAACGGTGGCAGCGGCGCTGCGCGGTGTGGACGCGGTGAGCCATCAGGCAGCCATGGTCGGGCTGGGGTTGGATCTGAACGACGCGCCCGACTACGTCGGCTGCAATGACTTGGGTACCGCGGTGTTGCTCGCGGCGATGGGTCGCCGCGGCGTGCGCCGGTTGGTGCTGGCCAGCTCCATGGTGGTGTATGGCGAGGGCCGCTACATCTGTACCGTGCATGGCGACGTGGCGCCTGGCCCGCGGCGACCCGCTGATTTGGACGCGGGGCAATTCGAGCCGCCGTGTCCCCACTGCGGCGTGGTATTGGAACCCGGGTTTGTCGCGGAAGAAGCGAACGCTGACCCGCGCAACGTCTACGCCGTCACCAAACTGGCTCAAGAGCATCTCGCCACGTGCTGGGCCCGGGCAACCGGTGGCGCCGCCGTCATGTTGCGGTACCACAACGTATATGGCCCTCGGATGCCGCGCGACACCTGGTACGCGGGTGTGGCGGCAATCTTCCGTTCCGCCCTGGCGCGGGGCATGCCACCGCAAGTGTTTGAAGACGGCGGTCAGCGCCGGGATTTCGTGCATGTGAAGGATGTTGCCACGGCGAATGTCGCGGCCTTGCGTTGGACTGACGAGCCTGGCGGCAGCGGAATCAGCCGAGCCTTCAACGTCGGCAGCGGGGTTCCCCATACCGTCGGCGAGATGGCACACGCGCTGGCCGCTGCCTACGGCGGACCAGAACCCGTGATCACCGGAACCTACCGGCTCGGTGATGTCCGCCACGTGACCGCGTCTAGCCAACGGCTGATACGCGAGTTGGGTTGGCGGCCTACCGTTGATTTTTCCGACGGGATGAAGGAATTCGCGACTGCGCCACTGCGGGGGAAATGACGTCCCGGGCGGTCTTGAAATTGGTCACCGCCTCATGGCTAGATTTTGGTATGAATCCTCATTTGTCCCGTGAACTTTCCGCACGCCGCGCTGATTTGGTCCTGGAGGGTGGTGGAGTCAAAGGCATCGCCTTCGCCAGCGTGATATCTGTCTTAGACGCGGCTGGCTACGCCTTTCCTCGGATAGCCGGCACTTCGGCTGGAGCGATCACCGGCGCGTTGATCGCCGCGCTGCAACGAGCTGGTGAACCGTTATCCCGGCTGGGGGATATTGCCGCCACACTTGATTACACTCGGTTTCGCGATCGGGGCGCCATCGGCCGGTGGGCAGGCCCGCTTGCTCCCGTGGTGGACGCGTTCTCGTTTATTTTCGAGTCCGGAATCTTCGAGGGAGAGTACCTGCGCTCATGGCTAAGCGGGGTGCTGTGCGATCTCGGTGTGGCTACCTTCGGCGATCTGCGATTGCCTTCTGACCCGAATTCGGACGTTCCCGAGGATCATCGGTACGGCTTGGTGGTGACCGCCAGTGACCTGTCTCGGCAGCGACTAGCCCTGTTGCCATGGGACTACCACCGTTACGGTCTAGACCCAGATGAGCAACCCGTGGCCGACGCGGTCGCGGCCTCCACCACCTTTCCGTTTTTCTTCGAGCCGGTTCTGCTTCGCTGACCCGAACAGGGAATCTCCACCTTGGTCGATGGGGGTGTGCTGTCCCATTATCCGATCACTATTTTTGACCGCACTGATGGCCGAATGCCGCGCTGGCCTACGTTCGGGGTGCGGCTGTCCGCTCGACCGGACGGACAGGTACAGGTGGCCAAACCGGTGCGAGGTCCGATCTCACTGGTGCTGGCCCTCGTGGAGACCCTGGTGACAGCAAAAGATGCCATCCATATCGAGGATCCGTGCGCGCAAGTGCGCACCATTTTCGTGGATACCTCAGGTATTTCGTCGATAGACTTTGACGTCACTCCGGCACAGCGGGAGCGGTTACTGGAAGCTGGGCAGCTGGCCGCGGAGCGTTTCCTCGCCAGCTGGGATTTCGACTCCTACCTCGCCTCCTGCCGCGGAGTCGTCCCCCTGAAGCCTCAATCGCGCGACTCCTGATCAGGATGGGCCAGGGGCTTGCCAGCGGAGTCCTGGGAAGCGAGCGAAATCCGGATCGAATGAGATCACCTCGGCGCCGTGTTCGAGAGCTAGGGTGGCGAGATGGGCGTCGTTGACCAGGTTGCCTGCCGCGCCGAGGGGAGCGAGTAAACCGTGAAGCAGGTTGAGATGGCGAGGGGTGGCGGAAAGGATCACCGCTGTCGGCCGCGCTAGCCAGGTTTCGATTGTCCTGACGGCGTCATCCAGTGCCAGAGGACGAGGAAATAGGCCGGCGCGTGTGCTTAGCCGCAGAAAGGCGAGCAGTACCACCCAAGCAAACCCGATCGTGTCACTCCCACGAAATGCGGTATCCAACCAATTTTTGGCTACCTTATGGTGAGGCGCGTCTTCGTTAACCGCATAGAGCAGCACGTTCGCGTCGATGATCTTCATCGCTGGTTTGCGCTGCTTTCCGTTATTTGCGCGTCGCGAGTTTGCGGACTAGCTCTTCGTCCTCTAGCTCGCTGGCTAGGCGCAGCGCTTTGTCGAATGGAACGGCGGGATTAAAGCCCATCGAGAACGTGGGTGTGGAAAACGGTGCTGCCTGACGGGTAAGGGCAAGCGCGCCGCGAATAACCCGATTGATGGCCTGTTTAAAGGAAAGTCCACGCTCGCGCATGAAATTTTTGACAAGCATCTCGACATCGGGATCGAGTGTCACAGTAGTCCTCATGAGAATCATCATAGCATCAGATTTCATGATGCGCTAGCAGCATATGCTGAAATGATAAGGTGACTGTGCCACGCGACCGTTTAGCCTATTTTTCCGGAGTTTAGGCCCAATGACACAGTCAACAACCTCCTCGGCGCCCACATTGACAGGCAGGAAGCCGCGTAGCCACGAGGTGACCGACGGCTACGAGCGAGCCCCGGCCCGCGCCATGTTACGCGCGGTCGGTATGACCGATGAGGATTTTGCCAAACCACAGATCGGCGTGGCCTCGTCCTGGAACGAGATCACCCCGTGCAATCTTTCGCTGGACCGGCTGGCCAAGGCCAGCAAACAAGGGGTCCGTTCGGCGAACGGGTTCCCCATGGAGTTCGGCGTGATCTCGGTTTCCGATGGCATTTCTATGGGACACGAGGGCATGCGAGCTTCCTTGGTGAGCCGAGAGGTCATCGCCGATTCGGTGGAGTGCGTCATGCATGCCGAACGGTTGGATGGCGCAGTGCTGCTCGCTGGTTGCGATAAGTCGCTGCCCGGCATGCTCATGGCCGCGGCACGGCTCGACATTGCCGCGGTGCTGCTGTATGCCGGTTCCATCCGACCCGGCCAGCTGGGCGCCCGCAAGCTCACCATTCAGGACGTCTTTGAGGGCGTGGGCGCCTGCGCGCAGGGGCGGATCACCCCGGACGAGCTCGCGGAGATCGAGCGGCACGCCTGCCCCGGCGAGGGAGCATGCGGGGGCATGTTCACCGCCAACACCATGGCCAGCGCCGCGGAAGCGCTGGGCATATCGCTGCCGGGCAGTGCCTCACCACCGGCCCCGGACCGCCGACGGGACGAGGACGCAGTGGCCTCGGGTGAGGCGGTGGTGCGACTGATCGAGGCAGGGATCACCACCCGGCAGATCCTCACCCTTCAAGCGTTTGAAAACGCCATCGCGGTGGTGATGGCGCTCGGCGGCTCCACGAATGCCGTGCTGCACCTGCTTGCTATTGCTCATGAGGCGCGGGTGCCGCTGAGCCTGACTGACTTCAACCGCGTGGGTGATCGCACTCCGCATCTGGCCGACGTCAAACCGTTCGGCCAGTACGTCATGAACGATATTGACCGCGTCGGCGGTGTTCCCGTGGTGATGAAGGCTCTGCTGGATGCGGGGTTGTTGCACGGTGACGTGTTGACGGTGACGGGCAAGACCATGGCGGAAAACCTCGCTGCCATCAAACCGCCCGATCCGGATGGGGTGATCATTTCCTCGGTGACGAAGCCGATTCATGCCACCGGCGGCCTGGCCGTGCTCACCGGGTCGTTGGCGCCGGAAGGCGCGGTAGTGAAGTCCGCCTCATTCGATGACACCGTGATCGAGGGTGTCGCCAAGGTGTTCGATGATGAGTCCGACGCCATGAAGGCGGTGACGCAAGGTCGTATTGTGCCCGGTGACGCGGTGGTTATCCGGTATGAAGGCCCGCGCGGCGGACCAGGTATGCGGGAAATGCTCGCGGTGACGGGGGCGATCAAAGGCGCAGGTTTAGGGCAGGATGTGCTGTTGCTGACCGACGGCCGGTTTTCCGGCGCCACCTCTGGGCCCTGCATCGGACACGTGGCGCCCGAAGCCTCGCACGGCGGCCCGATCGCCTTCGTCTGTGATGGCGACAGAATCCGGCTGGATATGACAACGCGGCGGTTGGATCTGCTCGTCAATGACAGCGAGCTCGCCCGACGTCGTCAGGGCTGGACCCCGCCACCTCCTCGCTATACCTCCGGGGTACTGGCAAAATACGCCAAACTAGTGGGATCAGCGGCACAAGGGGCAGTGTGCCAGTAAAAGCCGCTAAACCGCGATACGATATTAAACCTTCCCTGTAGCATCCTGACTGTAATAGCCCCTCCTTTTTCTGATTGACCTTGACTAAACTGAGCGCGCCGGTTTGGGTGATGGCGGCAGCCGTGGCCTTATGCGTGGGATACGCCGTCGGTGCGGTGCCTGCGTTCCGCAGCTAGCTTGATCGACTAGTACACGGGTTCGGGTGTTGACCTGCGGGAATGCCGATGCGCATGGCTGATAGGTGTGTTACTAGGCGGTGGTGTTGTGGCTGGTCAGACG
>Ga0187894_10005840_pt1 | contig 12336 bp, 6 predicted proteins | sample GBC1701081metaG_FD_136650 | JGI IMG/M metagenome (GOLD analysis project Ga0187894, IMG submission 136650) | White microbial mat communities from a lava cave in the Kipuka Kanohina Cave System on the Island of Hawaii, USA - GBC170108-1 metaG ... | reverse complement strand
CGCCGCCATGCTCGAGGTGGTGGGCGATGAGATCGGGCCGCTGCTTGGCGATCGCGGCGAACTCCTCCTGGAGAACACCGGCGACGCGTCGATGGATCGACTTTCGGGTCTCGCGCGTCATCGCGTCGTAGGCGGCGTCGCGGATCAGCGCGTGGCGGAACACGTAGCTCTCGCCGCCGAAGCCGCGGCTGCGGTAGAGCACGCCGGCGCGCACCAGCTCGCCCAGGTCGTCGCGCAACAGCGGCGTGTCTTTCGCCGCTGCGGCGCGCAGCAACTCGTAGCTGCACTCGCGGCCGAGCACCGCGGCCCAGTGCGCCGTTTCACGCGCCGACTCCGATGTCGTGTCGAGGCGCGCGGTGAGCAGGTCGCGCAACGCGGTGGGAATCTGCAGCGACGGCACCGCCATCGGGTCGCCCCCCGGGGCCTTCTGGCCCCCCTCGGAGAGAAGGCGCGCGATCTCCTCGACGAAGAGCGGCACACCCTCCGAACGCGCGAGGATGTTGGCCACCATGCTCGACGGCAGCGCCGGGTTTGCCGACAGCGCCGCCGCCAGCGCGCGCACCTCCTCTTCGCTGAGCCGCGGCAATGCCAGAGGGGTCACCTGATCTGTCGACCACGGCGAGATGAACTCAGGCCTGGTGGTCAGGAGCAGATACAACATCGGCCGCGGCTCCGACTCGATGTGGCGCGCCGCCGACAGCTCCTGCAATAAGAGCGTGGCGAACTCGAGCGTGGTCGGATCGGCCCAGTGGAGGTTCTCGATCACCAGCGCGAGCGGATTCCGCAGCGCCATCTGGAAGAACAGGCGCACCAGCGCTTGCAGGGTCAGAGCCTTCAGGCGTTCCGGCGAGACGCGCGGCAGCGGGTGGTTCGGATCCTCGGGCAACAAGAGGAGTGAGCGGAGCACCGGCAGATCGTGCTCGTCGAGCTCGACGCGAGCCGGCAGCGATTCGAACGAGGGATCGGCGGCGAGCAACGCGTCCATCACCGGACGCAGCACGGCACCCCGGTTCTCCGGCGCGCAACGGCATTCGAGCCAGTCGTCATCGGCGACTTGGCGGTGCAGCTCGCGCAGTAGGCGCGACTTGCCGATGCCGGCCTCGCCGTTCAGCAACACCGCACCCGGATTGCCCTCGCGGCACGCGGACCATCCGCGCGCGAGCTCGGCGATCTGCGCGGCGCGACCCACGAGCGGAGAGTCGATGTCGCTCGAAGCGTCCGCGCGTCGGGGCGCGGCGATGAGGCGAAAGATCGCGAGCCGATCCGACAGCTCGGGAACGATGCACTCGCCGGCAGGTTCGGCGGCAATCTCGCCGCGCAGCAGCCGCTGCGTATCCCGGCTGACGACGACCTCCCCCGGTCCCGCCGCCTCCGCCAGCTGGTTGGCAATCTGCGGGACCAGGCCAGTGAGATCCTGCAACTGCGGTCCGCCGAGCCGCCTTTGATCGCGCACCACCACGACGCCGGTGTGCACCCCCACCGAAACCTCCAGGCGCGCCCCGTCGCTCGCCTCCTCCTCCCGCTTGCTCAACTCGGCCGCCACCTCCAGGCTCATGCGCGCCGCGCGCCGCGCGTCGTCCTCACGTGCCTGCGGATATCCGAACGCGTACATAACTCGATTCGCGAAGGTACTGACGATCACGCCGCCATTGCGCGCCGCCACCCGCGCCACCAGCGTGCGTTGCTCCTGGAGCAGATGGTCGACCTCCTCCACGTCGAGCGGCAATCCGTCCTTCGCCGTGATCGTCAGCCGGCAGCAGCCCACGGTCACCTGCCGCCGCTCTCTCTCCCCGCCCCCGGCGCTCGCTTCCTCGCCAGCTCGACTCGTCGCCGGCGGCTCCGCCGCTTCGCTCAGCGCTTCCAAGAGTGTCTCCGCAGTGGCGGTGCGCTTCTCCACGCGCTTCGCCGTCACCACTCCCAGCAGTCTCCCGAGAGCGTGCTCGCGCAGCCATGCCGGGATCGGGACCGGGTCCGGACCGAGCTGCTTGAGCACGACTTCCTGCGCGGATCCTCCGCTGACTGCGAGCTCTCCGGTCAGGCATTCGAGCAGGATCAATCCCCACGAGTACAGATCCGATCGCGCCGTGGGCGCCTCGCCGCGCAATTGCTCGGGCGCCGCGTAACACGGCGTGCCCATCATCTCGTGCGTCGCCGTCAGGCGCGGTTGCTGCCATGCGGTCGATTCCGGCATGAATCCGCCGAGGCCGAAGTCGAGCACCATCGCGTTTCGCCACGCGCCCGTCTTCGTCACCATGATGTTCTCCGGTTTCAGATCGCGGTGCACGACGCCCTGGAGGTGGGCGCAGCTGAGCGCGTCGAGCACCTGCCCCATGAGCCGCACGCTCTCCCCGACCGCCAGCTTCCTCTCGGTCGCCAGCACCTCCTTCAACGTCTTCCCGGGCACGTACTCGAACACGGCGTAGAGCGTCCTGTCGGCGGTCTCGCCCGAGTCGATCAGGCGCACGATGTTCGGGTGCGACAGCGCGCCGCAGAGCTGCATTTCGCGGCGGAAGCGCGCGATCCGGTTGGCGCGTTCGCTCTCACCCAGCTCGCGCCCGAGGCTCAGAACCTTGATGGCGACCGTCTGACCGGTCGACAGCTGCCGTCCCTTGTAGACCCTGCCGAAGCTCCCGGTGCCCAGCTCCTCGATCGCTTCGTAGCGTCCGCCGAAACCGTTGTCGTTCACGGCCGAGCCTCGCCTGGCACGGCGCCGGCCAGCGCCGCAGCCTTCTTCATCTCCGGGGCGCCGAAGCCTTCGCTGAACTCGGCATAGATCTTCCGAACCTCGGCGCGCGCCTCGTCCGCGCGAGGTGTGCCGGCGAGCAAGCGCGCCAGCGCGAGACTCGACCGCAGGACGTAACCGCGCGCGCTGAACTTGCGGGCGAGATCGATCGACTGGCGCAGGCTCGCCTGCGCCTCGCGCAATTCGCCGCGGCGCGCCAGCGCCTCACCGCGGATTCGCAGCGACTCCGGCTCGTGGAAGCGCGACAGGACCTTGCGGCACAGGGCGAGCGCTGTGGCCACCGTGCTGAGCGCTTCGTCGACGCGACCGGCGGCGAGATAGCCCTCGGCGAGGTAGGGATGGAAGTAGCTGTAACTCGCCATCGGTCCGACGCGGCGATAGGCCTCGATGCCGTCCCGCAGCAGCGAAAGGCCCTCCTCGGTGCGCCCCTGCCGAGAAAACGCCAGCCCGCGCAGGCACAAGCTCGGCGCCTTCCAGAACGGTAGCCGCTGTTCATCGGCCAACTTGCCGAGCACATCGGCCCATTCAAGCCCCAGCGCCAGATCGCCCATGTCGAGCAGCAACATCGAGCCGAAGGAGACCACCGCCGACATCGAATACGGGTCGGATGTCGCCTGGGCAAGCTGCCAACCCTGCTGGCGCAGCGCCGCGGCCTGGTCGCCGAAACCGAGCGCCCATGTCACCCAAGCGCCCATCGCGTAGCTGTACACGCGGCCGTCGTAGGCGAGACGCCGCGTCGGCGTTCCGTAACTCTCGCGCGCGCAGAGGAAGTGTCGGTTGGCGGTGGGAAGGTCGCCCTGCCAGAACGCCGCGGCCGCGAGCGACGCATGTCCCATGTGGGCCAGCAGCGGTTGGTCGATCTTCTCCGACAGGGCGCGCATGTGCGGGATGAGCTCGGCGACACGCGCGGGATCGCTGCGCGTCACCTCGGTGCCCCAGAGGCCGTAGAGAACGCCGGGGGCGATGTCGCCATCGAGTTCCTTGCAGAGCGCGGTGGCGCGGTTGAAGAGACGCTCTCCTTCGGGATCGTTCCAGCCGCGTGTGGCGCCGACCATCGTGCCGAGCGTCACCAGCAGGTTCACCTCGCGCCGCGAACGCGCCGCACTCGGCGCCAGCCGGGCGACGAGGCCGAGGGCGTGCTCGAGCTGCCTCTGCGCCTCGGCGTAAGCGGCGCGGCCGTAGTTGCGGCTCCCCGCTTGCGACCAGAAGTCGAGCGCCTCCTCGATCAGACCGCCGGACTCGAGGTGCTGCGCCACCAGCTCCGGCCGCTGGCGGGCGACATCGGCGAACTGTTCCTGCAGCGCCGCCGCGACGGCGGCGTGCAACGTCTGCCGCGTCGAGCGCGTGATCGCGTCGTAGGCGGCGTCGCGGATGAGCGCGTGGCGAAAGACGTAGCTCTCCCCGCGCAAGCCGCGGCTCTGATACAGCAAGCCGGCGCGCACCAGTTCGGCGACGTCGTCGCGCAACAGCACTTCCTTGCGGCCCGACACGGCGCGCAGGAGCTCGTAGCGGAAGTCGCGGCCGAGCACGGAGGCGACCTGCGCCATCTCGCGCGCAGTCGACGATACGGCGTCGAGCCTCGCCATCAGCAGATCGCGCAGCGTCGGGGGGATCGGCACCGCCCGGCTCGCGCGGCCCCCTTCCTCGACGCCGGCGGCGGCGCGGTCGTTGAGTAGGCGCGCGATCTCCTCGACGAAGAGCGGCACGCCCTCGGCGCGCTGGAGCACCTCGCGGACCAGTGTGTCGCGCGGCGGCTGCGTCAGTCGCAGGTGTCCGGCGATCAGCTCGCGGACCTCGTCCGCGCCGAGCCGCGGCAACGGCACCAGACTCACCTCTTCCGTCGACCAGGGCGGGGCGAACTCGGGGCGCGTGGTGAGGAGAATGCAGAGCTTCGGCGGCGTCGCGCTCTGCAAGTGGCGGGCAGCCGAGACCTCCTCGATCAAGCGGGCGACGAGCTCGATCGTGGTCGGGTCGGCCCAATGCAGGTTCTCGACGGCGAACACCGTCGGTTGATCCTGCGCCATCTTGAAGAGCAGCTCGACCACCAACTGCAGGGTGAGCTCCTTCATCCGCTCGGCGGAGAGACGCAGCCCGGGAAAGCGCGGGTCGTGTGGTTGCGACAGCAGCGATGCCAGGATCGGCACGTTGTGGGCGAGGTCGAAGCCGTAGCGCGTCAGCAGCGCCTCGATGGACGCGTCGGAGGCCTGCAGCAGATCGATGATGGGGTGCAGGGCCGCGCTCTCGCTCTCCTGCGCACAGCGGCATTCGATCCACGCCTTCGCCGGCAGGCGCCGGCGCATCTCGCGCAACAGCCGCGACTTGCCGATCCCGGCCTCGCCACTCAGCAGGAGAACGCGCGGGCGGCGGGCTTCGGCCTCGGACCGCGACGACCACAACTGCTCGAGCTGTGCGGCGCGTCCCACCAGCGGGGTCTCGGCGCTGCGGTGAATGCCCTTCATCGCATCGCCGACGACGCCGCGGCTCAGGCGAAAGTAGCTCAGCTTGTCGGAGAGCTCGGGAACGACGCACTCGCCCGCCGCTTCCGCCGCGATCTCGTCACGCAGGAGGTGCTGCGTGTCGCGGCTGACGACGACTTCTCCCGCCGCGGCCAGTTCCGCCAGCTGGTTCGAGATCTGCGGCACCAGCCCGGTCAACTCCCGTAGCTGCGCCCCGCCGAGGCGCTTCTGATCGTGCACGACCACCAGCCCGGTGTGAACTCCGATCGCCGCTTCGACACGGGCGCGCGACGCGGCGTCCGCCTTCGCCGTCGCCACATCGCGCACGACCTCCAGGCCCATTCGCGCCGCACGCCGCGCGTCGTCTTCGCGCGCCTGCGGATAGCCGAAGGCGAAGAGCACGCGGTTCGCAAAGGTGCTGACGATGACGCCGCCGCTGCTCGACGCGACACGCGCCACCAGCTCGCGTTGCGCTTGGAGCAGGTGGTCGACCTCCTCCACGTCGAGCGGTGTGCCGTCCTTCGCGGTGATCATCAGACGGCAACAGCCGACCGTCACCTGGCGCCGTTCGCGCTCGGCACTTCCGCCGGTTCGCGCTCGCGGCTCCAACGGTTGGGCCGACTCGCTCAGCGCTTCGAGCAGATCCAAGGCCGTAGCGGCGCGCTTCTCGACGCGCTTGGCCGTCACCACGCTCAGCAGCCGCCCGAGTGCGCGCTCGCGCAGCCACTGCGGGATTTCGATCGGCTCAGGGCCGAGTTGCTTGAGCACGACCTCCTGCGCCGATCCTCCGCCGACCGCGAGCTGCCCCGTCAGACACTCGAGCAGGATCAAGCCCCAGGAGTACAGGTCCGAGCGCGCCGTCGGCGTCTCGCCGCGCAACTGCTCGGGCGCCGCGTAGCAGGGCGTGCCCATCATCTCACGCGTCGCCGTCAGGCGTGGCGCCTGCCACGACGACGTTTGCGTGAATCCGCCGAGGCCGAAGTCGAGCACCATGGCGTTGCGCCAGACCCCGGTCTTCGTGACCATGATGTTCTCCGGCTTGAGGTCGCGGTGCACGACACCCTGGGCATGCGCGCAGCTGAGCGCGTCCAGCAACTGCGCCATGAGCCGCACGCACTCTCCCTCGGCGAGCCTCCCTTCCGCCTCGAGGACCTCCTTCAGCGTTTTTCCCGGCACGTACTCGAAGACCGCGTACGGCTTCTCATCATCCGTCTGCCCGGAATCGATGAGCCGCACGACATGCGGGTGCGAGAGCGCGCCGCAGAGCTGCATCTCGCGGCGGAAGCGCGCGATGCGATTCTCCCGCTCTGCCGGCGCGAGCGCGTCGAGGTGCAGTACCTTGATCGCGACGCGCTGCCCGGTCGAGAGCTGAACCCCCCGGTAGACGCGGCCGAAGCTGCCGGTCCCTAGCTCCTCGATCGCTTCGTAGAGCCCGCCGAATGCAGTCTCGCTGCGCGGGAGTTCGTCCCGTCTCTCGCCCATTTTCGCCCCAGGTCGGTCAGCCGCGACAGACCTGCCTGCCGCTAGCACCTTCACGAGCGGTGGGCAATTCAACCTCGCCGTACGCGCGCGGCGCGTTGCAACTTCGTGAAGTCGAGCCGTCGCGTCAGTCGCCGCGCTCGAGAACGGCCAGGGTGGCGGCGTACATGCCGCGCTTGAGCGCCGCATAGGTGGCGCGGTCCTTGTCGGCGAGGGCAGCGGCCCGCGCGATCGCGCGCGGCAAGACCTCGTCCGCGGCGACTGCTTCGTCGACGATGCCGCGCGCGCATGACTCGGCGCCCCCCAGGCGCGCCCCGGTGAGCACGGTGTCGCGCAGCGTGCTCGGGCTCAGACGACTCTGGATCAGCGCCGTCATGCCGGCTGCCAGCGGCAGGCGCAGGTCGATCTCGGGCAGGCAGAAGAAGCCGCGATCGCTGCGCATGACGCGGAAGTCGTGCGCCAAGGCGAGCATGCCGCCGCCGGCGAAAGCATGCCCGTTGATCGCCGCGACGGTAGGAACGGAAAAGGCCATGAGGCGGCCGAAGAAGCGGATGAAGTCGTTGACGAAGCCACCCGCCTCGCCGGCGCCGTGGCCGCTCATCCAACTCAGGTCGAGGCCGTTCGAATAGAACTTGTCCTCGCCCGTGGTCACCAGCGCCACCGGTCCGCTGGTTGCTTCGACCTCGTCGAGCGCGGCGTGAAAGCGGTCGAGGAAGGCGCGATTGAAGCGGTTCTCACCGCTGCGCATGTGCAACACGAACACCGCACCGTCTTTGTCGAGATCGATCATGGCTCCTCCTTCAGATGCCGCACCATTGCACCGGTATCAGCCGAACCGCGGCAAGAGAACCTCGGCGAGGCCGAGGAAGCTGGCGAAGCCGATGGTATCGGTGACGGTGGTGAGAAAGATCGACGACGACTGTGCCGGGTCGCGGCCGAGGCGGCGCAGCACCAGTGGGATCGCAGCGCCGGCGATCCCGGCGATCGCCATGTTCGCCACCATCGCGACGCCGATGACGACGGCGAGGCCGAGGTTGCGGCTCCACAGGAAGACGCCGGCGGCGGTGACGATGCCGATCGCGATGCCGTTGATCATCGCCGCGACAAGTTCCTTCAGCAGAACGCGCCGCACGGAGCCCGGCAGGATCTCGCGCAGAGCGATGCCGCGGATCACCACGGCGAGCGTCTGTGAGCCGCTGTTGCCGCCCTGGCCCGACACGATCGGCAACAGCACCGCCAGCGCCGTCATCGCCGCGAGCGTACTCTCGAAGAGGCCGACGACGGCGGCGGCGAGGAAAGCGGTGAGCAGGTTGACGTAGAGCCACGGCAGGCGCTTGCGGATAACGACGGACACCGGCGAGAGCGCGCGCTCGTCGCCGCCGGCGCCGACCAGCTTCTGCAGATCCTCGAAGGCTTCCTGCTGCGCCGTGTCGAGAGCGCGCTCGTAGCGAACTACGCCGAGGAGGCGTTTGTCCTCGTCGACCACCGGCAGGGCGAGAAAGCGGCGCTGGCGCATCAGCGTCGTCACTTCCTCGCGGTCGAGCGTGGCGGGAACGCTGAAGACCTCGTGCGAGATCAGCGAGGAGATCGGATCCGCAGGCTGCGCCAGGAGCAGGTCGCGCATCTGCAGAATGCCGACGAGCTTGCCCTCGCGGTCGGTGACGTAGAGATAATAGAGCGTCTGCCGCGCCGCCCGCCGCAACAACTGGATCGCTTCGTGGGTGCTGAGATCGATGGCGATCGAAGTCACCTGCGGCTCCATCATGCCGCCCGCGGTCTCGCTCGAGTAGCGCAGCAGCTCGCGCAGTACCGCGACTTGTTGCCCCGGCAATGCCGCGAGCGCAGCTTCACGCTTGCCGTCTTCGAGATGTTGCAATACCAGCGCCGCCTGGCGCGGCGTCATCTGCGCGAGCAGCGCGTGCGTCTGCTCCGGTGTCAAACGCTCGAGGATCGCGCCCGCCGCGTACGGCGTCAGCCGTTCGACCACCGGCCCGACGCTGCGCGCCGGCAGCAACGCCAGCACCCGCGCCGCCTCTTCGGCGTCGAGCGCCTCGAGCGCGTGCGCCGCGCCTTCGGGATGAGTCTCGACGAAGGACCGGACGAGAGAGGTGAGAGTCTCCATCCGCGTGGCTTAGCCGGCGCGCCCGGCGAATGCCACGCCAGGCGGCGTGAGCGCGCCGGCTATGGCCGCACGAACACCGGCTTCATCGACGGCTCGGCCAGAGCATCGCCGGCGTTCTCCCACGCGACGATCTCACTCGACACGCGCGCCGGATCGATGCGCTTGGAACGGATCAGCTCCAGCACCGGTGGCATGTCGGCGAGAGCGTTGACCCTACCGGTGTGGAAATGGACGCCCTTTCCGTACATGTCGAGCAGCGGCACCGGGGTCATATCGCCGTAGTAGATGCCGACACTGGTGCAGACGCCACCCGGCTCGAGGGAGCGCAGAGCGCACTCGAGCCCCGCCGGGTCGGCGCTGGCGTCGACCGTGATCGCGTACGGCCCGAGCTTCTGCGGCGGCGGCCCTTCGATCGGGTGAGCTCCGGCCGCTTTCGCCAGCTCCAGCCGGCCGCGATCGACGTCGACGAAGTCGACGCGCTCGGAACCCAGCGCCAGCGCGATCTGCGCCGCGTAGAGCGCGATGCTGTGGGCGCCGCCGGCGACGATCAGGACAGGGGCGCCAGGAAGGCGCTCCAGGTGCGGGGCAACCGTGCGCCAGCCATCGGGCAGATTGTCGCTCGCGCTGGCCGCGACTTCGGGTGAGACGCCTGGCGGCAGCGGGATCAGCATCCGGCGCGCGAACGGCACGCGCACCCGGTCCGCCAGCGCCCCACCCCACTCGCCGCCGAGAGCGTGCGGAAAGCCGAACATCGAACGCAGCGGCACGGCGCTACAGTTGGCGGTGAGACCCCTGCGGCAGCGCGCGCACTCGCCGCAGGAGATCTGGAACGGCACGTTGACGAGTTGCCCCGGCTGGACGTGGCTCACCAGGTCGCCGCACTCGATCACCTCGGCGACGAACTCGTGTCCGAACGCGAACGGGCCCATCAGGGCCAGCGGCGTCTCGCCGCGGATCGTCGGGCCGTCGAGGTCACAGGTCGTCACCGCTACGGGCCGGACCAGTGCGTCGTCGGCCTGCTGCAACCGCGGCTCGGGAACATCGTGCCACTCGAGCACACCGGGGCGGATGAAAGTGAGCTGTCGCATCGCAGTCCTCCTCGTTTGTCAATGTCTCCGCCGGAGACATTGGCGCCGCCGACAGCTTAAGTCAAGTTCTGCCCCCAAGGACCTGGGACGAGTCAGCGCGAAAGTCCAGCGAGAAGGGGGGAAAGGACGTCGCGCAGGTAGCGGCGTGCGAGCGCGGCCGTGCGCACGCGGATGCGCTTCTGCAGCACGAGCTCGGAGTAGCCGTGCGCCAGGGTCCACAGGCTGAGAGCGCGATCGACGGGATCGCCGGGGCGCAGGCGGCCGTGCTCGACGCCGCGCTCCATCTCGGCGACGAGAACTACCAGCGGCTGCGCCACCGCCTTCTCGAGCCACGGGAAACGATTGTCCTCGTTCAGACGCGGGCCGAACATCAGGCCGAAGAGCGCGGTGTTCTCCTGGGCGAAGGCGAGGTACTCGGTGCCGATCGCGAGCAGGCGAGCGGTGGAGTCCTGTGGCTTGTGCTTCGCCAGGGCGGCCTGCAGACGAGCGGTGAGGCGCTCGAAGCCCTCTTCCGCGAGCGCCGCCAGGAGCGCGCGCTTGTCCTCGAAGTGGCGGTAGACGGCGCGGTGATTGACGCCGACGAGGCGCGCCGCCTCGCGCAGGGTCAGCGCTTCGGCACCGCCCTCGGCGAGAAGGTTCTTCGCCGCGGCGCGCAGCGCCCGAGGCAGGTCACCGTGATGATACTGCGCCGCGCGCTTGCGCAGCGACTGCATGCCCCTTTTCCTTGCCGGGCCGCGCGGCGCGCGGCGAGGCCGCCGCCCGGATTCGCCTGGTCGCGGCATCTCATCCGCGCCGCAACGCCGGCAGGACGTAGCGGCCGACGTAGTCGCATTCGGCCGCGTGCGTGTAGCCCGAGAGAACGAACGCTTCGATGCCGAGGTCGGCGTAGGCGCGCAGCTTCGCCACGACCTGGTCCGGGTCGCCGACGATGGCGGCGCCGCAGCCGCTGCGGGCACGTCCGATGCCGGTCCAGAGATGGTCTTCGACGTAGCCCTCGTCGTCGGCATCGTCGCGCATCTGTGCCTGGCGGCGCACGCCTTCGGAAGCATGGTCGAGCGACTTGCGGCGAATCTCCTCGCCGCGATCGCCGTCGAGGCGGCTGACGAGCTTGCGCGCATGCGCGCGGGCTTCGGCCTCGGTCTCGCGCACGATCATGTGAACGCGATAACCGAAGCGCAGTCGGCGGCCGACCTGGGTGGCGCGGGCCCGCATGTCGTCGAGAAGCGTCCGCAGCGCCGGCATGGGTTCGGGCCACATGAGAAAGACGTCGGCCTCGGCGGCGGCGACGTTGCGCGCGTCCTCCGACAGGCCGCCGAAGTAGAAGGGTGGGCAGCGACCGGCCACGGTTCGCACCGCGGGGGGCTCGATCTCGAGGCGGTAGAACTCGCCCTCGTGCTTCACTGCCTCGCCGTTCAGTAGCGCGCGCAGGATCTGCATGCACTCGCGCGTGCGCTGATAGCGAGGAGCGGAGGGCAGCGGCGCACCGGGAAGGTCGCTCGAGATGATATTGATCGTCAGCCGGCCGCCGAGCATGCGGTCGAGGGTCGCCATCTGGCGCGCCAGTTGTGGCGGGAACATCTCGCCGCAGCGCAGCGCCACCAGCAGGCGGATGCGCGAAGTCAGCGGCGCCACACCGCCGGCGAACGCGACGCTGTCGACTCCGAGGGCGTAACCCGACGGGCACAGAATGTTGTCGAAGCCGTTGGCCTCGGCGCGCAGCAGAACGTCGCGGCAGTGTGCGAACGAGCTGCGCAACGCCGGATCGGGCACGCCGAGCTGCTCGTAGTCATCGTCGCAGAGCGGGCAGAACCACGCGACCTCGAGCCCTTCCCTCATCTCCGTGCGCTCCGTGATCTCGGTGGCGAAGGAGACCTCCGCGATCTCCTCACGGCATCCTCTCGCCCTGCGACGCCACGACGATGCGGTACCAGTCCTGCCGGCTCAACCTCACCCGCAGCGCCTGGGCGCAATCGCGTATCCGCTCGGGCGTCTGCGTTCCCAGGATCGGGATCACGCCCGCCGGATGGACCAACAGGAAGGCGAGTGCCACCGCGGCTCGCGGCACAGCGTCGCGTGCGGCGAGTTCGTCGAGGCACTCGATCAGTGCGCCCAGGCGTTCGCCGCCCTTCTCCGCGCGCGCTTCCTCAGCGGTTTTACCGAGGAAGCCGCGCGCGAGCGGACTCCAGGCGAGCGGCGTGACCTCACAACGCAAGCACTGATCGAGGACGCCGTCGCGCAACGGCTCGAGATACCAGGCGCTGAACTCCGGCTGATGCGTCGCGATCGGGAACGGCAACGCTGCCTGCAGCGCCTCGAATTGGGCCGCGGTGTAGTTCGAGACGCCGACCTCGCGGATCTTGCCCTCGCGGCGGAGCTGTGCGAACGCGGCCGCGATCTGGCGCGGGTCGGCGAGGAAGTCGGGGCGATGGATCTGGTAGAGGTCGATGG
>Ga0187894_10005839_pt1 | contig 12337 bp, 9 predicted proteins | sample GBC1701081metaG_FD_136650 | JGI IMG/M metagenome (GOLD analysis project Ga0187894, IMG submission 136650) | White microbial mat communities from a lava cave in the Kipuka Kanohina Cave System on the Island of Hawaii, USA - GBC170108-1 metaG ... | reverse complement strand
GGGCCGATGGAGCCGGCGACGAAGCGTGGGCGGTCGGTGGTCGAGAATTCGGCGGCGGCTTGGCGGGCGATTGCCGACGCGGCTTTGGATAGCTCGTAGGCTTGCTCTTGCAAGCCATATTCGGCGAGGACGACGGGAGTGGAGCCAAAGGAGTTGGTTTCTACGATGTCGGCGCCCGCTTTGAAATAGGCCCGATGGATGTGGGCGAGGACGTCGGGCCGGGTGGCGTTGAGGTTCTCGTTGCAGCCTTCGAGATCAGGACCTCCGAAATCTGCGGCGGTAAGGTGGGCGGCTTGAAGCATCGTCCCCATCGCCCCGTCGAGGACGAGGATGCGCGATTCCAGCGCGTTTAGAAGGGACTGGCGACGCTCGGCGAAATTGGACATACGAGGAGGATTCTCTTTATCTTAGCAACGCCCCCCTGCCTTGCCGATTGGCAGAGAAATTGCTTTTTGGGAGTAAATGACGATCGAATGCGACGTTGGCATTATCGGGGCCGGCGTGGCTGGTTTGTCCGCGGGGCCCGCGAAAAGCTGGCGGAGCCGGAGTCGGATACGCTGTTTTTCGCGGGTGAAGCGGCGAGCGTGGATGGCCAGGGCGCTACGGTGCACGGAGCGATCGCCTCGGGGCGGCGTGCGGCGGACCTGGCTCGGGGCTAGCGGTCCTGGCGGTCGTGTTTCTGGCGATAGATATCGCGGCTTTGAGCATCGCGCAGACGGTCGATGCGTTGACGTTCGTGGAAGGTGAGGCCGCCGCCATCGCGGCGTTGATGCCGGGCAAACGCATCGATGCGGTTGTCCTGGCGGTGCAGGCGGCGGGCTTCGTGGCGGGTGAGTTCGCCGGAGCGGACGCCTTGAGCGATTCGAGCGTTGGGAGTGGCGGCGAAAGCGGCCGTTCCCAAGAGAATGGTCAGGATCAATTGTTTCATTTGTGTTGCCTCCTGCCTTGCTGAACTCGTGTGGAAGCGAAAAGTTTTGCGAGTCTTTTTCTCGCATATCGTGTTGCGGCTGAGCGGCTTGCTGTAATCTTGCCGCGTTTTTCACGGAACTGTCACTTATCAGTCATTGCTGTTACACACCCGGCCGGTAGCATGACGAACGTTGGGTAGCTTTCACACACGCCGCTTGCGTTCGCACTCTTACCACATTCCTTTTTTTCAGGAGTTCAGATGAAGATTTCCGCCCGGTTGGCGCTGTTCGCTATAGCTTTCAGCGCCATCGCGTTTGCGCAAACACCCGGTTCCGTTTCGGTCATCAATTATGCCGGGTATACCGGCACGTTTCCGGTAGCGCCGGGGTCGATTGCCAGTGCCTACGGAAATTTTGGGAGCGTGGCGACGACCTCGCTCAGCAGCCTTTCGCCGATGCCGACAACGCTGGCGGGCATTCGAGTCCGAGTGAACAACGTGGATGCGCCGCTGTATTTCGTCTCGAGCGGCCAGATCAATCTCGTGGTTCCGGTGGGCACACCCGAAGGCCGGCAGACGGTGGAAGTTCTGCAAGGCGGGAATGTGATTAACCGGGGCTCGGTGAACATTTACGCGGTCGGGCCAGGATTGGCCCAGAGCAACACGGAGACGACCGGGCAAGGCATTCTTCAAAATCAAGACTTCTCCGTCAATAGCCAGACGCAGCGCGCGCGGCGGGGAGAAGTCATTCAAATTTATGCTACCGGCTGCGGCGCGACCAATCCGGTTTCGCGCGACGGCTTGCCGCCCGGGACCCTTTCGCCGGCGGTGGCGGAGGTGAAAGCCTACATCGACGTTCGCGAGGCGGCGGTGGCGTTCGCCGGTGCGCATCCGCAATTTCCTGGAATCTGCCAGGTGAACGCGGTGGTTCCGAACACGGCATCGATTTCCGGACGCGTGACGCTCTACCTGACGATGAACGGCATCGCGAGCAATCCAGTTTCTTTTTGGGTGGCTCCGTAGCCGCAGTTTTTTGACGCAATGATATCCATAAGAATTTTCGCTTTTGCAACGGTCCTGGCGGCCGCCCTAAACGGACAGCAGGCGGCGCCTCCGCCGGCCAAAGGTACTGTCGCGGGCACGATTTTCGACGCGAGCAACGGCCAGCCGATTCGCGGCGCGACGGTGACGGTTACCGGGGCCTCGTCGGTGACACAGCCGGTGAATGGCGACGGCACGTTCTCCATTTCGCTTTCGCCGGGTACCTACGTCTTAAAGTTCAGCGCCGATAGCCACATGGACACGAGCGTTGAAGCGATCGAGGTGAAGTCCGGTGAAGTGGTCGATGCGAGCACGGTGATGGCCGCGAAGGGAACGACGACCGTGCTCGAAGTTTCCGAACGCGTTTCGCAAGTTTCGGCGACCGCCGAGGCGGCGCTTCAGGAGCGCAAGCTCAGCGCCGTGGTGAGCGACACGATCTCGAACGAGGAGCTGAGAGGCGGCACGGCGTCGAACGCGGCGGCGGCGCTGGAGAAAGTAACCGGTGTTTCGGTGGTGGACAACGGGTTCGTCTACGTTCGCGGCTTGGGCGAGCGGTACTCGGCGACGCAGTTGAATAACGCCGTGATTCCAACGACCGAACCCGAGCGGCGCGTGGTGCCGTTGGACCTGTTCCCCGCGTCGCTGATCGACAGCATCCGGATTTTGAAAACCTACACTCCCGATCTGCCGGGCGAGTTTTCCGGCGGCCTGGTGGACATGAAGACGATCGACTTTCCCGTGAAGCCGATGTTGAAGTTTTCCGCGACGGGCGGGTTCAACACGATGACCACGTTCAACCGCTTCCATAGCTATCCGGGCGGCGGCACCGACTTCTTTGGCTGGGACGATGGAACGCGTTCGATTCCGAACCAAATTCCGAGCGACCGGCGGCTTTTCCAGGGACAGTATACGGAAGCGCAACTCTCGCAGTTCGGGCGGTTGTTTTCGAACAATTGGGAGCGTGTTGGGCAGCAATCGCAGCGCCCCAACGGAAGTTTCTCGATGGTTGCGGGGCGCACCTTCGGAAGGCTGGGGCTTGTGGGGGCGATCAGCTTCACCAACAAGCCACAACGTTACGATGAGCAGCGGAATTACTATCGCGTCTCCGGCAATGAGCCCATTCTGTTCACCAACTACGGCAGCTTCGCCGATAACGTGGAATCGACGCGCACAGGCGGCGTGCTGAACGCCGCGTTCCGGCTGAGCTCTTCGAGCAAGCTCGTGCTGCGCAACACGCTAACGCACGATTCGGACAAGGAAGCCCGGTTCATTCTGGGTTATGAGGGCGGTATCGACGGCGATATATCGTCGGAGCGCTTGCGCTGGATTGAGCGCGACCTGCGTTCACACAGTTTGGAAGGCGAGCATGCGATCGCCGCCGCGAAGAACAGCGTGTTCAAGTGGCAGATGACCTATTCGAACTCCGCGCGCAGTGAGCCGGACTTGCGCGAGGTCATTCGCGGCAAATTGCCGAATGGGCAGTACGCGTTTTTGCAGCAGTCGCTATCGGGACAGCGTTTTTACAACGACCTTTCCGACCACATTTACGAGCCGCAGGCCGAGTGGTCGACGCCGTTCTATAAGGGCTGGTTCAGCGGCCTGTTCAAGGCGGGAGTCCGGGTGACCAAGCGCGACCGCGATTTCCAGGCCCGCCGCTTCCGTTTCGTTCCATTCAATTTGAATCAGCTTCCGCTAACCGCCCCTTCGAACATGCTGTTTGCGCCGGAAAACATCGGGCCGAACCGGTTCGTTCCAATCGAAACGACGCGAGGAACGGATCGCTATGAGGCGTCGATGGACATTTACGCGGGTTATGCGATGGTCGACTTGAATTTGGGCCCGCGCTGGCGGATCGTCGGCGGTTTGCGAGTGGAGGACGCCGACATTCGCGTCACCACGATAGACCCGCTAGTTCCCGGCTCGCTTCCCGCGGTCTCGACGCTGAACAATCGCGATCCCCTGCCCGGCGTGAATGTGATTTACGCGGTGAACGCGCGTCAGAATATTCGCGTCAGCTATAGCCGCACCATTTCGCGTCCGGATTTCCGTGAACTCTCCCCATTCGACTTCACCAACGTCGTGGGTGGATTTAATACCGTGGGAAACCCGAACCTGGTGCGCGCGCGCATTCAGAATTTCGACGCGCGGTGGGAGTGGTTCCTGGGCGGCAATCAGATTGTGGCCGCCAGCTACTTCCTGAAGGATTTCAAAGACCCGGTGGAAGTGACCATCCAAGCGGTGGCCGATTTGCGGCAGAGCTACATCAACGCCGATGGAGCGCGCAATCAGGGCATCGAGCTGGAATACCGGCAGAACCTGCGCAAGTGGCATCCGAAGCTGTCGCAATTCGCTTTGCAAACGAACTTAACGCTCGTGAAGTCGAACGTACGCCTTCCGCAAGAACAAGCGTTGATTCTGACGTCGAAAGAGCGGCCGCTTGTGGGCCAATCGCCCTACATGTTCAACGTGATCCTGGAGTGGATCAAGCCGCAGTGGAGGTCCAACGCGCGGTTTTACACCAATACGGTCGCCCGCCGCATCACGGATGTGGGCACGTTCGGTTTGCCCGATATTTATCAGGAGCGGAACACTTTCGTCGATTTCGTTTACCAGGTGGATTTGGATGAAACCGGGAAGTGGGGCTTACGCTTTTCGGCTCAGAATCTCGCCGATAACAAATATCGTTGGACTCAAGCGTCGCTGCCATGGCGGACCTACCAGACGGGACGCACGTTCGAGGTTGGCTTAAGCTACACCCTTTTTCAATGAGAAAGGGCACAAAACGGTCCTCGGCGTAAACGCCGGGCCCTTTGCGCTCATAGGAGGCTTCATGATTAGACTACGGCACGCCGCGTTGGCGGTGCTTTGCGCGTGCGCGGTTCTTTCGGGAGCGGAAAACGCCCCGTCGAACTGGAATTTCGTTTCGGAGAACCAGGCCGAACGGGAGCTCGGGACCATCGTCCAGAATTCGTCGACGGCGACGATGTGGATTTGGGCCGACCGTTACGCCTACCGGCCGGGCGACAGCCTGACGCTTCGCTGGACGGTGAAGCCGAACAACGACTTTTATCCGTATACGATCGTGGCGTTTCGCACGAACAACCAGACGGGCGTGAAGTCGTTTTTACCGGGCGGCGGAGCGGCCGCCACCGATATCTTCGGCAAGACGTTCGACGAGGGTTTCCAGATTGTGCGGCTCCCCAGCGTCACCAAGGAAGTTCTGGCGGGCACGGGTGGGCGCGTGTTGAACAGTCCGATTGTGATTCCCAACGAACTGGGAATGCACACGCTGACAGTTCAGTTGCGCGATTACACCGGCACGCGGATTTTGAAATCCGCTTACTGGAAGATTGGCGTGGTGAACGACGTTACGGAAGTCACCGGGAATATCGACGCGAGCACCACTTGGGAGAACACCAAGGCCTATTACATCCGGGGCGTGGTCAACGTGCGCAATTCGGCGGTACTCACGATTCAGCCGGGCACGATGATTTTCGGCCAGACCGGTTCGCAGCCGCCGAGCGTGCTGGTGATCACGCGAAACGGCCGGGTCAACGCGTCGGGCACCAAGACGCGGCCGATCATATTCACGAGCCGCACGATTGACGCGCCGGTGGGCACGCGCCGCCGGGGCGATTGGGGCGGCATATTGTCGCTCGGTGGCGCGCAGGGCAACGTTCCGGCGGAGCAGAGCTTTGTGGAAGGACTGCCGCAGGGCCCGGACAATCAATGGGGCGGCACCGACGATGCGCATAACTGCGGGACGCTTCGCTATGTGCGCAGCGAATACGCGGGCGTTCAACTGGCGCCGAACAACGAAACGAACAGCTTCGTATGGTCCGGTTGCGGGTCCGGCACTACGGCCGAGTACCTGCAGGCGCACTACGGAAACGACGATGCGTTTGAATGGTTCGGCGGCACGGCCAGCGCCAAGTACCTGGTGGGCAGCTATGCCGAGGACGACACATTCGACTTTCAACTCGGCTGGCGCGGCAACTTGCAGTTCGGTCTTGTGCTGCAAAACCCGACCGATCGCGGCAACCGCGGCGTGGAGGGCGACAACAGCGAGTTCAACAACACGGCGACGCCCTTTTCGGACCCGACTTTCTTCAACATCACCTTGGTGGGCAGCGGCGTGGCGGGATCGTCGGAAGCGGACGGACGCGGCCTGTACCTGCGCCGCGGGGCGCGTGGTTCGTTCAACAACTTCGTGATCACCAATTGGGGAGGCCATGGATCTTTTGTCGATGGCGCTCCGACGCAAGCACAGATAGACGCGGGCGAGATCACGATGAACGGGGTGGTCTATTGGAACAATAGCCGCACGGCAAACCCTCCCGGCCCGAACACACTGGAGAATCAGGTTCCGGCGACCGATTTGACCTTTGTACAGGGAACGCGAGGCGAGGCGCGTCAAATCCTTGTGACCGACCCGATGATGATGCGGCCGCTTGAGTACAGCGATCCGGATTTCCGGCCGCTCACGGGTTCGCCGATCTTCCGTCCGGGTTGGATTCAACCTCCGGATAACGGCTTTTTCGATCAGTCCGCCCATTTCGCCGGCGCGTTTGGGGAGATCGATTGGACCGAGGAGTGGACGAACTTCCATCAGGAAGGCGACGTAGCGCAGTAGCGCCGCGCGTTAGACGAAAGGGTAGCGATCCCGGCCGCGAAGAACTCCGTGGCCGGGATTCGTGTCTTCGAAGCTGATTTAGGGCGGAATGCGGTGAAGATAGGAAAAGAAACCGTAGGCTTAGGAGCCTACGGTTCTTGTTTGCACTAAGGAATTCAGCTCGGTGCGCGTAGGGACGGCCCACTTGGCGCGGCGCTTCAAAAGGACGGGGCGGGACTTGCCGTTGGGAACCTCGTACCAGCGTCCAAGGCGGATGCTGACGGCCAAGTCTCTGACACGGATGGGCACGCCGCCTTCGGGACACCGGCGGAAGAAGGGCCAGGCGCGAAAGCCGACGAACCAGAGCAGCATAAGGAAGCCGTAGAGCAGCCAGCCCTCGAAGGAGGCTCCGAACCCAGCGAGGAAGCCCGCCGGGGCGGCGCAGAGGAACTGGGCGCAAAGCGAGTCCAGGGACATGCCCTGGCCACCGAAGTGGCGCTGCCAGTGGCGGGTGAACAGACTGTCGAGGTTGACGTTATAGTCGCTGGCGAACGCTTCGAAGAAATCGAGGGCGTCATCGGAGGTCATGCCGAGGTCCTGCGCCAAGCGTGTATGGGGCGTGATTCCGGACTCCGGAACCGATAGCCGCTTCGACAGATAGCGGATGATGTCGGAAGTCAGAAACTCGGCCGTCGCCGAAGCGGGAAGCGAAGTGACGCCGTTTGGGCGCGCCGGACGTAGGATAGAAGGAGTAGAAGCCACTTTTCCAGGTTCAGAATGCGATCTATCTCTATGTAAAACAAGGGGCTTTAGTTCTGGTACGCAAGCGGATGGTGGCGTCCGGCGAGCACCGGAGAATAGTACTTACCCCGAGAATGGCGTCTAAATGATTGATTAGTCGAGAGCCAGATTGCGCGATTTCGTACCGGTACCGGTTTCGAAAAGGGGATGATCCTAAACGGTGGCGAATCGCTCCGTGACGGCGGCGGCGCCTTCATTAAAGCTATATCCGAAGCCGCGCACCGAGCGGATGCAGCCGAGTGTGGTTTGATCGGGTTCGATTTTCTGGCGAAGGCGGAGGATGTAGACGTCGACGGTGCGGTCGGTGACGGCGCGGTCGTGGCCCCAGACGGCATCGAGCAATTGCTCGCGGCTGAAGACGACGCCGGGGCGCGCCATGAGGAATTCGAGGAGGCGGAACTCGGTGGCGGTGAGGGCGATCTCGTCGGTTCCGCGGAAGACGCGGCAGGAGCTGCGGTCGAGTTCAATGGAGCCGGACTTAAGGGTGCGTTGGGGAGCAGATTGCGGCCGGAACTGGATCTTGATGCGGGCGATGAGTTCGCGGATGAAAAAAGGCTTGACGATGTAGTCATTGGCTCCGAGTTCGAGGCCGACGATGCGGTCGGCTTCGCTCGCCCGGGCGGTGAGGAAGATGACGGGGATGTGGGCGAGTTCGGGATGGCTGCGGATGCCTTTGCAGATATCGAGGCCGTCGGAATCGGGGAGCATGATGTCGAGCAGGATGAGGTCCGGCCGTTCACGGCGGCAGAGTTCGATGGCCCCTTTGCCGGTTTGGGCGCCGACCATGGCGAAGCCTTCCTTTTCCAGGTTGTACTTCAGAAGTGCGAACAGGTCGGCGTCGTCTTCAATGAGGAGGATCTTCTTCATAGTGAACCGTCTGTTACTAAGATAATCCCCATCTATGAACAACCAATTACAAAATCGTTAATTGGAGTTGAACGGCGGGAAGGCCGTTACGGAACAGACACGATGGCGTCGGCCGAGGCGTCGGGTGCTTTGGGCATTTCGCCGGGGTCGTGATCCGGAAGGGTGAAGGAGAAGACGGAGCCTTTGCCAATTTCGCTTTCGACGGCGACTTCACCTCCGTGGGAGCGCGCCAGGTGCTTGACGATGGCCAAGCCGAGACCGGTGCCGCCGAGTTCGCGGGAGCGGGCTTTATCCACGCGGTAGAAGCGTTCGAACAGGCGGGGCAATTCGTCGTTAGGGATTCCGATGCCGGTATCCCGGACGGAGAACTGGACGTAGCCGGGGCGCGCGGCGGGAGAGGTGGAGACGGTGATTTCGCCGCCATCGGGGGTGTACTTGATGGCGTTTTCGAGGAGGTTGGAGAGGGCCTGATGGACGGCCTTCCAATCGCAGAAGACCTCCGCGTCGGCGGCGGCTTGAAGGATGTGAAGAGCGATCCCCTTCTTTTGCGCGAGGGGGCGCATGGAGTCGACGCAATCCTCAATCAGGTTATTCACGTAGTAGGTGGCGAACTGGAATTTTTGACTGCCCGATTCGATGCGGCTGATGGTGAGGAGATCGCTGGCCAGGTTGGTGAGGCGTTCGGCGTTCTGGCGAATGATGTTGAGGAAGCGGACGTTGTGCTTTTCATCGTGGATGGCTCCGTCGAGGAGAGTTTCGGTATAGCCCTGAATGGAGGCAAGCGGGGTGCGCAGTTCGTGGCTGACGTTGATGACGAAGTCCTTGCGAATGCGCTCGAGTTTTTCGAGTTCGTTGTGTTCGCGCTGCAGCTCGCCCATCATATGTTCCAGCTTTTCGCCGGTATCGTTCAGCTTCGTACCGAGAATGCCGAGTTCATCGGCGCCGGGCTTGAGGAGGCGGACGTGAAAGTTCCCTTCCGCCAATTTGCCGGCGTATTCGATGATGGCGCCGAGCTTCGACGAGACGTAGCGGGCAAACAGCGCGGCGATGAGGATGGCGGGGAGGAACGCGAGAGCGGTGGAGACCAGCATGCGGCGGCGTATGGAATCGACTTGCGCCTGCACGTCCACGAGGGGTACGGCGAGACGCAACGCTCCCTGGGGATGGGGAATGGCGACATAGAGAAAGTCGGTGCGGGTAGTAGCGCTTTTGCGGCTGGCCGAGCCGGGGGTCCCGCGCAGAGCGCTGGCGACCTCGGGCCGGGCGCTGTGATTTTCCATTTGGGAAGCGTCGGCTTCGGAATCGGCGAGCACGCGGCCGGTGCGGTCGATGAGGGTGACGCGGGCGCCGGCGGCGAGGCCGAGTTCCTGGGCGCGTTTGCTGGTGTGGGTGCTGAGGCCGCCGGTATAGCTGAGCGCCATGATGCGGCCCTTTTGGGTGAGCTCGCGTTCGAGGGTTTCGCGGAAGCTGGTTTCGGCGACGCGGCTGGCGAGGACGTCGACAGCGGCCAGGGCGACGATGAGAACGCAGAGAACGCCGAGTATGAGTTTGAGGAAGATGCGGGCGGTCATCTTTGGTTAGTATCGCGTACAATCGCTCCATGCAGAATCAAAATTCCGAACCGAAAAAATCGCGCCGTGGGTTGTTGAAAGGGGCGGCGCTGGCGGCGGCTGCGGCGGCTCCGGCTGCTGCGCAGAGCGGTCCCGCGCGGAAGGTGCATTCCAAGGGCGGCCTGTTCAGCGGATGCGTGAGCTTTGGCAACCTGGTGTTCGTCGCGGGCAAGGGCGCTCATTTTGAGGGCGACATCAAGGCGCATACGGATCACGTGCTGAAAGAAATCGAAAAGGAGTTGACCAAGGCGGGATCGTCCATGAACAAGGTGTTGAAGTGCAATGTGTACTTGAACGACCTGAAGGACTATGCGGCAATGAACGAGGTTTTCAAGGGACGCTTCGGCGAGGAGCCGCCGGTGCGGACGACGATTGCGGCGGCGGGCGGGATACCGGGGAATTCGCTGGTGGAGATTGATGTGATCGCCTTTGTCTAGGCATGTTCTAACCTCGGAAAGGAGCGGCAATGGCGGAAGAAAACGGCTGGCGCGAACGAATGGATCGCTTTGAGCGGGGATTGGGACATCTGTTCGAAACCCAAGCGCGGCATGAGGGGATGATCGACCGCTTGCTGCAAGCGCAGCGAACCGCACTGGATTCGATCAACGCTTTAGCGCGCATTGCCGAATCTCACGAACGCCGGATTGAAGGGCTGGAAGGGGCGTCCTAGTTCGCGCGACGATCGCGGCGGCGGGATACCGGGGAATTCGCGGGTGTTGTATAGTAGCGCCACGCGCTGAAGGGAACAACACCATGCGAGTCATTTCATTAACTCTTCTTCTCTCGATTTGCGGCGGATCTCTGCTGGCACAGCAGGCCGCCAGCTTGACCGGCGTCGTTACCGATGCGAGCGGGGCGGTGGTCCCGAATGCGGACGTGCGCCTGACGAATGTGGACACGGGAGAGGTGTTCCTCGGGAAGTCGAGCTCCGATGGGTTGTACGCCATTCCGCTGGTGAAGCCGGGGGCCTACGAGCTTTCGATCGAGCAGCAGGGATTCAAACAATACCGGCAGACGGGTATCGTGCTCGAAACGGGAATCCCGGCGCGGGCGGACGTGAAGCTGGAAGTGGGCGCGCTTGCGGAGAGCATTTCGGTGGAGGCGGCGGTGCCGCAATTGCGGACGGAGACGTCGTCGGTGGGCGCGGTGGTGCGAAACGAGACGATCGTGAACATGCCGCTGGTGGGGCGGCGGGCGGCGCAACTGGCGCGGCTGAATGGGTTCATGGTGCAGGTGGGCACGGGGTCGACGTTTGCGATGGCGGGAGGACGAGGAGACAACGCGAACTGGACGATTGACGGGGGCAACGCGCAGAACTTCCTGCTCGGGGTAGCGACGCTGAATTTCGATCCGCCGATCGATTCGTTGGAGGAATTCAACGTTGAGATTTCGAACTACAAGGCCGAGCAGGGACGGACGGGCGGCGGCGCGGTGCAGATGACGACCAAGAGCGGCACGAACAAATTTCACGGCAGCGCGTACTGGTTTCTGCGCAACGATGTGCTGGATGCGAGGAACTTTTTCTCGGCGCAGAAACCGGTGTTGCGTTATCACCAGCCGGGCGCGTCGATCGGCGGACCGATTCGCAAGGACAAGACGTTTTTCTTTTTCAACTATGAAGCGATCCGGCGCAAGAGCCAGAACACGATACTGGCGAGCATTCCGTCGCCCGCCGAGCGCGGGGGAGATTTTTCGGCGGGGACGGTGAACATTCTCGACCCGTTCAACAATTATCAACCGTTTCCGGGCCGCGTGATTCCGGTGAGCCGGCAGGATGCGGTGGGACGCGCCATCGCCGACCTTTATCCGGACCCGAACGTGGCCGGAGCGCGCAGCCGGAATAACAACTTTCGCGCCAACCAGCCGGTGGACAATCCAACCAATAATTACGTGACGCGGATCGATCATGTGTTCACTCAGAATCACCGGGTTTATGGGCGCTACGTGAACAACGTGGGGAATTACACCGATTCGGGCCCGATCTTTCCGACGCCGGGCGTGGACTCGTCGCACCAGCGCAGCGATGGCGGTTACCACAACTGGTCCGTCACCTATCTTCACAATTTCAGTCCGACGGCGATCGGCGAACTTCGCTGGCAGTGGGATTGGAGGAAATTTCACAACTACGGCGGCGGAATCGACTTGGGGCTGGCGCAGAAGGTGGGCGTGAAAGGTACGAATCCGAAATATTTTCCGCGAATTAATATCACGGGCGTGTATTCGCTGGGCAGCACGGAGCAGGAGCGGCGGCAGTTTCCGATTCGAGGCGATAGTGTGATGTATTCGTTGACCAAGGTACGCGGAAACCACACGTGGAAATTTGGAGCGCAGTACAGGAAGTCGCGCAATGACGACGTGCCGGCGGGCAATGGCGGGGGAACGTTCAGCTTCACGCCGGTGGCGGCTGGCGACGCATTCGCGGGTTTGCTGCTGGGCTATCCGGCTTCGGGATCGATTGACGAGTCTGGGCTGGTGCGGTCACTGGCGGAGACGCTCGGG
>Ga0187894_10005837_pt1 | contig 12339 bp, 9 predicted proteins | sample GBC1701081metaG_FD_136650 | JGI IMG/M metagenome (GOLD analysis project Ga0187894, IMG submission 136650) | White microbial mat communities from a lava cave in the Kipuka Kanohina Cave System on the Island of Hawaii, USA - GBC170108-1 metaG ... | reverse complement strand
GACCGAGGTGGAGGCCGAACTGGGACAGGGCGACGGGGCGACGGGGGGATGGGGGGACAGAGGGACAGAGGGACAGGGAGACAAGGCAACCCAACGTTCGCCCCGTCGCCCCGTCGCCCCGTCACCCCGTCGCCTCATCTCCTTCGTTCTGGCGACGACCGATGGCGCGGGACAGCACCCCGAAAATCACGCGATGAACACGATTGATGGCGACCCGAAGACGGGATGGGGAAGCTCTTTCGCCGATGGGCGCGGAGCGTTCATCGCGCTGCGATTCTCGCGGAAACTGCGGACGACCCCGGACTCAGATATCACCGTTCGTTTGCGCCACGATTCCGAACTTCGCCGCGCCACGATTGGCCGCTTCCGCATCGCGCTTTCATCGGCGGAATATTCCTGGCCCGATCACACCGCGAAGACACCCCGTCCGATGAATGGCCTGTCCGAAGATGTTCTGAAATTGTTGAGAGAGCCTGAAGAGAACCGCACGGAGGCGCAGCGGAAAGCTCTGCTGGAATTCTTCAAATGGTTATCGCCTGAATTGGAGCTGATGGCGGCGCGATTGACGAAGCTCGAAGCGGAGTTCGATCTGCTCGATTCGCAGATCGCGCGCGTGGTCGTCACCGAAGCGACAATGCCCGTGGAGACCCGCGTGCTGCCGCGCGGCAATTTCCTGGATGAATCGGGAGAGGTCGTTCAACCGGCGATCCCGGCGGTCTTCGGAAAGCTCGACACCGCGAATGGCCGCGCCAACCGGCTCGATCTGGCCAACTGGATCGCGTCGAAGGAAAACCCGCTCACCGCGCGCGTCTTCGTCAACCGGATGTGGCGGCAGTTTTTCGGGACCGGCTTGTCAAAGGCGCTAGATGATCTTGGCTCGCAGGGAGAATGGCCGACACACCCTGAGTTGCTCGATTGGCTGGCCGCTGAGTTCATGCACCCAGTTTGGGACGGGGCGACGGGGCGACGGGGCGACTGGGGGACAGGGAGACAGGAAGACAAGGAGATGATCGCCCCGTCGCCCCGTCGCCCCGTCGCCCCGTCTCACGAATGGGATATGAAGCGCATCATCCGCGTCATCGTCACAAGCCACACGTACCGTCAATCCAGCAATCCGCATTCCGGCAATCCGCATTCCGCAATCCGCAATCCGCAATCTGATGATCCGGACAATCGGTTGTTGGCGCGCCAGAGCCGGTTCCGGGTTGACGCCGAGATCGTGCGCGACATCGCGCTCAGCGTTTCCGGCCTGCTCGTCGAGAAATTCGGCGGGCCTTCGGTCAGACCATATCAGCCGGAGCGTTATCTGGCCGCGTTGAACTTTCCGGTTCGGGACTATTCGGAGGATCGCGGCGAAAACCTTTACCGGCGCGGGCTGTACACAATCTGGCAGCGAACGTTCCTGCATCCGAGCCTGATGACCTTCGACGCGCCGTCGCGCGAAGAATGCGCGGTCAACCGCGTCAATTCGAACACTCCGTTGCAGGCGCTGATCCTGTTGAACGACCCGATCTACGTCGAGGCCGCCCGTGTCTTCGCCGAAAACATTTTGAATCGCGGCGGGCGGACCGTTGACGCGCAAATCAACTGGGCGTTCGAGCGCGCCCTCAGCCGCAAACCGACCTTGCCGGAGCGGCGCGCGCTCGCCGGTTTGCATGCGAAGAGTCTGGCGAGGTTTCAGCGCGATTCAGCGTCGGCAAGGGATTTCATCAGCGCCGGCGACGCGCCGGTCGCGAAAGATATGAATGCAGTGAGGCTGGCCTCGATGATGACGGTCGCGCGCGCGATCTTGAATTTGCACGAGACGATCACGAGGAATTGAACGCGGAGGATGGAAGACAAGCGAGAACAAATGAAGGGCGGCAGGCGAAGCCCCGGTTCAGAGTTTATCGGGGTCAACGCCCAATTCACGCAGCCTGGCGGCAAGGAGTTCGGCGCGGGCCTCGGCTTGTTGGCGCGCGGCGGCTTCTTCTTCTGGCGTGAGCAGAAACTCGCCTGCAGCCGGATTGAACAATCGCAGCGTCTGCCCCGTGTCCACCAATTCCAAACCCAGTTCGTCACTGCTCACGCGCCCATTAATGACGGCAATCTCGACGTACTTGCCGCCGCTCAACCTCCAGGCGCGCAGTGGCGGTTTAACGTAACGATACTCCGGATCGAAGATGTAATACTCCGCGACGCCAAGTCGTTCGTAGAGGTCGAATTTGCTGTTCGGATCAGCCTTCTTCGTTTCGCGCGAAGAGATTTCGATCACTACGTTGGGCGGGCGTCCTTCTTCCCAGAGCTTGTAGACGCGCCGGTAGCGCTTGTTCACTCCACGCACAACGAAAACATCCGGAACAACAAATTTGCGCGTGTTGTCTGGCTCGTAGTAGAGCAGAAGATCACGAGATACATACACATCAGGTTGGCGCATGAAAAAATTCCGCAAGGCTTCGGAAATATCCACTATCAACTTGATGTGAAAATCAGTTTCGCCCATCGGCTTGCCGTCCGTCTCGGGGTAATAGATCGTGGCTGCCAATTCACGGTTGCTGACACTCATAACACACCTCGATTCGAACGTGACGTTAGCACGGTCGCCGATAAGAAGACAACGGAGGCAGAACTATGAAAGAGCAATTACCGAATCAATTCGATCAGCTCAATCTTGAAATCAGCCGCCGCGCTTTTCTCGGCGGCGGCTTCGCCGGACTCGGCTCAATCGCGCTGACTTCCATCTTCGGTCAGAACGCGCGAGCTTCAGACAATCCGCAATCGGCCTCTCAAGCAACTGGCCGCAATCCACAATCAAAAGGCGTTGTCAATCCATTGCATTATCCGGCCAAAGCCAAACGCGTGATCTTTCTCTACCAGGCCGGCGGCCCGTCACACCTGGAGACGTTCGATTACAAACCGAAGCTGGCCGAGATGAGCGGTAACCCGATGCCGGAATCGTTCACGAAGGGGCAGCAGATCGCGCAGCTTCAAAACCAGAAGCTGGTCTGCTTCGGCCCACAGTTCAAATTCAAACGCTTCGGCAGATCGGGGCAGGAGATCTGCGAGCTGTTTCCCGAGATCGGCGGTGTGGCCGACGAGGTCTGCATCATCCGTTCGATGTGGGGCGAACAGATCAACCACGATCCGGCGCATACGTTTTTGAACACCGGCTCGATCATCACCGGCCGGCCGAGCATGGGGGCGTGGCTGCTGTATGGACTTGGCGCCGAGGCCGAAGACCTGCCGGGCTTCATCGTGCTGATGTCGTCAGGCAAAGGCGGCCAGAACCAGCCCGTCGCCGCCCGCCAATGGTCAGCCGGTTTTCTGCCGAGCAAATTTCAGGGGGTGAAGCTCAACTCGATTGGCGATCCTGTGCTTTACATCGGCACCCCGCGCGGACTCGGCGCGGAGACGCAACGCGATTCCATCGCCGCCATCAACGCGTTGAACAAGATGCAATACGACGTCGTGAAAGACCCTGAAACCCTGACGCGCATTGCGCAATACGAGATGGCTTTCAAGATGCAATCGAGCGTGCCGGGGCTGGTGAATATGAGCGACGAGCCAAAGAGCGTTTTGGAGATGTACGGCGCCGAGCCTGGCGATGGGTCGTTCGCGTCGAACTGTCTGCTGGCGCGGCGGTTGGCTGAACGCGGCGTGCGGTTCATCCAGCTCTATCACCGCGACTGGGATCATCATGGGGGCATCCCGGTCAACATGCCGCTCAAAGCGCAGGAGGTTGACCGCGCCACGGCGGCGTTGATCAAAGACCTGAAACAACGCGGCATGCTCGACGACACGCTGGTCATCTGGGGCGGTGAATTCGGACGCACGCCGATGTCGCAGGGCGCCAACGGACGCGACCATCACATCAAGGGATTTTCGTACATGCTCGCCGGAGGCGGGATCAAGGGCGGTGTCACATATGGCGCGACTGATGAGCTTGGGTACGCGGCGGTCGAAGACCCCGTCAGCATTCACGACCTGCACGCGACTATGCTGCGGTTGCTGGGCGTTGATCACCTGCGGCTGACAGTGAAGTTCCAGGGGCTTGACGCGCGATTGACCAATGTTTCGGGCGAAGTGGTCAAAGGCATCTTGGCGTAACTACACCGTCAACGAAGTTTTGCGGTAGATTTCATTTTCCATTTGTCATTTGAGATTTGACATTGGTCATTGAAAATCAACCACGAAGAAACGGACTCGCATCGATTTCTTCTGTTCTTTCTTCGTGTTCTTCGTTTCTTCGTGGTTGACTTTCGGAGGAACATGAATGATGAAGACATATTCGAGATTTATGTTAATCGGCTTGCTGGCCGGTCTGGCGTTGTTCATCCACAAGCCGGACGTTCATTCGCAAATATCGGCGCGCAATAAGGCCGACCGGCCCGTTCAGCCCCCTGGCAAACCTAACGTGCTGTTTATAGCCGCCGACGACCTCAACAACGACCTCGGATGTTACGGACATCCGATGGTCAAATCGCCCAATATTGATCGGCTTGCGGCGCGGGGGGTGCGGTTCGACCGCGCCTACAACCAGTTCCCGCTGTGCAGCCCCAGCCGCACAAGTTTGATGACTGGGCTGCGTCCCGACACGACCCAGGTCTACGATCTGCAAAAGCATTTCCGTTCGGTCCTGCCCGATGTCGTCACGTTGTCTCAACTCTTTCAGCGCAACGGCTATGCAGCCGCTCGCGTGGGCAAGATCTATCATTACGGCAACCCCGGCCAGATCGGCACGGACGGGCTTGACGATCCGAAGTCGTGGAACCTCGTGGTCAATCCCAGAGGCGTGGATAAAGACGAAGAGAAAGTCTTGACCAACCACACGCCGAACCGCGGCCTGGGCAGCTCGCTTTCGCTTTACGCCTCGCCTGCCCCCGACGAAGAGCACACGGACGGCAAGGTCGCTTCGGAGACGATCAAATTGCTCGAGCAGAGCAAGGATCAGCCCTTCTTCATCGCGGCGGGTTTCTATCGCCCGCACTGCCCGTACATCGCGCCGAAAAAGTATTTCGATCTCTACCCGATTGAGAAAATCGCCGCGCCGCAAATTTCAGCCGATGAGCTTGCGAACGTCCCGCAAGCCGCGCTCTGGACGAACCCGCCGCATTTCGGCGTAAGCGCTCAGGCGCGGCGCGAAGCGATTCAGGCTTATTACGCCTCGATCAGTTTTCTCGACGCCAACGTGGGCCGATTGCTCGACGCGCTCGACCGCTTAGGGCTGACCGACAACACAATCGTCATCTTCTGGAGCGATCACGGATACCTGCTCGGCCAACGCGGCCAATGGATGAAGATGAGCCTGTTTGAAGGCTCGGCGCGCAATCCGCTGATCATCGCAGGCCCCGGCGTCGTAAAAGGCAGCGCGTCGGGCCGCACGGTCGAACTTCTGGACATCTATCCGACGCTGGCTGATCTGTGCGGATTGGCCGATGCGCCGAAAAACCTCGCCGGGCGCAGCCTGCGTCCGCTGCTCAAAAATCCGAGCGCCCGATGGAACAAGCCCGCAATCACACAGGTCCAGCGCGGCGGCGATCAAAACGCGTTTATGGGTTACAGCGCGCGCAACGAGCGATGGCGTTACACCGAATGGGACGAGGGCAGACGTGGCGTTGAGCTTTACGACGAGGTCAACGATCCGCGCGAGACGCGCAATCTTGCGAATGATCCGAAATATGCGAAGATTGCCGCTGGAATGAAGAAGTTGCTACAAGATGCGCGCGCGCAGAATGCGGCGACGAACTGACACTTGTACCGTCGGCAGATCGCGAAATTGAGGAAGAAGAGCATTTTCCATTTGTTATTTGAGATTTGATATTTGGCATTGCCCGCAGACCGGTCCGATTCAATGCCCAATGAACATTGAGCGATTTCTGGAGCAATGACAAATATCAAACTCGCGATCTACTGACATACGTTTTAGAGGGAGGATTTGTGGCTGAAAAAAACCCTACAGTCGAGGAATGGAAAAGGCTTTATGCGACCGCCGGGCGTGTGAAGGAGATGGCGCCGTGGGAGTGGATGGCGGAAGACGACGTCTTCGGCATACAAAATCCGGAGAGCGATGAGGTCGGATTCGTCAGCGTCATGGGCGCGGGGGGCGAGCATTTCGCCGCCGCGGTCTATCCGGGCGCCGATGCGCTTTACAACTTCCTGTATTTGCACGAAGAGGGCGAGGAGGGAATGGAGGGTGAGGTCGGGGCGGAGCGTGTGCTCGAAATCCCACAGCTTCAGGCGTCGTTTGAAGACCGTGAGCATTTGCGGAAAGAAGACCGTGACGTTATCAAGAAGCTCGATCTGAAATTTCGCGGCGCCAATAATTGGCCGATGTTTCGCGCTTACGCGCCGGGAATGTTCCCCTGGTTTCTGACTTCGTCCGAAGCGCGTTTTCTGACCGCGGCGCTTGAGCAGTTGCTCGATGTCGCGCCTCGGGTACGCGACGATGAAGATATCTTATACGGCGAAGACGACGATGACTTTCTGGTGAGAGTTCCGCGCAAGGAGAACGGGCGCCACGTCTGGGAAGACAAAATCATACGCGTGCCCGAACCTGAGAAGAAAACGGCCACGCCCGCGCCGCTCGACCCGCAACTGCTCGAAGCGCTCAAACGTCTGCCGAAAAAAGGCACGGCGCTCGAAATGGAATTGACGATGCTGCCGATGCCCGTGCGCGAGAAGAAGGAGCGCCCTTTCTTCCCATACCTCCTGCTGATCGTCGATGGACAGAGCGGAGTGATTCTCAGCACGGATATGATGCAGCCGCAGCCGTCGCTCGAAGCGATGAGAGCGGAGCTTCCCTTCAAACTGGCCGAGGCTATGTCGCAACTCGGCGCCATCCCGCACGTCGTCGCCGTCCGCACGGAGACGACCGCTTCTCTGCTGGCGCCACTGGCGGCGGCGCTTGGTATTCAGGTTAAACAATCGTCGAAACTGCCCTCGCTCGACGCCGCGTTGAAATTTATGGAGCGGATGTCTCCGTTTTGATGAGAGCGACAACTTCGGAAACTTTCGGTCTTCGCCAGCGTCTTTAACACCGCCGGTAAAATCTCTGCAAAGCTCTTCGCGCAAGCCGTTCAGTCAAACGACGACCAAAGCCTCGGCGGAGATTTTCAACCCCAGTTTCACTCGGTCAGAATAAAGGTCGTCAGAACCAACGGAGGTGTTTTATGCGACGTGTGACAGTTTTGTTATTGATCGTGGTGGCCGCGCTTGCAGGATGCTATCGAAGATTCTCGGGGGATGAAGCCAGCCAAAAAGTGATTGCTCATGATCGGATTAACCGTGAAATGCCCTCCGCTGCGCCGATGGCCTCCACAGCGCAATCAGCAGCTAAAGCGATAGCCGGGCCTGTGCAAATGGCGGAGGTTGCTCAGAATGAGCAACAGACCCCGCTAGATTCAGCCAGATCAGCTCAAGCGGCCGAGCGCAAGATCATCCGCAACGCCGAGATCACCATCGAAACCGACGCGCCGAACGAGGGCCAGCGGAAGATCGCCGCAATCGCCGAAAAACACGGCGGATTCGTGGTCATCTCGGAATCCAGGCAGAACGACGCCAGGTCGCAGGCCGCTCCGGCGACGGTCGTGAACATCGTCGTTCGCGTGCCCGCGCAGAAGTTCGAAGCGGCGATAGAAGAGATTCGCGCCGTGGGCGGGCGCATCCTGCATGAAAAGAGATCGGGTCAGGACGTGACCGAAGAGTACATTGACCTGGAAGCGCGCATCCGCACGAAGCGCGCGCTTGAAGCGCAGTTCCTGGAGATCATGAAGCAGGCGCGCAAGGTTTCGGACGCGCTGGAAGTACAAACTCAGCTCGCCGAAGTCCGCACCGAGATCGAACGGTTCGAAGGCCGCCGCCGCTTCCTCGAAAATCAATCGGCGCTTTCGACCATCAACATCGCGCTCCACACACCCACTCCGGTCGTCGCCGCGACGACGCGCGGATTTTTTTATGACCTCAAGGCCGCGTTCGGCGATGGAGTGGACACCGGGACGGAAATCATCCTGGGCATCATCCGGTTTGTGATCGTGATGATTCCGGTGACGTTGTTCATTCTGCTGCCGCATGGTTTGTGTTCAAATGGCTGCGCAGGCGAATCCCCTGGCCGGTAAGAACGGCTACTGCGAGCGCGCCGAATCCAGTGAATGAATCCGGGTGAATGAATCCGGGTGAATGAATTCCGGTGTGATTTGCCGAGAGTTGGCGTTATTCTCTCGGCTGCACATTGAGCGTCAGTGTTGTGGAGGGTGATGCGGGAAATTTATGGGAGGATAGGTCAAGGAGGTTGCGGTCAATAACGTATCAATAGGTGGTCCTCAATGTGCAGCGCGAGAGCAATTTGAGAACGTGGTGGGACGTTCTCGATCTTCTTGCGGCCTTGGCGTGATCATCGTTATGTGTCGTCTTTATTTTTCTTCAGGCCACAAGGCGAATTTCAAATATCAAGTTCAATCAGGTTTAACGGACAAAGCGTATCTTTACTCGGAACTACTTCGTACTGAACTTTTCGTAAGCCCAGCCGGTATAACTATCCCAGGTGACGTGAACCCCGACCACTTGGCTAATGCTCAATCCCATCAGGGTCAGTATAAAAACCGCCGTAGCGCCGATCAGTGTAAAGAGCAATGTGTATTCAACGATACTCTGTCCTTCTTCATCCCTCAAAAAATTCTTCAACATAAAAAGCCCCGTTTCTTATTCCGGTGAGGTGAACAACTCCGCGGGAAATCTTTTTTATCGTTACAACGCGTGACCATAGAGCAACGCCCGTGCCATGACGGAACAAGACGACTGCGAAGCGCGCTAAGTGAGTAAATAGCAGAGGATATCCCGCTAATTGAAGAATTTACCCAGCGGACCGGAACGACAATGTGTCCACAAGTGGTGATGAGTTCCGATTGTCACTGTCTACGGATGATGACAAACGTAAACAATGATCACTTGATGGCGAAGATTGAACGATGATGCACGTGAAGAATGATCAGGCACGGACGACAGGGCGATTGAACGCGTCCCGTGGTCCAGAAGAAGAATGCGAATCCGCTTGCCCGCATCTAGCGGCTGCTGTATCCTCACGCCTGCTCAGCCTCACACATGGTGATATTCGGAGAAACGACGAAGCCTATTGATCTTGGTCGCGACGCTGCTGCACAGCCACGATCTCGGAAATAATCCGGCTGAGCAACCCAAACGCTCCAAACATTTCAATCACATCTTTACGGGAACCCGAATTCAAGCGAGGTGTGTTATGCCCAAACACGATTCGTCGCAATCGCCATCTAGTGACGCTGAAGAATTGCTGGTTGATATTCTTTTCGCAGTCCGCGGAGCCTGCAAGAAGCTCGATTATTATCCTGACCAGAGTGAGATTGACGGCCTCGTTTCCCGGATCGCCCTGAAGCTGTTTGACAAGGACGGTAAGGTTTTGCATTCATTCGAGCAGCGCTCCGGGAGGCGAACCTGGTTGTTTACGATTGCAAGTCGCGTTGTCCAACGTCGGATTCGAAGTCGGAAAAGAATGGTGAATCTGAAAGATACTCCGCCGGAGTCTTTCATCATTCAGCCGGATCACGAGGAGAGACTGTTCTCCAGGGAATTGTGGGAAAAGTTGCTCGAAGCCTTCAGCCACCTGACCGAGCACGAGCAAAAACTGTTATGCCTGTGGTTGCAGGGATTTAGCACGGAAGGGGTAGCGAAAGAGATGGGGATTAAGAAGGAGTCGGTCTATAGAGAGAAAAGTGCCTTGAAGAAGAAGATTCAAAGGATCAGCAGAGGGAAGTAGACGATCTTGGCGGCTTCAAGAATATGGTATGAAAAAATATTTTCGATTGGGCATCAAGATTTTGCTCTGAGGCGGCACTAAGTAAATGTTAGAGCAAATAATCCAAATGCATAGTGAAAACTGAAAACCGCTATAATTCGTGGGAATGATCAACAATCGATGATCTTTTCAGTCGCAGGAACAATCTTCCCTGCACCAACGGAGGCCAATAGATGAAAACGCATAGGCAAAAAATCGTCGAGTGTTTCCTTTACCTTATCTTAGTAACGATCACGTACACTGCTGTCTGGCGGGTTTCTAGTTCCAATGCCTCTGCCCAGGTGTGTGTCTATCTTTACTGTGAGGGGTCCTGCAACGTTATCAACAACTCGTGCGTTTACGGTGATGGCGCTGATTTTAGCGTATGCACGGCTTGCCGTATTCAGTGCGCTTACTACCTCTGCTGTTCTAAAGAGGAGGGAAATTGCTCAACTGGCGGGGGGTGCAAACACGGTACTTGCTGTGGCTTCTGGTGCAGTTCCTATTATCCATGCACCAGCGGCTGCGGCTGACAAACTCTTAACCAAGGAGGCTCTTTATGAAATATGTCAGGATAACTACGGTAGCACTAGCCTTAATTGGAAGTATTTGGCTGGCGTTGTCTCTGCTCAAAGCCCAGGCTTTGAAAGCGACAATGCCAAAAGATGTGGTAGTGCTGTCGAGAGATGTGTTCTATCCGGCTGACAAGTCGCAGGCTCCGAAAGAGAGAGCCACTCGCCAGCGGTGGATTAGAGCTGATGGGGCGTGGAAGGAAGTCAGAACAGAGAGGAGTCCAGTAGAGGGCGATGGCCGGTTAGTGGTCTTTGTCTCTATTAACGCCCCCCAAGGCCGCTTTGCGCACATCAACACAAGGAATGAGGTGGAATTTGACGGGCACTTCACTCCTATTGATGGACGGTATCTCTCGGTGGAGTTCTTACGTTCCGGTAAAGATTTTGTCCGCGAAGACGAATTGCTTGGGTATGCCGCCTACGTCTGGCGCAGTGGTCAATCTGAACAAAGTTACAGCGAACAATGGTACGTGCCGGAGGTTAGCTTTATCCCGATCAAATTCGTCCATAAAAATGGCCGAGGAGAAACGGTAACCGAGCCAATCACTGCTGAATTCAAGAAGGTCACCGATGCTGATCTGGCTGTCCCCAATCTGCCTGTCGTCTTCAACAAGATAAATAATGACATCGAAAGTTTGGAGAAGGTAAGCAATAAAGTGGCGGCTGACGATAAGAGGCGGGCTATTGCGGAATTTCAGAGCAAACAGGAAGAGAAAAAGAAGCAATGATTTTGACAAGGAGGTTCGGCGGATTCTCAGCACTAACGCCCACAACTCACGCTTTCCTTGATCAACTGTTCCAGCCACTTATCTCAGAAACTTTTGTTGGCTGCGTAGCTCGGGTTGAGCCAATGTGCTTCTTCCCGGAGAATGTAATCCGCGCGCAAAGCTCAGCGATTCATCCAAAATCCGCTGCTTGACCTGCTCCGCGCTCAGACTAAGGCTCCTGACCAATCTCTTCAATCGTTCATCACCAAACACCGCCAACTCTTCATTGTCAAACTTGAGCCTCAAAGGTAAAGTAAGTGGCGTTTTACGAAAATTGATCCGTTCTCGATCAACACCACAACCACAAAACAACGAAAGGATTCGGCAATAGTGCGGCGAATTACGGGGCTTCATCTACGGCTTATCACCATTTTCTCTTTCACCCTGATCGTGGCGTTGGCGCTTCCCGCCTTTGCGCAGGAGCCTTCGTGGCCGCGATTGATCAACTCCGACAAGGAGCCGCAGAACTGGATGAGTTATGGCGGCAATTACGCCGCGCACCGTTTCAGCGCGCTCAATCAGATCAACCGCGACAACGTCAAACAACTCACGCCCGTCTGGATGTTTCACACGGGCGAATTGCGAGGCGGGCTGAATTCGACGCCGATTGTCGTTGACGGCGTGATGTATGTGATGGGGCCGATGAATCGCGTCTTCGCGATCAACGCCGCGACGGGCGAAAAGCTCTGGAGCTACATCTACAAGCTGCCCAAGATCTCAATCCCCTATCAGCCGGGCTCGCGCGGTCTGGCCGTGGCTTACGGCAGGGTCTTTTTCGGCACGCTCGACAACCACGTGGTCGCGCTCGACGCCAGGACGGGCCGCGAAATCTGGGATGTCGAGGTCGAAGACGTGCGCCAGTGCGGTTGCAACATCACGTCGGCGCCGCTCGTCGTAAAAGACAAAGTCATCGTCGGCGGCACGGGCGGCGAACACGCGCATCGCGGATACCTGAACGCTTACGACGCGAAGACGGGCAAACACGTCTGGCGCTTCTACACGATTCCCGCGCCGGGCGAGCCGGGTTCCGAGACCTGGGATCCGAGGATGTTGAAATACGGCGGCGCTCCGACGTGGCTGGTCGGGTCGTACGATCCCGAATTGAACCTGTTGTATTGGGGCGTCGGCAATCCGTCGTCCGATTTTTACGACGAGTTTCGTCCGGGCGATAACCTCTATTCGAATTCGATCATCGCGCTCGATCCTGACACGGGCAAAT
>Ga0187894_10005836_pt1 | contig 12339 bp, 9 predicted proteins | sample GBC1701081metaG_FD_136650 | JGI IMG/M metagenome (GOLD analysis project Ga0187894, IMG submission 136650) | White microbial mat communities from a lava cave in the Kipuka Kanohina Cave System on the Island of Hawaii, USA - GBC170108-1 metaG ... | reverse complement strand
TGATCTCGGTGTCGCCGGCATAATAGATGTCGTAGTAGTTGATCGAGATCACGAAGCCCAAGCCACCATCTTCCTGCGGGTGCTGCCAACCGGTGGGGGAGTATGCAGGAACGGCGTTGATGCGGGCGCGTTCGATTGTGACGCTTTGCCAGGGGCGCAGCACTTCACAGCCTTCGACCTCAGCGGCGGCGACTTCGTTGCTAATGATGCGGGTCTGAGGGCCGCGCAGCTTGTCAATATCGGCCAGCGAACAGGAGTCGTAATGGTTGTGGGTGATGAGGATCAAGTCGGCATGGAAGGTGTGACGGGCGACGCGCCAGGGGTTGATATAGATCAGGGGTGGCCCCTGGATAAAGAAGCTGCCGTGTCCTAACCATTGAATCTGATCGAGCATAACTTGTTTCTCAAGCTCCTGTGAACGATATGTGTGCGGCGATGCCGCGACGGATGACATCGCCCCGCCGAAAGTTCCGCACCAGCGATAATCATACCCCCATTTCCGCATTAGTTGGTATGAAACCGATTTGAATATTGTATTTGCGCGGTATAGGTGAAAACGTGCATCAAACCCTACACTATCGTGCTTGTGCCACCCAACGAGTATGCTATATAATCAGTGCCAGATGAAAGGTACAATCCAATTGTCCACGCTATGTTTGTGTAATCAATCGAGTCACGATTGATTTGGAATGATTAATTTTTCTTCTGCCAGGGCGGCCCTGTGCGGCTGGTGGATCGTTCTTTCACCCAATGCGCAAATGGCGCAAGCGACGTGACGGTGGATAGCGGAGGTTTTTGATGACTGACCAGACCAAGAATTTGCAAATTAAGAAACTTGCTGGCGCGCCAGCACTCCAGACGACCCAGCAGATGCCGCTGTGGAATCCGCCAACCATTGCCAGCCTGGAAGACACCGGGCTAAACTTGCTTACGGTTGCTGACCTGGTACTCAAGGTTTTGTACCTGGGTGGCGTGCTAGCCGGGCATGATATTTCGGAAATCGTCAAGCTGCCCTATACCGGCGTGATTGACACGATTATTGATTTCTTGAAGCGCGAAAAATATATCGAAGTGCGCGGTGCTGGCGGCTTTGGTGATGCTTCATATCAGTTCGTGATTTCGAGCAAGGGGTCGGAAAAAGCGCGCGAGGCGTTGGAACGGTCGCAATATGCTGGGGCAGCGCCGGTCACATTGAGTCAGTATGTAGCCTCCCTCAAGTCGCAGAACCGCGATCGCCTGGTCGTCCATGAACCCGAACTGCGGCAGGTACTCCAGCATCTTGTAATTTCAGACGAACTGCTGGGGCGGATTGGCCCGGCGATTAACTCTGGGCGTTCGATCTTCCTGTATGGCCCGCCCGGCAACGGTAAGACGACGGTTGCAGAAGTGATCGGGCGGCTGATCCTCGGCGATGATATGTGGATTCCATATGCGATTGACGTAGACGGTCAAGTCATCCGCACCTTCGATGATGTGAACCATGAACTATCTGAAAAGGGTGCAGTTAAGCAGGGGACGGGCGTAATTACCGACCCCCGTTGGGTGCGCATCAAGCGCCCGATGATTATGGTCGGTGGCGAATTGACGCTGGCGGGACTTGACCTGGTTTACGATGACATCAACAAGTTCTATGAAGCGCCTTTCCAGGTAAAGGCCAACGGTGGCATGTTCTTAATCGACGACTTTGGTCGCCAGCAGGTACGTCCGCGTGACCTACTCAACCGCTGGATTGTACCGCTTGAAAAAGGCTCAGACTTTTTGACGCTGGCGACCGGGCGCAAGATCGAGATTCCCTTTTACGTATTGATTGTGTTCTCGACCAATCTTGACCCACGCGAACTGGTCGATGATGCGTTCCTGCGCCGTATTCGCCATAAAATCCAGATTACCGACCCGTCTTATGAGGAGTTTCGTGAGATATTCAAGCGCGTGTGCGATACGAAACGGATTCGCTATGATGAGAACGTGCTGGCGTATCTGTTGAAGGAATGGTATATCAACCATGATCGCCCACTGCGGGCCGTGCATCCCCGTGATCTGATTAACCAGGTAGTAGATATTTCGACCTATCTGAACCAGCCGCCGGCCCTTACGAAAGAGATGATTGATCGGGCTGCTGCCGCTTATTTTGTCAAACTCTAAGGGCGAAAAATCGGTAAAGTCCCTGCTGTGATGAAGTGGGGAAAATGATTATGTTGTACCTTACATGAGCAAATCGCACAGCGGCTCTGCTGTCCCGCGCCATTTCGTATTCATTATGGCGGATGGCGGATATGTCGTCCAATGGGATGAAAGCCGCGTTCAGGACATTTTGACCGGCCACTATCGCTCTTTACGAGACGATGGGTTTGGTCACGCCATCAGTGATTATGAACTAAATCAACTGATCTCGGCTGGCCGGGTCGAGGCCTACAATCAGAATTGGGTATGGTTATATTCGCTGCCGGAGCCAAACCGCTATCAGACCGAACTCCGTACTCAGGAGCGTGTGCCTGACCGTTTCCGTGCCTTTTACCTCAATACGACCCTGCCAAATTCACAACTCGATGATGTAAGTTCGTTGTTGGTCAGCCTCGGCTTGGGCGAAGATTTTTCCGCGCAAGGGCGCGGTGGTTTGGTGGTCATCGCTGGCCGCGATGGACATCCGTTCCTGCATTTTAAGGAAGCCGAACAAGTCCAGAAAAAGTTGGCTGTCAGAGCGCCGGACATGTTCCACGACTCGGCGATTGCATTTATTGAAATTCGCCAAGGAGACGCGGGTCGTGATCTGGAGATTAAGCGTCCTGAGGACAATACCGACCTCGCAACGATCATCGCCAGCCAGACCGACATCTCTGTGACGCGCGGCAAACAAATCGTGCTGCTGGTGGCTGACGATAACGAACGCACGATGATCCATCAGATTTGCCACGAGATGAAAATGGATGTGAATCTGGCGGACAGCGGGACGGCTGCGCTGGAATTGCTCGAAGACGGCCATCCTGATGTGTTCATGATGGACTTAGAACTCCCCGATATGCACGGCTGGGCGCTCATCAGCAAACTGCGCGAAATTAGCACGCTGCGGAATTTGCCAATTATTGTGATTGCTGAACCCTCCGCCCCTGACCAGCAATCGCTGGCCTTCACAGTCGCGAAAGTTGACCTGTATCTGGCAAAACCAGTCAGCAAGGCGCGGCTGCGGCAGAATATCTGGATGTCACTCCAAAACCAGATGGCTCACTGAACCTCCTGCAACGCCCCTTACCATCGGCATTGCCATTTTGCAGCCCGATTGGTAAAGTCGTGGCCGGTAATGCCCTATGAGTGCGATGGCACACGGCATTAATTCGTCCAATAATGGCTTGTTCAAAGCGACTCTAGTTGTCACCTAGCGGTTACCATCTACACTGCCCATGCGTGCATTAATATCAAGGCGGCAACCATGATCTTCCTGACAGGTGGAACCGGATTCCTGGGGCGACATCTGCTGCCAGCGTTATGCCAGGCCGGTCGGCACGTCCGCGTCCTGACACGTCATCCCGAAGCAAATGCCTGGCTAAAACGCTATCCTAGAGTAGAAGTTGTCCATGGCGATTTGTTAGATAGTGAAGTGGTGTCGCGTGGGATGCAGGGTTGCGAGCATGTGATCCACGCGGGCGGTATGTTCCGTTTCTGGGGCGATGAGAACGAGTTTGCAGCCACGAATGCGCTCGGAACAGAGCATGTCCTGGCTGCGGCAGTCCACGCGGACATAAAGCGCCTGGTTCATGTTTCGACCATTGCGGTGATCGGCCAGCCAGACCCCAGCCGTATCGTAGACGAAACCCACCCTGCACACCCAGCAGACGCTTATCAGCGCAGCAAGTGGCAAGCCGAACAGGCAGCGATGCGCTACTTGCGCGAATATCAATTACCCGTAGTGGTGGTACGGCCTGGGGCGTATTATGGCCCGTTGGGGCATTATGCCTTTAATCGCCTGTTTTTTCGCGATCCGATGCGCGGCATTATCATGCAGGTGAACGGTGGGCGCTATATCATCTTCCCGGCCTATATCAGCGACGTTGCGCAGGGCGTGATGCAAGCGTTGGACATCGGACGGATGGGCGAGGTGTATAACATCTGTGGCGACTGGATTTCGCACAAAGACGCTTTTGATATTGTGTGCCAGGAAGCTCGGCTGCGCTGGCCGCGTCTGCCGATTCCAGGCTGGTTAGGCATTAATACTGCCCGTGTGCTGGAAGCACTTGCGAAAGTGACACGCACCGAACCGTTCTGGCCGCTCAATTTACGCTCTTATGTGTATAATAGTTGGCGCGTATCCAGCGACAAGGCGCGGCGTGAACTTGGATTTGTGCCGACGCCTTTCCGTGAGGGCGCGCACAAGACGATTGCGTGGTATCGGGCTGGACAGCCGGAGACACTGCCGGAACTAGAGTGTTAGGACGTAGGAATGTGATATTTTCATTCCTCGATGACGGGTTGGATGTGATGTTTGATGAAGTAAAAATCTATGTGCGCAGTGGTGATGGCGGCGATGGCATTATCGCCTTTCTGCGCGAAAAGTTTATGCCGCGTGGGGGGCCTGCCGGCGGCGACGGTGGACGCGGGGGCGATGTCGTGTTGAAAGTGAATCCCCGGCTCAATACCCTGATACCTTTCCAGAAACGAGTGCATTTCAAGGCTGAGGCGGGCAAGCGCGGCGGGGCAAAAAATATGTCCGGCGCGGGCGGCGCGTCACTCGAAGTGGAGGTACCACCGGGAACAGTCGTCAAGAACGCCGAAACGGGAGCAATAATCGCTGACCTGGTGCGCCCGGATGACCGCGTGGTTGTGGCGAAAGGCGGGCGGGGCGGCAGAGGTAATCAGCATTTTGCTTCGGCGTCGAACCAGGCACCGCGTATCGCCGAAAAGGGTGAGCCAAGTGAAGAACGTTGGCTGATCCTGGAATTGAAATTGATCGCCGATGTAGGTCTGGTTGGGGTACCAAATGCTGGCAAATCGACCCTATTGTCGGTCATCAGCAATGCCAGGCCGAAGATCGCTGATTATCCTTTCACAACACTCGAACCGAACCTGGGTGTCGTGACCTATGATGACCGTGACCTGGTGGTCGCCGATATACCGGGGTTGATCGAGGGTGCGCACCTGGGCGTTGGCCTGGGACATTCCTTCTTACGCCATGTCCAGCGCACGCGCATCCTGGTTCACCTGCTCAATGGCACAAGCGAAAATGCCCTGGCAGACTTTAGCCAGATCAACACTGAATTGGCTCTGTTCGACGAGCGGCTGGCTGAGAAACCCCAAATTGTGGTCTTCACCAAAATGGACTTGCCCGAGGCGCGGGCGCGCTGGCCAGAAATCGAAGCGGCGCTGCAGGCGCGTGGCATCGAGCCGATCGCAATCTCGGCGGCAACACGGGAAAATATCCGTCCGCTTATTCAGCGCATTTTCCAGACAGTTGATGCCTTGCCAGAAGCGACCCCCCTCTCACCAGCGGTCGCTGTGCCGGTTTACGAACTGTCCGAAGCCGAAGTCGAGTTTAATATCACCCGTAACAGTGATGGATTCCGTGTGATCGGACGGAAGATCGAACGAGCGGCGGCGATGACCTATTGGGACGAAGATGCTGCCGTACTGCGTTTCCAAAACATTCTGGAAACATTGGGTGTTTCAGAGGCTTTAGAAGCGGCTGGCGTGCAGGTCGGCGATACGGTCTTCATCGGTGACTATGAACTAGAATGGTCTGAGTAGCGGTGGAGCGACGAATCGGCATTCTGGGTGGGACGTTTGACCCCCTTCACATCGGGCATCTCATTCTGGCGGAATACGCTCAAGATACACTTGACCTTGAACGACTGTTGTTTGTCCCCGCCGCCGACCCGCCCCACAAGCGCGACGAATACACAGTCCCGATCTCGCATCGTTTGGCGATGTTAGAACGAGCGATTGTGGATAATGAACGCTTTGAAATTTCTCGCGTCGATATTGACCGGCCAGGGCCACATTATTCGGTGGATATGGTGCGGATCATCGGGCAACAGTACCCCGATGCTGAATTGTATTTTGTGATGGGTGGGGATTCACTGGCGGATTTACCCCGCTGGCATCGCCCGTTTGACCTCATCCAGCAGTGCAAACTGGCTGTCATGAATCGCCCCGATGAAAGGGCGCTTGCTGAAATTCATGAATCAATCCTGCCGGGATTAGCCGAACGGGTGGTGCTGATCGAAGCGCCCCTGGTCGGTATCTCATCCACGCTGATTGTCGAGCGTGTCCGACAGGGGAAGAGCATCCGTTATCTGGTGCCGGACGTGGTGCGACATTATATTTTTCAACATCGGTTGTACGAGACTTGATTGGAATGATCAAACGATTGATATTGGGTGCGTTGGCACTGCTGATATTGGGAACTACTCTATCAGTATCGCTCGATGTTTCTGCTGAAGGTGCGCATCAAGCTGCGCCGACTTTGGTGCCGCCAACCCTTATGCCAACCGTCGATGACGGATCGAGCGATGAGCTGCTGTCTGAATCGACAGTGGCGCGGGTACTGCGCGCTGACAAAGTGCGGGTTGGGCTGTTATACAACAACCCGCCCTTTGGCGAACTCAATATTCGTGGCGAAGTATCAGGTTTCGACGCCGATCTTGCCCGTAGTATAGCTGAGACATGGGGTGTAGCCTTCGAGCCGGTACAGGTCACTCGACTGACGGCGGTCGAAGCAGTCAAGAATGGTAGCGTCGATATGTTGGTGGCATCACAGATACACCAGCGCGAATTAGATGATGAGGTTGAGTTCAGCCAGACCTATTATTTAGGCAGCCAGTCAATCTTAGTGCGCCAGGACGACGGCGCAGCCAGCCCAGCCGATATGGCGAACCGGAAAATAGGGGTGGTCATTGGGACGGCCAGTGAGAAGGCGGTCGCCCAATGGCAGGTGCAGACGAGCCTTCCCATGAGCATCCAGACCTTTTTGACTCTGGATCGGGGTTTTGCCGCGCTCCTCAACCATGAGATTGACGGCCTGGTCGATACGCATGTGCAACTGGCGCGCATTCAGCCGACGCCGGGTCTGGCGAAGATTTTGAATGATGGCATCGCGCCTGAGCCGTATGCGATTGCTTTCCGGCGTCAGGACGTGAACTGGCGCAACCTGATTAACCGGACGCTGCAACATCTCCAGCAAAAAGGCCGGATGCAGGAAATACAGGGCGCGAATTTTCCCGGTACGAAATATCCGCCAGGCCTGATTCTGGCATGGGCCGGATTGGGTACAGACGCACCGAAACCGGATCAATTCGGGCAAGATATTCCCTATCCACCCCAATACTCAATTCCCCGTATCCAGGCCGCCGGTATGGTGCGGGTCGCTGGCTTGGCGGATGTTCCAGCGGAAGCGCCCGAAGGCCAACGCCGCTTGGATGCGCTCAACCGCGCCATGATGGATGCAATCGCGTCGCGCTGGGGTTTACAAGTCGAATATATCCCAAACAGTGCGGCTAACGCGGTTGACTTGGTGGCAAGTGGGCAGGCTGATCTGGCGGTCGGCGTGCCTCTTGACTGGTCAGTGATGGATCGGGTCGATTTGACCACTGCCTACCTGCTGCACGGTCAACGGCTAATGGTGAAACAGGATAGCGACATCGAGACATTCAACCAACTGCGGGGTAAATGGGTTGGCATTTTCGCCAGTGAACCGGGCATCGCCGACCAGGTGAATGCGCTGGCGGACAGTGTGAAATCGCCAGTGAATATCTTCACGATGAACCGTGACCAGGATGCGGCATCCTATATGTTAGTCGAAAACAATGCTGATGTGGTATTCGGCGATAGCTTGAAATTGATTCCGCAGCTTGAAACCAATCCTGGCCTGCTGCGGCTGACGAAACGCGGCGATGCGCCTGACCCCTGGTACAGCCGGACGTATGTGGGATTGGCCGTGCCACGCAATGACCTGGATTTCCGCCTATTGGTCGAGTATACACTGCAAGAACTGGCACGGGATGGCACTCTGAAAGGCCTGCTCACGCCTGTAATGCTGCCAGATGATGTGCCGGCGTTCGATATCTGGCCGGGTTCAGCGCAATACCTGGGATTCCAGCTTGACCAGAACAACACCCTGGTTGGGTAGGGGGATTTCGTAAAGAAAAAGAACAATACTGTTTATGATACCGCCAGGGCATCAGCGTCGTTACTGAGGTTTGCAAGGTGCAACGCAGTGTGGCAGTTGGTCATGGAGTCTCCAATACTCATGCTGATCGCTTCTGGTTTTGCGCCAGGCTGGCGAGCATGACACCGACCAGGATGGCAATGCTTCCCAGGATTTGAAGCGTCTGTGGAATCTCCTGAAAGATAACCACTGCGGCGATGGCACTCAAGGCGGGTTCAAGTTGGTTGACGATACCGACGAAAGTGGCAGGAAGATATTTTAGCGCGTAATTGAAGGATGAATGCCCGATCAACTGTGGCAGCAGCGCCATACCCGCCAACCACAAGTAACCACGCGGTGCATAGCCGGTGAGCGGAAGGCCCGCAGCAATGACTGCAACCACGAGGATGAGCGCCGCGCAGCCGTATACCAGCCAGATGTAAGGGAGCAGCGGCAGTTGCGCCCGCAGCTTACGCCCAATCACCAGATAGATGGCGACACAAACCGCGCCGGTAATCGCTAAGATGCTGCCGAGCAGTGGGTCTTTGCCCGGAGAAACCGCGTTACTTGATGAGGCCAGCCCAGCGACGATGCTGCCCCCCAGGCCAATCAATAATCCCAGAATCATGGCGCGCCCCAGACGTACCCGCAAGAAAATGACTTCGAGGATGGCTATCCACAAAGGGCTGGTCGAGACAAGGACGACGCTGATCAGGACGCTGGTGTATTCGAGCGAGAGAATCCAGGTGGCGAAGTGCAGCGCCAGGAACAGGCCGGACAGCAGCGCTAGCAGCAGGTCATTTCGTTTCAGTACGCGGATTAGCGGGAAATGCTGGTGCAATGTGATAGGGGTGAGGACGAGCGTGGCGATCACCATGCGGGCAGCGGCGATATAAAGCGATGGGATTTGGTCGGCCTGCGCCAGGCGTATGAAAATTGCCGCCAAGGATACCGCTGCCGTGCCCATGAGGAGGACGAGAAAAACCTGGGGTGGTGGGCGTTTCGGCACGGTTGTAGGGGACATAGCGCCTGGTTCTGACCGGGGAAATGCCGGTTTCTGGGGCAGCGAAACGATCTGACGTTTATCTTACAATTTTGCATCATGATTATCAACGAGTTCGCTTGTGCCGATGGACACGTCAACGCCTGTACAAAAGGCCAGAAATCGACCCATTTCTTTCGACAGCCGCGCTTGCCTGCGTTAGAATACGCGGTGTTGAAGCGTCTCAAATCTTGTGGACACCTGTTCACATGTCTTTAGCTAACCTAACACGAAGGAGAATGACACATGGCTTTTGAACTGCCACCGCTCCCGTATGCGTTTAATGCACTTGAACCCCATATCGACGCGCGCACGATGGAAATCCACCATGACAAGCATCATGCGACTTATACGACTAACCTGAACAATGCTTTGAAGGATTATCCCGACCTTCAAAGCAAGTCGATTGAAGCACTGCTTCAGTCCATTGATGGCCTGCCGGAAGCGATCCGCACTGCGGTGCGTAACAACGGCGGTGGCTATGCTAACCATAACCTATTCTGGGAAATCATGGGGCCAGGCAAAGGTGGTGAGCCGGCTGGTGATTTGGCGGCGGCGATTAACAGTGCGCTCGGCAGCTTCGCAGACTTCAAGACCAAGTTTGCGGCAGCCGGAACGGGGCGCTTTGGCTCTGGTTGGGCCTGGCTGGTGGCGGAGAAAGGTGGCGCAGTGAGCATCACCTCGACCCCTAACCAGGATACACCTGTGATGGAAGGCAAAACCCCCATCCTCGGTCTGGATGTGTGGGAACATGCTTATTATTTGAACTATCAGAACCGCCGCCCGGATTACATCGCCGCTTGGTGGAATGTGGTCAATTGGGATGAGGTGGTGAAGCGATACGCTGCCGCTAAGTAAGGTTCTGAGCGTGAAACACCGATGAGGCCCATGCTGGGTATTGCGCCCGATCTCTGTTTCTAGCAGAGTCCTCATGAGAGGGCATCGCCGGGATTGTGAAAAGGCGTTACAATTCGTAACGCCTTTTTGATTTCCCGGCGCACTACTGATGTACACTGATATTGTGCGCTCAATGCCGCACAAGGAGTTTTTGTAAGCATGGCAGAATTTCGTGTCGAAAAAGATTCGCTCGGCCCGGTCAATGTACCGGCCTCGGCTTATTACGGCGCGCAAACCCAGCGGGCGGTTGACAATTTTCCGATTAGCGGTTTGAAACCATACCCGGCGTTTGTATGGTCTATGGCGTTAATCAAACGAGCAGCGGCAGAAGTACATCTCGATCTTGGCCTGTTGGATGAACCGATGGCGAAGGCGATTATGCAAGCTGGCGATGAGGTGCTGCAAGGCAAACATAACGATCAGTTCGTGGTTGATCCTTTTCAGGCGGGCGCGGGAACGAGCCACAACATGAATACGAACGAAGTGATCGCCAACCGCGCCAACGAAATCCTGGGTTTTAAGCTCGACGACGCTAAAAAACCCGTCAACCCGAATGACCATGTCAACATGGCGCAAAGCACGAATGACACGATTCCGACGGCCATCCGTCTCGGTGCGCTGTGGCGGGTAGACGAACTAATCGACACCTTACGGGCGCTGGCGTATGCCTTACGCGCGAAAGCGTCGGAGTGGGATGCCATTACCAAGAGTGGCCGCACCCATTTGCAAGACGCTGTGCCGATCCGCCTGGGACAGGAGGTGGGTGCATGGGCGAAAGCCGTTGAGCGGAATATAGACAAGATTAAGCAAGCCGCAGAGGGTTTACGCCGTCTTGGCATTGGCGGGACAGCCAACGGTACTGGGCTGAACGCGCACCCGGAATATCATACGCGGATGGTCGCAAAGTTGAGTCAATTGAGCGGTTTGAAGCTGTATGAGTCCGATGATTTGTTTGAGTCGATGCAGTCCATGCAGGATGCAGTCCATTTTTCCGCTGCTCTGCGGACGACAGCTCAGGACTTAATCCGCATCGCCAATGACATTCGTTTGCTTGCCAGCGGGCCGACGACCGGGCTGGCAGAAATTACCCCACCGACGGTGCAGCCCGGTTCGTCAATTATGCCGGGGAAGGTGAACCCGGTGATGGCCGAGATGCTCAATATGGCGATGTTTCACATTATTGGGAATGACACGACCGTGATGATGGCGGGACAGGCCGGTCAGCTTGAGCTGAACGTGATGATGCCGATTATTGCCTACAATCTGTTTCAGTCGATGGATGTGATGATCGGTTCGGTGAAGGCTTTTACGGATAAATGCGTGGTCGGCATGACAGCCAACCGCGACAAGGCCGAAAGCTGGCTTGCTAAAAACCCGATCCTGGTCACGGCCTTGAATCCAATCATTGGCTATCTTAAGGGCGCGGAAGTGGCGAAGAAGTCGTTGGCGGAAAACCGTAGTATTAAGGATATTGTGGTCGAATTGGGTTACATGACCGAAGCCGAGGCCGCCCAAGCCCTGGATGCGCGTTCGATGACCGAAGGTGGTATCAAACAGGGTGTGAGCGGCGCTGGGTAGCGCAAGGGTCTATCTGTGCCTACGGCGAATGAACGGCTGCTAACGTTTAGTTTCGGTTGAGGACACCGTTAAGATCGAGTATACTAACCAGGTTCATTGTCAGCGTTCTCAGTTCATTTATTTTGCACTCATCATAAGGCGAAAACCTTACCTGTGGCGAACCGAAGACTAGGGAAATACGAAATCATCGAACGCCTGGGGCGTGGTGGTATGGCGGAAGTTTACCGCGCCTACCATGTGAGCCTGGATCGCTACGTGGCGATTAAAGTTCTTCATGCGTTCCTGGCCGACGACCCGGAATTTAAGTCGCGGTTCGAACGAGAGGCGCAAAATGTCGCCAAGTTGCGCCATAACCATATTGTCCAGGTGTATGATTTCGAGTACGATCAGCCGGGTGACAGCTACTATATGGTCATGGAGTTGGTCGATGGGCCAACGCTAAAGGAACGATTGGCGAAACTGGCCGAGCAGGGCGAAATGCTTTCGCTCGACGAGTCCTTGCGGATCATGCGTGAGTCAGCGAGTGCGCTGGCGTATGCGCATAGTCGCAACATGATTCACCGTGATGTCAAACCTGCGAACTTGATGATCGACCACGACAATCGGGTCGTCCTCACCGACTTTGGTATCGCTAAGATTGTCACCGGAGCGCAGTTTACGGCGAGCGGTGGTATGGTCGGCACGCCCGCCT
>Ga0187894_10005835_pt1 | contig 12340 bp, 18 predicted proteins | sample GBC1701081metaG_FD_136650 | JGI IMG/M metagenome (GOLD analysis project Ga0187894, IMG submission 136650) | White microbial mat communities from a lava cave in the Kipuka Kanohina Cave System on the Island of Hawaii, USA - GBC170108-1 metaG ... | reverse complement strand
TTTTGAGCCGGGGGTACCAACTTTACCGCACCTCGTGCCGCCAGAAGGTGGCATTTCGCACGCGCGAAGAAGCCGAGGCGAAAGCGCGGAGCGTGCACGAGTACGGCGAGGAGCTGACGGCGTACCTCTGTGTGGTTTTTGCGATCACTATCATGTGGGGCATCTGAGCAAGTCCAAGGAGCGGCGAGGGTCATGAAAAAGAAAAAGCCCATCGTTTACTACGCGCAAAACAAGGCGCTGCACAAAGCCCGTGCCCAGCTCGGGCTCAGCGTCGAAGAGTTGCGCCTGATGGCCGGCGCGCTCAACCTCGGCATCGCCTCCATCTCGCGCCTCTCGCTCACCCAACGCGCGCAGCTAATCGACCGACTCAATGCGCTGGGCGCGCAGGTGCGCAATCCGCAACTCACCGAGTACGACCTGGCCGAAGAAAACGGCAAGGTCACGCGCTTCCCCGTTCCTACCGCGAAGCAAATCACGATCCTTGCCGCCCTGGCCGCGCGGATCGAATGGCGCGAAGCGGACGGCTACTTGCGGTTTTGTCACAAGACGATTAAGGCCCCGGCGCCGCGCAATCACCGCGAGGTGACGACGCTGCTGCTGGCCTTGCGGAGCCTGTTAAAACAGCAACAGGACCGTCAGACAGTCGGACCGTCAGACAGTCAGACCGTCAGACAGTCAGACCGTCAGACAGTCGGACGGACAGACTGAGCCATGCCCCGCCGCACGCGCACCCCCGCAAAACTCCCGCTGCAACCCAACCTCTCCGTGCAGCAACTCGCCAATTTTCTCGATGTCTCCGACGATACGATTTATGAACTCGTAGCGACGGAGATTCCGCATCATCGTGTGGGTCGCTTGATCCGCGTCGCGCGCGAAGATTTTCTGATCTGGTTTCAGCAACGGAAAAAAATTTGATTGTTCTGCCCGCTCTGCCCGCTCTGCCCGCTCTAGTTCTTAGACTTTTTCCGCCACCCGTGGCAGATTTTTGCTGTCCATCAAGTTCCCTCCTCGTTCAGAGCAGCGGATGTCAGGAGTGGTCGTGGTGAGCCAGGCGGGGCGTCCGCTGCTTTCGGTCGGACGGTCGGACGGTCGGACGGTCAAGACGGTCGAGGTGGTGCGGTGCAAGCGGAAGATCGATACGACTCACTCATACAATACAACGCAGAGCGCGAGCGCGTGGACTGGCGGATTATCAAAGAGCAGCTCCGTGCAGAATCCGCGTTTGATCCTGACGCGCGCTCAAAAAAAGGAGCCCTTGGGCTCGCGCAATTCATGGCCCGTACCTGGGAGGAATGGCGCGACGGCACCCCGGGCATCCAGCCCCCGCCGGTGGATTTCGTCCTCCTCGATCCGCGCGATCCCGAAGATGCCATTAACGCACAGACGAGCATGATGGCATGGCTGCTCGGCCATTTTAAAGACCTCAGCAAAGCCCTCGCCGCATACAACTACGGCTTTGGGAATCTGACGAAAGTGCTGAACGATCCTGAGTGTGTGGACCGTTGGTTAGAGTGTATCCCCAAGGAGACGCGCGACTATGTCAACGACATCTGCGGCGCCCTCAGCAAGTAGCGCCGGCGGCTCCGGGTGGATCAAACTCCTGGGCCTGCTGTCCGCCCTGGTATTTGGCGTCGGCTTCTTCAATCTCCGCTTACCGCCGGACCTCGTCGAAATGAGCAAAAACTGGGGGCCGACATTCCTGCTGCTCATCGGGATCGGCGCGGGACTAAAATACTGGATTCCGAAGACCGCGTTCTCGGATTTTATCGCGGCCCAACAAGGCCAGGCCGTCGCCCTGCATGCGATCTCGCTCACCCTGAGCGAGGGCAACGCCAAGCAGACGGACAAGCTCGATGACATCAAGACATCCCTCGACTCCGCGCTCATCAATCAACGCGTGATGCTGCGGCAGTTGGAAGAACTCAACGGCGTGCGGGCCGCGAAACGGCAGGAGTACTCCATCAATGCCCCGCTCCCTTAAACATCTCCACGCGCAACAGATTCGCTGGAATATCCTGGCCGTGCTGCACGAGGGCCGGAAAAGCGGCGACGTGCGCAAGGGAGGCTACCTGGCGTTTGAGGTGCTGCGCATGCACCTCGACGTCCTTGGGCATCCGCTCAGCGAGACCGAGCTGCACGATTATCTCGCCTACCTGGGGGACACCGAGATTGCCTGCCTGGAGCGCAAAAAAACGGGCGAGTCCGCGCCGTATCGGTACGAATACAAGATCACGGCCAAGGGCGTGCGCGCGGTGACCTACGAGGAGAAGGTGCCCGGCGTCGGCATCTACAGCGCGGAGGAAGAGGACTGATGCCGATTCGCTACCCGATCGAAGTCCGAGGCCGGGCGCAGGCGCTCTATGTCCGCGGCATAACTTTTGAGGATGTCGGGGCTGAAACTGGCATCGCTCCCTCGACCTTGAAAAAGTGGGCAGAAGAGGGCGACTGGACAAAGGCCCGCAAAGAGTTCGTCCGGCGGTATGAAGCGCGCCAAAGCAACGTCATGCAACTCGAACTCGACACCATCGATATTGCGCTCAACGAACTGGGCAAAACCTCGCAAGATGTGTTCGCCCGGGCGAAGATCCTCGAGTACGTCGAGTCCGCGCTCGAAAAGCATGAGCGCCGCATAGAAAGACAGGATGCCAGCACGACGCTCCATAAGCTGCTCGACTTTGCTCAGGCTGAGCACCCGAGGATGTATCCCGAAGTGGGAGCGGTGGTAACGGCCTTTGCCGCCAAGCACAAGGAGTGGGCGCAACTCAAGGGGCAACACCTCAAAGCCCTGAGAGATAAAGTGGCGCAGGTCAATGCGACCATAGGAACGCCGGGGAAAAAACAAGGGCTCGATACGGAGACGCTCAAGCAGATCCGGGAAGAGATTTACGGGATTGTTGATCATGCCGGCCATTAAACTCTACGACTACCAGAAAGCCTGGCTGGCGGATCGCGCGCGCTTCAAGCACGGGCGCTGGTCACGGCAGACCGGCAAGAGTTTCATCTCGACACTGGGAGCGGTGGACGACTGCAACGCGCGCCGGACCGACTGGCTCTTTCTCTCCCGCGGGGAGCGGCAGTCAAAGAAGCTCATCGCCGAGGCCAAGAAGCATGCGATGGCGTATGCCGTGGCGGCCGAAGAAATCGCCGGCACGTTTCGTGAGGGCGACACCGAGTACAAGATGCTCGAACTCCGCTTCCCGAACGGCTCGTGCATTACCGGCCTGCCCGCTAACCCCGACACCGCGCGCGGCTGGTCGGCCAACGTGCTGCTCGATGAGTTCGCCTTTCACCAGGACTCCCGCGCGATCTGGACCGCCTTGTATCCCACCATCACCCGCGGCTACAAGTTGCAGGTGCTCTCCACGCCCAATGGCAAGAACAACAAGTTCTACGAGTTGGAGAGCAACCCGCGCTTCTCGAAGCACGTCATCGACATTTATGCCGCGGTCGACGGCGGGCTCGATCTGCGCGATGAAGACGGGCACCTCATCACGCCCGATCAACTCATGGAGGCGATGGGGGATCGCGAGGCTGCCGAGCAAGAATATCTCTGTCTGTACATCGACGAGGCCACCGCCTATATCGGCTACGAGCTGATTACCGAGTGCGAGGACCCGGATGCGGACGTCGAGCCGGCGTGGGCGACGCGGATCTGCGTGCAGGCACAAGCGGCCTACGACGCGACCAAGGCTGGCAACGAAGCCGAAGGCAACCGTCTCCTGACGCAGGCCAAAGAGGAGCATCTCTCTCTCGCCTTTGCGCACGATCTGTATATCGGCATGGACATCGGCCGCAAGCGCGACCTCACTGTGATCTGGATCGACGAGAAACGAGTGCAGCGCAAACATGCGGCGGCCATCATCTCGCTGCGGCGTGCGCCCTTCTATCAGCAATGGTTCGTGCTCCAGGTGCTCCTCTCGCACCCCCAAGTGCGCCGCTTCTGCGGCGACCAGAGCGGCCTCGGCATGAACCTGGTCGAGAATGCTCAGCTCAAATTCGGCTCCAAGGTGGAAGGCATTGACTTCACCACGGCGAACAAAGAGAAGCTGGCGACGGATCTCAAGCAGAGCCTCGAAGATCATCGGCGCGTGTTCCCCGCTGACCGCACCGTGCGGGAGTCGCTGCACAGCGTGCGCCGTTATGCCACGGCCACCGGCCACTTCCGCTTTGATGCCGAGCGCACGGATGAGATCGGCCACGCCGACCACTTCTGGGCCGCGGCGTTGGCAGAGCTGGCGGCAAGTGGACCGAACACAAAGCCCAGTTGTGAAGTCGTGGTCGAGCGCGAGCTGAAGTTTCAGGAGGGCGCGTACTAATGGGTATTTGGCAGACACTCCGCCGAGGCTTGGCCGCGATGATCGGTCCCTATGGAGATCAGATGGAGAAGCTGCCCACGCGGCCGCCGATAAAAGAGGAAGTCACGGCGGTGCGCGTGCGCGACACCTGGTCCTCGTACCCCTCCTACAAACTGACGCCCGAGAAGTTGGCGGCGATCTGGAGAGAGGCGGATGTCGGGGACATCGCGCGCCAGGCCGAGCTGGCCGCCGAGATCGAAGAGAAAGAACCGGAGATCGCCAGCCTCCTGCAAACCCGCAAGCTGGCGATTACCAAACTCTCCTGGCACGTGCAGCCGGCCTCTGACAGCGCAGAGGATACACAGATCGCCGCGCATGTCACAAAGAACCTGTCCGACCTCAAAATGCGCGGGGTGTTCTTCGACCTGCTGGACGCGATTTACAAAGGCTTCGCGATCCAGTGGGTGCACTGGGCGCTGGTCGATGGCAAAGCTTGGGTCACAGGGCTGGAGTGGATGCCGCAACACCGCTGCACCTTTCAACCGTTGAACAACCTGCCGGATGCACCGGCGGTGAAAATGCCGCGACTCCTCACCGAGCGCGAGCCGATACGCGGCGAAGTCGTCAAGGATTTCACCGTGCTCTATCACACGAGCAGGGCCAGGTCGGGGCTCGTCCACCGCGGTGGCCTGTGGCGGCCGCTGTCGTGGTACGCGCTCTTCAAGAACTACACGATTAAAGACTGGCTCACCTTTCTCGATCGCTTCGGCATCCCTATCCCAGTGGGCAAATATCTCGCCGGGGCGGGCGATGAGGACAAAAAGGTCTTGCGCGAGGCGGTGCAGAACTTTGCCGCCGGCATGGGCGTGGTGATCTCCGAATCGACGCTCATCGAAATTCTGGAAGGCAAAAGCGTCACGGCGAATAGCAGTCTCTATAAAGAAGCCGCGACCTTCTTCGACGCCGCGTTCGCCAAAGTGATTCTGGGACAGACGGCGACGACACAGGGCACGCCCGGCATGCTGGGCAATGAGAAAGAGCGTGGGGAAGTACGCGAGGACATTCGTGATGCCGACGCCGCCGATCTCGCCGAGACCCTCACTGACCAGTTGGTTTGGGCAATGGTCGGGTTCAACTGGGGCTTCGACAAAATGCTGCCGCAGTTCTCTTTCATCATCGACCAGCCCGAAGATCTGGAGAAGACCGGCAAGGTGGACAGCATCCTGGTCAACGATCTCGGCTTAGCCCTGCCGGCCTCCTATGCCTACCAAAAATATGGGCGTCCGCAGCCGGTGGGAGATGAGGCGTTGCTGCGACCGCGGCAAGCGCCGGGGCTCGTACCCGAAGACACGGCCACCTTTGCTGCCCTTACCGTTAAAAAAAAAGTCCCCATCGGGTCACGTTTGGTGCCCTTACACGAATAGCGCGCGTGGACTATGCCGAACAAAACGAAGCCAGCCGTGTCATCGAGAAAAGCCTGGAGCACGCCGAGCCGCTTATCGCGCGCGTCGAGGATGTCTTGCTCGATCGCATCCGGTCTGCCGGGAGTGCCGACGCGCTTCGTTCCCTCGAACTGGAGGTGCCCGAGATGAGGACGGCACTCGCCATCGCCATCTTCAGCCTGCACCTGCTGGGCCGCGCTCAAATCTGGACAGACGTCCAACGGTCGGACAGTCGGACAGTCGGACAGTCAGACGGTCAGACCTTCGGAGCGCTCGTGCTTGAAGAGGAGTTCGAGCCGCTGCCGTTTGAGGAGGCGATTGATTTCTTTGCCGCGAAAACGAACGTGCCGCCGGCAGTCTTTCGCACGCTCGAAGCTGCGGCGAAAAAGAAAGCCTTTGCCATCGCCGCCGGTGCGACGGAGCAGATCACCGCGTCGGTCCGTGAGCTGCTCGACACCGCGCTGAGCGACGGCATGTCCCTCAAAGAGTTCCAGTCGCAAGCTGCGGACGTGCTCGCGCGTGCGGGAGTGACGGCAAAATCAAGTTGGTATTGGGAGACGGTGTACCGGACCAATCTCCAGACCAGCTACCAGGCCGGGCGCTGGAAACAGATGACCGACGACTACGTCAAAGAGCGCCGACCGTATCTGCGCTACGTCTCCGCGCGCACGCCGACCTCGCGTCCGTCGCATATCGAAAAGCATGGGCTGGTATTTCCCGTCGAGCATCCATTCTGGGACGAGTGGATGCCGCCCAATGGGTTCAACTGCTTGTGTTCCGTCAGCAGTGTCTCTGAGGATTTGTTAGAGAGGCGCGGATGGAATGTCTCACGCGCCGCCGACTACGACCCGCCGGATGAAGGTTTCGCCACCAATCCAGGGAAAGAAGAAATTTAAAAGTAGCGTGCGCTGTGCGCACGAGAGGAGATACGCAATGGCCAATGCAGCAAAAGTGACAGCAAAAGTCCTGGACGTGATGAGCATGGGATTCAGTGCAATGGCGATGGTCAGCGCGGTGCAGAGCAAGAACCCCATGCAGTTCAGCTACGCGATGAACGCCTTTCTCCACGACTTGGCGCGCATGGCGAAGATCAAGGAACTTGACGATGAATTTCTTGACGCGATCCAGCCTGATCTGGCAGGGCTGACGGAGAAGATCTTCGTCAAGGTGGAGGGATAAATGCCGACCCTGTTGACTGCCGATCTCCGCATTCGCGGCGACAAAGCCGAGGCCCCGGGCCGCGTCTTGTTCGACACCGGCGCGTCGTACTCGTTCGTGCGCCGCGACCTGGCCGAGCGCATCGCCTCGATTCTCCCGCTCCCGCAGCCCATTAGGTTTACCTTGGGCGATGGCGGCGACCTGGAGATCCGCGAAGCGGTAACCCTGCAGCTCGGCATCGGCGGGCAACCCGTGATCGACAGCTTCATGGTCCTGCCCGGCGGCGCGGCGGAGGAGGTGATTCTGGGCGCGAGCACCATGCGGAAATACGGGCTGAAGATCGACCTCGAACACTCGACGGTCTTCAGCGAGATGAAAGAGCAACCCCCAACCCAAAAGGAGAAGAGTATGGAGGAAGTCCTCAAGCGCATCTTTGCCCGCATGAACAAAGAGGTCTCGCCCGACCTCACCGACGATGACGCGATCAGCATGATCGTCGAGCTGTGTCAGCCGAAAATGTATCCGATCGCCAGCACACAGGTGCTCTCCTTGCTCGGGCTCAACGAGGCCGCCACCGAGCCGCAAGTGCAGGGCAAGATCCTGGCGCTCACCCACCGCGCGGACGTGGTACCGGCGGCGGACTACAACGCCCTCAAGCTGCAACTGCACGAGCGCGACAAGAAGGATGCGCTCACTGCCGCCGTGGCCGCGGGCAAGATCACGCCGGCGGAGAGGGCAAGCTGGGAAGCGAAGCTCGCCAGCAATGAGATCTCGCTGGAGACCTTTGCGGCGTTCGTGGCCGAGCGGCCCAAGGTCGTGCCCGTGGGCGTGACGCTGCCGAAGGAAGAGCCGAAAGCCGCGGCGGCGATGAAACTGGATGACCTCCAGGCGACGATCAACAAACAGCTCGGCCTCGATGACGCCACGTTCGGCAAATACGCACAATAACCGTCTTGACCGTCGGACAGTCCGACAGTCCGACGGTCTGACTGTCCGACTGACTGACTGAAAGGAGCAACCAATGACCGCTCTCGCAAAAGACCGCATCGTCCGAAAAAAGGGATCGGGGGTACTGCTCCCTTATCCCGTGGCCGCCAGCACGAAGATCTACGCCGGCGCGATGGTCGCCCTCAATAGCGGAGGCTACGCCGTCCCCGCGGGAGACACCGCGAGCCACAAAGTGGTCGGCGTGGCCACAACGCAGGTGGACAATAGTGCAGGCAGCAACGGAGACCTCAGCGTCGTGATCGCGGCCGGTATCGTCGTGCATTTCAACGCAGCCTCCATCACGCAGGCGATGGCCGGGAAAAAGATGTTTGTCGTGGACGATAACACGTTCGACGACGGGGCCGGCACCAATGGCATCAGTGCCGGCATACTGGCCGAGTACGTCGGCGCGGCTGAGGGCTGGCTCTATCTCCCGCTCCCCGTGGCGCTGAACGAAGTGCTCGGCGTCGGCGGCGGTTATAAAATCGCCCGAGGTCAACATACCACCGTCGCAGCGGCGGACACCGTCGTGACGGGACTCGCGACCGTGGTGGCCGCAGTCGCGTCGATGGACAGCGACCCTGGCGACGATCCTGAGCAAGTGAGCGCGACCATCGGCGACCAGGCCGGCGCGCCCGCGGCTGGCAGTATCATCATCAAAACCTGGAAGAACAGCGGCACTGACCCGACCCCGCTGGCCGCGACCACCTTCAGCAAAAAGGTCAACTGGGTCGCTATCGGAAACTAACAGGCAGCGTGCGCACAGCGCACACCTAAAGGAGACAGCAATGGAAGTGAATGCGTCAACCCTCATCGGGATGCAGAGAACCTTTCGCGCGCTTTTTCTTGCATCTTTCGACGGCTATGCGCCGATGTGGATGAAGCACGCGATGGAATCCCCGTCGACCAATGCGGCGGAAATCTACCAGTGGCTCGGTCGTGTCGCACAGATGCGCGAGTGGATCGGCAGTAAGCAAGCCGAAGAGCTGCGCGGCTTCGACTTCACCGTCGTCAATAAAGACTGGGAGAGCACGATCGAAGTCGATCGCAACCACATCGAAGACGATCAGTTGGGGCTCTATCGTCCACGGATTATGGATCTCGGCCAGCGCGCCCAACAGCATCCCGACAAACTGCTATCCGAGCGGAGACGTAGCGGCGCGAGCGCCCTGTGCTACGACGGGCAGTATTTTTACGATACGGACCACACCGAGGGGTCGAGCGGCACCCAGAGCAATAAGCTCACCGGCACGGGCGTCACGGCGGACAAAGTCCGGGACGATCTCTTTGCCGCGAGAGCAAAGCTCCGCAAGTACAAGGATGACAAAGCCGAGCCGTTCGTCCTCACTATGGGCAATCTCGACGTGATCGCCGTGATTCCGCCCGATCTCGAAAAGGTCTTCGACGAGCTGAACAACCCCGCGCCCGGGGCGACCGTGCCCAAGACGCCGATTGTCTACGAGGTCGATCCGTACCTCACGGATGCCAACGACTGGTATCTCGACTACGTCGGGTCGCCGCTCAAGCCGTTCATCAAGCAAGATCGCAAGGCGGTGAGTTTCGTCGCCTTGGAAGATCCGTCGTCAAGTGAATCGGTTTTCTACAAGAAGAAATTCGCCTACGGGGTGGAGGGTCGCTACAACATGTCCTATGGCCTCTGGCAGCTCTCAATTTTGACGACCAACACCTAGGCCAAAAAACGGCCACACTTGGCGTTTACGGGGCGCTCGGTTTTTGCGCCCTTGGGTGCGGACAAATTCCGAGACCCCCTGATTTACCAAAACGTCCACGGATTTACCACAGATTCGGAGGGCTATATGGCGAAGAAGCAAACCGAAGACGGTCCCGAGCCGAAAAAAGTCTACGACGTGCGGGTGAAACCCGGACATCCGCAAAAAATGTTTCACCGCGCCGGCCTCACATTCTCGGAAACCGAGACTGTCCGGTTGACCGAGCTACCGGACGCCGTGCGCGATGAGCCGTGGCTGATTGTCTCACCCGTCGAGCAGTCAGACAGTCAGACGGTCCGACAGTCCGACTGAGGATTGATATGAGCTACATCACCCAATCCGACCTCTCCGGGCAGATCAGCGACAGCGAGCTGATCCAAGTCACCGACGACGCCAAGCTCGGCGTGGTCAGCGCGACCGTGGTCAGCAAAGCCATCGCCGACGCGGAGGCCGAGGTGAATGGCTACCTGGCGACCAAGTACGCTGTGCCGATCGGCGGCACCGTGCCCGATCTGGTCAAGAAGCTCTGCATTGATGCGGCGATCTACAACCTCTACCGCCGGCGCAAGCGCGTGGCCGAGGACGTGCGCCAGGCGTATGAGGATGCGATCAAAAAACTGGAGCAGATCGCCAAGGGGATTATCACGCTGGGCATCGACCCGCCGCCCGCGGCCTTGACACAAGGCAGCAGTGGGGAAGTGTTCGGCCCGGACCGGGTGTTCGACCGGGACAAGCTCGGGAGCTTTTAGTCCGTCCGACAGTCGGACGGTCTGACAGTCAGACAGTCGAGACAGAAAACATGGCAGGCTTTCGCATTCTGATGCACGACGACGAATGGCAGCGGCGCAAGAACGCTCTCCGCGGCGGTCTCGTCGATACCACCGACCTGATGGAGGAGTGGGGCGAAATCATCCAGACCTCGATCGCTGAGAACTTCGAGGTTGGCGGTCGGCCCGCCTGGAAGCCACTTGCCGCGTCCACCATCCAGGCGCGCATCGGCGCGCGTAAGCAACTGCGCAAAGCCAGCGCAGCCAATTTTAAGAGCAGGAAACTGTTCAAGATTACGTTTCTGCGGACACTGGTGGTGACCGGCACACTGCAAAAAGTGACGGTCAAGCCAGAAGCGCAGCGCGTCATTATCGGCTCCTCTCCTGCGGCGAAAGAGTACGCGGCGATCCATCAGCACGGCGGCCAGGCGGGGCGCGGACGGAAAGTCACGATCCCCGCGCGTCCCTACATCGTGCTGCAAGACGAAGATCACGCGGAGATGGGGCGTGCAGGGCGACTCTATCTCCAGAGGCTCGCACAATGAAAGCATTGTTGGAGGCGCTGGTGACCGCGATCGCGGGCGAGCTGGACTATCTCTCTTGGGTTGGGGTGCTCGACGACGAGCTGCTCCCGCCCGAGGAACCAGCGCCACCATTCGTCGGGCTGAAGGATGGCGGGATTATCCCGCAATCGCTGCCCAGCAAGAAGGACGTGGAGACGCTGACCGTGCACGTGCTCGTCTATCAATCGCTGCTCGATGCCGAGCCGGGGGCATCGATCCTCGGCGCGACCGGACAGCTTGGCGATCCGGGCAAGGGACTGTTGACGATCCACGATGAGCTGAAAACGTTCCTCAACGACAACTTCTTATCGCAAGCAAATATCCACTGGGCACACCGCGACCGGCTCGATGCCAGCCGCACGCTGGCCAACGATGAGGGCCGGCTGATCCAACTCCAGCGCGCAATCTACACCTATAGGAGATATGTCTGATGGCTGCACAAACCTACCTCAAATTTAACGGCCAGGAACGCCACATGATCCTCGGGATTGGCGACTTTCACGCGGATCTGCCGGCGCTCCCCGTCCCCGAGTCCATCGCCAACCAGTATGACACCGAGGAGATGAAGGCGTTGGGCTGGGTCGTGACCAAAGTCGAGGACGATCACGGCACGCGCAAGTCGAAAGCCAAATCCGCCACCGAACCCAGCCCGGAAAACAGTCTGACAGTCTGACAGTCTGACGGTCTGACTGCGTAGCACGAAGGAGATTGACGTATGGCAACCGTACTTCCCCAGCTTTTGGCGATGTCCAGAGAGACCCTCATGTGGGTCAAACAAGAGACCCCGCCGTTTACGGAAATCAAACCCACGGCTAGCGATCAGATCTGGCTGGCCGGGGATGGGCAGTGCCAGCAAATGCGGGGATTTATCCCGGACCCGCAGCGCCGCGACACCTACTCGCAACTGCAACGCTTCGCCGGGCGCTTCGAGAACGGCTCCATGAGTTTCCCGATCCTCATCAAGCCCTCCGGCTCGCTGGGCACCGCGCCCGTGGGCGGCATCCTTCTGAAGGCATTGTTCGGCCGGGAAACGGTGACCGGCGGGACCAAGGTCGAATACTTCTTGCTGCGCACCATCGACACGCGGCCGACGGTGACCATCTGGATGAAAAAGGGACACTTCGTCTACCGGGCCATCGGCTGCCTGATGGCGAAGGGGACCTTCCCGCTGCGCGCGGACAACAGCGAGGAGGCGCTCTTGCAACTGCGCGCGGAGTTGGTCTTTGCGCAGCTGAAGTGGACGGGCACAGACGAGCTGGCGGTCGCCATTCCCTCCACGGGCGGCGGCGGCGAAACCACCATGACGCTGAAGAACGCGAAGAAGTATGCGGTCGGGTCTTACGTCGAGATCGGCGCGAACACCAACGGCGGCGCCGGCTATCAACTGACCGCGATCAA
>Ga0187894_10005834_pt1 | contig 12346 bp, 10 predicted proteins | sample GBC1701081metaG_FD_136650 | JGI IMG/M metagenome (GOLD analysis project Ga0187894, IMG submission 136650) | White microbial mat communities from a lava cave in the Kipuka Kanohina Cave System on the Island of Hawaii, USA - GBC170108-1 metaG ... | reverse complement strand
CGCGATCCGCCCTTCCTCGCAGACATCCCCCTGCTCGTCCAACACGCACAGCTGGCTGTACCGGTCGCCCAGATCCACACCGATGGTCAACCCCGATCCCTCTCTGGTATGCTCTTCCATCGTTGGCCTCCGTGTTTGGGCCTTTGAGCCCGTGAGTTGCCTTGGGGATCCTGCTCGGATACCCCGCAGCGGAGGCCGACCTTCTCATCCCATCTCGTAGATTACGGTCGCTCCCCGTAACCCTCGGAAACGGGAAAGGGCAACGAGTTAGTAAGTTACTGATTTCATTGCCCTTCCCGTTTCGTCTTAAAATCCCCTGCCCCGACAGGGGCGTGTGGGTTCGAATCCCACCCCCGGCACCATGTTTTCAGCAACTTGCGCGAGGGACGCTGCGTACGCTCCTGAAGTGGTGTCCACCTGGGGCCAGAACATCCCCTGCGGACATCCGTCACACGATGTCTTCGAAACCCCTGATGAACTCTTCGTCATACTCGATGGTATGTTCGCGAATCGAGATCGCGTTGTCGCTCGCGGAGTGTGAGCGAGCGTAACCGAGGGCACGGTAAGCTCGTAGCCGCTTCTCGAACATGCGGACCAGCATCGGCACTCCAGAATCGACGTAGTCGAAGATACGCACTTCGGTCTTCCCGGAGTGGAGGCGATGGAGACGCCCCGTGTACTGCGCCAGCGTCCCCTTCCAGGAGACGGGCATAGCGAGGAAGAGCGTGTCGAGGCGAGAGTCATCGAATCCCTCGCCGATGTACCGGCCGGTCGCCAGCACCAAGCGTTCCTCATCTTCCGGGATCTGGGCGAGCGCGGCGGAGATCTCAACTCGCTTCTTCGCGGTCAAGCCTCCCCGAAGCACGACCAAGTGGCGGACGACATTCCTGAGCCGGTCGGCGAAGTACTCGACATGATCTCGACGTTCGGTCAGCAGGATGGGCGAACGTCCGTCCTGGACTGCGCGGATCACGTCGTCGAGGATCATGCTGTTGCGCGCATCATCGGCAGCCAGCGACCGGTAGATGCTTTGAATCCCGACATCAGCCGACGTCTGGAGACTGAAGCCCGTCTCTCGCACAACCAACCGATGCTCGAAGGGCCGCCGCGCCGCCTGGCTCTTCGGGTCAACTGCGAAGCGAACCGGGCCGAGCTGCATCTCGAGGATTGGATGGTGCCCGTCCCGTCGATGAGGAGTCGCCGTGAGCCCGAGGATGTACTTGGCCTTCACCTCCGAAAGCACGCGCTCGAACGAGACCGCCGGAACATGGTGGCACTCGTCCACGATCACATGCCCGTACGACGCGACCCGATCATCCACGCGACCCTTGCGGACCAGGCTCTGGAGCATGGCAACGTCCAGGGAGCCGGTGTCCCTGCGTTTCCCGCCACCGATTCGACCAATCTCAGCTTCATCGATATCGAGAAACATGGATAGCTGCGTGACCCACTGGTCGAGCAGCGGACTGCGGTGGACCAGAATCAGCGTGTTGCGACCACGCTCCGCCAGCAGATGCGTGGCGAGGACAGTCTTACCCAGACCCGGAGGTGCAACGAATACTCCGATGTCGTGCTGCAGGAGGGCTTCGGCAGCGCGTTTCTGAATCGACGTGAGCTCGCCCTGGAACCGGCAGCGAGTCCGCACGCCGACATGGCGCTCGTCCTTGACGGCAAGAGAGATGCCGTGCTCGCGGAGCATAGCCACAATCTCCTGCTGGCAGCCGCGCGGCACTGCAACATGCTCGGGGAAGTCTTCGGCGCAGGTGATGACGCGTGGCGTTCCGGCCGTGGAGAGCCTCATCATCTGCTTCTTGTAGAACTCGGGATTCTGGAAGGCGGCAACTCGCTTGATCTGGTTCAGCAGAGCGGATGGAAGGCCGGTCTTCTCGATGAATAGCTTCTGCGATATGACGCCACGCACCTTCTGAGGCAGGGGACCAGAGATGACGACCCGGCGTGGCCTGCCCGACGGAGGCCGTCTCCAAGGTGTTGCCCCCTCCTCCGGCTCCGCGAGACGAACGCCTATGACCAGACCCCTCCGGGTCGCCTCTGTGGCGATGGTCTCCACCGCGGAAGCGGCGGTGCGCCCGACAGCGGCGAGGTAGGCCCACTGGTCCGGGTAGGGCTCGAGGTTGGCATCGAGGAACAGGGTACTCCCCTTCTTTCTGGCCTGGTGCTGGAGAGGCAGCGCGATCAGGTTGCCGAAGCCGCCTCGAGGCATCATGTCCTGGCTCGGAAAGAGGCGATCGTAGGATTCCATGCTCAGTTGATGGCGACGCGTCATGGTCTCCGTGATGAGGAAGCAGGCCATCTTCCTGGCGGTGCTCGCCGGGATCGGCGTGGTGAAGAAGAACCATGCGTGGGCTCCGTTGCCCGACTGGGATCTTTCCACCGAGACCGTGACACCGGCCGCCCCACACGTTTCGGCGAATGCGGTTACGTCCTCTCGCCAGGTGGACTTGTCGAAGTCGGCCGCCAGCAACCAACAGGTGTCGTCCTCCAGGAGAGGGTAGACGCCCATCACGTGGCGCCCCTGAAGGTGATTCAGGATCGCCTGATCGTCCACGATGTGAAACGCCTTATTCGGGCACTCCCCACACCTGATTCTGGGCAGCTCGCATACCCCCGGCACGAACTTGTTGGCGCACGCGGGGGCGTAGCCGAACCGGTTGGTCTTCCTGCTGGCGAATCGTGTCGGATAAACGTCCGGGCGGCCTTGGAAAAGTGATCGAAAGAGGCGCACCTTTTCCGCGGGAGTGATCGGGGTCGCGACACCTCGAACTTCGTCGTCCAGCCTGGCGGTCGCTGTCGGAGACGTGGCGAGGGTCTGCCGGCGAAGAGCTGCGAGGCGCTGCCTTACCTTCTCACGCTCAGCCTCAATCGATGCGAGGCGAGCTTCCTCCTCGGCGATCTTCGAGAGCAACTCATCTCTGGGCATTGTCACGGGGGCTCAGCGGGGGCCAGAGCGTAGAGGCCGCTCCCCTCCGTCTTGGAGACCGTCGCTCGCGCCGTTTCGGGTCGTGGTCGCGCTACCCTGTGTCAGCAGGGGGGCGCACGCGGACCCGTTCGGCTTCGACGGTGATGATCGCGCCGGCCTCGAGTTCGCGGGCGTACTTCGCCAGCACGGCGATTGAAATGCTTGCCTGCTGTCCTGTGGAGAGGCCAACGAGCCGGATGAGGCCGCGATGTGGATGCCCTCGGACGATGGCGAGCTCTCCGAAGTCCTTGTCGAGCGTGATGAGTACCCGGTCCTCCTTGTATGCTCGGTCGAGGATCTCCTCATCGCCCGGGTCCGATGGCCAGTCGCCAGCCGAGACCACTTCGTGCCCAACATCCGACAACGCCTTGCGGACGCCGCCCCAGACGCAAGAGTCCAGGAGGACCTTCAAGCCGCGCTTCCGCCGAGCGCAGGATCGACGCGTTCATGTCCGACCAGTCGGCGGGCGTAGACGAGGCACGCCTGAATATCCTCGGGTTCGAGCCAGGGATAGCCCTCGAGAATGGTCTCGGGGCGATCGCCCGCGGCAAGCATCCCAAGGACATGCTCCACCGCTAGCCGATGCCCGCGGATGATCGGTTTCCCGCCGAAGATCTTCGGATCGACGGTTATGCGTTGGAGGAGCTGATCCTCCTGTAGAATCTGCTTCTTCATGGATCCTCCAGACGGCCTCGAGACGAGCCCGATGGATTCGGATAGTTTGCCACAGACGGCCCACCGCGGTCATCTACGAATGCGCGGAGGTGCGATGGCGCCATCGGCGATCCTACCTCCGGCGCACCCAGCGACGGTACGCCCGGATCCATTCGGCGCCCGCAGGAGGTGGTGTCGGGAGGGGCAGCGCGAGGACGGAGACAGCCTGACGGATCCTGCCCCTGCGGCAGATGGCCACGATCTCCTCCGTCTCGCCGAGGTCGATCCTCTCCACGATCACTGGGACACCGAAAACCACCGTCTCGAACGGGAGCCCCAGATTCTCCTCCAGCATCGTCAGGAAACCGGTTCTCTGCTCATCCTCGCCGTAGGCATCGACCGTTGCATCGGCAATGAGGCGGTCCAGCTGAACCGCTGACGGAGCGCGGCGACGAGGCGATCTCGTCTGTGACCGCGGCCCAAGCCGGCTGCCGTCGCGTCGCGCGGAGACAGCCAGCCATGCAGCGTACCCGAGGGCTTGCTGGATGTCCTCCCGCTCGAGGTCCGGGTACCCTGCCAGCACCTCCTCGAACGTGGCTCCGTTGGCGATCTGCTCTACGATCACCGATACAGGAATCCGCATGGCGCGGATGAAGCCCTTCCGCCGAGCGTTGAGACTGGGGTTCTGCCCATCGTGCCACGCCAAGCGCGCGGTGGTGTGGGCCGAGTGGCTGGCCACCGAGGTGCTGGCGAAGGTGGAGCACCGTCCTAGCCTTGATAAGCTTCTCTCGGGTGCTCATGGGTTTCTCCGTGTGGTTGGTCCTGCGTTTAGGCAGCCGGAACCTACCACCGGAAACCCTGAGCACCTCTACGGCCTCATCGGGGCCCAACTGTCCTCCGATCTCCCGCTAAGTTCAGATATCGGTCAGTCGATCCGCCTCGACCCCCTGTTGGCGACGGCGGCCCCGGTCGACGGCCGCGGACAGGAGCTCGCTTCCTAACCCGCCCTACGCTGCATGAGTCCATTGTTTTCATGGACACGAGGAGGGCGATGCGTCGATCTCCCCGTCGCGTGGGCCAACCTGCGACGGCGCGCCAGAATCGTAGCTCCCGCGCCCGACACAATTGGCAGCACGCACCAGGTACATGAAAGCCCCGCCAGGCGCAACGATGTCGTTGACGGCCAGCAAGGTGCCTGGGAAGCCCGCGGCGCTGCACCCGGCCGTAGCCTGGGTGTAGTCCGCTGCCGTCGCCAGCAGGATCGCCAAGTCCACGCGGACGACATCATAGGAGGTGGCGCCCGGTATCGTCTGCCAGGAGAGCAGAGTGGTCGCGCCCTGGAGCGTCAGCGCGACATCGGGGACGCCGGTGGGCAAGGGTGAATCCGCGTCCACGATCCCATCGCAATCGTTGTCCAGGCCGTCGCATACCTCGGGTGAGGTGACCGAGCAGGATCGCGCCCAGCCGGTGAGAGCGAGCCTCGCCACCTGGGGGCTGTTGGAGCCGGGGAAGAAGGCAATGGGCAGCTCCAGCGTCCCGTCCGCGTTGATCGCCCAGGGCTGGTACTGGCTCCCGTAGAGGAGCGCTTCCTGGTTCGCGGCGCTCTTGATGAAGGCGATCGCCTGGCCGTCAGGCGACCAGACCGGATATCCCTCGGGATTCTGATAACCTCCGTGTCTCTTGCTGGCGAGCCTGATGTTCTCCAGATGCGGCGCGGGGGACGCGACGAAATCGGCGACGTGGATCCTGAACTCATTGGGATAGAGCGTGGAGGACAGGGACACCGCCACTTTGCTGCCGTCCGGCGACCAGGCGAGCCGATCGTCGAACTGAGCCCCGGAGCTCTGGTCGGCGAGCAGGATAGGAGAGCCGCTCCCGTCGGACCGGATGACGTAGTGCCGCTTGGTCGCGGGGCCGCCTGCGGTCCAGCCGGCGTTGAAGGCGATCCAGACCCCGTCCGGCGACCAGGAGGGGGCGCTGAGATCGACGTTCTGACCGCCCGACTGTCCGAAGTCCGCGAGGGGTCGCACGTCGCCCCCATCCGCTCTCATCGTGTACAGCTTGAAGCTCCCGGCAGCGTCGCTGGACCTCCCGGTGAAGGCCAGGCGCTGACCGTCGGGCGACCATTCGACGTGCCGAGTCTCCCTGGTGCTGATGACGACCGGGAAGGGAGCCAAGACGATCTTGTCAGCGCCGTCGGCGTTCATCAGCACGATGGCGGCTACCGGCACGCTATAGGGTCCCGTGACGGAGGTCTCCGGCACGTAGGCGATCCTCGTGCCATCAGCAGACCAGCGGGCATCCCGGCAACCCGACACGGTCACGCCATTGATCAGGTGCTGGTAGGAGGGGGGTCCTGCGAGCTGATCCGTCTCGCCGCTGCCGTTGGCAGCGACCCTGTGCAGATGCGTCCGGCCGCCGCCGCTGGAGTAGGAGGGCTCGTTGGGGTCGAAGGGGCGGCTGAACAAGAGCTGCCCGCCCGCCCGGCTGGGCAGAGGGAGAGGGGGCGCGGGCGCCTGGTCCCACGAGGCGGAGAGGATGTGGCTGGTACCCGGGTTCTGCCAGATCGATTCGGGTACGGAGGCGTGGAGGGGGCTGGTGCCGTCGGAATTGACGCTTACGGTGTGGTCGATGTACGCCCAGGCAATCTTCCGGTCGTCCGGCGACCAGCGTGGGTAGACATAGCTTTGGGTTCCTGGGAACAGGATGGGGCTCGAGCCGGTGCCCGGCTCATAGACGTTCAGCGTGCCGGTGCTCCCCTCGAGGTAGGCGATGCGACCGTCCTTTGAGGCGGCGGGCTTATACACGTACTGGCCGGCGAACACCAAGGTCGGCCGCGAGCCGGGAAAGACTCGATAGATGCCCCTGGGGTCGCCGGCGCCGAAGGGGACCTCGGTGAAGTTGTCGCAGAGGATCCCGTTGGTGCTCCAGAAGGGGTGGTAACACTGAAAATGGGCCGTCGTCGCCCCCTTGAGGAAGGTCAGCTCGCTTAGCTCCGAGCTTGCCAGCGGGTTGATCCTCCCGCTGAAGGGAAGCGTTGGAACGTCGTACGTGAACAGGGTCCCACCCGTCGAGCTGCCCGCGTAGATCACGACAACGCCGCCCCCGGGAGACCACGAGAGGCCCATCACACCGCTTATTCGGAGGGTGCCTGGCACGGTCACGTTGATGTAGTTGGTCATGTCGTCGGCGTCGAACACCGTCAACCCGCACGCGATCTGCCGGCCATTGGGAGAGATCTCGCAGTACTCTCCGCTCCCCAGGAGGGGTCGCTCCTCGAGCCCTGCGATGCTGTTGGACAGGAATTCGAGCGGAGCGCCGGTCGTGGAGGACCATCTGTCGTAGGTGAGGCGGTAATCGCCCCATGGCCTGATCATGACCGTGACCTGCCCAAGGGAGCAGGTCGCCAGCGAGGCGTCGCACGCCCGATAGTGGAACATGTCCTGACCGTTCGCCCCCTTCGCCGGCGTGTACGTGATATGGCCGATTACAGGATCGACTGCAACTGTTCCCCTCTGCGGATTGATGGCGATCGAGACCGACGAGATCGCGGGCGGGCCGCTGTCGTTCTCCAGCGGATCGAAGGTCACGGGCGCATCCTCGCGTGTGAAGATGCTGTCCGCCCGGATGGCGAACGGCCCTGGAAACGAGGCGAGCACGGGTGAGTGCGCGGCCAGGGTCGTCAAGGTCCACCCTGCCAGATGAGCGGCAAGTGTGACCCGACTCCGATCGATGGACAGGATCATGGCTCTCTCCTCCAGTCAGGCGGCTCGCGCCGTTGATGGAGTGTTCTACTGCCACCGGAGCACGGAGGGAACTGGCCGTTCAGACAGGATCGTGGCGGGAGGAGATGCGGATCAGTCGAGGAGTCGTTCCTTGAGGGCCCTGGCAACCGCCTCGGACTTGGAGTGAACCTGCAGCTTTCGGTAGATCTGCTGGATGTGAAACGCGATCGTCCTGACGGTGACACCTAGCTCGGCTGCGGCGGTCTTGTACTGGTGGCCCTCGACCAGCAGCTTCAGCAGCCTCAGCTCGTGGGGCGTCAGCTTGTAGTCCGCCGCCTCGGGAGGACGCACCTGGCGGAACAGCTCGATCACGCGGCTGGCCACCTCGGGTGACATCGGCGCGCCCCCTTCCGCGGCCTCTCGCAGAGCCTCGAGCAGCCTGGCGGGGGGAGTCTTCTTGAGGAGATAGCCGGACGCACCGGCGCAGAGAGCGTCGAAGATGCGCCGATCGTCCTCGTAGACCGACAGCATCAGGATGACGAGGCTCGGCAGCTTCTCCTTCAGGAGCCTGATGCCCTTGATGCCGCTCATGCCAGGAAGGCCGATGTCGGCCAGCAGCACGTCGGGAGGATCGGCCGGCAGTCGGGAGATCGCCTCCTCCATGGAGGCCCAGGCGCCGGTGCAGCGGTAGCCGTGTGTCCCGCCGATCAGGAGCGCCAGCCCTTCCCGGATGTCGGGAACGTCCTCCACCAGCGCGACGCGAAGCTCGTCGCTCTTCATGCAGACTGAATCTACCACCTCCCCGAGCGCCTGCCCCCTGTCTGTTCGGACAGGTCGAGCCCGCCCGGCCTCCCCGCGAGGGGCACCCTGAGGCTCACGGTGGTGCCGCCGCCGGTCGCCGGGAGGAACTCGAGGAGGCCGCGCAGGAGCTCCGCCCTGCGACGCATGCTGGCCAGCCCATGCCCCTCGCCAACGGCGACCGAGCCGAGACCCGAGCCGTCATCGGTGACCGTCAAGAGCAGGCTCCTCCTGTCCACTCGAAAACCGACGGTGATTCTCGCGCACCCGGAGTGGCGGACGGCGTTGTTGAGGCACTCCTTGAAGAGGAGGAGGACTTGACGCCTGGTGTCGGGAGGCAGCACCATCGAGCTGTCATCGCCCGGGAGGTTCATCTCGAGCTGGATCCCCCGCCCCGAGCAGATCTCTCCCGCGAATCGCCGCATCCGGTGTCCGAGATCCGACGCGCGATCCCTCTGCGGATCGATCGACCAGACGATGTCGCTCATCGCGTCGACGGTTTCGCGGGAGATGGCCGCGATCCGGCGGATCACCTGCCCCGCGCCCTCGGCTTCCTGCCCGATCTGTCGCAGCGCCACCTCGCTGAGGATGGTCACCTGCGTCAGCGTCGATCCGACGTCATCGTGGAGATCGGTGGCGATGCGCGCGCGCACGCGCTCCAGCTCGAGCAGCCTGCGGACTCGGTGCCGATGCGCGATCACCGCGACGAGCGCGAGGGCCATCGCCATGAGGCTCATGAACCACCAGCGCCGCCAGACGGGGACGGGGATCCCGAACGACACGCTGGCCGGCAGGGAGCTGATCTGTCCCGCGGAGTTGACGGCCCGGACTTCGAACCGATAACGGCCGGGTGAGAGGCCCGCGTACGTGACGGCCCGCCGCTCCGACGGATCGCTCCACTCGGAGCCGGCTCCTTGCAGCCGGTACTGGTACCGGAGGACCTCCCCGGGGGTGAAATCGAGCCCCGTGAACTCCACCTCCAGCGGACCGCCATCGGTCCCGAGTCGAAGCCCTTCCATCTCGACTTCACCGAGCGGCGAGAGAGCTCGCAGGGCCCCGGCGATCCGCAGGAGGCTGATGAACACGGGAGGGGAGTGTCTTGGGGGATCGGGAACCGGCTCGAGCCGGCAGACTCCCTTGATGGTCGTCAACCAGATGTCCCCCTTCGTGTCACGGGCTCCGACCCCCATGCGGCTGAAAGGCAATCCGTCCTTCACCGTGTAGTGACGGATGCTTCCGGTGGCGGGCTCCAGCCGGTCGACTCCCCTGTCGGAGCCGAGATAGATGCGCCCCCACCGATCCTCCGTGATGGTCGTCACCTGACCGCCGGCGAGACCGGCGGCCGTCCCGTAGAGCCTGAAGGTGGGCTTGTCGGTCGTCGGATCGTCCGCGCTGGCCAGCACCCCGGCATCCGTACCGACCCAGAGGCGGCCTGCTTCATCCACGTGCAGGGAGAGGATCGCTCCATCGGCCATGCCCTCGGCGGGGCCGAAGAGAGTGAAGCGACCCTCGCGATGCCGGACCAGGCCTCCTCCGTAGATCCCGATCCAGATGTTGCCCCCACGGTCCTCGGCGAAGGCGCTCGTCCATCCCCAGTGGTATCCGTCCGCAGGCCCATAGAGCCGGAACCGGCCCGAGGTCTTGTTCCGGCGCACGAGCCTTCCCGCCGACATCCAGAGATCGCCTCGCGAGTCTTCGAAGAGTCTGAAGATCTCGTCGCTGCCGAGACCATCCCGCATCGTGTAGACCGCCTCGGGCGGCGTGCGAGCGAGTCTGGCGAGATCGTCGATCGCAGGAAACTTGTAGAGGCCCGCTCCCGTCGCGACCCACCATTCCCCTGATCGGGCCTGCACGACGATCTGCGACCAGCCCCAGCCGATGTCCGCCGGCTTCATGGCGAGGCGGAACGGCTGGAAGCGCGCCCCGTCGAACCGCTGCAGGATCACCTCACGGCTATCGGTCATGCTGGCTACGAGAAGGTCGCCTCGGCGGCTCTCCAGGACCGCAGCGTGGCGACTCTCTCTCAGGCCATCCTCGCCGCGATAGCTCGTGAAGCCGCCTCGCAGCAGCTTCATGACCCCGCCGCCGACCGTGGCCATCCAGACGTTGCCGTCCCGATCCTCGGCCAGATCGGCGAGGTCGTCCTGGCTGAGGCCGTCGGCCAGTCCGAGGCCTCGCGCCTTCGAGCTCGGCCCGTTGGTCGTCACGAGGCCGAGACCGTGCTCCGTCGCAACAAAGAGCGTCCCATCGGAGGCCAGGAGTGTGTCGCGCGCGAAATCGTCCGGGAGCCCCTGCCGCGTCGTCACCTCTTGCGTTGTCGTGACTTGTCCCGAGGGCCCCTCCTGCGAGAGACGCACGACGCCGATGTTGCGGCCGCTGACCCACAGAGTGCCGTCGCCACCGGCATGCAGCGAGCGGATGTTCCGGCCCAGGAGGTGTCTCGTGGACCTTCCGTCCTTCCAGCGCCGGTAGAGGCCTCCCATCCGTGTCCCAATCCAGACACCTCCCTGCATGTCGGACGACAAGGCGTTGACCTGGATGTCCCTCATCTTCTGCGGCGATTCTCCGAGCCCGATCGCCTCCGCGCGCCACGTGGCGCCGTCCTTCTCCAGCCGGAACGGCCCACCCAGGGTCCCTGCCCAGATCGAGCCGTCCTCACCCTCCAGCAGGCAGCGGACCTGATTCGTCTCGGGCGTGTCCCCCAGCCTGTGGACCGAAAAGAGCCGATCAGGCGTGGGTGCGACGGGATTGAAGCTGGCCAACCCTCCTATCGTGGCGATCCAGTAGACGCCATCGCGGGCCTCGAGCAGATCCAGCACGTGGTCCGAGGGGAGACCATCGGCTTTGCCAAAGGTCTTGAAGCCATACCCGTCGAACCGGGACAGGCCGCCCTGGGTGCAGAACCAGAGATACCCGCTGGAATCCTGCGCGATCCGCTCGACCGCATCGTGCGCGAGGCCGTCGGCGGTGGTGTACGTCTTGATAGGGAGGTGGGCCGCGCTTGTGGAAGCCACAGCGGCGAGCGGCACGATGAGTCGCAGCAGCCATCTCATCTGGGGAACACTCTATCCTGGTTGTTCACCTCATCCTATCATTGGTGCTCGCTGACTTTGGTGTCCGGGGCCAGCTCGCGGCGATCTCCGGGGAGCCGATCCAAGACCCATGCGGCCTGCCCTGAGACGGAAGGCAATGCTTCCAGTCTCGTCGCTGCTCCTGCTACTGGCTTCCTGCTTGAGCGGGGCCGTAAGATGGCCACGCTGGGCCTCCGACCTGTCTACCCGACTTGGGTGCGGCATGAAGATCGATGCCCGCGGGCCCGTGCCATACCACTATCCAAGGTTGTGTTGTACACCAGATTGGCCTACATTGGTGTATCAATTCATGGAGGACTCGTCGAAATGGCACGAACCAACATCGACATCGATGAACAACTTATTGAACAGGCGATGCGGCTCACTGGCGCACGAACGAAGCGGCAGGCGGTGAACATCGCGCTGCGCCGGCTCGTCGACAAGGGTAGTTTGTATCGCTCTCTGCGGCGCCTCCGGGGCAAGCTCGCGTGGGAAGGAAACGTCAGCGCTTGGCGGGCGGATCGGACGAAGCACACGTAATGATGATCATCGATTCGAACACATGGGCGGATTTCTTCAACGGAGTCCAGAGTGCCCATGCGGAGCGCCTCGAGGTTGCTCTTGACGAAGAGGCGGACCTGGCCGTCATTCCCATCATCATCACAGAGGTCCTTCAGGGATTTCGAACTGACACGGGCTTCCAGCGCGCCCAGCGCGTTCTCGTCTCCCTTCCCGTCATCCACCCGACGGTGGAGTGCCACGTGCGAGCCGCTCGTATGTTCCGGTCCCTGCGACGAAAAGGAGTCACCGTTCGTGGCGCGGTGGACTGCGTTATCGCCCAAACGTGTCTCGACACCGAGGCGGAGCTCCTGAGTCCCGACGCGGACTTCAAACATATCGCCCGCCACACCTCTCTTCGGCTGTGGCGCGCCTGACTCGTTAAGGCTACGCCCGACAAGAGTGCACGCAGACGACTGGCACCTCGTCAAACAGGTGAATCTCATACGTTAGTGTTTAAGCTTGCATTCCAACATAATCGAGTCCGAACCGCATTCTCCCTTTGGCGCGATCGCGTTCAGGATGTGCGCGCTGTGCGTTGTCCCAGAGGTAGCGAAGGATCT
>Ga0187894_10005833_pt1 | contig 12347 bp, 4 predicted proteins | sample GBC1701081metaG_FD_136650 | JGI IMG/M metagenome (GOLD analysis project Ga0187894, IMG submission 136650) | White microbial mat communities from a lava cave in the Kipuka Kanohina Cave System on the Island of Hawaii, USA - GBC170108-1 metaG ... | reverse complement strand
TGGCGGCTGGCTTCGACGCCCCGGGCGATGGCCCGATCGAGCATCTGCTTTGCGGGCGTGACGGCTCGCTCTGGATTGGCTTTCACAACGCGGTCATCAAGCGATGGAAAGACGGAGCGCTCAGCGCCTACACCCGACGTCACAACCTGACGCCACACATTTATCGCCTTCACGAAGATCGGCAGGGAAATTTGTGGGCGGCGTTGCGGCACGGCTTGTTTCAACTTAGAGGCGGGCGGTTCGAGCCTGTGGCGCTGGGTGAAAACGGAGCGAGGCTGGGTCTGATCGTGAGCTTGTATTCGGACCGCGAGAGCAATCTCTGGATTGGTCTGGAATCGAAAGGTCTGGCGCGCTTGAGGACCAAACAGCTCACAACCTTGGCGGCGGAAGATGGTTTGCCGAACGACAGCACCCGTTCTGTCTTTCAGGACAGCCAGGGCAACATCTGGATCGGGACGGTCGGGGGATTGGCCAAATACCGGAACGGACGCATTGAAACTTATACAGAGGCGGCGGGCGCGCAATTAGGAATAGTCCGATCTCTGGCTGAAGACACCGCGGGGAATCTATGGGTCGGCGCAAGTCAGGAACTCCTGCTGATGAAGAATGGGCGGCTGGTCAGATACCCGGGTTGGAAGAGCGCATCCGAGATCAAAGTGATTTATCGCGACGCGCGAGGCCGCATGTGGGTGGGCACGGATGGCGACGGTCTGTTCCTCTTCGAGGGCGACCGGGTCAGAGCTTTCCGCGCCAGCGACGGGTTGGCGAGCAACCAGATTCGCGCGCTGCTTTACGACCGGCGCGGCGCGCTCTGGGTCGGGACCGCCGGAGGAGGCGTCAGCCGGTACGCCGACGGCGGGTTCCGGACTTACACCACCGCGGATGGGCTGGCGGGCAACCGCGTGCACGTCATTCATGAAGACGAAGCGGGAGCGCTCTGGTTCGGCGCCAGAGAGGGGCTGAGCCGGTTCAAAGACGGCGGGTTCTTCACCTACACATCGGAAGCGGGACTTCTGGCGAGCTTTGTTTACAGCATCGTTGATGACGGGCGCGGCGCCTTCTGGTTCAGTTGCGTCCATGGCATATTCCGGGTGAGCAAGGCTGAATTGGCGGCTTTCGCCGAAGGGAAGATCAAGAAGGTAACGTCGTTCGATTATGGCGTGAAGGATGGAATGAAAACCCGGGTCGGGAATCCGGGCAACCAACCTACGGCCTGGAGAGCCGCCAACGGCGCGCTGCTGTTTTGTACGCTGCAAGGCCTGGTGATCGCCGACCCCGCGCGGATGGCGGCCAGCGAATTCGCGCCTCCGGTCTACGTCGAGCAAGCGCTCATCAATAAACAGAAGCAACCCATTGACGGCGAGCCGGCGGCGCCGCTCGGCGCGGGCGAAGTCGAGATTCACTTTGCCGCGCTCAGCTATCTGGCCCCCGAACGGATGCGTTACAAATACAAATTGGCGGGCTTCGATCAGGATTGGGTAGACGCGGGAACCAGGCGCTTTGCCTACTACGCCAACCTCGCGCCGGGGCGGTATAGCTTCCAGGTGAAAGCGGGCAATCCGGACGGCCCGTGGAATGAGACGGGAGCGACCTTCTCTTTCTACCTGCAACCACGCTTTTATCAAACCCGGGTTTTCTTCGCGCTGGTCACACTGGCGGTTCTTCTGGTGGCGGGTCTGCTCTACCGGCTGCGGATGCACGGACTGAAAGCCCGCTACTCGGCGGTGCTGGCCGAACGCAACCGCATTGCGGGTGAGATCCACGACACCCTGGCGCAGAACCTGGCGGGCATCGCCTTGCAACTCGATTCGGTCACGATGCAATTGGCGGATGCGCCGGCGCCTTTGCGGGAACGATTGGATCAGGCTTGCAATCTGACCCGCTATAGCCTGGCCGAAGCGCGGCGCGCCGTCACCGATCTGCGCTCGGATGAATTGGAGCAGCGCGAGCTGGCGGAGGCGCTGCCTGAAATCGCCGGAAAGCTGACCGCCACAGCCGCGTTGCAAACGCGCGTCCAGGTCGCCGGCGCGCCACGCCGGCTCAACCCGATGACTGAAAAGAACCTGCTGCGGATTTTTCAAGAGGCCGTCGCGAACGCGGTCAAACATGCCCACGCGCGCAATCTGGAAGTCGAGTTACGCTACGGCGCGGATTGCCTGACGCTGCGGGTGCGGGACGACGGCTGCGGGTTCGATACGGACAAGATCATTCCTCTGGGCGTGGGCCATTACGGACTGACCGGCATGCGCGAGCGGGCCGAACGCATCGGTGGACGTTTGATCCTGAAGAGCAAGCCGGGCGAAGGGACTGAGCTGTCGGTCGAAGCGCCCTTTTCAGCATAGTAGTCGTTCAATGAAAAAAGAGCATGGAGTCCAGCCTTAAGGCTGCGGGACTGCGGCCAGTCGTCTATTGTCGTGAGCCTGGCAGCCTAAAGGCTGGACTCCATGCTCTCTTCCCGAATAGTAGTCGTTCAATGAAAAAAGAGCATGGAGTCCGGCCTTAAGGCTGCGGGACTGCGGCCAGTCGTCTATTGTCGTAAGCCTGGCAGCCTAAAGGCTGGACTCCATGCTCTCTTCCCGAGGAGAGCGTCTATGAACGAGAGTGAACGCATCCGCATTATGATTGTCGAGGATCATTTCGTGGTCCGGGTCGGGCTGGCGGCCATTATCAATTCTCAGCCGGACATGATTACCGTTGCGGAAGCGGGCAACGGGCGGCAGGCGGTGGAGCTTTTCGAGCAGCGCCAGCCCGACGTCACGCTGATGGATTTGCGGATTCCCGGACTGAACGGCATCGAAGCCATCGCCGCCATCATCGAAAAGTCCCCGCGCGCGCGCATCATCGTGCTGACCACTTACAGCGGCGACGAAGACATCTTCCGCGCTTTGCAGGCCGGCGCGCGCGCCTATTTGCTCAAAGATATCAAAGGTCATGAGTTGCTCAACGCCATCCGAGCCGTGCATGCCGGCCAACGCCCGCTCCCGCCGGAGATCGCTTCGCGGCTGGCCGAAAGAGTCCACCGGTCGGAACTCAGCCCGCGCGAGCTGGAGATTCTCAAACTGATCGCGAAGGGGCGCTCGAACAAAGAGATCGCCAACTCGCTGGCCATCAGCGAAGGTACCGTCCGCGTGCACGCCAGCAATATTTTCAGCAAGCTCGGTTGCAACGACCGCGCGCAAGCGGTGGCGGAGGCGTTTCAACGGGGGATTATTTACGTTGACTGAGAATCAGTAGATCACGAAATGAACGGAGAGTTTCATTTGTCATTTGGCATTTGAGATTTGAGATTTGAGATTTGAGATTGCCCGGATATTGACCAATGTTCATCGGGCATTGAGCGAGTCGGCATTCGGTCAACACGAAGGGTCAAAGGGTCAAAGGATCGAAGGATCAGGAAGGTCACAGGCGATTTCCTTCCTCTTTTTTTCCTTCTATCCTTTGATCCTTTGGCCCTTCGTGTCGAGAAGCTCAGAAAACGAACTTGACTGCAAGCTGGATAATGCGCGGATCGCGGGCGGCGTTATACTCGCCGAAGAACGCGCCGAGCACCGACGTGTTACCCGCGGGCCGCGTGTTGTTGGTGACCGTCAGTCCCGTGTAAGCGCCGAATATCCCAGCTCCGGTCTGACCGGCGGCATTGGTGATGTTGGTCGTCCGGTTGACGCCTGAGAACTGGGTGTGATTCAGGAAATTAAACATCTCCGCGCGCAACTGCAGGTAGCTCTTGCCGTCTCTCGCGACGGGGATGTTCTTGAGGATCGAAAGGTCGTGCGTATTGAAGCCGGGATTGCGCAGGTAATTGCGCGGGTACGGCCCCGCGTCGTTGATCCCGGGAACCTTGAAGGCCGCGAGGTTGATTTCATTCGGCGCGCCTTGCGCATCGCCTGTCACGTGTAATCGCGGCGACTGGCCGGACAGGTTGCCGTTGGAATAAGCCCCCAGTAAGCGATTGCCCGCGTCCTGGCCGGAGATGGTCAGGGCGAGTTCCGCCGGGTTGCCGGAGGCGATGGACGAAATGCCTGAGATTGTCCAGTTGTCGAAGACCGCGCGCGACAGCCAATTGTCGCCGAGGTAACGGCTGCCTTTCGGCAAGTTCCAGACGTAGTTCGCCACGAAGTAATGCGTGCGGTCAAAACCCGCCAGGGCATAGTCGTAGCCTCTGGGATTGGCGATGTGCGTGAACGTGGTTTCATCCGACACGGTCGTCATCACCTTCGATAGCGTATACGCGACGCCGAGCGTGAAGTTACTGGCGAAGCGGCGTTGGACGGAGACTTGCAGCGAGTTATATGTCGAGTTGGCGTCGAAAGAGTTATAGGTGATGTCACCGTATCCCTGGTAGGGACGCAGGAAGTCCACGGGCAGCGCGAACTGGCCGCTGAAGCCCAGTCCCGCCGCCGCATGAGCCGCCGGCAATCCCAGCTCGGCAATTGGGATGACGCCGCCCGAAAATCGCGTCGGGTCCTGCGCCGCCGCCTTGAAAGTCGTCCCGTAGGGAATGGCGTTCAGGTTCAACCGGCGCGGCAGATGGCGCGATTGCGTGCCCACGTAGGAGACGTCAATGACCGTGTCTTTCCAGAGTTCGCGCTGTAAGCCGATGCTGTAGCTGTAGACCACCGGCCAATCGTCAACCCGGTCTGTCCCGGTGATCGCCGAGGGTGACAACGCGCCGCTGCCGCCAGGCTGAATGTCCTGGAGGTATCCGAAGTTGAGCGTTGGGGTCAGCACGGCGGGCGGATTCGCCGCCGCGTTGCCAGTCACATCGCTGCGATAGCGGTCGTTGGCCGCGCCGAAGCCGCCGCGTACGACGGTCTTCCCTCTGCCCGTAATGTCCCAGGCGAAGCCCAGGCGCGGCTGCAACAGCATCCAGTTTTTATCCAGGCCGCCCGCCGGATAGCCGCCCGTGACCTGCCCTAAACCGTTGGTGGGATCGCCCGCGTTCGGTACAAGCTTCCCGACCAGGAAGCTCGGCAGCGTATTGGCCAGTGTTGGCGCTCCCGTTGTGGCCGGATCTATTGCGCGCGCCGTACAGGTCGGAGCCCCCACACACACGGGGCGGTAGAGGCGCTGCGCCTTGGCCGGATCGAACAGGTTGGGATTGAAGAAGCTCTCCGGGCCGATGATGTTGTGGTACGGTTCGAAGTAGGAGAACCGCATCCCCAGATCGAGCGTCACGCGCGGCGTGATCTTCCACGTGTCCTGCGCGTACCAGGAGATGTCCTGATAGAAGTAGCTCTGTTTGACCTTCGCGCTGGCCTGCAGGTACGAGTTGTAGACCCCGAGCAGCGCGTTTGCGTAGGGGTGTCCGGTGTTGAGCGGGTTCGAGGCGTTGTTGGAAAAATCAATGTCGCTCTGGACCCGGTTCTGCGAGTTGCTCGCGTTCGAGGCGCGCTGGTAATAGAAGCCGAACTTGAATGTGTGTCTCCCGTGGACTTTGGTCAGGTTGTCAATGAAGTTGTTGATGACGAACCTCTGATCGAACGTTCCGAAGACCGCGCTCTGAGCGGTACCCAGGTTACCGCCAGTGTTGGTGTTGGTGCTGCTGTTGGGGACGTTGGCAATGCCATTGAAAAGAAGGCTGGGTATCAAGTTGGCCTCGTTGGCGTTGGGGTAAAGTAATGGGGTGTTGATGCCAGTGGCCGCGCGAGTGGCCCGGTCGTCCGATGGCGCAATCGTCACGCCGCCCCGGCCCGCCCCGAAGGTGAACTCATTGATCAGCGTTGGGCTGAAGCTCTGCGTCAGCGTGAACGACAGCACATTGCCGGGGCCATTCTTTCGGTCAGTAATCGTCAGCGGCCAGTTCCACGCGGCTGTGGTCGTGCCGTAAGCGAATTGCTGATCGTCGTAGTTGTAGACCCATCGCCCGCTCAAGCGCGTCGAGGAAGCGATCTGATAATCCACCCGGATGATGTTCTCGCGGCGCGGATAAGAACTCGGGACCTGTGAAGTGTAGTTGTAGACATTGCCGCCGGCGGTCGTATTCGGCGTGGGGAAGAGTTTGAGTATGGCCGCGCCAGGGCTGTAAAGCCGGTTCGCCGGGATGACATTGTTCGGGAACGGCGCGTTGTTTTGCGGGTCCCGGATGACGATGGGTCTGCCGGCGCCGTCCACCGATTGCGCGAAATTGCCGGCGCGCTCGGCCTCGGTCGGAACACGAATGTTCACGGAATTCAACTGCGGGACCAGCTGGTCGTAATACTCCTGGTTGATGAAGAAGAATAGTTTCCGGTTCTCCCCGGAACCCAAACCCGGAACCGGCCCGCCGAAATCCCAGCCATAAAAGTTGAAGCGGTAGAGTGGGCGCGCGACCGCTCTGGCATTATTGAAAAAGCTGTTGGCGTTCAAACTGTCGTGACGGCGGAAATAGCGCCCGGAGCCGTGGAATTCGTTCGTGCCCGAGCGCGTGGTGAGCGCGATGAAGCCGCCGCCGGAGCGCCCGTACTCGGCCTGATAGTTCGACGTGAGGATCTTGACCTCTTCCAGCGCGTCAGGGTTGACCGAGACCAGCGCCCCGGTGTTGTTGCCGAGGTTGTAGTTGGTCACGCCGTCAACCGTGTACTCGTGCTGGGTGTTGCGCGTGCCGTTGATGGTGAAGCTGCCGGTGATGTTGGTGACCGTCGAAGCGCCAGTGCCTGACGCAGCGCCGCCGGAGATGACGCCAGGGACAATCTTCGCCAGGTCAACAATGTTGCGTCCATTGAGACCGATGTTGCGGAGCTGTTGGCCGGACACCAGGTCAGAGCGTTCACCCGACTCCGTTTTGATTTGCAACTGACCTGCGTCCGCCGTGACTTGAACGGTTTCGGAGACCGCGCCGACTTCAAGCGTGAATTCACCCGCGCTGAGCCTGTCGCCCGTGCTCAGGATGACATTGCTTTTCTCAATCGTCTTGAAACCGCTCTTCTCAGCCTTGATCGAATAGGCGCCGGGCGGGAGCTGCGGAAAGACGAAGACTCCGATCTCGTTCGTCGCCGCCGTTTGCGTGACGCCATTGGCCGGACTGTTGATGGTGACGGATGCGCCGGCCACCGCCGAGCCATTGCCGTCTTTCACTATCCCGGTAATCGAACCGGCGCTCTGCGCGAAGGCGCTGGCGGCCGCTCCCGCGGCGAATAACATGCCGGCTGCCGCAACCGCCCACACATGAGCGATTTTCCTGCTTTGCTTCGTTGTCATGATGACTCCTTTCCGGATGCTCGGTCTCTGATATTGGTCCCAAGTTGAAGAGAACCCCGTTCACTTTGGAGCGTGCGCTGGAGGCGAAACGCCTCTGGTCGGGCAGTTTCTGAAGTGATCTATGATTTAAGGTCGTAATGCTTGATGTCCCAGCAAAGCCGTTTGTGAAAGCTGTGGCGGGAGGGTAGTTGATGTCGGCCTTGTTGTCATTGCATGAAAGACGTAGCGAAGAGTGTGCGATAGGCATAGTTATGGCTACGAGTTTTGCATAGAAGAAATGTAATACGGACTGTCTAAATCGAACCACACAAGATTGGCGCACAGAAGGCGCCACGGATTTTCACGGATGCGACGGATCGGCGCGGATTATCCGTGTTAATCCGGCGCATCCGTGAAAATCCGTGGTGAATTGCTCTCCCAATGTTGCGTGTTCTGATTTAGTAAGAAGGTGGCGCGGGCGATATGCCATATATCATATGCGATATTTCATATGATATATGGCATATCGCCTCATTCCGATTCTGGGATGGCTTGATCCCGGAATCGGACATCCGAGACGCCGCGAGACCTGTGTTCTCAAGCTCAGAGTAAGCAATCATTGCATTTAACTCTTCACCTGGAACGGCACGCGACTTGGTTTGGCTTTCAGTGGTTCAGTCATTCAAGGAGGCGCCAATGAACACGTTTTGGCAGGATTTGCGCTACGGCGCGCGGATGATGGCCAAAGCGCCGGGTTTCACACTCGTCGCTGTTTTATCCATCGCGTTAGGCATCGCGGTGAACGCGGCGGTCTTCACGTTCGTCAACGGCATGCTGCTCAAGCCGATGCCGGTGCGCGACCCGGAGCGGCTCGTCGCGCTCTACACCATCGAGCCGAACTCGATCTACCCCGACTCGTTTTCTTATCCCGACTACGTTGATTACCGCGACCACGGCCAAGACTCCGGCGGGGTCTTCAGCGATCTGTTTATCCACTCCACCAGGCAGCTCAGTCTGAAAGGTCGCGAGGGGTTGGCTGAGATGGTGGCGGGCGAGATGGTCACAGGCAATTACTTCACGGGGTTGCGGCTCGACGCCGCGCTGGGCCGGTTGCTCACGCCGGAAGATGACAAAAAACCGGGCGGGCATCCGGTCGTCGTGTTGAGCCATGCCTTCTGGCAGAGGCGTTTCGGCGGCGCCCCGGATGTCATCGGGCAGATCGTCAAACTCAACGGACACGATTTCACCGTCATCGGCGTGGCGAGGAAAGGTTTTTCCGGCACGCGGCAGTTCGGTTGGATTCCCGACGTCTACCTGCCGCTGATGATGTACGCGCAGGCGATCCCGGGAACCGATGAACGGTTCCTATCGAATCGCGGCGGTCGTAGGTTCAACGTCAACGGCAGACTCCGGGACGGCGTGACTATCGAGCAGGCGCGGGCCGCGATGAGCGCCTTCGCCAAACATCTCGCCAACGATTATCCGCGGACCAACGCGAATCTCGGCGTCGGGATGGTTCCGGCGGGAACGAAGACCAACCCCGTGGTGGTGTTGATGGGCTACACGTCGACGATGGTTGGGGCGATGATGGGGCTGGTCGGGTTGGTGTTGCTGGTGGCCTGCGCGAACGTGGCGAACCTGCTGCTGGCGCGCTCGACCGTGCGGCGTAGGGAGATCGCCGTGCGTTTGGCGCTCGGCGCGAGCCGGTTCCGACTTGTCCGGCAACTGCTGACGGAGAGCGTCATGCTCTCGGCGGTGGGCGGCGCGCTTGGCTTGATTCTGGCGGTCTGGCTCGGCGACCTGTTCAGACTCGGCGCCCCGAAGCTCGATTTCGCGACGATGGATTTCGATTACGACCTGAGCCTGGATTATCGCGTGCTCGGTTTCACGCTGGCGGTGTCGGTGTTGACGGGCGTCATCTTCGGTCTGGCGCCGGCGCTGCAGGCCTCACGACCCGACCTGGTTCCGACGCTGAAAGGCGAAACGGGCGGTATTGTCGCAGGGCGTCGCCGGTTCAACCTGCGCAATCTGCTTGTCGTCGCGCAGGTCGCGCTCTCGCTGATGCTGCTTGTCAGCGCGGGTCTGCTGGTCAAAAGCATGCGCAATGCGCAGACAATGAATCCGGGCTTCAGAACGGATCATCTGCTGATGGCCTCGGTGAACGTTGATCTGCACGGCTACGATGAAGCGCGAGGCCGCCGCTTCTACAGACAACTTGGCGAACGCTTGCGGAGGCTGCCCGGCGTCGAGCAGGCGAGTTTTGCGGGGCCGCTGCCGCTCGACCAGTACGAATACGGCGCGCGCGTCACCATTGAAGGCCGCGTCCCGAAGACCGCGAACGAGCGCATCAATATCGGTTACAGCATCGCCGGCCACAATTACTTCGAGACAATGAATACACCCATTGTTCAGGGGCGCGCCTTCACCGAGCGCGACAACGAGAATGCGCCGCGCGTGGTCGTCATCAACGAGACGATGGCGCGCCGTTATTGGCCGGATCAGAACCCCATCGGCAGACGGCTGCGGCTGGGCGGCGAGCAAAACCCGTGGCTGGAGGTCGCCGGCGTGGCGCGGGACGGCAAATACATCACGCTGGGCGAGCCGCCGACCGATTACTTCTTCCTGCCGTTCTGGCAGAACTACGACGGGCAAAGGACGCTGCTCCTGCACACGACGGGCGATCCTGAAAGCGTCATTGCCGGAATTCGGCGGGAGGTCAAAGCGCTCGATGAACAACTGCCGGTTTACGGTGTGCGTGACGCGCCGGAATATCTGGATCGGATTCTCTCCGGGCCGAAGTCCATTGCGGCGCTGGTGAGCGGCTTCGGATTGCTGGCGCTGCTGCTGGCGGCCATCGGGTTGTACGGCGTGATGAGCTACGCCGTCGCCGAGCGTACGCGCGAAATCGGCGTCAGGATCGCGCTCGGCGCTCAGCCGCGAGACTTGAAGCGGATGATTTTGCGCCAAGGACTGGGGCTCTCGCTCGTCGGAGTGGCGCTGGGACTGGCCGGGGCGTTCGGACTGGCGAGGTTGCTGGCGAATCTGCTCTATGATGTGAGCGCGACCGATCCGCTGACGTTCGGCGTGATCGCGCTATCGCTGGTCGTCGTGGCGCTGTTGGCTTGCTGGATTCCGGCGCGAAGGGCGACGAAAGTTGATCCGATGGTCGCTCTCAGGTACGAATGAAGGTCGAGGATTGAGGATCGAGGATTGAGGATTGAGGATAGAACGGGTGATGCGATCTTCTATCCTCAATCCTCAATCCTCAATCCTCGATCCTCGATCTTCGTCAGCCAGTTTCACGGCGTGGGGGCGCGGCGACAGGCTCGGGCAAATGCGCGGTGGGGTCTTCGATCACGCTATAACCCATTGACGGCGCGGCGTCAGCGACGAGTTGATCGGTCGTTTTAGCCGGAAGCGCAGCCGGCAGTAGGGGTGGATGCGCGGTTGGCGCCGGCGATGCAGGCAGTGATGTTTGCGCCTGTTGTTCTTTGAGTTTGACCAGCCGCCGGCTGATGAAAAGCCCGTTGAAGAGAAGTCCGGCTCCGATCAGGAATGGGACGACGCCGGCCAGCCACACACTGCGAAGGACCTCCGCCTTGTGGGCGGGTTCTCCCTTCGCCACGATGCCGAGGAAGAAATACAGGAAGATCATGGCGCCGATGCCGGCCAGGCTGGTAATCACGCCGCCCTTGATTTCATTAAGCCGTTTCTCTTCGGTCGCCTTGATTTCATTAAGCCGTTTCTCTTCGGCCGTGACGCCGCTTCGCCGTTCCCGCTCCTCTTCGGTAAGGAACATATCAGCCACCCAGGTCTTGGTCCAATCGAACTTCTCTCCGGTGGAGCGGGGCGTCATCGCTTCGCGCACGCCACGCAGATTCGCGCCGCATTGCCGGCAGAATTTAAGATCATCGTTGACTTGAAGTCCGCATCCGGGACAGTACATGGCGACTCCTTTGAAAATAGTGGGAGTGGGGAATGGGGAGTGGGGAGTGGGGAAAAACATCATTCCCCATTCCCCATTCCCCATTCCCCATTCCCCATTCCCCATTCCCCACTCCCTACTCCCCACCTGATGTTACCAGTTCTTGATTGCTCAACGCCACACCGCGTAATACGACAAATCACGAAGACGCGGAACCAATTTCGGACGCGGCGTTCCCAGAAGCGGACACTGAAGAGCCAATTCTTAGCCGGAAGCTTTCCCGCGACAGCGTCATTTCAACGAGTTAGCCCTCGGCGCCCGCTGGCACGCCAATTGGATAACAACAATCGAAAGAATATGACGAATCCCCCTGGGAGCCCCCTGGAGAAGGACTGCTAAGTGACCAAGCGCAGCAATAGGAGGAAGTGAGATGGAAGCTACATTGCCAATGATTCCCGCGCCGCGAACATTGATTGCCGACGATCATCCGGACGTGCTGGCGGCGCTGCGGATGTTGCTCCGAAACGAAGGCTGGCAGACCGAGGCCGCCACCTCGCCGGCTGAAGCGCTCGAAGCGATCAGGTCGCGCGATTTCGACCTCGTGCTGGTGGACCTCAACTACGCGCGCGACACGACGTCGGGGCATGAGGGGCTTGATCTGATCGCGCGGATTCGCGCGCTCGACAGCGCGTTGCCCGTCGTGGCGATGACCGCCTGGGCCAATATCGAGCTGGCGGTCGAAGCGATGCGGCGCGGCGTCGCCGACTTCGTGCAAAAGCCGTGGGAGAACGCGCGGTTGCTGCGGGTGTTGCGAGATCAAATCGCCGCGGGCCGCGCGCGCCGTCGCGAGCAGCGGTTGCAAGCCACGCGTGACAGGGAACTCACGGCCGCCGAAGAGATTCAACAGAGCCTGCTGCCGCGCCGCATGCCGGCGATCGAAGGCGCTGAGCTTGCCGTCGCCTGGCGCCCGGCCGACGTCGTGAGCGGCGATTACTTCGACGTCATTCGATTCGACGAGCGCCGCGCCGCGTTGTGCGTCGGCGACGTGATGGGCAAAGGGATGCCGGCGGCGCTGGTCATGTCGAACCTGCAGGCGCTGGTCAAGGCCTTCGCCACCGCCGGGCAAAGGCCACAGCGATTGTGTGAGCAGATCAACCGCGCCGTCTGCGGCAATCTCCCGGAAGGCAGGTTCATCACTTTCTTTTACGGACTGTTTGAGACCGCGAGCCGGCGCTTCGTTTACGCCAACGCCGGGCATAACCCACCG
>Ga0187894_10005832_pt1 | contig 12347 bp, 8 predicted proteins | sample GBC1701081metaG_FD_136650 | JGI IMG/M metagenome (GOLD analysis project Ga0187894, IMG submission 136650) | White microbial mat communities from a lava cave in the Kipuka Kanohina Cave System on the Island of Hawaii, USA - GBC170108-1 metaG ... | reverse complement strand
TTTCACCCCGCAAACCAGCGGCAATCGCGGCGCGGCTCTGATCATCACCGACAACTCTCCCGCGCAGCGCCAGAGCGTGCCGCTCGCCGGAGCCGGACTCAAACCGTCACTGCCGCGCGCCGACGCGAGGCCGTCCCAGTTGGAGTTCGGCGATCAGGAAATCGGCGGCAAGGGGGATGAAAAATCAGTCACGGTCACCAGCGTGGGCGATGCGCCGCTGCAGATCTTCAACGTCAGGTTGGAGGGCGCGCCGGTCTTCGGCGTCGTTCCTGAAGACTGCCGGAACAAGAGTTTTGCTCCAAAGCGGAGTTGCAGCGTCCGCGTGTTGTTTGCGCCCAAGGCCGCGGGCAACCATCGCGCCACGATGCTGATTGAAAGCAACGCGGCGGACAGCCCGCACCGGGTGGAGATCAGCGGACGAGTGAACGCGCCCGTCCGCCGCCCGAAGCTCTCGGTCTCGCCCACAAGTCACGATTTCGGGAGCGTCACAGCGGGCGATAAAAGCAAAGCGCTCACCGTCAGCCTGCGGAATGACGGCGACGGCGCGCTTCAAATCGGCGAGATAACGGTCGCGGGCGACAATCCCGACGACTTCAAGTTAAACCGGGACTGCGCCAATTCCGACATCCAGCCGGGCAAGGAGTGCCGGCTCAAGGTCACATTCACGCCGCAGCCTTCTACCGGGCGCGCCAATCGGGATCGGTTTTACTCTGCCACCCTGTTCATCAGCCACAACGCCGACGGCGGCCGCGGCGAGGCGCGGCTGAGCGGCGGCGCCACGCGCCGGCGGCCTCAAGCAAGGATCGATCTCACCCCTGGCGCCTGGGATTTCGGGCGGGCGGCGGCTGGCGCGCGCGGCGGCGCGAGAAGCTTCAGGCTGACCAATCGAGGCGAGGAGCCTTTCAGCGGCATCCGCATGATGGTCACCGAGGGTACCCTCGGCTCCGTGCTCGGGCCGCTGATTGGTAAAGGAGCCACGGTCCAGAGTAGTGATAGCTTCAGGATCGAAGAGAATGGCTGCGACGTGACGCTCAACCCGGGCGATGGCTGTGAGGTCGTCGTGCGCTTCACGCCTCGCTCGCCGGGCAATCAGCGCGGGATGCTGTACGCGCGCGTCGGCGACAGTCTCGCCTCCGCTTCGTTGAGCGGCGAAGGCGTGGGCGAGCAGGCGCCGGCCAGAAAAGGATGGTGCTGCATCGGCAAGGGGCGACTCTTGAATATCACCGCGCAAGAATGCCAACAGAGGAAAGGTCAGTATTACGATGACGAGAGGACGGCCAAGAGCAGGTGCTCCCCGGACGTAATAATCAGATGAGCTATGCGGCTCTTTCGCTCCGCGCGAGTTTGTGTTGTATGCTTAGCCCGTTATGACCAAACGCGAAATCAAAGTTGCACACAGTCCCGATTCGGACGACGCATTCATGTTTTACGGCCTCGCCACCGATAAACTCGACACCGGCGAGCTGCATTTCACACACGTCCTCAAAGACATTCAGACGCTCAACCAGGTGGCGATGACCACGCGCGAGTATGACGTGACAGCCGTTTCGTTTCACGCCTACTCCTACATCGCCGACCATTACGCGCTGCTGCCGCACGGCGCGAGCATCGGCGATGGGTACGGCCCCATCGTCGTCGCGCGCGATCCTTTCCCGGCAAGCGCCCTGAAACACAAACGAATCGCGATTCCGGGCACGCTGACGAGCGCCTACCTGGCTCTGCGATTGCATACCCCGGAATTCGATTACGGAGTCGTCCATTTCGACGAAATCATCGATGAAGTCGTAAATGGCAAGTACGACGCCGGGCTGCTGATTCACGAGGGCCAGTTGACCTACCACGAGCAAGGATTGAATAAGATCGTTGACCTCGGAGCCTGGTGGAAGAAAGAAACCGGATTGCCGCTGCCGATGGGCGGCAACGCAATCAAGCGCGACCTCGGCCCGGAGCTTCAACGCGAGGTCTCTGGCTGGCTGCGCCGCAGCATTCAGTTTTCGATGGACAACCGGCAGGACGCTTTGAACTACGCGATGCAATTCGCGCGCGACATGCCGGTCGAAACGGCGGATCGTTTCGTCGCAATGTGGGTCAACAACAGCACGCTCGGCTACACGGACAGAGACCGGCAGGCGGTGCAGTTGATGCTGGATGAGGGCTTCCGCAAAGGCGTGATTCCGTCGCAGGTGAAAGTTGAATTTGTGGAGTAGAAGACGTTTCCACATTTTACCCTCTTCACCAAGCGTTTAATCCAGGCCAATCACCACCTGCCGAAGAGTCGCCCGAACAACTCGCCAGGGTCCTCTGGCAAGCGATCATAGAGTTCTACTTTTTCACCGGCCAGATCGCGCAACTTGTAAATGGCTTCGGCGAACGCGGCGCTGCGAATCACCTTTGTCTCGGCCAGAAAGCGGTAAAAATCGCGCGCGCTGGCGGCCAGTTGCTTGACATGAGAAGCGGAGGAGCTAAGCACCTTGCGTGGGTACCAATCAAAAAGGAACTCATCAAGATCATCCACCCCCGCCTCCTCCAGCGCTACTCTTTGATAGTTCCCCAGGAAATCTCCTAATAACGCCACATCGCTGGCTTTCTTCCGGGCCGAATTTTCGCCGCCTCTCTTCTCTTTCTCAGCTTCAAAGAACCGGCCGATCAACTCGTCGTTGCGCTTCAAGATTTTCTCTCGATCACGAGACTTGCGGGTCTTGTCAATCACATTCTCTGGCCCACCATCATCGAAATCCTCCGTCAAATCGTCGGTTGCAGCGTCATATGCCTCATCAAGCCTTTCGAGAAAATCGTCAACCTCCTGCTCGATACCCGTTCTGCGTTTCTTCAACTTTCGCTCGGTGGCCTCATCCAAGCCGAGCGTGTCGAACATCATCCGGTAATCAATCGAGGCGATCTCGATGCCGCCAAACATTTGTATCAGGCGCAACTCGTCATCCTTTTCGACTATCTCCATCCAATGATTGGAAGGGTATTCTTTCAACCAAGGGATATTGCCGTACGCCCGAAAGATGACCTCGCGCGCATATTCCCGCTTGTTACGTTTTATCTCCTTACGGATAAACCGACTCATCTCCTGATCGCGCTCTTCGATCAGCGCCTCCCGGATTTTCGAGGCAGGCTCATGCTCGAAGATGTAAATCTTCTCTTTGGGCTTCATCGTGACGATCAACGAGTCACCCTCGCGAACCTGCTTTTTCTCAAAGAAGCCACTGAAATCATGCATCTTGACCTCCTTCGGCAGTTTCTCCTTCAGCATCTCTCTGGCTTGCTTGAGCAGCGCCTCTTCATCCAATTCCTCGTCCAATCCCTCTTCCAACTCCAATTCATCGTCATCTTCCGAAGAACCGAATATCGGAAACGCCAGCGCCGCAAGAGGGTCCCTCAGCGCGCTTTCTCCCAGCGAAACGATCATGGATTTGAGTTGCTCGTCGGTGAGTCTTGAAATGTCGAACACTTTGGTCACGACCGGAATCAGATCGCCCTCGTTGCTGATAAAGATGCTTTCGATGGGAACCATCACCTGGTCGAATGGATGGAACGAGGGGCCTTCCAGGTATCCCAATGATATCTCCCTGTCGGATACTTTGATCCGAAACCTGGCGCCGTCGAGAACATAATCCGTGCGCGCATACCTTGCGTCGCCCAGCGCCACTATCTCTTTGCGCCAGCGGAGGTCGTTCATAATGGACGAAGCCGGGTCTTTGGCTTTTGATTGATAGATCTTGAGCACCGCGTCAACGATCTCTTTTCGGGTCATGACGCCGGTCATCTTGGCGATCACTTTATCTATGGCTGGCTTCAATGTAGCCGGTTGCTTCATGGATTTTCCTCGCGCGTAAGAAGCTTCTATCGCACATACTATCAAGGCAAGTGACCTGAGCCGGCCCCCTAGGGCATATCAACACTGCTGCTCTGGATAAGGATAATCGTCTGCCTTGTGAGTGTCCATTCTTCTTGAAACTGTTTTGTTGTAGGGCTGCGCGGGCCAAGATACGGGTCAAGGATGTCAACCTTGGCTTCCGTCAATCCGATTACGACAACCGCATGCAGATCGAATGGCGGCGTCATTTTGAGATAAACAATCGGATAGAGGCCGTCCTCCAGCAGTTTCTTCAACTCAGCCAATCCAGCCTCCTCGTCATAACCTAACCGATGGCATCTGGTTTGGCCAAAGCCAAATTCACGTGCGGCAATCGCTAGTTTCTCAGCCGTTGTTCCTTCTTCATCGCAGTCACACTTTTCTCTGATCTCTTGCTCGGCAGCAGAAACATCAAAAGTTTCCATCACCATCCGTAAACACGCAGGGGCGCAAGAGTATGGCCTCTCTTGTTTATAGTAAGGTGGCTTAGGGGGCATGGAGGAATTTTTCAGCCAAATTCTTTCCGCGATTTCTTATTTCTTCAATAGGAGTATGGGAAATAACCTTGCCTGTTTTGGAGTCAATCAACAATTCGCCGACTTCCCCACTTTGACCGGTCGGATAACCAAACTTGATTGGAACTCGCCAGACATTGGCCGATGAATTAAGTTCCGGTTCTTGCGGGCAATAACGATCCGGCAAGTTGTTGTATTGCGTCCATCCTACAGCAATCAGGCTAGCTTCTTCAGCAGACACATCAACCATCAAAAGCTCATTCAGCAAGTTCACCAATTCCATTGGCTCACTCTTCGATAGTTCTTGTTTGAAGAATTTGAGTTTTTGTTGTTGCAGCCGCTTTGCTGGTTTGGTTGCGCGGTTCTCCAAACGATAGTGTATTTGATGGTCCAAAATACTGAAGCGCGCCCAAATCGGCCCCGGCTGTCCTTGCCGAATTTGTCTCACAGCTTGTGGGCTTGTAACTTCTGCGCGGCGCAGTGTGACAACAGGACTACCAATCAACAACCGCCGACTGAAAAGTTCGAGCCAATCTACCGCCGATCGATGAATCAATGGGCCTGGGCCATCAAATGGAGGTTTGTTTAAATCAATTTTTGATGGGTCAAGTGGAAGAATGATTTCCTGCTTCCGGGTAATAAACTCGCCTTCAGTGATTGCCCGAAAAACAAACTCAATTGCGGCCACTTCGTCAGCCGAAATCTCTTTCGGCAACAAAAACTTGGTGTTAAACACCTTCTCAATATATTTGAGCTTGCGGAATATCTTTGCTCTATGCAGCAATTGTCGCTCGTCAGTTGGAGTTGGAGGATCGAATCTGAACGGTAAGATCTCCTCACCATCATCAAACTGAAGCACGCACCGACGGATTGTACCTAGCACAAATTGGACGCGCGTATAAACGATCTCCGCGTCCGTACTATTTTCCATAGGTCGAATTTGGAACTGCCGCACTTTAGCGTTGCCGGTTGTCCGATCTATCGCTAATTCTATTGAAATTCTAGGCCAAGGGCTAACAGCACGATTTTCGAATGTGACGCCTTCATCAGCAGCAAACTTCGCAATGAAATCTTGCTCTGGGATCACAAAAGGCGCGCCGGGAATTTTCAGCATTCCGCGAAACTCATACATCTTGATCTGCGATTCAATATCTCTGCGCAATCTTGGCAGGGCGCTGCCATTGTTTTGATCAAGAACTGCTAGCATGCTCACCGGCATGCCAGCCAATCCCGGCGCGCCATAAGATGTAGTTCCAGTTTGGATCACAGAAGCATTCATAATGATGCAATTATCGGGCAGATAGCATTTGACAGGCAACCTTGCTTTCAAGCTTTGCCGCTCAGCGCCCGATTGAGCCGCTCAACCGCCTCATCAATCTCAGCGTTGCTCTTAAATCCGATCACCATCGCGTCCACGAATCCGCATTTGACGGCGTGTTGAACGGCCTTCTCACGGTCTTCCGGTTTGGTGAAATCGCCGTTGCCGCAGAGTTTCATGGCGATGACGCCTCGGCCGCCGGCGTGCATCTTCTTGATCTCTTTCATCGCCTCGTCGTATTTGCCCTCCGGGGCGTGGACGTTGGGCAGGTCCTGGTCTACGTGGTGGCCTTGCGGGTTGATGCGGGCGAGTTGGACTTCGATCCAGTCGTTGGTCGCCGCCGCGCGCAACGCGGCCAGGCCGTGGCAGGAGCAGCCTTTCGCCTTGATCCAGCCTTTGGCCTGCGCTTCATCGAAAGCGTCCATCAGGAATTTCAGGTCGCCGACCCAGCTCCCTTTAGTCGCGCAATGGATCAACAGGCTGTCGAAATAATCCGTGCCGAGTTCCTTGCGGTAACGATCCATGGTCGCCATCGGGTCTTTAGTCGTCTCCGGGCGGATCGGCAGCTTGGTTTGGATGAAGATTTTGTCGCGAGGAATCTTGTTGGCCTTGATCGCCTCGCGGATCATTTCGTGGGTTTTGTAATTGTCGGCGGTGTCAATGTAGCGGACGCCGCGCTCGTAGGCGTAAGCGACGAGTTTGTTGAAACCTTCCTGCCCGAGATCCCGCTGCACCTGGCCGTTGATCGAGCCTGTGCCCATGCCCAACCGGGGAATTTTGACCTTGGTTTTACGACCCAACGGCGCCCAATCGGCGGCGGTGCGGACGACAGGCGCGGCTTCGGCGTTAGCGATTAATTCATTGCCTACAGCGGCTACAGTGAGCGCTTCGGCGGATCGGCGCAGGAAGTGGCGGCGGGAAATGTTGGTTTTGCTGTTTGGGTCACTCATAGCTCCTCCTTACGAAGCTGGCTCGTTGCGGAATGTTGGTTGACGCTCGTTGCGGAGCGCGATGACAAGTCGGCGTGGAAAAAAAACCTACAGGCCAACTTTCTCATAAATCATCAACGACAGACAACATTTCGGCCCGGGGTTGGCGAATTTCATCGGGATAACTCTTACGGCAAGGGTTCGACATGAATAGTCGCCGTAACTTTTCCAAACTCCCTCTCCAGTTTCCGCTCAATCTCTTCGGTGATCGCATGCGAAGCGATGTGGTCGCGCTCGAATTCGTTCGCGATGTGCAGATGCATCTCAACGAACATCTCGCCGCCCTGCGAGCGCGACCGTATGTCGTGAGCGGAATGGACGCCCGGCACGCTCCGAACAATCTCGGCGATGCGCCAGGAAGGCACGGGCGCGGCGTCAACCAACACCGGCACGGTGGTTTTGAAAATCTGGTAGCCGCTCCATGCGATGACGACCGCGACCCCAAGCGAAATGATAGGATCGAGCCAGACGTAACCGAACCGGATCAGGATCAGGCCGGCAAGCACCGAGCAACTGACCAGCACGTCGCTGCGCGTGTGCGAGGAATCGGCGATCAGAAAAGCGCTCCGCAACCGTCTTCCCTCGCGGCGTTCATACGCCGTGACGATAACGTTGGCGATGATCGTACCGATCATCACGCCGATGGTCAGCGCGGTGATTTCCGGCGTGGGAATGTCGCGGGCGAATAGGCTTTTGATCGCGCTCAGGGAAAGCTCGTAGCAAGTGACGAAGAGGAACCCGGCGATGGCGAACGCGGCGAGTGTTTCAAATTTCGCGTGACCGTATGGATGGCCTTCGTCAGGCTCGGCGGTCGCGTATTTCATCACCACCAACCCGACTATGTTGTTGAGCGAATCAACCGACGAATGGACGGCGTCGCTGATGACGCTGAGGCTATCCGCCAGAAATCCGGCGATCAGCTTTCCGACTACGACCACGACGTTGAACGCGAGCGTAACAAGCAGCACCCGCCGCACGCCGCGCTGGTAAGTTTCGCTACTCACGCTGCCGTTTCGAGCGTCCATCATCTATTAACGGTCAGTCGGGCGGCCCGCCGGCCGCCGGCTGTTGCTGGGTCACGCAATGAATCGAGCCGAGGCCCCAGATCAAGTTCACGCAATCAATGCCGACGACACGACGGTCTGGAAAACATCGCTGCAAAATCTCGCAGGCCTTCGCGTCATTCGCGTGGCGATAAGTCGGGACAAGGACGGATTGGTTGGCGATGTAAAAATTGGCGTAACTCGCGGGCAGGCGCTGGTCTTCAAAATAGACCGGTCCCGGCATTGGCAGTTTGACGACGCGCAGCGAATTGCCATCCTGATCTTTCATCCGCAGCAATCGTTCGTAATTTTCCCGGAGCGGCCGGTGGTTTTCATCTTGAGGGTCGTCTTCGATAACTGTGACGACGGTGTCGCGCGAAACGAATCTTGTAAGGTCGTCAATATGCCCGTCGGTGTCATCGCCGACGATTCCCTCGCCCAGCCATAGGATGTTCATTACGCCCAGGTAGTCTTTCAAATACCGCTCGATCTGTTCGCGATTGAGATGCGGGTTGCGGTTGGGATTGAGCAGGCAGGCCTCGGTCGTGAGCAGCGTACCTCGCCCATTGACATCGAGCGATCCGCCTTCCATCACAATGCCTGGTTGGAACAGGGCTTCGTTCATCTCCCCGGCGATCCGCGCGGGAATTACGTCATCCAGATCGTAAGGCGGATATTTGTCGCCCCAGGCGTTGTAGCCCCAGTCATTGATCGCGCGTTCGCGTCTGCCGTCCACATCGCGCACAACATAGATCGGCCCGTGATCGCGCGCCCAGGCGTCGTTTGTCGGGTTGAAATGAAAACGCACCGCGTCCGTGTTCACGCCGCCCGCGCGCAACAACGCCATAATGCGTTCGGCGAAATCAGCGTCGGCGACGTTGATGCGGACGAGTTCCGACTCCGCCAGATGGCGCGTGAGTTCGACGAAGATTCCGGGAACGGATTCAAAAGCGCCCGGCCAACTTTCTTCTTTGTGCGGCCACGACAGCCAGGTGGCCTCGTGCGGTTCCCATTCGGCGGGCATGTAGTAACCAAGTTCGCGCGGAGTCATTTTGTATTTTCATCGGCGGAGCCTTTGGAGTGCGGGAGCTTGGCACCGCTTTGGTAGTCATCTCGGATGTTGCGGCAATAATCGGAAAGGGAGTCCACTGGGTCCTTTGTCCTGAAAAGCTGCAGAATCGAAGTTGACTACCAAAGCGGTACCAAGCTCCCGCACTCCAAAGGCAGTCGCCATTTCAACTATTAGTCAATCATCCGTTTCGTGATGTCTTGATACGCGTCAATTCTGCGATCACGCAAAAACGGCCAGTGCGTACGCTGCACATCAATCTTACTGAAATCGCATTCAGCCATCAGGATCGTCTCTTCCGAAACTCCGGCCTTCGCGATGATCTGTCCCGAAGGGTCGGCAATGAAGCTCTGTCCCCAGAATTCAATGCCCCCCTGCGGGTTCCCAACCGGCGGGGGCTCGTATCCCACGCGGTTGGCGACCGCCACGTAAACTCCGTTGGCGATGGCGTGGGCGCGCTGGATCGTCTCCCAGGACGAATGCTGGCGCTCGCCGTACTCGGCCTTCTCGCTGGGATGCCAGCCGATCGCCGTCGGGTAAAACAGAATCTGCGCTCCGGTCAGCGCCGTCAACCGCGCCGCTTCGGGATACCATTGATCCCAACAGACGCACACGCCGGTGCGGGCGAAACTGGTGTCGAACGATTTGAATCCCAGATCGCCGGGAGTGAAATAGAACTTTTCGTAATAGAGCGGATCGTCGGGGATGTGCATCTTGCGGTAGACGCCCGCCAGATGGCCGTTGGCGTCAATCACCACCGCGGTGTTGTGATAAAGCCCCGGAGCGCGTCGCTCAAACAACGATCCGATGATTACGACGCCGCGCGAAGCCGCCAGTTTTGAAAGCGCCTCTGTGCTCGGCCCCGGAACCGGCTCGGCCAGGTCGAAATTCGCGTGGTCTTCGCTCTGGCAAAAATAGCGGGAGCGGAACAACTCCTGGGTGGAGATAATGTGCGCGCCCTGACGCGCGGCCTCTTCGATGCGCGCCAGACATTTGTCCAGATTCTCGCGCGGATCATCGCCGCAATTCATCTGAATCAACGCCACATTGGCTTTGTTCCTCGTATTCGATTTCATACTCGCGATTATAACGGCTTCTTGCCCCGCTTCAACTCGCTACGCTACACTCCCCGCGTCAACCCGGATTCAAATCAGGTTCAAGTCAAATTCTATTCCTGAACAAATGTTCCACCGCTTCCTTTCGAGAACAATAATGAAGACCGCAGGCGCGCATCGCCGTTTTCAACTCCGCATCATCGTCGTCTTTGTGACCGTACTCTTCTGCGCGCTGATCGCCGCCTGCAGCAACCCTGAAAAAGAGAAACTTGCGCACGTGGCCAGAGGCAGAGAGTATCTGAAGGAGAAACGCTACGCCGAAGCCCGTATCGAATTCCGCAGCGCATTACAGATAGACAAGAAGATGGCTGCGGCCCATTTCGGCTTGGGCGAGTCCGCGCTGGCGTTGGGTCATGTGCAGGAGGCCGCCGAAGCCTATTACGAAGCGATGCGGCTGGACGCGAACAACCTCGAAGCCCGCGTCCGTGTCGGGAGCCTGCTCGCGCAATATTCAAACGACGAAAGCCTCAAAGAGGCTGAGCGGTTAGCCAATGAAGTATTGAAGAGAAGCCCGGATTATGTGGAAGGCCACGTTTTGATGGCGAATGTGCGCGTCGCAAAGAAAGAATGGAATGAGGCGAAGGTGGACTTTGAGCGCGCGGTCGAACTCGATCCGAAGCGCATCGAAACGTATCTGAATTTCGCGCGGTATTACGACCAACGGGCGAAGTTCGAGCCTGCGCAGACAGAAACGTTCACGACGCAGGCGGAAAATATCTATCGCCAGACCGTTGAGAAAAATCCCGGTTCCGCCGACGCCCGTCTTGCCTACGGCGATTTCCTTTCCGCGCACAAACGCGAATCGGAAGCCGAGCAGCAGTTGCTCCAGGCGCTGCAATACGACCCCCGGAATAAGTTCGCGCTGGTCGCGCTGCGCCGTTTTTACGAAACCCAGCAGCGTTACAATGAAGCTGAAAAGTACCTGACACGGCTCGTCGAACTCGATCCGGACAAATCGGCGGGCCGCGCGCAGATCATAGATCTGCACGCGCGAACAGGCCGCATTCATCAAGCAGGCGCCGAATACCAGCAACTGCTCAAGGACGATCCGAAATACCTGCGAGGCTATTCGCGCCTGGCCGAACTGCTGCTCGAACTGGGTGATTTGAACGGCGCGACGAAGCACGTCGAAGAGGCGCTGAAGCTCAGTCAGCAGGACACCGATGCGCTGTTGATGCGCGGGCGTCTGAGAACGCTCAACGGCCAGTACCGCGAAGCCGTCAGCGATCTGGACCAGGCGCTGCGGATGGAGCCGGCGCTGCCCTCCGCGCTCTATTACGCCGCCGACGCGCATCTGCAAAACAACGATCCGACTCAGGCCCGGTTGTTCATTTCGCGCCTGCTCAATTTTTATCCGCGAAATCCGATGGGGTTGCTGATGCAGGTTCGCATTCACCTGAGCGAAGGCAAAGCCAAAGAGGCCGAGAAGACCGCGACGCAGATCATCGAAAACATCTCGCAGCTAAGATCCAACAACGCGGCGCTTCAGACCGCGCGAATCCCGGCGGACACGCTGCCCGATTGGGAGAGCAAATCGTATATATCGCGCGCCGTCGCGCGGATTCAACTGCGCGATTTCGCCGGAGCGCAATCGGACCTCGAACGCGCCGGCCAGATTGATAAACGCGGCGCGGAACCCCACATCAACCTGGCGACGATTCATATGCTGCGCGGCGATCTGACCAGCGCGCAACGCGAAGCCGAACGCGCCGTCGACCTCTCGCCGAGCAGCCTTTCGGCCGTTACCACGCTCGTCAACGTCTACCTGCGGCAGAAGAACCATCACGCGGCGCACATGAAGCTGAACGAATTGATCGCGGCCCAGCCCACGCGAGCGCAGTTACAGGAATTGAACGCGAGGGTCTTCATCGCCGAAGGCGACACGGCGAGCGGTGAACAGACTCTGCGCCGGATTATCGAGACCGATCCGAATTATCTGAACGCCTATTTTGCGCTGAGCGATTTTTACCAGACTTCGCAGAAACAGACTGAACGCGCGATCACCCAGTTGCGAGACCTGATCAGGTTGAAGCCGGCCAACGCGCAGCAAACCGCGCAGGCGCACCTGTTTGTCGCAATGCTCGAAGAGGGGCGCGGCAATTTCGACGAGGCGGCGAGGAATTACGAGCAGATGCTCAATTACGACAAACGGTCGATGGGCGCGGCGATCGCGTTCAACAACCTGGCGTGGCTCTACGCCGACAAAGCGTTGGGCAATCTGGACAAGGCCACGGAATACGCGCGCAGCGCGATCAACATCTCTCACGAAGGCGCCTTTTACGACACGCTCGGTTACGCCTATCACAAGAAACGCCAATTCGAGGTCGCCATTGAACAATTCAACAAAGCGGTTGACCGCAAACCGTCGGCGGCGATCTACCACCTTCATCTGGCGCGCGCGTTGCGCGACCACGGCCAGACACAAAAGGCCCG
>Ga0187894_10005831_pt1 | contig 12348 bp, 13 predicted proteins | sample GBC1701081metaG_FD_136650 | JGI IMG/M metagenome (GOLD analysis project Ga0187894, IMG submission 136650) | White microbial mat communities from a lava cave in the Kipuka Kanohina Cave System on the Island of Hawaii, USA - GBC170108-1 metaG ... | reverse complement strand
GCGCGCACGCCGGGCGCGTTGGGGTTGTCGGACCGCGCGTCGGCGCGCAGGCGGCCGCTGATCAGCACGAGCCCCTTCACCGCCGGGTCGCACCGGACCGGCGCGTTCGGATCCCAGCAGTAGGTCGCGACGTGCGTCGCGCCGGCCGAGTGGCCGACGAGGAACAGGCGCTCCGGGTCGCCGCCGAGGTCGCGCGCGTGCCGCTTCACCCACTCGACGGCGCCGGCGAGGTCCTCGGCGCCGCCGGGGACCGTCGACTCCGGCGCGAGGCGGTACTCGACGTTGACGCCGAGGTAGCCGTGCCGCGCGAAGTAGTAGCAGAGGTTCGCATACACCTCGCCGGTGACCTCTTTGCTGCCACGCACGAACGCGCCGCCGTGAACGAACAGCACGACCGGGACGCCGGCACTCCCCTCGCGCCGGTACAGGTCGAGCACCTGGCGCGGATGGGTGCCGTACGCGAGGCTCTTCCGGACCTCGACCCCGGCCTTCGGCGCCGCGGCGAGGAGCGGCCGGTAGATCGCCAGCACCTGGTCGCGATGGCGCTGGATGTCGGTGCCCCAGACCGGGCCGATCTCCGCGAGCGTGCGGCGCGCCGCCTCCGGCAGGTTGGCGAGCGGCGCCAGCGCTACTCCTCGCGCACCCAGTCGACGATCGGCTTCCAGAACGGCGTCTCGCGCTCCGACTGCCAGTTCGGGAGATCGAAGATCGACATGCCCATGTACGCGGCGTTGGCGTAGAGCTGGGTGTCGCGCAGCCACCCGACGAGCGGCATGTCGTGCTCGCGGATGTAGGTGATGAGCTGCGTCGCGGCGCGCGTGCGCGGGTCGACTCGGTTGCCGATCACGCCCACGAACGTCCTGTGCTTGCGCACCGCCTTCTCCTGCGCGAGCTCGGCGAGAAAGTCGCGCGTCGCGGCGATGTCGAACACCGACGGCATGATCGGCACCAGCACGCGGCTCGCCTCCTTCACCAGCTCGCCGAGCCGCTTGCCGTGCAGTCCCGCCGGCGAGTCGAGCACCAGCCAGTCGGCGCGGCGCGGGGCGGACTCGCGCTCGTCGAGCCGGATGACGCGCGGCAGGTGCTCGGGCCGGAGCTTCAGCCACTCGAGCGCCGAGTGCTGGCGGTCGAGGTCCCAGAGACACACGGTGTTGCCCGCGTGGGCGAGCGCGCCGGCGAGGTTCGTGGACAGCGTGGTCTTGCCGCTGCCGCCCTTCGGATTGGCGATCAGTACCGACCGCATGCCACCTCCCCCCGCGCGTCGACCGGGCGCGCGCCCGCGCCGGCAGGATTGTTCCAGCTTTCCCCGTGCGGCACTAGCCGGATCCGGCGTCCGCCGAGGGATCCGACCGGTGGTGGCGCCGACTTTTCCCCTCCCGGACGGGCGGCGGTGGCGCGCAGCGCGGGGAAGGTGGATCGACCCCGGCCGCACCGCCCCGCCTGCTTCGCCGGCACCCCTCCGCCGGGGAGGCGCGGAGGGACCGCTCGCGCGCCTCAGGCCCCGTCGGTGATCGCGCCCTTGCTCGCGGTCGACACGAGGCTCATGTACTTCGCCATCAGGCCCTTCGTGTAGCGCGGCTTCGGCTGCTTCCACTTCCTGCGGCGCGCGGCGAGCTCCTTCGCCGGCACGTTCAATTGGAGGAGGCGCTGCTTCGCATCGATCGTGATCGAGTCGCCTTCCTTCACGAGCGCGATCGCCCCCCCGACGTACGCCTCCGGCGCGACGTGGCCGACGACCATTCCCCATGTCCCGCCGGAGAACCGGCCGTCGGTGATCAGGCCGACCGACTCGCCGAGGCCCTGCCCGATCAGCGCCGAGGTCGGCGCGAGCATCTCCTGCATTCCGGGCCCGCCACGCGGGCCTTCGTAGCGGATGACGACCACGTCGCCCGGCTTGATCCTGCGCGCCAGGATCGCCTTCATGCATTCGGGCTCGGAGTCGAAGACCCGCGCCGGGCCGGTGATCGAAGGCTTCTTGAGGCCGGTGATCTTGGCGACGCAGCCCTCCGGGGCGAGGTTGCCCTTGAGGATCGCGAGGTGGCCCTGCGCGTACATCGGCTTCGCCCACGGCCGGATGACCTCCTGGTCGGCGCGCGGCGAATCGGGGACGTCCGCGAGCGCCTCGGCCAGCGTGCGGCCGCTGACGGTCATGCAGTCGCCGTGCAGGAGACCGTTCACGAGCAGGAGCTTCAGCACCTGCGGCACGCCGCCCGCGCGGTGGAAGTCGGTCGCGACGAAGCGGCCGGAGGGTTTCAGGTCGCACAGCACCGGCACCTTGCGGCGAACGCGCTCGAAGTCGTCGATCGCCCATTTCACGCCCGCCGCCGACGCGATCGCGAGATAGTGCAGCACCGCGTTGGTCGAGCCGCCGGTCGCCATCACGAGCGCGATCGCGTTCTCGATCGACTTGCGGGTGATGACGTCGCGCGGGCGGATGCCGCTGCGGATCGCGTCCACCAGCACCCGCGCCGACGCGGCGGCGGAGTCCGCCTTCTCGGCGTCGGGCGAGGCCATCTGGGAAGAGCCGAGCAGGCTCATTCCGAGCGCCTCGAACGACGACGACATCGTGTTGGCGGTGAACATGCCGCCGCAGGCGCCGACCGAGGGACAGGCGTTCTTCTCGATGCCGACGAAATCCTCGTCGCTGAGCTTGCCGGCGGTGTACGCGCCGACCGCCTCGAACGCGGAGACCACCGTGAGATCCTGGCCCTTCCACCTGCCCGGCTTGATCGTGCCGGCGTAGACGTAGATCCCGGGCACGTTCATGCGCGCGATCGCCATCATGCCGCCGGGCATGTTCTTGTCGCAGCCGCCGACGACGAGCACGCCGTCCATCGCCTGCCCGTTCACGCTCGTCTCGATCGCATCGGCGATGATCTCGCGCGACACGAGCGAGTACTTCATCGCCTCGGTGCCCATGCCGATGCCGTCGGTGATGGTGGGCACGCCGAACACCTGCGGCATCGCGCCCGCCGCCTTGAGCGCGCCCATCGCGCGGTCGACGAGCGGCTGGATGCCGGCGTTGCACGGGTTCATCGTCGAGTGGCCGTTCGCCACGCCGACGATCGGCTTGTCGAAGTCGCCGTCGCCGAAGCCCACCGCGCGCAGCATCGCGCGGTTCGGCGCGCGGGCGACCCCGCCGGTGATCGTCTTCGAGCGCCAGTTCGGGGAGGAAGGGGCCCCGCGTTGCTTCCTGTGGGCCATTCTGTCGGCCATCGGATTCTCCTTTGAGAGTCGTGCAGTCTAGCCGGTGCGAAACGCCCGCCCCAGGGCGCCGAGCGCGCCGTTGGCGACCGCGATTCCCGCCAGGATGAAGGCGAAACCGGCGAGGTGATAGGGCCCGAGCCGCTCCCCGAGCAGCGCGACACCGAGCGCGGCGCCGAACACCGGCACGAGGTGGGTGAAGAACGACGCGCGTGCGGCGCCCACGCGATCGACGCCGTAGTTGAGCGTGACCGTCGTGACGATCGAGGCGGCGATCGCGCAGTAGGCGATGCCCGCGAGCGCTTCCGGCGTCACCGCGAACCCGCCGCGGCCGGTGGCGAGCTCCCAGGCGTAGAACGGGGTGAGGCCGGCGAGGCCGAACGCGCCGGTGGCGAAGATGTAGGCGAGCGGCGACAGCTCGAGCGGCCGGCGCGGGAGGAGCAGCGTGTAAGTCGACCACACGACCATCGCGACGAGCACGAGCAGGTCGCCGCGGTTCAGCTCGAGCGTCGCGAGGCGCTGCCAGTCGCCGTGCGAGAGGATCGCCAGGACGCCGACGAAGGAGATCGCGAAGCCGAGCCACTCGCGCGCGCCCGGCCGGGCGCCGAAGGCGAGCCAGCCGATCAGCAGCACGCCGAGCGGGACGGTGGAGTTGAGGAGCTGGGCGTTGATCGCGGTGGTGTAGTGAAGCGCCCAGTAGACGAGCGCGTGGTAGAGCGCGGTGCTCATCAGCCCCAGCACGGCGAGCATCCGCCACGAGCGCCGCAGCAGCGGACGCTGCCGGTCGAGCTCGCGCCAGACGAGCGGCCCGAGCAGGGCGAGGATCAGCGCCCAGCGCCAGAACGAGAATGCCGCGGGCGGGATCGCGTCGGCGAGCGCGCGGCCGGCGATCGTGTTGCCCGACCAGAGGAGCGAGGTGAACGCGAGCGCGGCGTAGGCGGCGGCGTTGGCGGCAGCGCTCTCGGCGGCGGCGGGGGCGGGGGCGCTCTCGGCGGCGGCGGCGGCGGGGGCGGCGGCGGCGGGGGCGGCGGCGGGGCGGGGCGCCATGGAGCGGCGATTCTCGCGCCGTCCGGTGATACCGTCCAATACATTAGAATCGCCCGTCTGATACCCGATGAGCATCAATGGAGCTGCGCCACCTGCGCTACTTCGTCGCCGTGGCCGAGGCGCTGAGCTTCGCCCGCGCGGCGCGCGCGCTCAACCTGTCGCAGCCGCCGCTGTCGCGCCAGATCCGCGCGCTCGAGGAGGAGCTCGGCACCGCGCTCTTCACGCGCACCAAGCGCTCGGTGCGGCTCACGCCCGCAGGCGCGGCGCTCGTCCCCGACGCGCGGCGGCTCCTGCGCGAGGCCGACGGCCTCAAGGCCGGCGCGCAGCGCCTCGCCGCCGGCGAGATCGGCACGCTCGCGCTCGGGTTCATCAGCGTCGCCGCCTACAACCTGCTGCCCGAGCTCGCCCCGGAGTTCCGCCGCCGGCATCCCGGCGTGCGGCTCGCGCTCCAGGAGGCGACGAGCGACGTCCTCCTCGGCGCGCTGCGCCAGGGCGAGCTCGACGTCGGGCTCGTCCTGCCGCCGGTGGAGGTCGCCGGCCTCGAGTACGCCCCGCTCGTCCGCGAGACGCTGATCGCCGCGCTGCCGGCGGGGCACGCGGCGGCGCGCGGCAAGGGTCCGCTCGCCCTCGCCGCGCTCGCCGGCGAGCCGTTCATCCTCTTTCCGCGCATGGTGGGCGCATCGCTCTACGACGCGATCGCCGGCGCGTGCCGGCGCGCCGGCTTCGCACCGCGCATCGAGCAGGAGGCGATCCAGATGCAGACGATCGTGAGCCTCGTCGCCGCGGGCATGGGCGTCGCGCTGGTGCCGGCGTCGCTCGAGCACCTGCGCCGGACCGGCGTGGTGTACCGGCCGCTCGTGGACCCGCCCGCGCGGGGGGCGGACGCGCGCGCGCGGGTCGAGATCGGCGCTGCCTGGCGCGCCGGCGACGACTCGCCGGTGGTGCGCGCCTTCCTCGCGCTCGCGCGCGAGCGCCATCCTGCGCGGCGGCGGTAGACTTTCGCCAACCCGAGGAGCCGCACACGATGACGCACGCGACCGCACCGCAGCACACGGCCGGCAGGGAGCACTGGACCCGCAAGGGGGACGTCAAGCTCTTCCTGTGGCAGAAGCCCCGTGCCCCCGGCTCGCAGAACGCGGGCACCGTGCTCTTCGTGCACGGCTCGTCGATGGCTTCGCAGCCGACGTTCGACCTCCACGTCCCGGGCCGCCCCGACTCCTCGGCGATGGACTGGTTCGCCGCGCGCGGCTTCGACACCTGGTGCCTGGACAACGAGGGCTACGGCCGCTCGGACAAGCACCGGCCGATCAATTCCGACATCCCGAATGGCGCCGACGACCTCGAGGCCGGGACGCACTACGTGCTCGAAGCGACCGGCGCGAAGCAGCTCCTCGTGTACGGCATTTCGTCCGGCGCGCTGAAGGCCGCGCTCTTCGCCCAGCGCCAGCCGGAGCGCGTGGCGCGCCTCGCGCTCGACGCGTTCGTGTGGACCGGCGAGGGCAGCCCGACGCTCGCCGAGCGGCGGAAGAAACTGCCGGAGTTCGCGGCGAAGAACCGCCGCCCGATCGACCGCGCGTTCGTGCAGAGCATCTTCACCCGCGACCACCCGGGCACGGCGGACGACGCGACCGTGAGCGCGTTCGCCGACGCGATCCTCGCGCTCGACGACTCGGTGCCGACCGGCACCTACGTCGACATGTGCTCGAAGCTGCCGCTCGTCGACCCGGCGAAGATCGCCGTGCCCACGATCGTGATGCGCGGGCAGTGGGACGGGATCGCCGGATTCGACGATCTCCTCGAGTTTTTCCAGCGCCTGCCGAATCCCGACAAGCAGTTCGCGGTGATGCCGGGCATCTCGCACGCGAGCTTCCAGCAGAAGAACTACCGGATCCCGTACCACATCCTGCACGCGTTCTTCAGCCAGCCGGAGCCGGTCTACCGGGGCGGGTGAGGGGGAACGTCATGGTTCGTCCGATCGCCTCCGGACTCGCGGCCGCCGCGCTGCTCGGGTTCGCAACGGCGGCATTCGCCCAGGCGTGGCCGAACCGCCCGGTGCGGATGGTGGTGCCGCTCTCGCCGGGCGGCTTCGCGGACGTCCCCGCGCGGATCCTCTCGCCGCGCCTCTCGACCGCGCTCGGCCAGCAGGTGTTCGTCGACAACAAGCCCGGCGCCGGCGGCACGATCGGCGCGGACTACGTCGCCAAGTCGAGGCCCGACGGCTACACGCTCCTCTTCACCGGCACGCCGCACGTGATCAGCGCGTGGCTCTACAAGAACCTGCCCTACGATTCGCTCAAGGACTTCGCGCCGGTGTCGCTCGTGGCATCGGGGCCGTACGTCGTGGTGGTGAACCCGCAGCTCCCGGTCGCCTCGGTGCGCGAGCTGGTCGCGGCGGCGAAGGCGCAGCCGGGCAGGATCGACTTCGCGAGCTCGGGCAACGGCAGCGCGCAGCACCTCGTCGGCGCGCTGTTCAGCACGATGGCGGGGATCGATCTGAACCACGTGCCGTACAAGGGCAGCGGCCCGGCGATGCAGGACCTGCTGTCCGGCCAGGTGAAGGTGTCGTTCGCCGGCATCCCGAACGTCATGCCGCACGTGAAGGCGGGCAAGCTGCGCGCGCTGGCGGTGACCACGCCGCAGCGCTCGCCCGACCTGCCCGAGGTGCCGACGGTGGCCGAAGCGGGCGTCCCCGGCTACGAGGCGACGCTGTGGCTGAACCTCTCGGCACCCGCCGGCACCCCGCCCGAGATCGTGCAGCGGGTGTACGCCGAGACCGCGAAAGTATTGCAGGAGCCGGAGGTGCAGCAGGGCTTCCGCGCCGCCGGCGTCGAGCCGAGCGTGCTCGACCCGCAGGCGCTCGGCGCGTTCATCCGCGCCGAGCACGAGAAGTGGGGCAAGGTCGTGCGCGAGACCGGCGCGACGGTGAACTGACCGGCTACCGCCCGAGGCGCCCGAGCGAGCTCAGTTCGGGAAAGAGCCGCAGCGCGCCGAGCACGAACGCGATCGTCGCCACGCCGCCGAGCACCACGGTCGGCACCGGCCCGATCAGCGCGGCGACGAGCCCGGATTCGAACGCGCCCAGCTCGTTCGACGAGCTGATGAAGACCCGATTGACCGCGGACACCCGGCCGCGCAGCTCGTCGGGCGTGTGGAGCTGCACGACCGTCCCGCGGATCACCACGCTGATGTTGTCGAGCGCGCCGGCGACGGCGAGCGCCGCGAGCGACAGCCAGAACCACTGCGACAGCCCGAACACGACGATCGCCAGACCGAACCCGGCGACCGCCCACACGAACACGCGTCCCGCGCGCCGGTAGGGCGGCAGGAGTCCCTGCACGATCGCCATCGCCAGCGCGCCGATCGCCGGCGCCGCGGTGAGCCAGCCGAGCGCCGCCGGGCCGACTTGCAGGATGTCCTTGGCGAAGACCGGCAGCAGCGCCACCGCGCCGCCGAAGAGCACCGCGAAGAGGTCGAGCGTGATCACGCCGAGGATCGTCTTCGTCCGCCAGACGTGCTCGAGCCCGGCGAGCAGCTCGCGCGGCGAGCGCGGGCGGCCCGAGCGCCCGATCGCGCGGCGGCCGATCGCCGCCGTGGCGAACGCGGCGACGCCGACGAGCACGAGATCCGCCGCGAACACGGCCGCGGCGCCGCCGGTCGCGGCGATCAGGATGCCGGCCGCGATCGGGCCGGCGATCGCCGCGAACTGATGGAAGCTCGCGTTCCACGTCACGGCCCGGCTCACCTGCTCACGCGGCAGGATCTGCGGCAGCAAGGCGTCGCGCGACGGCCGGAAGGTCACCTGCGCCGCGCCGAGCCCGAGCGCCGCGACGTAGACCCAGCCGGCCGGCGCGGCCGCGACGGCGGCGGCGGCGAGCGTCGCGAGCGCCGCCGCCCACACGACGAAGCCCGCGACCATCACGCGGCGGCGGTCGAAGCGGTCGGCGAGGTGCCCGGCCGGGAGGAAGAGCGCGATCACCGGCAGGAACTGCGCGAGCCCGACCCAGCCGAGCGCGAGCGCCGAGCCGGTGCGCTCGTAGAGATCCCACCCGATCGCGACGACCTGCGAGCGCTCGACGAGCGCGGTGGCGAGATTCTGGACGCAGTACAGCCGGTAGTCCCGCGTCCGGAACAGGGCGAGCGCGTCGGCGCGGGACATCGCCCCGCGATTCTAGCCGCTCGACCGCGCGCGACCGTTCGGGCATCCTCGCCCCCGCATGCTCGTCCACCCGAACTTCGACCCGGTCGCGATCCAGCTCGGCCCGCTCGCGATCCGCTGGTACGGGCTGATGTACCTCGTCGGCTTCGCCGCCTCGTACTGGCTCGGGCGCCTGCGCATCGCCGGCGGCCGGTCGGGCCGGGTCAGGGTCGCGGCGCTCGACGATCTCCTCTTCTACGGCGTGCTCGGCGTGATCGCCGGCGGCCGGCTCGGCTACGTGCTCTTCTACAAGCCGGCGTACTACCTCCAGCACCCGCTCGAGATCTTCGCCGTCTGGCAGGGCGGGATGGCGTTCCACGGCGGCTTCCTCGGCGTGCTCGCCGCGGTATGGTGGGTCGCGCGCAAGCACGACCTGCGCTGGCTCGAGGTCACCGACTTCCTCGCGCCGCTCGCACCGCTCGCGTTCGCCGCCGGCCGGCTCGGCAACTTCATCAACGGCGAGCTCTGGGGGCGCGTGACGGACGTGGCCTGGGGCATGGTGTTCCGCGGCGCCGGGCCGGCGCCGCGGCATCCGTCGCAGCTCTACCAGTTCGCGCTCGAGGGCGTGCTCCTTTTCGTCGTCCTCTGGCTCTATTCGTCGAAGCCGCGGCCGCTGGGCGCGGTGAGCGGGGCGTTCCTGATCGGCTACGGCGTGCTCCGGTTCGTAGCGGAGTTCTTCCGCGAGCCGGACGACTTCCTCGGCCTCCTCGCCCTCGGCCTGAGCATGGGCCAGTGGCTGTCGATCCCGATGGTCGCGGCGGGGATCGCGCTCTACGCCTGGGCCGTCCGGCGAGGCTAGAATGCCCGCACGAAGGTGACAACATGGACGAGGACGAGCCGGATGGACGAAGTCGAGCGCGCGATGCTCGAGCAGCGGATCGTCCAGCTCAAGGTCGAGCATCGCGACCTTGACGACGTGATCCGCCGCCTCGCCGACCAGACGGGTTACGACCAGCTCCAGCTCCAGCGGCTCAAGCGCCGGAAGCTCCTGCTCAAGGACCAGATCGCCTGGCTCGAGCGGCAGGTGGATCCCGACATTCCGGCCTAGCGAGTCCCGGTCGACGATCACCCCAGGGCCCGAACCACCAGCGACACCCCCGTCGCGAGCAGGAGCAGCGCGATCAGCCGGGCGAGCGCTGCGTGCGAAATCAGACGGAACACCCGCGTCGCGACCGCGATGCCGGCGAGCGCGGCCGGGATCGCGAACGCGGCGGCGATCCACGCCTTCGCATCGAGCAGGAGCCCGGCCGCGATGAAGGCGAGCACCCGCAGCCCGATGCTGAACACCGAGGTGAACGTGAGCGTCGCCCGGTACTCCTCCTTGGTCAGCGGCCGGTGCGAGAGGTAGATCGCGTACGGCGGCCCGCCGGCGCCGAAGAGCGCGCCGGTGAGTCCGCCGGCCGCGCCGGCGAAGTAGGCCCAGCGCCGGCTGACCGTTCCGAGCCGCGTCCGGCGCGCGAGCGAGTAGACCGCGTAGGCCGCGATGAATACGCCGAGCGCGAGCATGCCGGCCTTCCGCGGCAGGTTCACGAGCAGGGTCACGCCGATCGCGAGGCCGACCACGATCATCGGCGCCATCCGGACGACTTCGGCCTTCACCGCGTGGCGCGGATTCTCGAGGCCGACGCGCAGCGAGTTCGCGAGATCGACGACCGAGAACATCGCCAGCGCGAAGGTGAGCGGAACGAGGTGCGTGGCGAGCGGGATCGTGACGAGCGCCGACCCGAAGCCGGTGATGCCGTAGACCAGCGCGCCGGCGAATGCGATCGCCGCCAGCGCCGCGAGCGTGCCGTAGTCGTCGATCAGGGCGCCGCGCTCACGCGGTAGCGGCTGCCGGAAGCATCCGTCCCGACGCTCACTTCTGCGGCGCGTTGCGCGCTGGCGGCGACGGCCGCGACGGCGCGCCGCCGTCGCCCCCGCCCGCGTCGCGGATGCCGCCCGGAGGTTCCACGTAGAGCACGGTGGGCCGCTTCCCCGGCGCCTGCGGATAGAGGTCCATCAGCGCATAGACCTCCTTCGGCATGTCGGTGTTGACCTTCAGGCCGAGCTCGCGCGCCACCTTGGCGGTAATCGGGAAGTCGTGCGTCCAGCGGCCTTCGGTGAGCGCCTTCCCGGTCTGGGCGGCCTTGTCCGCGGCCATGTGCCCGGACTCGACGAGGAGCTCGGTGACGAACGCCTGCACCTGCGCCTGCGCCTTGCGCGAGATGTCGGCGAGGATGAGCGTCTGATCGGACACCCGCTCGATCGGCTTCTGCTCGACCGCCTTGAGGATCGACGCCGCCGGCGCGCCGCCGATCTGCGGGTCGACCGGCCCGAGCACCGCGTTCGGATCCATCACGATCTCGTCGGCGGCGAGCGCGATCATCGTGCCGCCGCTCATCGCGAAGTGCGGCACGAACACGGTGACCTTGCCTTTGTGCTCGACCAGCGCGCGGGCGATCTGCTCCGAGGCGAGGACGAGCCCGCCGGGCGTGTGCAGGATGAGGTCGATCGGCTCGTTGTCGGGCGTCAGCCGGATCGCGCGCAGCACCGCCTCGGAGTCGTCGATGTTGATGTAGCTCGCTACCGGGATGCCGAGGAAGTTGACCCGGTCCTGGCGGTGGATCAGCGCGATCACCCGCGACTTGCGCGCCTCCTGGAACTTCGCGAGCGCCGCCGTGCGCTCGGCCTCGACCGAGCCGCGACCGAGGAAGGTGAACACGAGGATCAGGACGAGCAGCCCCCAGAAAACGAAGCGCAGGAAGCCGGCGAGGCGGTTGAACAGCGTGGGCCTGAGCGCGGTCATAGGGGCGGAGTCTAGCGCTTGACCGTCGTGTCCCGCGCTCACACGAGGTCCGGCCAGGTCGTGGCGATCTTCACGCGGACGAGCGCGTCCAGTCTTGCGGCCGACGCGAGGACATCGGCGGCCTCGCGCTCCGAAACGTCCACGAGCCCCTCGTACTCGGACTTGTTCCGCTTGTCGTGCGCTTCCTGCAACGGCCTCCAGACCGCCGGGTCGGCGCCAACGGTGTGCGGAAGCGCCTGGAAAACGATCGCACGGTGTCCGGGCGTCCCCTTGGCCGGCCGAAAGCCGTGCGCTCGCAAGGCCGCAAGCGCGAGGGAGAACGCGGCACTGTAGGCGAGCCCGAACCGCGTCAGCGCGCTGTTCTGGCGATTCCCGGCGTCCTTGAGATAGACCGTCGCGTGCGCCAGATACCCTTGCATCTCCTGCTTCGCGGGCGCCTCCGCACGCAGCAATCCGGTGCGCTCGAGATTGCCCAGGTTATCGCTCGAGGAGGCCATCGAGCGTCTGCTGCGTTCCGATCACGAAGATCTTCCGCTCGGCCACGATGCGGCCGACGAAGTAGTGGCCGCCGCACGCCTTCGCCACGAACTCGTCGCGGCCGTAGATCGTCGGTGAGATCTTGCGCCGCAGCTCCGCCTCGGCCGCGACCAGCGCGCTCGCCAGGTCCGACACGCCGATTTCCCCGACGATGAACACGTCGACGTCGCTTGCTGCGGTTTCCTCGCCGCGCGCCACCGAGCCGAAGAGGAACGCGAGCTCGATGCGCGACCGGAACGGTTCGAGAAGAGCGCGGACGACACCCGCGACACCGAAGGTCTTCGTGACGATGCTCTTTAGCTCGTCGAAGATGGGCGCCGAAGGGTTGGCGCGGTAGTAGACCTGCCGGCCGCGGCGCTCCTTGACGAGCAGGCCCGCCGCCGTGAGCTCGCGCAGCTCCTTCTGAACCTGACTCGCACCGGTTTGCGCGTAACCCATGATCTCGCTCAGATAGAAATCCCGGTCCGGATGACCGAACAGGAGCGAGAGCACCGCCCGCTGGGCCTTGCCGAACAGGACGCTTCCCGTCGCGGGTGCATTCATGTCATTTACCGAATTTAGGTAGAAATTTACCTAAAAT
>Ga0187894_10005830_pt1 | contig 12351 bp, 14 predicted proteins | sample GBC1701081metaG_FD_136650 | JGI IMG/M metagenome (GOLD analysis project Ga0187894, IMG submission 136650) | White microbial mat communities from a lava cave in the Kipuka Kanohina Cave System on the Island of Hawaii, USA - GBC170108-1 metaG ... | reverse complement strand
GTGGTTTGCCAAGCGCAAGGTTGTTTCTGCTGTGAGGTTGGAAGCCGTTCTGCCAGGTACATTGTATAATATCACCGGAACAGGAGAAGCATCCGCAACGGCAACAAAATGCTGATAAATTCCTTCCTGCGAGGGCTTATTATAGTATGGACTTACCGATAGGATGGCATCAACGCCTTTAAAGTCAGTGACTTTAATAGTATCCAATACATTTTGCGTGTTGTTACTACCGATACCGAATACGATGGATAGTTTTTTAGGATTGTTTGCCTTTACAAATTTGAGTACCGCTGTCTTCTCTTCACTTGATACCGTAACGGATTCACCCGTAGTGCCCATCACCACGTAGTAGTCAGCCCCCCTGGCCGTGTGCTGTAAAAGTTTTTTTAGTGATTTGTAATCAATGTTCCCTTTCTTATCGAAAGGTGTTACTAATGCAACGCCTGTTCCGTAAAATTTCTTCATATCACTTCAGTTGCGCTGTGTACTTATAAATTCCGTCAATGAGGTTTTTGGTACCCCCATTGCTGTCAATCATGAATTCGAAAAATGATTTCTCCTCATGCTGAAACCTGCCTACCCGGCATTTTGATTTGCTGCGAGCAAGCAAGTATAAGATCATAGGGTTTGGCTCTGTATCAATGCAAAAAAGATAATCAAAAGGCGTATCAGAAAATTTCAGGGTCTTTTCGGATTCAATCTTGCCCCAGAATGAGATGTCATTTATTGTAAAGAAGTCAAACATAAACTCATAGTTTTCCTTTTTTACAGGAAGGTATTCCAGTACCTGTACTTTCTTACCGTCATGCTCCAGTTTGTGGATTAATTCCTTGATGTCGTCATGCTTTTTTTTGTCCTCCACACTGAAAAGTATGCCAATGGTGGCGGCCTGTTTATATGGAATACTGGATCGCAATGCCTTATTCTCTTTGAGTTGGTTGTTCGTTCTTATTTTTAAGAAATTCATTTTCATGAGCACAATCTATAGAGCCTGATCTTTTAAAAGTTTTTCAAATTCCTGTTCGGATATAATCCGTACCCCGAGTTTTTCCGCTTTCTCCCGCTTTGCCGGCCCCATATTATCACCTGCCAGCAAATAATCCAACTTTCCGGAGATAGAGGATAGCACCTTCCCACCATTTTTAATTATCACGTCCTTCAAATCATCACGTTCATAGCCTTCAAACACACCCGAGATAACAAACGATTTGCCGTTCAAGTTATCACTTTCTTTTACTACTTCTGTTTCTATTACCTGAAACTGTAAGCCGGCCTTTTCAAGCCGCTCAATCTCCTTTCGGTTTGCCTGGATTTTGAAATACTCCACTACGCTCTGCGCGATTTTTTCACCTACCTCCGGAGCTTCCAGTAATTGATCGTAAGAAGCATTCATGATGGCATCCATGTTTTTGAAATGACGAGCCAGTTTTTCTGCAACTGTTTTTCCAACATACCGGATGCCGATCGCGAACAACACACTTTCAAAGTAAGCAGCTTTTGATTGTTGAATACCATCCAGCATATTTTGTGCTGATTTTTCTTTCACCTTATCGAGCCGAAGAAAATCATCCTTTTTCAGATAGTACAAGTCGGCCGGACTTTTAACAAGTCCTAAGTCAAATAGTTGTCTGATCGTTTGCTCGCCCAGCGAGTCAATATCCATCGCCTTGCGCTGGAGGAAGTGTTCAATCCTCCCCTTAATCTGAGTAGGGCAGCCGTTAATGTTGGGGCAATAATGTGCCGCCTCATTTTCAAAGCGAACCAGTTTCGCACTACACTCAGGGCATTTAGTAATGTAGATAACAGGTTTATTTTTAGGTGTTCTTTTGTTTAGGTCAACGCCCGTTACTTTTGGAATAATTTCTCCGCCCTTCTCAACAAAAACAAAATCACCAATTCTTAAATCGAGTCGCGCAATTTCATTAGCGTTGTGTAGCGAGGCACGTTTGACGGTCGTTCCTGCCAGAAACACCGGTTCCAATTCTGCTACCGGAGTAATAGCGCCTGTCCGCCCTACCTGATACGTGATGCTGTTGAGTTTAGTGCTGGTACTTTGTGCTTTGTATTTATAAGCGATGGCCCAGCGCGGGCTTTTAGCGGTAAAACCTAAGTCTTCTTGCTGTCGAAGATTGTTTACTTTAATTACCACGCCATCAGTTTCAAGCGGGAGGTCATTTCTTTTATTTTCCCACTTTTGAATATACTTCAACACATCTTGAATGCTCTTACATTTTTCATACGTGGCCGAAACATTGAATTTCCATTTTTCCAGTTTCTTTACAGCTTGCTCATGAGTTTCAACTCCGGCATTATCTCCCAACAAGTAGTATACAAAGCAATCAAGTTTACGTTTAGCAACCCCCGATGAATCCTGCATCTTAAGTGTGCCTGAAGTTGTATTGCGTGCATTTGCGTATCGTTCTTCGCCAATGTCTTCCTGTTCTTTATTCAATTGCTCAAAGGCCTGTTTAGGCATGAACACCTCTCCACGAACCTCAAAGTAATCGGGGAGGTTTGGTTGATTTATCTTTAACGGAATATTGCGAATGGTTTTTACGTTGGCTGTTACATCATCGCCTCTAACGCCATCACCCCGGGTTACCCCTGTTACCAACGTTCCATTTTCGTAAATCAGGCTGATGGAAACACCGTCAAACTTTAATTCACAGAAGTACTCGTAAGGTTCCCCGTCCAACCCCTTTGCCACGCGTCCGTCAAAATCTTCAAGTTCTTCCGGAGAGTAGGTATTGCCCAGTGAGAGCATGGGATATTTATGGTAGACTGTTGGGAAACTTTTTGTGATAGTGCCACCCACACGCTGAGTAGGAGAGTCAGGTGATTTGAATTGTGGAAATTGCCCCTCCAGTTTAATAAGACTTTCCAATAACCTGTCAAACTGCTGGTCACTTATTTCGGTCCGGCTTTGCTGATAATAAAGCTCATTGTGATGGTTGATCTTAATGGTTAATTCAGCTATTTCCTTTTTGGCCTGATCAGCGGTCATGCTCGTCAAGTGGTTTTAGGGATTAAAGGTAATGGACGGCATCTGATAAACCAGCAGGTGATGCTAGAAAGGAGATTGGGTCTTCTTGAAATTAATATAATAGGTGAAACTGGCGGCAAGAAACCCGCTTTCAGGAAGCAAAAGTGTTTCGCTGGGCAATGCCTTGGGAATACTGTACACATAGCTTACCGAGAAATAAAAATTTTTGTGCTGGATATTTAGCGGAATTGAAAAGGAGTAGTTCATCAGGCCAAATTCTGAATACGTTTCCGTTTTGTACCAGGGAAGATTCTGTTGAATTCGAATGTACGCGGCTATCCACTCTGCTCTTGTTGATGGAATGATAATATTGGTAAATGTCTCATCTCCGAAAAGAACATAAAAAGCCGGGTTAAACGATATTTTATCAATGCCCCATAGTTTTTTCCTCGATAGGTACAACCCCAGTGAAGGCATCAATCTATTTGCGTGATTCTCGCCAAAGTAATAGGTGTAGTCGAATTGAATAGTAAATAATTTTAAATCAAGAAATGGGGAAACGGTTATCCCATTTGAATACGGAATAGAATTATCCTCTAAGTTGTAAAAGTAACGGTCGTAGTTGGCTGTAACAGAAAATTTTGAGGAAAAGGAATGCATGTACCCTGCCGATAGAATCGTGAGGTAGTACTTGGGATCATAATCATCGCTCCAGAATCCTGAGATATCTGCGTAGAGCCCCGTTTTATGATAGAAAGAAACTCCGGGGGATAAGCCGAACTGATCGATGCCGAGTGTTCGCCCAGCGTACAGAACATTGCTGTTGTAGGCTAACCTTATTGCTAACTGAGAGCCCGGAGTATTCTCCTCCATTGTTAACAAGCTGTCGATAAGATAGAAAATGCTGAGGGAGTCGCTGTAGGAAAGAAGGGAATCGTTGGGAAGGTACGATAATAAAGAATCAGCGTCCTGTGCCTGAAGATGACAAAAGGACGCTGTCCATATCGTTAGACAAAGCCATCGTTTACGCATGCATTACAGCTCAGTTATTCCGTTGCCGGAGTCGCTGATCGTTTCTATCCAGTTGCTTTTGTCGTTGTTGCTGCATCATTTGCCTTTTCTGAATTTGGTCGATGAGGATTTTGCGAAAATCATCTTCCGCTTTTCGAAGGGCCGTCACCTTTTGAGCAGGCACTACATTGAGCAATTTACCTGAATACTCCTTCTCCAAATCAAGTTCACGCTGCTTGAGATTTAATCCAAGCTCAAGGGCTGCCTTCTCATTTTCTTCTGTGCTCTTGTCTGGATCAGGATTATTGCGATTATCCTTGAATTGTTTTCGAAGATCCTGCCTCTTGAGAGAAAACTCTCTGTAAATCGGCCAGAATTTTTCTGCTTCATCAGGTGTAAGCCCCAGGCGGTCCGTAATGTAGGCAATTCTGGCAGCCTTAATTTTTTCCTGAGCCTTCGAGTCCACAGGTGCAAGTTCTTCTTCCTGCGCAATAGCGGAGGCCATCATAAAAAAGTTCAACAATAAGATTACAATATTTTTCATAGCACACTAAAGGTTATCCAGGTCTAAATCGAGTTCATCTAAATTTTCAATGTCATGGAAGTAAACTTCCGACTCTATGGCCTCCACACTTTCACTATCCAAGTCCATTTCGTCAAGCAATTCTTCCGTAGTAATTTCACTTTCCTCCAGGTATGCAACCAGTTCTTCCGTGCTGACCGAAGCCAGCATAGTGTCAACATCCTGAGGGTTGGATGGAAACAGGTAGATCACCGCAACAATTGCCAATACAACTACCGGCAAAGCGTACTGCAAGGCATAGCGGAAGTACGATTTTGCTTCCTCAACCTTTGATTTATCCGCTACCCGTGCCTGTATGATTCCCGGAAGGCTGTCGAAATAGCCGTCAGGAACCTTGAAGGGGTGTTTTTTCGGTATATCTTCCAACTTTTTCATTTCAGCGCCTTTGACAGTTTAAGTTCACAAAAGTTTAATCAATGGGTAATTAATTCCTCAATTTTCTTCACGGCATGGTGGTAACTGGCTTTTAATGCACCTATACTGGTTGTAGTTATTTGCGACATTTCCTCATAGGACAGGTCCTCAAAATACTTCATGTTAAATACCAGGCGTTGCTTATCGGGTAACTTGAGTAATGCTTTTTGAAGTTTCATTTGAATTTCATCCCCACTCAATTGAGATGAAGTATCCAGTTTAGCAGAGAGTTCCCCTTCTACATCCCCAATGGGAAGAAAAAACCTCCTTTTTTTCTTTCCCAGAAAGGTCAGGCATTCGTTTGTCGCAATCCGGTAAATCCAGGTGAAGAGTTGGGAATCCTCCCGAAAGGTATCGATATACCGGTGAATTTTAATAAAGACCTCCTGTGTTAAATCATCGGCATCGTCATGGTCGATCACCATTTTGCGCACATGATAATATACACGTTGCTGGTAGCCCCGAACGAGCATATTAAAGCCGTAGTTCCGCGTTTCCGGGTTTCGGATTTTTGCTAAGAGCTCTTTATCTTCCAATCAGGCCGGGTTGAAAATCTGAAATTAGACAAATTACTTCGGTTCTGGGTTTAATCCTGAATTCAAATTTTATTGTCTTAATTCTGAAAGTATGTCCACAAGTAACTCATACTGCTCTTTGGAGTGCGAAGGGAAATTAGCGAACCGAAGTTGATGTGTTTTAGCTGCACCGTACCCGTCACCCGGTTGCATTCCATTTTGAAGAAGGTGCTTAGTAATCTTTTCGGTGCGATTGCCGCACTCAGCAACTATCACAGTTTTTGATTTCCAGGCTTCATCCTGAACAAATGGTTTTATTATGGGATGGTTGCTAATTGTTTGATACAAGATAGCCGATTTATATTCCGTTTCTTTCCTGATCATCTTGACACCTCTGCGCAGCATATCCTGAACTACTTTTGAGAGAAGATAAATTCCTAACACATTGGGAGTTTCGGGGGTTTGATTTTTCTGCGCCATGGATATCAGACTTGTCAAGGTATGATAGGACCCAATTGAGATTCCTTTAGATAGCATCGATTCAGCTTTTGCAATGCAGCGATCGTTCACCATCCACACGCCAAGCCCCGCAGGTAAGCCGAAACCTTTTTGCACAGAGAAGAAAGCAGTGTCTATTTTAGAATAATCTAAGTCGGGATAGGGGAGTGAGGAGACAGCGTCCACAGCAATAAGTGCACCTGGGTTTTTCTCTTTGAAAGCGTTGATAATACCCATGGGGATTGAAACACCCGTGCTCGTTTCATTTTGGGTGAGCGCAATTAACTCTGTCGGAGGAATTTTTTCTTCCTGAAACCCTTCACCCGGCTTTGCTTCAGTTTTTGTCGCTTTCCTTCCCAGTTGCTGGGCAGTTTCGTAGAATTTTTTAGAAAATGCTCCGTTCACCAGGTGATGCGAAGTCTCTTCAACGAGATTCTGAACGATCCGTTCCCATATTTCAGTGGCTGACCCGGTAAAAACAATATGATAATTTTCGGGTATGTTCAAGAGCTGCTCTAATCCATCAGTTGCATCCCGGGAAATGCTTTCGAATGCTTTGCTTCGGTGTGACAGGGAAGGTACTCCATCACGAAACGCTTTACGAACATGATCTTCGACAGTGAAATAAAGCTGTGAGGGGCCCGGAGTGAAATTTATTTTAGGGATCATGTGGTGTTGAAATTGATTCGCTGATTACTAAAAAATTACTGCTAAATCAATATATCGACTTGTATATGTTTTGAGTTTCTTTGTTCCGAAATCCATTCGGGTCTGGGTCACGTTTGCTGAACCTAACAATAATACAATACCGAGTGTAGCTTTCTACCAAAATCAGGCCTCACCCCGACTTGTCGGGGCCTCGCCCAAAAAGCAGGTTAACAGAAGAAGGTTGCGATGGACGGCAGCTCAAAACTTGTCTTTTAGGGGTTCAGAAACACCTCACCAGATTCGGTGGATTTTTTATTTCGAATGAGGTCTATTTATAGGTAGGCAGTTGGCCACATTTTGATCGGCATGTCAATTTACAATTCTTGCATCCAAAACTGTCACCCACGGCCAACCTATTCCCATGGTTAGGAAACAAAGGCAGTGGGAACAGCGATTATTAATTCTCTAACATTGTTTGAGGCTGAGATATAAAACTTTAATATTACTTAGCTTTGCCTTGTGAATCAAAAAGTATCACATTTCTCCCAAAATAAAAAAGTATTGCATCTGCTTGGGCATTATGTTACCGATACTGCTCGAATTATGCTAAAAACACTCCAGCAAAATTTTAGAAAAGCAGGTTATCCCATTACTTCCGAGCAATGGATTGTTTTAGTTTGGCTGTTTGATAAAGACGGTAAAACATAGCAGGAACTATGCGACCTCACTTTTAAGGACAAACCCGGTGTTAACCGAATATTGAATAACCTTGAAAAATCCAAACTCATAATTAGGGAAGGACATCCGGTTGATGGCAGAAGCAAAACAATATATAGTTTTAAAAGAGGAACGCACATGGTTAAGAAATATAGGCCTATGGAAACTTCGCTCATTATTAAGAACGTAAGTAAGCACATTTCTCTTAATCCCTCGGAGATAAAATATTTCACTTCATTGCTTGAGCATCAGAAATTTGACCGAAAGGAGTTTTTGGTGAAAAAGGGAGAGGTCGCAAGTCATACGAACTTTATTACTCATGGCTGCCTTCGAAACTATCATATGGACGAGGAAGGCGTTATCCACATTACACAGTTTGCCATCGAAGATTGGTGGATTTCAGATCTGGCAAGTTTTCTTACCCAGGAGCCATCGGAGTGTTTTGTGGACGCTATCGAAGAAACCGAAGTCTTAAGGCTATCACGAACAAACTATGAAAGGCTGTTTGAAAAAGTGCCTAAGTTTGAGCGTTTTTTCCGGATTATTCACCAAAATGCCTTTATTGCACAAAACAGGAGGATACTAGACAGCATTTCTTTGAAGGCTGAGGCCCGATACAATGCTTTTCTCCAGCGATACCCGGCCATGAACCAACGAATACCTCAAAAGCAAATTGCTTCTTACCTGGGCGTCACGCCTGAATTTTTAAGTATACTTCGCAGCAAAAAGGTGACCAAGAGTTAATACGTGAAAACCTCGCAACGTCTAATGATACTTATTATAAAATGCATGCTATCATAGCGGCTTGAATCATCAAGGGGTTGCCCCAAGTGCATCGCAAATTTTCTTGAAAATCCTATTCCGGGTTCAAGCTAAAGCCGGTTCTTTTGCCAAATAAAAAAAGTATTGTTATGCAGTTTTACCTTCTTGCTCGCATCCATTCCTTCAACCGCACAAATCACACAATTTGAATTGTTTACCGGGTGGCATAAAACCAGTGCTAACTACTTCTCTATTCAACCAATTGACTCCGCCCAAAGATTCATACTGCCAGTGCCTCCTTATTTGAATGGCACAGTTTAAGCGAAGAAAAAATGTTTGATGTAGCAATTGTACAACCAGGTCTTTTCTGGAATTTTGCCAAAGGTTGGGGTATAGGGCCTGCTTTAGCTTATAATAGTACGGCAGGTTTACGGCAGAAACTTTCGCTCCTCTTCGTTCGAAGACTTGACAACTGATGCAACTTGCGAATTCTTAGTGCCTGTCGCGGGCAGGCACGCCTGCGTGTCCGAAGCGCTTTGGTGCGCGAACACAATGCAAAATGGCGTAATTTAATTCGATACGTAACGTCATTTCTTAAATTATCTTATTTTTTCTTAGCACTATCTCTGGTTGCTTTGCACATATTTCGCTGACATATGTGAATTTGTATAAGATAAATGAAAATAGTCCTTTTCACGATTTACCATTCGTCATTTAAAGTAAATGTACATTCTTAACCAAAGCGATCAATTATGAAAAAAACTACAAAAGTAATACGTATAATCTTTGGGCTAATGATGACCATCTTAGGCCTCAATGGATTTTTTCAATTTATGCCCAGCCCTGAACCAACAGCCGGAATGGGTGCCTATCTTGGAGCACTGGCTGCAACCGGATACATGTTTCCGATGATTTCCCTGGTTGAATTTATATCGGGAATACTGGTTTTGATAAACAAGTACACTCCTTTGGCACTGCTTGTGGTCTTCACCGTGTTGATAAATGCTTTCCTGGCCCACATCTTCCTTGATCCATCCACCATAGGCATGGCCGCCTTGGCTGTGGTTCTGAACGTGACTTTGCTTGTTGGCTACAAAGACAAATATCTCAAATTGATTTCTAATGGTGAATCGTTATGAAAAGGGTATTGGCATTTGCTGGGAGCAACAACCCTGATTCTATTAATCACCAGCTGGTGACTTATGCAAGTGGATTGCTTAACGAAGCCCCAACCACGCTGATCAGTCTTCGGGACTACCCGATGACTGTTTTTGACTTGGATGTACAGCAAAGTCAAGGGCCGCCTGAAAATGCCTACCGCCTTCGCAAACTAATAGATGACCATGACGCATATATTATTTCTGTGAGTGAAAATAACAACACTATATCGGCTGCTTTTAAAAACACAATCGATTGGGTTTCCAGGGCTGGAGAAGGATACAACATTTTACAAGAGAAACCTGTTTTACTCATGGGCACTTCACCAAGCCCCGGAGGTGCTCGGAATGCCATTACACACGCCACTGAGATTCTAAGAGCTGTTGGAGGAAAAATCGTGGACACTTTCTTTATCCCCAGGTACTATCAAAATGTGGAACTGGGTAATACAGGATATAAAATAAAAGATGAGACCCTCCGTGGACAGCTGATAAATCTAGTGCAAAAATTTGATCACTTGTAATGTTGATCCTCGCAGCTTTTGATGGGATTCATGTTATCATTGCCTAACTGACTGACGATCCATAGCAACGAAACGACAAAATTGGTTCCTGTTAGAAATTGAAATAGTTTTGAAGTAGATTCGGCAATAAACTAAAAATCTGTTTCCTCCGTGGGTGAATTGATTCTACAAAACATTGAAAGACACATCAGCCTGAGCAAAGATGACGCCCGGTATATCCTTAGTTCATTCAACCCAAAAAAGTTTAATAAAAATGAAAGTGTCCTGCAGGTTGGTGAGTGTTGCAAGTACGAATATTTTGTAAACGTAGGGTGTCTTCGTTCCTTCTATTTGGACCAAAATGAAATAGAGCACACCACCATGTTTGCTATTTCGGGCTGGTGGACTGGGAACCTGAGAAGCTTCGTAACAAACTCTCCATCACTATTTGCTATTGAGGCCTTGCAGGACACAGAGGTTTTACGGATTAGCAACCCTCAACTGGAGCGCCTTTATCAAAAAGTGCCAACGCTCAACAAGTTCTTCAGGATCATTTTACAAAACAATCTGTTTGCCACGCAAGACAGGGTGATGCACCACCTTTCCTCGTCTGCGGAAACACGGTATACTTTATTTAATAAGAAATTTCCTGGCCTTGAAAAAATAGTTTCTCAAAAAATTATTGCCTCTTACCTGGGCATTACCCCAGCCTACCTCAGCCGCTTGCGCAAAAAATTTAAGAGCGCACAGAATTGACATAGTACAATTCTTATGACTCCTTTAGTGCCGAGCTTTGCAAAAACAACAATATGCCGGACTACCTGGAAAACCCTGATAAACTCAATGCCATTTGACATACTATTTATAAATAAAAATGGAAAGAGGTTTTAAATGGATCGTTTACTTTTTCGGTGCCATCTTATTGCTTGCTCCCATAGGCTTTCACCGCTACATTGGTTCTTTTCCATTATTCGAAGGCCGAACCATCACCGTACATTTTCACGCTGCCATGATGGTACTGTGGTGTGTGTTGCTGATTACACAACCTATTCTAATTCAAACACGAAACAAAAAAGTTCATGCCCTGCTCGGCCAAATTTCTTTCGGGTTGGTTCCTATAATAGTCCTCTCTATGCTGGCGATGATAAGCTATTCATACCAACGAATGCAGGGAGTTATTTCCGAAGAAAGTAACCTTGCCGATGCAATGTTGCCCTTCACCCAACTTTTACTTTTTGCTGTGTTCTACATACTGGCCATGATCTATAAGTCCGACATAAAAATCCACATGAGGTATATTATAATTTCATCGGTGAGTTTATTGGGGCCTACTGTAGGCCGTATCGACTTTGGGGCTATCGGCATACACACCCTTGGTTATCGCATTGATCTTTTTGCCATGGATCTAATCCTGGCCGGCTTTTGCTTTTACGATTTGGTGAATAAAAGAAACCGTGTTACTTTTTTCATAGGTTTCATTGCCTATGCCACTGCACACATAGCCATTGCACAATGGACACACACACCTTTGTGGCAAACTATTGCACGGGCTATAATCTTTACTTGAATCCTTAATTAAAAAAACATAAAATGAACTTGCAAGGAAAAACGGAACAATGGCTGAAACCCAAGTACGACATCGGCATTTTGCTGCTAAGGGTATTTATTGGTTTGCGGTTGCTGTATGGAGTAGTTGACAATATTGTCAGTTGGGAGAGGATGATTGAATTTTCAGATTTTTTACAGTCAAGTGGATTCCCATTCCCCACTATCAGTGCGGTGACTTCTGTGTATGCGCAATTGTTCTGTGGTTTATTTATTTTGTTAGGCTATAAAATCCGCCTTGCCTCCGTTATTCTTATCGGCAATTTTGCGATAGCGTTGGTTATGGTTCACCTGGATGATACCGTAGAAGGTATGACACCAGCGCTTGCCATGTTGTTCGGAGGTTTGACTTTTCTTTTCTGCGGTGCGGGGCGGATATCAATTAACACATTCGATAGAAACAGAAACAAAGGCAATGGGAACAGCGATTATTAATTCTCTAACATTGTTTGAGGCTGAGATATAAAACTTTAAGCATTATAGCTTTCAATCAGGCCTGCCTAAAATTCTTGAATACCGGCCCTTCGTTTAATAATGGAAATAAGTGTTGGTCGATTTGAAAGCTTACTCTCAAGCGAAACTATATTTTTCCAATCACAATTTCTATCCTGTTGGAATGTGGGGAACTCCACTTCTGATTTTTTTGGATTGTGGAGTTTTCCATATTTCGACATCACTTTCATAAAGATAGACCAGTCAGCCCTCAACCAATGGATAACTGGGAAACGGTGTTGGGGAGTTAGTGGCTCTTTACTTTCAACTGATAGAAAATTTGACAGTGAGCGAAACCCCTGGCATTCCAACAAAGCGTCAATATTTTATCACACGTGTTAGGTTGCGTTTTTTTTTGTTCCAAAACCTTTGAAAAATGAATAACTGAAAACGCCATCAGATTCGGCTGTCCGATATAAATCCTTGATACCTTGCTCAAAAGTCAAACTATCTACAATGCCTT